>Ga0207695_10011941_pt1 | contig 10460 bp, 8 predicted proteins | sample KBSC54metaG_FD_184354 | JGI IMG/M metagenome (GOLD analysis project Ga0207695, IMG submission 184354) | Corn rhizosphere microbial communities from Kellogg Biological Station, Michigan, USA - KBS C5-4 metaG (SPAdes) (version 2) | ecosystem: Host-associated > Plants > Roots > Rhizosphere > Soil... | reverse complement strand
CGCCCGACGGCACCGGCGGTCTCGTCCACCGCCTGGAGAACGGCCGCATCGACGTCGACGGCGACCCGCGGCCGCGTCCGCGCGAGCGGCGGCGCCGCCGGCGAGATGTCCTCGCCCGGGACCGGCGTCCAGCCGTGGTGGTCGCAGCAGGGCTCCGGCAACGGCTGGGCCGGCCGGTCGCCGAAGTAGCCCAGGAGCGCCTCACGCCGGCAGCGGTCGGACGTCGCATAGCCGTCGATCGCCTTCAGGCGATCCCAGCGCTGGCGCTCGACCCGCTTGCCCGCGACCAGCGCGGCCGCCAGGTGGGCGCGCGACAGCTTCGCGTCGGCGATCCGGCCAGCGAAGGTGCCGATCGGCGCGGGGAAGAGCTCGAGCGCCCCGGCCCGCTCGAGCGCGGCCACCGCGGCCCGCGGCTCCTCGGCCGGCACGTCGCGCTCCGCCACGCGGAACACGCCGCCCGGATCGGCGCGCTCGGCCAGGCGCCGGTGCACCCCGGAGAGGTCGCGGGCGTCGAGCTTCGCCCGGTTGATGAAGAAGACGATCAGGCCCTTGTCACGCGGGCTGTAGAGCAGCGTGCACCGGGCGGGGTCGCCGTCGCGGCCGGCCCTGCCCGCCTGCTGGTAGTACTCCTCCGGCGAGGCCGGCAGCGCCCAGTGGACGACCGAGCGCACGTCCGGCTTGTCGATCCCCATCCCGAACGCGGTGGTCGCGGCCACGGCCTCGAGCTCGCCGGAGAGGAACGCGTCGAGCGTGGCCGAGCGGCGCTCGCCGGCCAGGCCGGCGTGGTAGGCGGCGGCCCGGATCCCGCCCGCGGCCAGCGCCTCGGCCACCTCCTCGCAGGTGCGACGGCGGCCGCAGTAGACGACGGCGGGGAGCGCCGCGGGCGCCTGCAGGAGCCGCATCAGCGTCGCCGGCTTGCCGTGGTCGCCCGCCACCGGCACGACGGCGAAGGCCAGGTTGCGCCGGTCGAAGCCGGTGCGCAGCATCACGGGGTCGCGCAGCCGAAGGGCCGAGACGATGTCCTTGCTGACGCGGCTCGTGGCCGTGGCGGTGAGCGCGATCGTCGGCGGCGATCCCAGCCGCTCGCGCACGTCGGCGAGGCGCAGGTAGTCGGGCCGGAAGTCGTGCCCCCACTCCGACAGGCAGTGGGCCTCGTCGACGGCCAGCCGGGCGACGCCGGCCGCGCCGATCGCGTCGAGGAAGCGCCGGCTCGAGAAGCGCTCCGGGGCGACGTAGACGAGCCGGGCCTCGCCGCCGCCGATACGCCGAAGCGCGGCGTCGACCGCGCCCGGGGCCATGCTCGAGGAGAGCATCTCGACGCCCTCCAGGCCGCGGTTTCGGAGGGCCGCGTACTGATCCTCCATCAGCGCGATCAGGGGCGAGACGACGAGCGTGACGCCGTCGGAGATCAGCGCGGGCAGCTGGTAGCAGAGCGACTTTCCCGAGCCCGTCGGCATGACCGCCAGGACGTCGCGGCGGGCCAGGACGGCCTCGATCGCGTCCCGCTGCCCCGGACGGAACTCGGAGTAGCCGAAGAGCCGCTGCAGGCCCGCCGAGGCGTCGGCGGCCGGGGCGGCCGGGCTCATCCGGTCCCGCGCACGGCCGGCTCGGAGCCGGCGTCGGCGGTCGGAAACTCGGCCACCTCGGGCAGGGGCCGGTCGGCGCGGCCCGGGGCCGCCAGGTCGCGGCGCAACCAGAAGCACGCGATGAACCCGATCGCGCTCACCGCTGTGACCGCCAGGTAGGTCAGCCGGGCGGCGTGGACGACCGCCGGGACGTGGGCGCCGGCGTGCTCGGCCGCGCGGATCTCGGCGGCGCTGAGCGTCGCGGCGAAGACGATGCCGGCGATCGCCGCGCCGGTGCCCGAGCCGACCTGGCGCGTGAGCGGGATGCTCGACGTCGCCCGGCCCTCGCGGCCCTCGCCGCCGTCGGCCAGGACGGCCGCGAAGAGCGCCGGGCTCGCGATCCCCATTCCCAGGCCCGAGACGGCGTAGCCGAGGACGGGTACGGCCGCTCCGCCGTCGGGGATCGCCATCACCGCGGTCGCGGCGAAGGTCAGCGCCGTGCCGAGCATGATCTGGTTGCGCGGCCGCGAGTTCACCCGGGCCGCGCCCATCGACCCCGCCGTCCAGCCGAGCGTGCACAGGAGCAGGGCGATCCCGACCAGGCGGACGCCGGACAGCGTGTAGCCCGGCAGGTCGATGCCGTGGACGAAGCCGACCTGCAGCTGCAGCGGCAGGTACGTCTCGGCGCCGAGGAACGCGACTCCCGCGCCGAACGCCGCGACGTTCGCGGCGATCGAGTTGGCGGTGTGGGTGAAGACCGGCGCCGCCGCCCGCCGCTCGTACCAGACGAAGAGGACGGCGGGCACGATCGCGAGCGGGACGAGGAACGCCGCCGGCAGCCAGTGCCGCGTCACCGCGAGCAGCACCGCGACGATGGCGCCGAGCAGGATCGGCCCGAGCAGGTTGAGCGGCTGGCCGGCATCGGCGGGCGCCGGGCGGGCCCGGCCGCGCAGCGACATTGCCCCGGCCCAGGCGACGGTGGCGATCATCGGCAGGTTGATCCAGAAGACCCAGCGCCAGCCGACCGTCGCGGTGAGGACGGCGCCGAGCAGCGGGCCGACCAGCGCCGAGACGCCCCACATCGCAGCATTTATGCCGAACGCGCGCGGCCGCAGCGCCTCGGGGATCGAGACGGCGAAGAGGCCGAGCGGCACGGCGAACATGAAGCCGGCCCCCGCGCCCAGGATCAGCCGCGAGAGCGCGACCACGGGCATCGACGGCGCCAGGCCGCCGATCACGTTTGCGACCGCGAAGAGCGAGCAGGCAAGTGCGAAGCTCCAGGCGACCCCCTCGCGGTCGATCACCGCGCCGGCCACCGGGAACGTCATCGCCACGGCGACCGTGTACGCCCCCACGGTGACGGCGATCAGGCCGACGCCGCCGATGTCCTGCGCGGCCGTCGGCAGCGCCGTCGTCACCATGAGCGCGTCGAGCGAGCCGAGAAAGGTCGCACCGAGCGCCGCAACCATCAGCGCTCCGTGGTTGCGGAAGAGCGCCGCGTAGCTCGGCGTCACGTTACCCCTGCTGGGCGTAGATCTTGTCGGTTGCGGGGTGGGTCTTGGTGACGTGCCGCTTGAAGAGCAGCTCGTCGTACGTGAGCCCGGCCGCCGCGCCGACCAGCTGCGCGAGGTGGAAGATGGGCATGCCGAAGTCCATGTCGGCCTCGCGGGCCGCCTTGCCCTGCCACGCGTCCAGCGAGAGGTGGCACAGCGGGCACGGCGTCACCATCGCGTCGGCGCCCGCGTCGCGCGCCTCCGCCAGCGGCTGGATCAGCTCGCCGAGGGCGACGTCCTCGCGGGCGAGGACGATCGGGAACCCGCAGCACTTGATCTTCGACGGGTAGTCGACGGCCTCTGCCCCGCAGGCCTCGATGATGCGCTCGAGCGACTGGGGCCGGTCGGGATCCTCGAACCCGAGCAGCTTCGACGGGCGCAGGATCTGGCAGCCGTAGAACGGCGCGATCTTGACGCCCGTGAGCGGCTTCTCGGCGATCTGCTTCAGCTTCTCGTAGCCCTCGCCCTCGGCGATCTCCCACAGGAGGTGGCGCACCTCGACGCCGCCCGCGTACGGGGCCGCGCCGACGTCGCGCAGGTTGGCGTTCACGCGCTCGAGCAGCTCCGGGTCGGCCTTCAGCTTGATGTCGGCCTGGCGCAGGTTGAGCGTGCACACGTTGCAGATCGTGAGCAGCGTGTCCTGCTCGAGCTGCTCGGCCTGGCCGAGGATGCGCGCGTTCAGGTGCAGGTAGTACTCGGGCCGGGCCTCGTGCACGTCGCCCGCGCCGCAGCAGGTGAAGCCGGGGATGTCGACCAGCTCCATGCCGAGCTTGCCGGCGATGGCCCGGGTCGAGACGTCGAGCTCCTTCTGCGACAGGCTGGCCAGGCAGCCCGGGTAGTACGCGTAGCTCTGCTTCACGAGCCGGCCTCCTCACGGTCGACGGAGACCCCGGCCCGCTTCTGGGCGCGCGCGTCCTTCTCCTGGGTCTTCAGGACCTTGTGCAGCTTGCGCACCTCGTCGAGCTTCTTGGCCCGGTGCGGCCTGAGCGGGTTCGGCACCTTGCCCGCGCGCGCCATCTGCATGGCGAACTTGACGTCCATCGCCTTCAGGGGGTCGGTGTAGGGGACGAGCGCGGTCTCGAGCAGGTAGCCGGTCGCCCGGGTGGACATGTCGAACACCTGCGCGTGGCGGGCGCCCTTGTCCGAGAGCATGCCCTCGGAGTAGATCTCCGCCCCGATCTTCGCGATCGCGTCGCGCGGGTCGACGCCCTTCGGGCAGCGCTCGTTGCAGAAGTAGCACCGCGTGCAGTCCCAGACGCCGTGGGGCCCGTTGTAGAGCTCGAGCCGGCCCTTGCGGTCGCGGTCGCGGACGTCGCCGACGAACTTCGCGCCCTTGGCGAGCGCCGCCGGCCCGAGGAACTCGGGGTCGGCCTCCATCGAGTTGCACTCGGAGACGCAGCAGCCGCACTGGATGCAGAGCGCCTCCTTCATGATCCGGTCGAGCTCCTCCTGCTGCACCCGCCACTCCTTGACGGGCGGATGGTCGTCCTCCTCGAGCCACGGCTTCACCGCGCGGAACTTGTCCCAGAACGGCTCCATGTCGACGACCAGGTCCTTGACCACCGGCAGGTTGCCCATCGGTGAGATCACCGGGACGCGGCCCTCCCGGGCGATCGGCGCCATCGGCGTCTTGCAGGCCAGCACCGCGGCGCCGTCCATGCGCATGCCGCACGAGCCGCACACGGCCATGCGGCAGCTCTTGCGGTAGGTGAGCGACCCGTCGACCTCGTCCTTGACGATATCGAGGACGTCGAGCAGCGTGGCCGTCTCGGGCGCGTCCACGGTGAACTCCTGCAGGCCGCCCTGCTCGGTCTCCGGGTTCCAGCGCTCGATCTTGAGGGTGAACTGCATGCGGCCCCTTTGGGTCTGGTTCTTCTAGTAGGTGCGCACCGCGGGCTGGTGCTCGGTGATCGTGACCGGCTTGTAGTCGAGCGCGACCCCGCCGTCGTCGTAGCTCGTGAGCGTGTGCCGGAGCCAGTTCTCGTCGTCGCGCTCCGGGTAGTCGAGGCGGCTGTGCGCGCCGCGGCTCTCCGTCCGGGCGACCGCGCCGGTGACGAGACAGTCGGCCATCTCGAGCATCGAGCCGAGCTCGAGCGCCTGGATCAGGTCGGAGTTGAACGTCCGCGACTTGTCCTGGATGACGACCCCCAGGCCGTCGCGGTAGCGGTCGCGCAGCTCGGTCACGTCGGCCTTGCACTGGTCGAGCTTCTCGGCGTTTCGGAAGATGCCCGCGTTCTCGTACATCGTGTCGGCCAGCTGCTCGCGCAGCACGTGCGGCCGGACGCCGTCGAAGTTGTAGAGCAGGTGGCGGATCCGGCGCTCGGCGACACGCACCGCCGACGGCGAGAAGATCGCCTGCGACCCGTTCGAGCGCACGTCGTGGGCGGCGGCCGCGCCGGAGCGACGGCCGAAGACCACCGTCTCGAGCAGCGAGTTGCCGCCGAGCCGGTTCGCGCCGTGCACCGAGACGCACGCGCACTCGCCGGCCGCGTAGAGGCCGGGCATGACCGTGCGGCCCCACATGTCGGCGTCGATGCCGCCCATGTGGTAGTGGCTGCCCGGCCGCACCGGGATCGGCTCCTCGATCGGATCGACGCCGGCGTAGTCCATCGCCAGCTCGCGCGAGCCGTGCAGCACGGTCATGATCTTGCGCGCGCCCAGGTGGGTCAGGTCGAGCAGGACGCAGCCGTCGACGCCGCGGCCCTCGTCGATCTCGGTCTGCTCCGACCGGGAGACGACGTCGCGGCTGGCCAGCTCGCCGGCGTTCGGCGCGTAGTTGAACATGAACCGGTCGCCGTCGGCGTTTCGCAGGTAGCCGCCCTCGCCGCGGCAGCCCTCGGTGATGAGGACGCCGTTCGCCTTGAGCGTCGTCGGGTGGAACTGCATGAACTCCATGTCCTTCAGCGGGACGCCCGCCCGCCAGGCCATCGACATGCCGTCGCCCGTGCAGGCGTAGGCGTTCGTGGTGCCGCGGTAGATGCGGCCGAGGCCGCCGGTGGCCATGATGACGGCCCCCGCCTCGACGCCCTGCACGCCGCCGTGGAGCAGATCCCAGGCGGTCAGGCCGACGCACCGGTCGCCGTCGGTGACCAGGTCGAGCGCGAACCACTCCTCGTAGACCTTGACGCCGCTCTTCACCAGCTGCTCGTAGAGGACGTGCAGCAGCACGTGGCCGGTGATGTCGGCCGCGTAGGCCGTGCGGGGCGCGCCGCCGGCGCCGAAGGGGCGCTGGGCGATGCGGCCGTCGTCCATGCGCGAGAAGACCGCGCCCATGTGCTCGAGCTCGTAGATGTCGCCGGGCCCCTCCTCGCACATCACGGCGATCGCGTCCTGGTCGCCCAGGTAGTCGGATCCCTTGACGGTGAAGAAGGTGTGCTTCTCGGGGCTGTCCTCGCCGGCGTTGCCAAGCGCGGCGTTGATCCCGCCCTCGGCGGCGCCCGAGTGGCTGCGCGTCGGATGCAGCTTGGAGACGACGCCGACGTCAGCGCCGTAGCGGGACGCCTCGATGGCGGCGCGCATCCCCGCCAGCCCGGCTCCCACCACCACCACGTCGTGTCTGACCATCAGGCCTCCGGAGTCCAGCTCGTGCAGATTTCCCGAACATGCAGCCTACCAATCGCCCTGGCGGGTGGTCGCACGCTCGAGTCTCGCCATGGTAAGGACTTTGTGACACCTGGCGTGCGTGTTCCAATGTGGAGAATTTGCAGTAAACTTGGCCGTGGCCATGGACCGACCGTGGCCTTTTGTGACTTCTGGAGGAGACGTGGCGAAAACGGCCTTTCCGATGCCGGCGGCACGCCGGGTCCTGCGCGATGTTCCGCAGCAGGAGCTCCACGAGCTGGCCAACGGGATGGCCACGGCACGCACCACGAGCTACGGCGCCGTCAACGTCACGACGACCGTGCTCTCGCGCTCGGCGCGGAGCACCTACATCGTCGCCGACGACCCCGACTCCTACCCGCACCAGGCCATCGACCGCGACGAGTGGGAGCGCATCTCGGCCCTGCAGGACGCCTACATCGCCGACCAGGAGATGATCCAGGTCGACGGCTTCATCGGCAACGACCCCGACCACCGCGTGGCCGCCCGCCTCTTCATCGAGGCGGCGAACGCGAACATCGCGGGCATGCAGGACGTCCTCTACTTCCAGCCGCCGGACGCCGGGCCGATCGAGCCCGAGCTGGTCGTCATCTACACGCCCAACCTGGCCGTACCGGGCTACCCGGACGACCGCCTCATCGCCGTCGACCTCGACCGGCTCGTCACCCGCATCTTCAACTCCGACTACTTCGGGGAGTCGAAGAAGGGGGCTTTGAGGATGTGGAACAAGCTCGTCTTCGAGCGCGGCGGCCTCGCTCTCCACGCGGGCTGCAAGGTGATCCCGACCGCGAACGGCGACCGGGTCGGCCTGACCGTCGGCCTCTCGGGCACGGGCAAGACGACCACGACGTTCACCCGCCAGAACGGCTCGCTGCCCGTCCAGGACGACTTCGTCGCCTGGTGGCCGGACGGCAGCGTGTCGGCAACCGAGGCCGGCTGCTTCGCCAAGACCTACGCGCTGAACACGACCGACGAGCCCGTCATCCACGGCGCCGTCACCCGCCCCGGCGCGTACCTCGAGAACGTCAGCATGTCGGACGCCGGCGAGGTCGACTTCTACGACCAGAACTACACGAAGAACGGCCGCGCCGTCTTCTCGTTCTCGGATATCGAGGCGGCCGACGCGGCCGACCTCACCCGGGCCGACTTCCTGCTTGTCCTGAACCGCAACGAGAACGTCATCCCGGCGGTCGCAAAGCTGGAGGGCCCGCAGGCCGCGGCGTTCTTCATGCTCGGCGAGACGACCGGCACGTCGGCAGGCGGCAAGGACGAGGAGGGCAGGTTCCTGCGCGTGCCCGGCACGAACCCGTTCTTCCCGATGAGCCACGACCTGCAGGGCAACCGCTTCCTGGAGCTGCTCGCGGCGAACCCGATCGAGGTGTACCTGCTGAACACCGGCCGCGTGGGCGGCCCGGAGGCGGACGAGCGCTCGCTGAAGGTGCGCATCCCGCACTCCTCCGCGGTCGTGAAGGGCATCGCCGAGGGCACGATCGAGTGGGAGACCGACCCGGACTTCGGCTACAAGGTCGCGTCGCATGTCCCCGGCATCGACGAGGCCGACAGGATGATCCTCCAGCCGCGGCTGCTCTACGCCGAGCAGGGCCGGGCCGAGGAGTACGCCCGCTGGGTGGAGCGGCTCAAGAGCGAACGCACCGAGTTCCTCTCGAAGTACCCGAGCCTTACCCGCGCAATCGTGGAGTCGGTCGGCTAGAACCCCCCGCTGATGGCCGACGATGTTCCCGTGAAGCTGGCGGTGCAGCGGACCGCCCGTGGGCTCGAGGCCGCCGTGAACGCGCACGATGCCGAGGCCGCCGCCGGCCGCCTCTCGCCGGACTTCGCCGAGCGCGACACCGAGCTGCGCCCCCTGTTCGCCCGCACCGATCGCACCGAGCTGATCGGCACGGTCGCGAACCGCACGCTCTTCCACCTGCACCTGCCAGACGGCGACACCCGCGTGGTCGAGCTCCTGTGGCGCGACCACGACGGCGCCTGGCTGATCGAAGACGCGCGCGTGTTCTCGCTGATCGCAGGCGAATAGCCGGGGTCAGACCCCGAACGGCTGCCGGCACCCGGGGCCAGGCCCGCGAGCGGGGCCTGGCCCCTTCCTCGCCCTGACCGATGACTTTCTGGTGTGGTCCCGGTCTTAGAAGGGAAATCCCCGCTATCGAGGTATCTTTACTGACCATGCCAGCCTCCAACCGACCCCGAGCAGTCTGGACCGGCGCCATCTCCTTCGGACTGGTGAACGCGCCGGTTCGCATGTACAGCGCGATCGCCGAGAAGGACCTGCGCTTCAACCAGCTGCACGAGACCGACGGCGGCCGCATCGGCTACGTCAAGGTCTGCAAGGCGGACAACGAGCCCGTCCCCGCCGACGAGATCGTGAAGGGCTACGAGGTCTCGAAGGGCGAGTACGTCCGCATGACCGACGAGGACTTCGAGGCCGCGCGCGGCGAGCAGCACCGCGGCATCACGATCCACGACTTCGTACCTGCCGACCAGATCGACCCGGTCTACTTCGAGCGCACGTACTACCTCGGCCCCGAGGAGGGCGCCGGCGAGGCGATCTACGCGCTGCTCGTCGAGGCGATGGAGCGTTCCGGCCTGTCCGCGATCGCGACCTACGTGCATCACGACCGCGAGAACCTCGCCTGCCTGCGCGTGCGCGACGGTGTGATCACGCTCGAGAAGATGTTCTTCGAGGACGAGATCCGCTCGATCGACGGCATCGTGCCGAGCAGCACCAAGGTCGACTCCAAGCAGCTCAAGATGGCCGAGGACCTGATCGGCGCGTACACCTCGGACTTCGAGCCCGAGCGCTACAAGGACACCTACCGCGAGCGCCTGCTCGCGATCGTCGACCAGAAGCGCCAGGGCAAGACGACGAAGGTGCCCGAGCCCGAGGCCGGCCCGAGCGCGCCCGACCTGCTCACCGCGCTCACGGCATCGCTGGACGCCGCCCGCTCGGAGCGGCAGAAGTCGCAGAAGCCGGCCAAGCAGGCGACGGCGTCGAGGTCCCGGGCCAAGGCCGGGGCCGGCGGATCGTCCCGGCGCAAGACGGCGTAGCCGCTTCCCGACCGGCGGGTATCCTCGCCGCATGACCATCGGCGAGCGGATCCGAGGGGCGCTCGTCGCGCTGGCTCCGCTCGATCCGGCGGATGCTCCGGCGTGGGAGCGCTGGCTGTCAGACCCGGTGACGACGCGCTACCTGTACGGGCGACGGGGGCCGCCGGACAGCGTCGCGACCCTCCTCGAGCTGCGCTCCTGGGGTCGCCAGGCCCTTGCCGACCCCCACCTGGTCGCCTTCGGGATCGAGGAGATCGGCGGCGGCACGGTGATCGGCAACGCCCGCCTGCAGCTGTGGGCGTGGAGCCGGGCCCGGTTCTCGATCCTGATCGGCGAGGCCGCCCACCGCGGCTCGGGCCAGGGCACCGAGGCGACGGCGCTCGTGTGCGAGTACGCCTTCGAGCGGCTCGGCCTGCGCGAGATCGTCCTCGACGTCGACCAGCGCAACGCCGCCGCCGTGCGGGCATACCTGAAGGTCGGGTTCATCCCCGGCCGGGGCGACTCGATGCGGCTGCGACCGGAAGGACTGCGTCTAGCTGCTGCTCGGAACGTGAGGGCGCAACGCTACGACCAGGACGCGTCCGCCTGAACCCCAAGCTCGGTAGCGGAGGCGAGACCGCGCTCTCGCCGGAGCGCCACCGCGCTCGGCGGCGCAGAAGGAGGGGGCTCGCGGGGG
>Ga0207695_10011938_pt1 | contig 10461 bp, 6 predicted proteins | sample KBSC54metaG_FD_184354 | JGI IMG/M metagenome (GOLD analysis project Ga0207695, IMG submission 184354) | Corn rhizosphere microbial communities from Kellogg Biological Station, Michigan, USA - KBS C5-4 metaG (SPAdes) (version 2) | ecosystem: Host-associated > Plants > Roots > Rhizosphere > Soil... | reverse complement strand
ATTAGTATAGGCAGATGGCTCTACTACATGATTACTAATAGTAATTGCATTTTGTCCGGGACAGATAGAAGTATCTGGACCAATGTTAACTATTGGATATGAATAAATAGAAATAGTATCTCTATAGCTAGTATCAGGACAATGCAAATATTGTGCAGTAACTGTAACTATTTTTTTGCCTATGTTATCATAAGTGTGCTCAGGTAGCCAGGAGGAAGTAACAGTATTAACGTCTCCAAAATTCCATAGTAAGTTTACTGCACCAGATCTGTAAGATGGATAAAATGTTACAGGAGATCCTAAGCAAACAATTGCAGGAGATGGCTTAAAAGATATAAATGGAATTGAATCTATTACCACATTTGCTGAAATGGTATCATCACAGGGATATGCTATTAATCTAACCGTGTATGAGCCAGGTTTATCATAAATATGCAGTGGGCTTAACTGTGTAGAAGTATCCCCATCACCAAATTGCCAAAGGTACTTCGTATAACTGCCGGTAGATGTATTTCTAAAATGAATAGTGTCATTAACACAAGTAGCAGTGTCTGCGATAAATGAAATGTCTGCAGCGGGAATATTAAATAAAATAGAGGTATCACATACGCCAAATGTTGTTCTTAAGTCAAGTTGATAACCGCCAACTACATTAAATAAAGTATCGCCTTCTGCCTTTTTTACAGAAGTTTTTATTAGGGAACCCGAGACATTATACCATGTATAAGTATATGTGGTCGTGTCGCCCACCGGGGGATGGCTCCATATCATGCCGTTATTGCCACCTTTACATCCGTTGATGGAGCCCACAATTGGAGTATGGCCTGAAATATTTACCAGGAAAGTATCATAATGATGGACACACGGAGGCGTAATATAAGCAACCCAGTGAGTGCCCGAATTATAAAAAGTATGCTTATTATCTATAACGCCGTCATCCCATAGATAGTTTGAGCCATCTGCATCTACCTGTAACAGAATACTATCTTTAAAACAAAAATTCAAAGCTTGTTTTAATCGCAAAGTATCTCTTTTGAAGACCACTATGTCATTAGGCAAGCCACATGCGGGGAAAGTACCCGCATCTGAAGCCGGAACAGTGCGAAGAGAAATCACCCATGGTACGAAATCACAAGCTACACCAGCAAGATTTGGTTTGTTGATTACATCTATATCTAAATAGTCAGGGTCACCGAGATATAGCTTGCCATCGGGACCTATTTTCATATCGGTGAACCATGGTGGTCTGGTATTATCTGAATCCAGAGTACATATTTTTACTTTAGAAGCCGCTATCGTTGCAGGAATGCCAGAGCTCATATCAAACTGGTAAATTGAAGTTGTCTTGTTTAAAAAACCCGCATATGAGTTAACATATAGCTTAGAATTGTCCGGTGAGAACACGGCACCGTAGTAATCATCATTATCCAGCTTAAAACAATTTGACACCACACCAGTATGTGCATTAAAATCAAACAGCTCTACATTTTCGTCCCAGCGATCGCACATTACTAACTTCTTACCATTAGGTGAAAATTTAATAACTCCGTCCATATACCAGTGATGGTAAGCACTGCTAAGGGCAGTCTTCGACAATACAGGCGTAAGATTAAGTCCGGCGCCCGTTATTTCATAAGACTTAAATATAGAGGTATCGGCTCTGTGCACTACCAACCATATATTACAATCGGCACCTAATACAGGAGTCATTTTATCAGTAAGATCTGAATCTATCAATATCCCTTTACGTCCCGGCACTACATCTCCCAGGCCTCCATTCAGGTTCATATCTATCACACTATAATAAAGATTAGTATTGGGCAAAATCGCAGGCACAGTGCCCAGGCCCATACTAAATAAATAGTATTTACCAGTGCTGTCAGGGAAAGGCACTATAACCGCAGGCTGTGCTTGCGAAAGGTAGATGGGAACAAGGTTGTTACCATTCGGCATTAATGCACCGCTACGATCCTGCACCGCCCAACCATTTGAATAAAAAAGCAAATTGCCACTGGCATCGCACACCGATGCGCAACCCGTAATGCTATGTGATTTTGAAGGAAAAGACACTGGACTACCACTGCTGAAGTCCAGGCCTACCTTATAGCCAAACGTCCATATATTTTGCTCCTTTTGAGCAAAAGCCGTTACTCCGTAAAAAAGCAGAGTTATGATTAGTGCAATTCTCATACCATAACATATAAGGTTCATAAAAACATTATCAAACAGCAAAGAGCCAATTAGGCAAAATTGGCTCTTGCTACGCTTGTTTGGTGATAGGGCCTATCGCGCTATGCTAAAACGCTCTTGTAATTGAAGTGCATTTGACTTATCAATGTAAACAATGTTATATACGCCGTCAGCAAGGCCGGAAACTTGTATTATTTGTTGTGCAGTATTAATACGCTTTGTTATAACTACTCTTCCCAGTACATCACTAATCTTTACTATGCCATTTAAATTAGTTTGGCCATCGATTTTAACCGCTATATTATCCCTGGCAGGGTTAGGATAACAGGATAGCGAAATAGCGCTTTTTGTTACGCTGCCAACAGCAGATAATTTTGAAACAAAAAATGTATCTGTGTGCATTTGGCAATAATTGCCGTAGCGTACATAATAAGTGCCGGTATCTTTCACAGTTATAGAGGTATCTGTACTGGCATTATTCCATTTATAACTAAAATAACCTGACGGTACGCTAAGCACTACACTATCGGTAAGTGTTACAGTACTATGGGTATGAAATGTATCCTGTAGTGGCTTCACGTAGGGAAGACCTAAACCATAAGAAGCGCCTGTAGAAGCTACAAATCCCAGTACATTTTTATGCAGGTCGCAACCTGAGCCTGAATTATTGGGCTGCCCAATGTAGAAAATAGAATCAGCGCCGGCACCGCCAATAGGATTAATAAATTCTCCATTGCCCCCTATGCCATAAATTTTACCATCAGGGCCAAGCCTTAAAACTGTAGCAAATGAAGGCATAGTGCTTAACGTATCTATTAAAGTTCTGGATGCGACGATAGTTGATGGCGTGCCGGAACTTAAATCATATTGCACCAGGATATTAGGCTGATCCCCATTAGTATAAGAAGAAATGTACAGCTTTGAATTATCGGGTGAAAAACTAACACCTATATCGCTAATGCCTGTATCCAGCAATACAGGATTGGAAACCTTACCTGTGGCAGGCGAGAAATCATATAGCTCAGACCCTAATCCAGTAGGTATGCTTGCGCCACTATTCAAAGCCAACTTTTTGCGATCTGATGATGCAACAATATCCCCACTTATATAGGCCACTACACCGGTTAGAATCCCCACGTTAGATACTGTCGGCGTAGGATTAAAACCTGTATCAGTAATATTATAGACCAGGAATTTATTGGTATTAGTATCGGTAAGGGTAAATGAGGTATCATATTTATGTGTTATCAGCCACATATTGCAATCATTTCCAGGCACAACAACTAATTTGTTACCCAAAGAAGAATCGACAGGAATAGTCTTTTTCCCTGTCACAACATCACCCAATCCTCCATTAAGGCTCATATCTACCACACAATAGTACAAACGACCTGCAAACAGATCTCCAGCCAATACCCCATCTACATTCTCATGAGAGAATACGTAATATTTTTTCGGGTCATTAATGAAAGGAACAATAAGTGCCGCTCCTCTTATAGCGGTACGAGTACCAATGAGGTCATAGCCATTTGGCATGGCATGTCCATTTTTGTCCCATATAGTATCACCACTAGTAAAAAACATAAGTTGGCCAGTAGCATCACAAATAGACGCGCTGCAATTCATGGTTACAATATTCGTTTTAACTGTAACGGCACTGCCACTGTTAAAATCAATGCCGGCATGGTAGCCAATAGGCCAAATATTATTTTCTTTCTGGGCGAATGAAGCAAGGTTTAACAACAGCACTATCAGGGATAATAGAGTTCTTTTCATGACATCATGTTTTTACTTAGAAATGTCCGGTATCCGGCTTTATACAAATTTGAAATATTAATAAACTGCTAACAATACAAACTAGTTGGTATTTTTGCTATGTAGCCCTCTTAATACTTTTACAGTTAATAAGGCAACAGCAGGATATGCAGCCTTGCCTGAATAAGAATCCGGAACTATGCCTGATGCTATACATATTGTTATTGCAGATGATCATAATCTCTTTATTGAAGGCCTTTTATTATTATTAAAAGGAGAGCCGGATATAGAGATAGATGCTATAGCTAATGATGTACCCCAACTACTTGATTTACTTCGAAAAACGGTACCCGATATAATACTGCTTGACATAAACATGCCAGGCATAAGCGGTCTTGATGCACTAAAACCCATACGCCAACATGCGCCCAAAACAAAGGTGATCATGCTATCAACCTACAATGAGGAGCATTTAATAGAAAAATCAAAAAACTATGGCGCTAACGGCTATTTGCTGAAGAATACAAATAAAGATGAGCTTATACAAAGCATAAAGCAAATACATAAGGGCGGCACCAGCTTCCCTAAAAAAGCAACTAATAACTATTCACAATTTTCAGAAGATGGTGTTTTCCTTTCTCAGTTCACTCTTACAAAAAGAGAAAATGAGCTTCTGCAGCTCATAAAAAAAAGTTATACAAATCATCAAATAGCAGACTACCTGAACTTGAGTATATATACCGTAGAAACGCACAGAAAAAATATTATGCAAAAGTTAAAGCTCAAAACCCCGGTAGACCTGATGAGATTTATTATACAGCACAACTTGTAAATGATTGCTATTTTTCAGCAGGTATATAAATAGAAACAAGCGTACCATTTTCCGGTGATGAATCGAATTCGATTTTGCCCTGTAACAGCGCTATTCTGGAGCGCATATTCCTAAGGCCTATGCCGCTAAAGCTATTTATATTATTAAGATTGAAACCTACCCCATTATCTTCTATAGTTACGCTTATGCCGTCCTCATCTTTTATTAATGAAATATCCAGTTGTGTAGCTTTGGCATGCTTTATTACATTAGACACACATTCCTGTATTACCCTATAAAGAATTGTTTCTATAGTACTATCAAAATGCTTATCTAGGCCCTGCGTGTACAGGCTAATCTTTATGACATTTCTGTCAATATTATCGACAAATTGTTTTATCACTAACGACAGTCCCGATTCCAGCAATGCATTAGGCATCATATTATGCGAAATGGTACGCACCTCTTTAAAACCTTCATCTACCATCCCAATAATCTTATCGAATTTTTGTTTTTGCTCCTGGGAGCTGAAATGTATTTCTTTCTCTATTGCCATTAAATTTATCTTGGCGGCACTTATAGTCTGGCTGATACCATCATGCAGGTCCCTTGCTATTCTTTTCCTTTCCTTTTCTTCGCCTTCCATTATGGCCTTTAACTGCTCAATCTTTCTTTTATGCCGTACACTCCTATACAGTATCAGAGAAAAGCCTGTTAACAAAAGAAAGATTGTGGATATACTAACAATAAGAATATTTTTTTCTTTCAATTTGCTTTCCTGATGTGCCAGAAGCAATTGCTTCCGTGCAATTTCTTTATCCTTCTCAGCAGCCTGGTATTTTGTCTCCTCCTGGCTGAACTGTTGCGCACTTGCTTCATTCAAAACACTATCATAGAGAATAGAATAGGCACGTTGCTGTTCATATGCCTGCTTGTAGCGCCCCGTTTCAGCATATACACCCGCAAGTATGAGATATGCATCTGTCAAGTGGCTTTTTACTCCACTTCTCTCAGCCAATTTTTCTACTGTTAATAATATATCTTCTGCTTTCTTATAATTCTTCATTTGGTAATAAGCATTACCTAAATCATAATAAATCATTATATCATCGGTAGCTGATTTGGTATTTATATCTAAGGCCTTATTCAGGTATTCTATTCCTCTTTCGGGCTGTTTTTGCTTAATGTAAAGTTTTCCAATATTTTCAAGCGTCGTCTTTTGTGCCTCAATGTTTCCTGAGCTTTTACTGATATCTAACGATTGTAAAAAAAGCGGTAAGGCACTATCAAGAATATTTTTCTGATAATATACGCCTGCCATATCTGCTAATATTCTGGCTTGCACATTTGTATCTTTCGTTTTCACAGCAAAGGATTGGGCTTTATTCAAATAATACCATGCTTTATCATTCTCTCCCACACTCAGCAGTTCTCCTCCCAAATTGCAATAAAAGTTCGCTAATTCACCCGTGTCATGTATATCATTCTTTCCCGCAACATCTGCCGCTTTATACAGGTAGTTAATACCGGCCATATAATTCCCCTTTACATTATTCGGGGCAGATAGGTTATTATATATCTCGAAAAGTAACTGCGAATGATTTGTCTTTTGGGCGTACTGTGCAGCTTCGGTAAAAGTATTTATTGCTTGGTCATAATTTTCTTTAAACATGTAGCAGAGGCCCATAACGTTGAGCGAGCGTGCAATATTATAATCATCGCGCATATCCCTGCTTAGCGATAATGTAGTCTGAAGAATTCTAATAGCACTATCCGGAGACTTGCTTCTTAGCTTATTGGCTAACCGTATATATGCTGAAATACTTCCTGTGTCCGCTTTAATGTTTTGAATACGTTGGTTATTCAATTCATCAATACGAATAGGTTTCTCCTGCCCGTGAATAGTAGTCCACGCCAGGGAAAGCAAAATTGATAAAGTATATACTAAACGCATTTACTGCAATATAATACATCATATTTTACATTATACCTCAAGTCATATTGAATGTTTGGGTGGCACAATCTTTACCTTTGTACTTATAATCACGATTTACTATGGAAAATTCAGAATTATCGCATGTTACAGGTCGCAGTTTCAGCACTATTAGTCCTTCTGCCAAGGCGTTATTATTGCTAAAAGGCCATACATCTGTTCCATATGCTAAAGAAGCTGCAGAATTAATATCCCTTCCTGAGAAATATGAACCTGACTTTAGTAAAAGAGATTTTGGCTTCTGGGCAAGGGTAGTACATTTTGAAATGCGTTACAATAGTATTAATGAGTTACTTACCGGCCTCAACATAACCAATATTCTTGAGCTTTCTTCAGGCTTTTCATTCCGTAGCTTGCAGACTGTAAATGAAAAACAGGTGTATTATATTGACACCGACCTTCCCGAACTTATTAATATAAAAAAGGAATTTGTTACTGCATTGCAGGCTGAGGCAGGCTCGCCTAAAGGCAAGCTTGAAATACTGCCGTTAAATGCCTTAAATGAGGCTCAGTTTGAAGAAATTGTAAACCATTTTCCACCCGGGGAACTTGCTATCGTAAATGAGGGGCTGCTGATGTATCTTGACCTTGAAGAAAAGAAAAAGCTATGCAGTATTATAAAACGCATACTTGAAAAAAGAGGTGGCTACTGGATTACTGCTGATATATATACACGCATACAGGAAAATATGACTAGCCTGCAAATAAATGATAAGTTGCAGCGCTTCTTTGAAGAGCACAAAATAGAAGAAAATAAGTTTCAAAGCTTTGAGAACGCAGAGGAGTTCTTTAAAGAGCAAGGATTTGTAATAGATAAAGAATCTGAGCCTGACTATGCTCAACTCTCGTCAATAAAATACTTCCTGGAAAGTACAACCAAAGAACAACTAGAAAATCTTAGTAGGGGCGGCAAAGGCCAGGCAAGCTGGCGCCTCAAACTGGCGGAATAATAATATATAAGTTGTTGGAATAATATTTTAGTTGTCTTTTTAGATAAACTAAACTGTTATGAACTTGCTAATACAAATATTTGGAGAAGGGAAAGACCTCAATGCACTTCAAATGACTTCGAGAGGCATGATGATCTTCCTGGTAGCGCTTGTATTAATTCGCATATCAGGCAGGCGCTCATTTGGTATTCGTACTCCTTTGGATAACATTATTGTTGTTTTGCTTGGTGCGGTATTAAGTCGGGCGGTAGTAGGCGCGTCACCGGTTATTCCTACGTTAGTAGCATGTACCAGTATAGTATTATTGCACCGATTTCTGGGTTACTTAATAGCAAAGAATAAGTCAATAGCGAGGCTGGTAGAAGGCAGCAGAATTTTGCTTTATAAAGACGGGAGCTTTATAAAGCGAAATATGGTGCGTGCTTTAGTTTGCGAAGAGGATGCTACACAAGGCGTGAGAAAGTCAGCCCTAACGGAAGACCTAAACGAAATTGAAACCATATATATGGAAAGAAATGGCGAAATAAGCGCAATAAAAAAGAAAGAAACTGAACAATAAACTTACCTTATCCATTAAGGTTTTCAGTTCTTTGAAGGAGTAATATTGTTGATTTATCCTATTTATTATAGAAAATATTGTCGGTTTATTGGTGATAGAGGAGTTTTATCTCCCTAATAAAATTTATTCTAACATAAAACAAGATTAACATGGTATTTATTTAGAATTTGAGGTATCTTTGCGGCGGAAAAATAATACCATATACACTTATTAGTGTATGGTGCAAGCGTAAAAGACCTTCGTGTAAAGCAATGGAAAAAATGAGCAAGCCAATAAAAAAAGAAGCAGTAAAAAAAGAAAAGAAAGATATTTCGTTAGAAGCCTCTCCTGAAATCAAACATACTGACACGGAGTCTTTATCTGATAACATAACTACCGATAGCACAGGTGCTGTAGTATATCGCTATAGCGACGAGGAGCTGAACGAGTTTAAGGAACTCATTAATGCCCGTCTTGAGGTTGCAAGAAAGGAATTACTTTATTTGCAAAACCAGATGCGGGGCAAAGACACGGCTAATGAAGATCGGGCCTTAAGCCTGGAAGATGGTAGCGCTGCAATGGAACGCGAGCAGGTAAGCCAGTTAGCCAGCAGACAGATCCTTTTTGTAAACAATCTGGAAAAAGCACTTATCCGCATTGCTAATAAAACCTATGGCATTTGCCGGCAAACAGGCAAGCTTATAGACAAAGCACGATTAAGAGCTGTACCGCATGCTACGCTTAGCATGGAAGCTAAAAAAGGCGACAAAAAATAACGGATAGCTCTGCTATTACACCCAATTCATTTATGACAATAGTTAGCTGAATAATAAAATATTATTCAGCAGCAGGAGGTTAAATTCCATCTGCTGAAACAAATATTTGAAACATACCTATCGGGAATTTGCACGTTATGAGATTTGGCCTTCTTATTACTTTGTTATTATCATTCAACTTTTCCTTCTCACAAAGTAGTATTTCTGTATCCCTAAGCAAGTTAAATAGCGCCCGAAACGACTCAGAAAAGGTTGTTGCCTATAGAGCTATTTTTGATCACTATCAATATTCTAATCCTGATTCTGCTATATATTTTCTAAATCAGGGACTTACCTATTTCACTAAACACCAGTACAAATATGGTATAGCACGCATAACAATGTTACTTGCGTATATAGATGTGAATGAAGGAAGGATGGAAATTGGGAAACTGAGAGAAAATGTTGCGCTCGAAATTTTTCGCGAGCTGAACAAACCAGCAGATGTCGCGAATGTTTATAACGGCCTCGGCGTGATAGAGGGAAAAAATTCGAATTTTGATGCTGCCACAAAATTATTTTTAAGGGCATTAGAAGTATATGATAGCTTAAAAGATATTAAAGGCCTGCGCACAACATATATGAAGCTTGGCGTGGTCAATGAACGATACAATAATTTGGATAAGGCCTTAGCATATTACAATAAAGCGATAGAAATTGGGGAAAACACACATGATCTAAAGAATGATCTTAATCTGTATAATGACGTTGGTATAGTTTATGGTAAAAAAGGTGATAACGTTACAGCCATAAAATGGTTTGATTCTGCCTTGAAAAAATGTACAGGGCCGGAGTTCATAGGAATAAGGACACTTACTCTAATGAACCTCGGTATCGTATTTGATCACATAAATAATGAGGTCGAAGCACTTAAATATCTAAATGAGGCCTTACTTCTAACTAAAAATAGCGGCCAACAGGAAGACTATATAAGAATCAATCTAAACATAGCATCAATAGTAGGAAAAAGCAATCCTAAACAAGCTCTGTCTTCATTACTCGAAGGGCTAAAAACTGCAAGGCAAATAGGGCAAAAAAGCCTGCAAATAGAAATACTGGACGCCATAATAGAAGTAAACAAAAAGCTGCATGATTATAAAAATGCGCTGGCAGCAATGGAAGAAAGAAAAGAGCTGCAGGATAGCGTATATGGCCTGCAAAAAGCCAAGGCTGTAGCCAATCTCCAATCTTTATATGAGCTGAACAAATCAAATGAGCGTGTAAAAGAGCTTGAGAGAGCAGAGAGAAATAATACAGAACAAAAAGATGTCATTATAATAGTTGCACTCATACTAAGCGCCAGCCTCTTAACACTGGTATTCCAATACAGAAAGCTGAGAATGCTAAATAAGCAACTTTTAAAACGCGAAGCTGAATTACAAAAAAGCAATACAGAAAAAGATAAACTT
>Ga0207695_10011934_pt1 | contig 10463 bp, 10 predicted proteins | sample KBSC54metaG_FD_184354 | JGI IMG/M metagenome (GOLD analysis project Ga0207695, IMG submission 184354) | Corn rhizosphere microbial communities from Kellogg Biological Station, Michigan, USA - KBS C5-4 metaG (SPAdes) (version 2) | ecosystem: Host-associated > Plants > Roots > Rhizosphere > Soil... | reverse complement strand
GCCCATCGCGACATTGAGCGCGCGCGCCGGCAGCGTGCGCGAAAGCCATGCGGCAACGCACGTTGTCAATGTCGGAATGAATGCGCCCTGCACCGCGCGCATCGCAACGAGTGCGGGAAAGCTCGTTGTGACCGCACACAGCGCACCGGCCGCTGCCGTGACGCAAGCGCCCGTGATCATCAGCCGGCGCGCCGGATAGCGGTCGACCAGCGCGCCGATCGGCAGCGTCGTCACCGCCATGCCGACGATCACCGCGGAGACCGACAGCGACGCGGCGGCTGGCCCGATCGCAAATTGCGCCTCCAGAATCGGCAGCACGGGCTGCGTGATATAGATGGTAGCGAACGCGCACGTCACCAGAACGAAGATCAGCGCCGAAAGCGCACGGTCGGGCACGTTCTGCGCGGCGGCGGCACCTTGAACCCCGGCAGCGATTTGAGGTCTCGTTAAAAAGATGAAATGGAGACGACGATGAAGGTCACGGCATATTACGCGATGGCAATTGCGCTCTGTGCGCTCGCCGGGCATGCGCACGCCGATGCGCGCAGCGACTATTACCAGCGCGCCGCGCAGCGCGACACGGCCGCGTTCCACGCACTCGACGTCAATCACGACGGCGTGGTCGATCACAGCGAGATCATCGGCGACAACGACTTCGGTCCGCGCTTTCGCGACATGGATCGCAACGGCGACGGCGTCGTCACGGAGCCGGAGCTGGCCCTTTACATGCGTGAGCACTATGGCGCAGACGCGCCGTCCGCGAACCAGGCAACGATGGTCGTGCAGCATCTCGCGACGGCACCGTCGCGGTAACCACGAAAGCCAATCGGGTGGCAGCTAATCGGGTGGCAGCGAGTTGGCCGGCGTATCGCCCGTCAGCGGCCCGACGCCGCCTTCGAGCGTCGGTGCGCGCTTGAGCCCGGTGACCGCAAGGATCTCCTCCTCGTTCAGCGTCTCGCGATCGAGCAGCGCCGCCGCGAGCGCTCCGAGCGCCTTGCGATGCTCGCGCAGCAGCCGCAACGCCTCGGCATGGCATTCGCCGATGATCCGGCGCACCTCGGCGTCGATCACTTCGGCGGTCTCCTCGCTGAACGGCTTCGACGCCCCGTAAGCTTCGGCGCCGCCCAGATAGGGATTGTCGCGCGGTGCGAGCTGCACCATGCCGATCTTTTCGCTCATTCCCCAGCGGGTGACCATCCGGCGCGCCAGTGCCGTCGCCTGCTCGATGTCGCTTTCGGCGCCGGTCGTCTTCGTTCCGTAGACGATCTCCTCGGCGGCACGCCCGCCCAGCATGCCGACGATGCGGGCGCGCAGGTACGACTCGGGATAGTTGTAGCGGTCGCTGTCGGGCCGCTGGTACGTGACGCCGAGTGCCTGTCCGCGCGGCACGATCGTGACGCGGTGCACGGGATCGGCGCCCGGAACGACGAGCCCGAGGATCGCATGGCCGCCTTCGTGATACGCAATGCGCTCGCGGTCGGCCTGCGACAGCAGGATCGGCCGCGCCGGCCCGAGGACGATCTTCTCGAGCGCATCGAGAAAGTCCTTCTGGCTCACGCTCTGCTCGTTGCGCCGCGCGCCGAGCAGCGCCGCCTCGTTGACGAGGTTCTTGAGCTCCGCACCCGAGAAGCCGGGCGTCGCCGCGGCGAGCTCGTCGAGGCTCGCGTCGGGCGCAAGCGGCACGCGCCGCGTGTGCACGGCGAGGATGGCCTCGCGCCCTTTGCGGTCGGGCAGGTTGACGACGACGCGCCGGTCGAAGCGCCCGGGCCGCAACAGTGCCCGGTCGAGCACGTCGGGCTGGTTCGTCGCGGCCAGCACGATGATGCCCTCGCGGCTCGAGAAGCCGTCCATCTCGGTCAGGATCTGGTTCAGCGTCTGCTCCTGCTCGCTCGCGCCGCCGATCGCGGTGGGTCCGCGCGCACGGCCGATCGCGTCGAGCTCGTCGATGAAGATGATCGCCGGCGCGTTCTCGCGCGCCTGCTTGAAGAGGTCGCGCACGCGCGCAGCGCCGACGCCGACGATCATCTCGACGAACTCGGCCGCGCTCATCGAGAAGAACGGCACGCCCGCCTCCCCCGCCACCGCCTTGGCGAGCAGCGTCTTCCCGGTGCCCGGCGCACCGACGAGCAGCACGCCCTTCGGTGCGGTGCCACCGAGACGCGTGTACTTCGGCGGATCGCGCAGGAAGTCGACGATCTCGATCAGCTCGTTTTCCGCTTCGTCGATACCCGCGACATCCTGGAAGGTGACCTTCGCGTCGCTCTCCTGATCGTAGCGTCGCGCGCGGCTCTTGCCGATGCCGAGAATGCCGCCGCCGAGCCCGCCGCCCTGTTGCGCCGTACGCCGGAAGAGCCAGACATAGAACCCGATCAACAGCAGCGCGGGACCGAATCCGAACAGCAGCGTCGACAGCGGGCTGGCCGCTTCGGCAATGGGCTCGGCGCTGATCTCGACGTCGTGAGCGAGCAGCAATTGCTCGAGATCGCGGCCGGCGAACGACGGTACCGTGGTCTCGAAGATCGCGGAGGTTCGCGGCGGACCTCGCCGTGGAATCCCGCGCGCCTTCGGCGCCGGTACCGGAGCGCTCGCCGGTGCGTTCGTCGATTCGGCCGGCGGATAGGTGACGGGCGCCGCGAAGCGGCCCGTCATCGTCTCGCCGCGACTGTAGATCGCCTTGACGTTGCCCTTCACGACCTCATCGCGAAACAGCGTGTACGGCACGGTCAGCGGCGTCTCCGCCCCCGGCACGAGATAGCGCGCGAGCAGGAAATTGAGGATCAGCGCGATGGCGAACCACAGCCACGCGCGACGCGGCGGTATTCGCGCCGGCGACGGCGTCTGCGATGCGCCCGACCCGCGATCGACGCGGCGCAGGCCGCGCGGAGCGGCACCCTCCGCCCGCCGTGCCGCCATCCATTCTGTCCACTTCACGCTATGTGCCTCCCCGTGCGTGGCGGCCCCCGGCGGGCCTCATTGTGCAGACCGGCGCAAGGCGGTAGCGTTTCACGAGGCACAATGGCAACCGATGCGCACGCCAGCGGAACCAGGGAACGCGCCTCTTGCCCATGCATACGCCACGAGATGAAAGGATGCCCATGAAGAACGACACACCGCCGAAGACCGCTGCGCGCAAACGTGAACGCGACGCGAGGCTCGGCACGCGCAGCGACCTTCCGGACGCGGCGACGCGCGATATCGGCGCTGCGCTGAATGCGCTGCTCGCCGATGCGTTCGCGCTGTACGTCAAGACGAAGAATTTTCACTGGCACATGAGCGGGCCGCATTTCCGCGACTATCACCTGCTGCTCGACGAGCAGGCCGACCAGATTTACGCAACGACCGATCCGCTCGCCGAGCGCGTGCGCAAGCTCGGCGGGACGACGATCCGCTCGATCGGCCACATCGCGCGGCTTTCCCGCGTGCTCGACAACGATGCCGAGTATGTCGAACCGCTCGACATGCTGGCCGAGTTGCGCGACGACAATCAGACGCTTGCCGCGCGCATGCGCGAGACGCACGGGCTTTGCGACGAGCTTCGCGACGTGGCCAGCGCCAGCCTCCTCGAGGTGTGGATCGACGAGGCCGAGCGGCGAACATGGTTCCTGTTCGAGGCGAGCCGGCGCGCCGATCCGGGCGGGCGTTGACGCGCCGCGCGGCGTTCGCCGCGCGGTCCTCGATTCGCCGCCCCCCTCCCGGGTATCGCCGCGTTACGCGCGCGAGACGGGTCGTGTGCGTGAAGAACATCCACGTTAGCGGAGCACGGTTCACGCCAGCTTGATCCTTTTCGAGCGCGGCGGAACGAACGTGCGCCGCGTCACTCGAATCGTGGCAGCCCGCCGCAGCGCCGCGCGGGGTGTGGCAGCGTCTCCGGCGTCGCCGCCGTCTCCACGATTGTAAAAACAGGATACGCGGCATGCACGACCTGCGCACGCGATGCATCGGCATTGCCGCAACCGCCATCGCGATTTCGGGCTGCTCGCGATGGGCGTCGCCGTGTGCGAGGGCATGTTGTTCGCAACGCTCAGCGAGCTCGACCAGCGGCTGGCCATGGGTCAACTCTACAAGGCATTGGGAGGCGGATGGACCGAAGCGCGCTGATGTTCGCGCTTTTCGCGCTCTCGCTCGATGCATTCGGCGCGAGCGGGCAGATCGCGTCGTGCGCCGCGATCACTGAAGATCGCGAACGGCTTGCCTGCTACGACGCGCTCGCGCAACGCGAGCCACCGAGTCACGCCGATGCCGCACCGGCCGCGGCACCGGCGTCCCAGCTGCGCGAACCATCGGCGTCGACCGCGCCGAGCGCGCTGGAAGAGCGCTGGGAGCTGCGTCCCGAACTGCGGCATGGGCCGTTCAGGCTTCTGCCGTACCGGCCGCTTTACCTGCTCGTGCACGGCACCACGAATACGAACGACACGCCGAGCTCGCCCACCCGTCCGGCACCCGTGCAGGACGTCACGCTGCAGCGGGTTGAAGCGAAGCTGCAACTGAGCTTTCGCACCAAGCTCGCCGAGGACATGCTCGGCAGCGCGACCGACGTCTGGTTCGGCTACACGCAGCAGTCGTACTGGCAGGCGGCGAACAGCCGCTACTCGTCGCCCTTCCGCGAGACCGACTACCAGCCGGAATTCATCGTGATGCACCCGCTGGCGCTCGAATGGAACGGTGTTCATCTGCGCTACGCGGCGTTGAGCTTCACGCACGAATCGAATGGGCGCGGCGAATCGCTGTCGCGAAGCTGGAACCGGCTCATCGGCCAGCTCGGGTTCGAGTCGGGACCGTGGTCGCTGCAATTGCGGCCCTGGGCGCGCGTGTTCGACGCCACGGGCGAGCGCGACGACAACCCCGACATCGAGGACTACGCCGGCCGCGGCGAACTCGTTGCCGCGTATCGCGCGAACGGACACGTCGTTACGCTCACCGGCCGGCATTCGCTGCGTGCAGGCGCGCGCTCACGCGGCTCGGCGCAGCTCGACTGGGCGTTCCCGATCGCCGGCGGCCTGAACGGGCACGTGCAGCTCTTTTCGGGCTACGGTGAAAGCCTGATCGACTACAACCACCGGCAGACAACGATCGGCGTCGGGGTGTCGTTTTTCGACTGAGGTTGGGATATCTTCGCGGTCTTCCCACCCATCATCGAAGGAGGACCGCATGGCGAACGCTTCGATCACCGGCAACCGTTACGAGTCGGCCACCACGATAGACGTCGCCCGGCTCCTGCTGCGTGTGATGCTCGGCGTGCTGATCCTGCTGCACGGGATCAGCAAGATCCGGGGCGGTCCCGGATTCATCCTCGACATCGTCGACAAGGCGGGTCTGCCCGAGCCCTTCGGCTATCTGGTCTATGTGGGTGAGGTCGTTGCGCCGATCCTCGTGATCATCGGCCTTTTCACGCGGGCCGCCGCACTGGTGATCGCGATCAACATGATCGTCGCGATCCTGCTCGTGCACGTCCCGCAGATCTTCACCCTTGCCGACAGCGGCGGCTGGGCCCTCGAGCTTCAGGGGCTTTATGTCGCCGTGGCGATCGGCGTCACGCTGCTGGGTGCCGGCCGCTACAGTGTGGGCGGGAGGCATGGCATATGGAACTGAGCGCATCGTGCCCGATGCAGGCGCCACGCGACAGGAGGGGCGCGATCAGCGTATGTCGGCCGTGAGCTGCGCCAACGCCTTGTCGAGACTCGCCACGGTGCGCTCGACGTTGCGCAGCTTGTCGAGGCCGAAGAGGCCGATGCGGAAAGTCCTGAAATCGGCGCCTTCGTCGCATTGCAGCGGCACGCCGGCCGCGGTCTGCAGACCGGCCTCGATGAACCGGCTTCCCGACTGGATGCCTGCATCGTCGGTATAGCTCACCACGACGGTCGGCGACTCGAATCCGGGGGCAGCGACGCTCGCCATGCCGCGCTTCGCGAGGAGGCGGCGCACCTTGTCGCCGAGCTCCTGCTGCGCGCTTTTCGCGCGCTCGAAGCCGAAGCCTCCGAGCTCCTGCATCGACTCGCGCAGGCGCGCGATCGAATCGGTGGGCATCGTCGCATGGTACCCATGCGTGCCGTGCTTGTACGCGTCCATGATCGACAGCCACTTGCGCAGATCGCACGCGAAGCTCGTGCTCGTCGTGTCGTCGATCGCATCCCGCGCACGCTCGCCGAGCATGACCAGCGCGAACCCTGCGGAACTGCTCCAGCCCTTTTGCGGCGCGCTGATCAGGACGTCGACGCCGATCGACGCCATGTCGACCCACAGTGCGCCCGACGCAATGCAATCGAGGACAAACATCGCGCCGGCCGCGCGCGCGGCGTCCGCGATGCCGCGCAGATAGGCGTCAGGCAGGATGATGCCCGACGCCGTTTCCACGTGCGGGGCGAACACGAGGTCCGGCTTCTCGTCGCGGATCGCGGCGACGACTTCATCGAGTGGCGCGGGGGCGAACGGCGCCTGTCTTCCCGCGGACGTTCGGCGCGCCTTGACGACCGTCGTCGCCGCCGCAATGCTGCCCATGTCGAAGATCTGCGACCAGCGATAGCTGAACCAGCCGTTGCGGATCACGAGGCAGCGCTTCCCCGTCGCGAACTGGCGCGCGACCGCTTCCATGCCGAACGTGCCGCTGCCCGGCACGATGACGCTTGCCGGCGCCCGGTAGACGCTTTCGAGCGTCTGCGCGACCTCCGTCATCACGCGCTGGAAAGCGCGCGACATGTGATTGAGGGCGCGGTCGGAGAACACGACGGAATACTCGAGCAGACCATCGGGATCGACATTGGGGAGCAGGCCAGGCACGTTGGACTCCAGCTTGTTTTGACTTGACCGACAGGATAGCTTGAGCGCGCGGGCGTGCGCCGTTCGGGTTAAGTCGCCGCCACCGCGCGCTTCGGTTCGCGATCGGGATTGCGGTTGCGCGCGAGCCAGCCGTCGACGAGCGCGACGACGCGCTCGACGGCCTCGAAGCGCATGCCCTTCTGCGCCGCCACCAGCTGCACGAGCCGGTCGACGCGCTCGATGTTGCGCGCACCGGCGGCCAACGCCCGCGCCGCCGACGACGGCTTCGCGAGCCCCTGCGCGGCATTCGCATACTTGTCGAACGGGACGAGATCGGCGTCGCTCGCGCCGAGCGCCCTGCATACCTTCGCCACCCATTCGTACACGGCGCGCGACGCTGCGAGGTCGGAGTGCACCGCATCGCGGATCGAGCGCACGCCGTCGGCCTGCACGCAACGATAGTTGCCCGTCAGCAGCATGCTCCATTTGGCGAGCGGCACGAACAGCGATTCGTGCACCTTGAGCTTCACCGGCAGCTCGACCGGTCCGGCGGGCGTTTCGAGCCGGCTTGCTTCGATGCCGTCTTCGAGCCGATGCAGGATTTGCGTGTGCGCATCGGACGCAAAGCGCGCCGCCTTGAAGTTGGTCGGCAGGCTCACCTGCAGCACGTTCGCCTTCTCGTCGGGTGGGCGGAACGCCTGCGGATCGGGACTGCACAGCGTCACGAGCGCCGGGTCGAACGCGTCCCACACGGTTGCGTCGGTATAGCACGGACGGAGGGCGGCAACGTCGAGCCCCGGAATCCGCGCCAGGTACGGCAACGGCGGCATGTTCATGATCGACATGCACGGCACCTTTGCGTCGGCCACCGCGCGCAACAGCTCGCGCACGCCGGGCGACGCGTATTGCGGCTCCTGCATCGCGAGTGCGACGAGATCGTAACGACGGGGATCGACGCCGCTCGTGCCGCTCGCGGAAGCGCGCCCCGCGAGGCGGCGCGTGTCGATCTCGACCAGCTGCTTCGAACCCCTGATCGGCAGGCGCACACGGAAACCTTCGCTGTTGATGAGATCGGCCTCGGCCGGCAGGCACACGAGCGTCACGTCGTGGCCGGCGAGCAGCAGCTTCGCACCGAGCAGCGAGCCATACGACGCTCCCATGACCAGGATGTTGTACTTGCGTTGCATTTGCATCGTCCTCCTAACGTCTTTTTTGGTTTCACGACAACCCGCTGACCGGGATCGACGCGCCGTGAATGGCACGCGCCGCCGGCGAGGCGAGAAACACGATTATGCGCGCAAGGTCGCCGGGCGCCACCCAGCGCGCAGGGTCGGCGCCCGGCATCGCCTGGCGATTCTGCGGCGTGTCGATCGTCGTTGGCAGCACGCAATTCACGTTGATGCCGCGCTCGCGCAACTCGGCCGACATCGCCTCGGTGAGACGCATCACCGCCGCTTTCGACGCGGCATACGCGCCCATGTTCGCCCCGGCGCGCAACGCCGCGTACGCGGCCACGTTGACGATGCTGCCGCCGGCCTCGAGCATCGCCGGCACGCAGGCGCGCGCCATGCAGAGCACGCTGCGCACGTTCGTGTCGAACAGGAATTGCCACGTCGCGTCGGACGTTTCGTGCACGGGTCCGTCGATGCGAAATGCGCCGGCGAGATTGCAGACGGTGTCGATGCGTCCGAAACGCGCACGCGCGGCGGCAGCGACGCCATTCGCATCGTCCTGGCGCCCGAGATCGGCGGCGACGAAGAGGCGCCGCTCGCCGTCCCCGCCGAACTGCTCGGCCAGCGTCGCCTCGTGCCGGGCGACGAGCACGAGATTGGCACCCTCGGCGGCGAAGGCGCCGGCGACCGCTCGTCCGAGATTGCCCGACGCGCCCGTTACGATCACCGTCCGGTGCACAGATTCCACGTCGATCCCTTTCGCTGTCGAAAGCGCCTCGTATACGCCGCCCGCGAGCGCACGGCAATGCCCGGCGCGCGGGCCGCTTCCTGCGATCACGGGAATTTTGCTATCGTCCGCCCGTGACGCGCGCTGCGCTCCGGGAGCCTTACCGCCATGGAAAAGCAAGCTACCCCGCTCCGCCGCCCTAATGCATTGGGCGTGCATTCTCTCGATCGGTTCGTCTTCAGCGTCCCGGACATCGACGTCGCGGAACGCTTCTACAGTGCGTTCGGGCTCGATGTCCGCCGCGACGGCAACCGGCTCGACCTGCGCGTTTACGGCAACGCGCACTGCTGGGGCAGCGTCGTCGCGAACGGACAGCCGAAGAAGCTGCAGTACGTGTGCTTTTCGGCGTACGACGACGATTTCGACGCGTTGGCGGCGCGTTTCGCGCGGGCCGGCGCGGCGCCGGCGCATCCGCTGTCCGACGGACGCGGCGTGTGGACGCGCGACGCCGACGGCACGCCGGTGCAGCTCGTCGCCGGACCCAAGGTCTCGGCGTCGGCAAAGACCATGCAAGCGCAGGCGTCCGTTGTGATGCACGGCAAGCCCGCGGCACCGAACCGGAAAACGGCGGCGCCCGTGCGACCCCGGCGCCTGTCGCATGTGCTGCTCTTCACGCCCGACGTCGCGCGCCAGCTCGCGTTCTACACCGAGACGCTCGGATTGCGCCTGACCGATCGCTCGGGCGACATCATCGCGTTCATGCACGGCCCGCATGCGAGTGATCATCACATGATCGCGTTCGCCAAATCGCATGCGCCGGGACTGCACCATTCGAGCTGGGACGTCGCGAGCTTCGACGAGGTCGGTCTCGGCGCCGAACGTATGCGCGCGGAAGGCTACGCGAAAGGCTGGGGCGTCGGCCGCCACGTGCTCGGCTCGAACTATTTTCATTACGTGCAGGACCCGTGGGGCAGCTTCGCCGAGTACTCGTTCGACATCGACTTCGTGCCCGCCGATGTCGACTGGCCCGCCGCCGACCATCCGCCCGAGGACTCGTTCTATGTCTGGGGGCCCGCGGTCCCCGACGATTTTGTCGTCAATCACGAAGCACCGGCCCCCGCCTGACGGAGAAACCATGACGATTGCAAAACGCATAGCACGCCCGCTCGGCGCCCTGTTCTCGGTGCTGCTCGCGGTATCCGGCGCGGCACTCGCGCAGGCGCCGCAGCCGCCGATCCGCATCGGCAGCACGCTCGCGCTCACCGGGCCGCTCGCGGCGACCAGCCTCATCCACAAGGTCGTCGGCGAGATCTACGTCGAGCAGCTCAACCAGCGCGGCGGGTTGCTCGGACGCAAGGTCGAATGGATCGTGAAGGACGACCAGTCGAAGCCCGACCTCGCGCGCACGCTCTACGAACAGCTCGTCACGTCCGACAAGGTCGACCTGCTGATGGGGCCGTACGCGACCGGCGCCATCCTGTCGGCGATGGGTGTGGCGCAGCGCTACAACAAGGTGCTGGTCCATCACACGTTCGGCATTCCGTCGATGGCGAAGTACGACATGCAGTTTCCGGCGTGGTCGCTCGGTCCGGACCCGGCAGTCACGGTGCCGAACACCGTTTTCGACGCGCTCGCCGCATCGCCCGCGCCGCCGAAGACGATTGCCGTGGTGACCAGCAAGTTTCCGTCGGTGCATTTCATGTCGCTCGGCGCGCGCGACGTCGCGAAGAAGCGCGGGCTGACCGAAGTGCTGTTCCTCGAATGGGACTTCGGCAACCTCGACTACGGACCGATCGCCGCGCGCATCAAGG
>Ga0207695_10011933_pt1 | contig 10465 bp, 8 predicted proteins | sample KBSC54metaG_FD_184354 | JGI IMG/M metagenome (GOLD analysis project Ga0207695, IMG submission 184354) | Corn rhizosphere microbial communities from Kellogg Biological Station, Michigan, USA - KBS C5-4 metaG (SPAdes) (version 2) | ecosystem: Host-associated > Plants > Roots > Rhizosphere > Soil... | reverse complement strand
TGCCTGTCTGGGCGACGGTTGCGTACACGTCGCTACCTTGTCCCGTCACGATAGCGGCGATCTGGCTCTTTTTGGGGAAGCTTGTCAGCGCGTGCCACGTAGCCCCGTTGTCGTCCGAATAGTATGGATAGTCCTGCTGATGGAGAGCGGTGAATATCCTTCCCGACTGCGACTGTGCAAAAGCGACACAAAAGCTGTTTATCGGAATGCAGCCGGATATATGCCAGCCGCCCGAAGGCGCGATACCCGTCGCCGTTACAGTCAGGGAATCTTTATGGTTCTTGACGGAATCAAGTAAGATAACTTTTAGGGTTTGAGTGCCGATCGTCTGGTTCAGCTGCCACGAATAGAAAAGCGGTACGGGCGCTCCGCTAATATCGTTGCTCCTGACGGATAGGTCGACGTCTTTGGGGTTGTTGTCACAGTCCATCGTTTCAAACCGGACATACCCTTCGCGGATCTGGTGGCCATCGATGGCGGGCAGGACAGAAACCTGGGTCTTCAGGACCCTGCCGATAGTATCGGTCTGGTTATTTCCGCCGGCAAGCTGGATCTTGTATCTGAGAGGGGAAGTATCGTCGTTCTTTTTACAGGCAGTGATAAATAAGACAAGGATAAGGAAAAGGGCACGGGGTTTAGACATCATCAATTTTTTTGCAAGGTATAGTGAAAAAGGTTAAAAAGCAAGCCTGGCGCCGGGCAGGGGTTCGAGGCTATAGGCGTCTCCGTCCATGCGGATATGCTCTCCGCCGATAACGATATGATCATCCATGATCGCTTTTGAGATCGTGGAGGGTTCGGTTCGGATGGCTACTTCTAGTCGCCGGCCCATGGTTCCGCGTTTCACGTCGCCGCCTCCGGGCGGCGGTTCACATCCCCGCCTCCGGGCGGCGGTTCACGTCCCCAACCCCTGGGCGGCGGTTCACGTCGCCAACCTCCGGGCGGCGGTTCACATCCCCTAACCCTGTCCGCCAAAAGACAAGTTTTTACTACACGCGGGTGTACATTTGCAACATGCAAAAAGACCATCTCCGTGAACCATTCGAAACTGGTTCTCAAAGAGTTGATGGACGAATGTCCCCGTGGCCTGGCGCAGCGGTTGGAATTAATTCTTCAAAACGCCGGACACCGACTTCCGGCGCTCGGCAAAACCGCAGCCCGCGGTCTGATCGGACCGGCCGTATAATCGGACCGGCCGTATAATCGGACCCACCACATAACAGACCCACCACACAACCGACCCACCACATAACCACCCACTACACAACCGACCCACCACAACATGTACACGAAACAAGAGATATCCCGCCAAAAACAAGCCTTCTGGACGGCATTCGGCCGCTACATGAAACCCATACTTTCCGCCGACGGCGAAGAGATCAGCTGGCTCAACTACAAGACCGGCAACAAACACCTCGGCTTCCGGATGGACGTCGACACCCGCCGGGCCATCCTCTCCGTCGTCCTGGACCATCCCGACGCGGCGACAAGACAGACACACTACGACCGTCTTGCGCAGCTGCGGCCCATCTTCGCCGATTCTCTCGAAGAGGACGACTGGACCTGGCAGCCCAGCGCCACAGACGAACACGGCAGGTCCATCAGCACGATCTACAAGCAACTCGACGGCGTCAACCTCTTCCGCAACGAGGACTGGCCGGCGATCATTTCGTTCCTCAAGCCGCGGATCATTGCGCTGGATGCATTCTGGAGTATGGTGAAGTATCAGTTCTCAAATCTTTGACGCGGGGCGATATTCGCCATTTTAATTATTGGCGTTGATCAGGCTGACGACGACCCTGGTCATCATCTCCTTTTCGTCCGGCTTACTTTCAGCGATCATTAGCGTTAGTGCCACCAGCGCATTGTCGGCCAGTTTGCGCGAGCCGTCGACCCGGTAGAGGATGCCGTTCTTGTCGAGGAACCAGACAAAAAGAAACGCAGCGATCCGTTTGTTGCCATCGGAGAACGAATGATTCTTGATGACAAAGTAGAGGAGATTGGCTGCCTTCTCTTCCACACTTGGATAGAGGTCTGCGCCACTGAAGGTCTGGTAAATGGCCGCCAGTGATCCCTGAAACGATTCATCCTTTTCGTTTCCGAACAGCGAGCTTCCGCCAAACTTGTCTTTTAGGCCCCGGATCGCTTCCATCGCTGATGGATAGGTGATCTGAAACAGTTGACCGGAAGAGGTGGCCTCAATTTCCAGCACCTGATGATCATATTTGTCCAGGACATCCAACGCATAGGTATAATCAGACAATACGCGCAGCAGGCCGGACGCCTGGTCTCCCGAAAGGGTCTGGGAATTTGACACTTTGGCAATCAGGGTGACTGCTTGTTTCAGCGAGTCGAGTTGTGCCTGTTTTTCCCGCAGGAGCTTTTCATTGTGTGCGTATCCTTTGATCAGGTAGTCTTTTAGTACAGTATTGGACCATTTTCGGAATGCAGTGCCTTGCCTGGAACTCACGCGGTAGCCTACTGACAAAATTACGTCGAGGTTATAGTACTTGATTTCCCGCGTGACCTTCCGTTGCCCTTCTTGCAGAACCACAGGGAACCTGGTTGTTGTGTGTTCCTCTTCTAATTCGCCTTCAGCATAAATGTTCTTGATGTGCTTGGCTATGGTTCTAAAGTCCTTTCCAAATAGGTCCGCCATCAGCGGTTGTGACAGCCATAGCGTTTGCTCTTCCAAAGTAACTTCGATTTGTGGTCCACCGTCGGGAGTTTCATATATGAGAATTTCGCCCTTGCCCGTTTTCATTTTAAATATTTATTTTCAGTGGTTTTGAACTCTCTACTTTTTTGAGAGAGTTCGAATTTATTGATATTCAACTTATTTTGACTGGAATCGTCCAAGTTACCGGTTTTTCCGGTGAGTTGGCGGCAAAAAAATTTTGACACAAAGACTCCTGCAACACCTGGATCGCCAGCGCGATACCACGCGAGAGCGAGACCGCAACCAAAACAACCGACACCATCCCCTTCACACTCACCGAATATAACGCTATAGCTGCAACAGCAGTCATCAACGACACCGACACAATCAAACTCCATTTCGACGTAGGATCATTCAGCTTCCATCTCACAAAAGAAGCCATGACCGACAGCGCCTGGGCCGCGGCACATAATTTCACATATACCTGAAGCCAAACCAACTAATAGACGCGCCATACAGGGCAAATTCGTGAGGACACCCCGTAAATTCATTATATTTATTACAAAATAACTTATGACAACGCCGCCGCAGGAAGCCTATAACATTTACTTCGACCAGGACATCGACCTGGTCGTTATGGTCTGGAAGGGATATTCGACCAGCGAAGAGTTTCGCGAGGGAACGGAACTGATGCTGAACGAACTCATCAGCAACGGATCTTCAAAGGTCCTCGCCGACGTCCGCGAAATGATCCTGATAGGAATGGAAGACCAGCGATGGCTCGAGACAAGATTCCTCCCGCGCGCGATAAAATTCGGGTTCCGGCAGATCGCGATCATCACTCCCAATTCCTATTTCAACAAGGTAGCCATCGAAAGCATATCGTACAAGATCGACAAGGAAAAGATATCGATACAGTTCTTCGACACCCGTGAGGATGCCGTCGCATGGCTGACCGCTCAAGCCGGTATATGAAAAACAAGCCAGCATATGAAAAATCTTATCTTCTCCATTTTACTCGCTACTGCGCTGGCCTCCGCCGGCGCACAACCCGTGGCCATACACGGCCACCTCAAAGTACAGGGAGCCCGTCTGTTTGACGAACATGGCCGGCCGGTGGCGCTGCACGGTATGAGCCTTGGGTGGAGCTGCTTTCACCCCCGTTTTTATACGGCGGGGACGGTGGACTGGCTGCACAGGGACTGGAACTGTTCCGTGCTGCGCGCGGCCATGGGCGTCGAGCCAAAAGCCGGATATATCGACGATCCGACCCGGTCCACGCAACTGATCACCACGGTGGTGGACGCCGCCATCAGGGACGGCATCTACGTGATCATCGACTGGCACAGCCATCATATCAACCTCGAACAGGCCAGGACTTTCTTCGCAGAAATGGCGGCGAAGTACGGCAAGTATCCCAATATAATATACGAGCTCTACAACGAACCGGCCGGCCCAGGCTGGCCCGAAGTGAAGGCCTACGCGGAAGCCGTCATCAAAGTGATCAGGGAAAAGGATCCTGACAATATTATACTGGTCGGCTGCCCCAGATGGGACCAGGAGATAGAACTGCCCGCCGCCGACCCGATAAAGGGCTACAGCAACCTGATGTATACCATGCACTTTTACGCCGGCACCCACAAGAAATGGCTGCGCGAAAGGACGGACTCCGCCATCGCCAAAGGCCTGCCCGTATTCATCTCCGAGTCGGCAGGCATGGAAGCCAGCGGCAACGGCCCGATCGACTACAGGGAATGGCAGCTCTATATCGACTGGATCAATAAGAATAACCTCAGCTGGATCACCTGGTCGGTGTCTGACAAGGACGAGACCTGCTCAGTCCTGCAGCCCTCGGCAGGTTCAGATGGCCACTGGAAGGACGGCGACCTTAAAGAGTCGGGGACCAGGACAAGAGAATACCTGAGGGGGTATCCGCCGGTGGACAAGGCCATCCCGGGGTCCACCGCACAGACCATCCCGGGGCCCACCGCACAGACCATCCCGCGGTCCACTGCACAGACCATCCCGCGGTCCACCGCACTGGCCACAGCGCCCGGCGTCCTTAAAAACTCCGGTCATCCGCCGACGGCCCATAGATAGAAGGCACCGGGATATCGTTCAGTCTCATATACACAGTCAGCTGCCCGCGATGGTGCACCCAGTGGTTGAGGGTAGAGCCGATGCTCTCCAGCTTGGGCGAACTCATCAACAATTGCTCCCCGTGTTTCAGCTCAAACGGTTTAGCCAGCTGCTCTTCGGTAATATTCGCCAGCGCATTGGAGGCGGCCTTCAGATTGGCTTCATAGTGGGCCAGCAGAGCCACGGCAGTACTCAGCTGAAAACGCTGGTAGGTGGAAAAATTGATCACCGAGTCTTCGATAGTTTTTGCGATCCATAATGGAATTTCGGCCACCAACAGGGTCAGGTACCCCATCGCCATCGATTTTTCGTGCGGTTTGAAGTCGTATACACTCTCCGGAATCCGCTCGAGACATTTTCTGCTGGATACCGATTCGGCCTGCAGCTCATTCAGAAAGTATTGGCAAAGCATTTTTCCATTCATAGGTCAATGTTTTTCCGGAATGCCGAAAATTTTGTGCCAATAAAGCCGGCCCTCCGGCCAAATAAAGCGCACCCCCGGCCAAATAAACCCGCCTCCGGGGCCAAATAAAGCCGCCTCCGAGGCCAAATAAAGCCGCCTCCGAGGGCAAAATCGTCGAATTTCCCCTCATTTTATGAGAATGCCCCCTCGCCTTCAGCCCCTCAGGCACCCTATTTTTATGCCGTGAATGTATAACGATGGCTTGCTTTAACAAATTTTTCCTGGTCTTCTTCCTTTCCGGCTGCTGCCTGAGTGCAGCCAGTCAGTCCCTGGACAAGGTACTGGACCTGGCAAAACAGCGGTACGGGGTTTATATACGGACTCACTCTGATACCATACGCTATCCCCGGAGTACCCGGCCGGACGGCTCGCTGGCGGCAACCAACGCCGCGGACTGGACCAGCGGGTTTTTTCCGGGCTGTCTCTGGTATATGTACAGGCTGACGCACGATGAGGACTGGCGGAAGGCGGCGGATAAATGGACCCGCGGGCTGGCGTCGCAGCAGTACAATACCCATACCCACGACCTCGGCTTCATGCTTGACAATTCTTATGGCAACGGCTATCAGCTCACAAAAGACACTGCTTACCGATCCACCCTCATCCAGGCCGCCAAATCGCTGTCGACGCGTTTTCATCCGGAAGTGGGCGCAATAAAGTCATGGGACAACCCCGCATTTCACTACCCCGTGATCATCGACAACCTGATGAACCTCGAATTGCTGTTCCGCGCGACGGCGCTCACCGGGGATTCGTCGTTCTACCGGACCGCCCTGACTCACGCGAATACCGATCTCAAATACCGCTGGCGGCCTGACAACAGCAGTTACCATGTACTGGACTTTGACCCGGCAACCGGCAGGCTCCTGCGAAAGATGACGCACCAGGGCTATTCCGACAGCTCGTGCTGGGCCCGCGGGCAGGCCTGGGGGATCTATGGTTATACCGTGCTGTACAGGGAGACGAAGGATCGCCGGTTCCTGCAACAGGCAAAAAAGGCCGCTGACTATTTTCTCGCCCGGACGGACAAGATCGCCGACCATATTCCATGGTGGGACTTCCAGGCGCCGGATATCCCCAATGCCCCGCGTGACGCTTCGGCCGCGGCGATTGCGGCGTCGGGAATGCTCGAGTTGAGCCGCTACGCCGGAAAGTACTACCGGAAAAGGGCGAGCCAACTCATAAACACCCTCTGTTCGGACAAATACCTCGCACAGACCGGCGAACCCTTCCTCCTCCGTCACTCTACCGGTCATATGCCGAACCATTCAGAAATAGATGTTCCTATTATATATGCCGACTATTATTTACTCGAAGCCCTCTGGCGGCTTCGGAACCCGGATTAACCAAAATTAAAACTTGCCAAAATGAGAATCTGCTTTTTGTTGCTCCTCGGCCTGCTGTGTGCCTTTACTTCCCTGAGAGCACAGGACGCCCGCACCGTCGAAGGGAAACCCACACAAACCATCGCAGGCGTCGTCCGCGACTCGGCCACGGGGCTTCCGATACCGGGCGCCAGCATCCGCGTCAAAGGCTCCGCTAAAGGGATCGCAGCGGACGAACACGGAAATTTCACCATCACCATTCCCAGGCTAAAAGGCGTTCTCGTCGTCAGCGCCACCGGCTATGCGGCCGCCGAGATATCCAAACCAACAGGCAGCATCAGCGTGCGCCTCGGACTCGCCAACCAGCAACTGGGTGACGTGGTCGTCGTCGGATACGGCACACAGCGCCGCGCTACTCTGACGGGCGCCGTGACCACCGTCAGCGCCAAAACTTTCCAGGACAGGGGGCCGCTCCCCAACCCCCTGGCGGCCCTGCAGGGCCAGGCCCCGGGCGTCATCGTCACGCGGACTTCCGGTCAGCCCGGAAAAGAGAACTGGAATTTCCAGATCAGGGGTATCACGTCTACGAATAACGCCTCACCGCTGGTCATCCTCGACGGGGTCGCGCTCTCCGATAACTCGGAATTGAACACCCTCAACCCAGGCGATATCGACAACATATCCTTTTTAAAGGACGCCTCCGCCGCCATCTACGGCGCGCGCGCGGCATACGGCGTCGTGCTGGTCACGACAAAAAGGGCCAGGGCCGGCAGGCCGGTGATCGCCTATGACGCGTCCGTGTCCCGCAAGTTCACGGCGCTGATGCCCCATTTGCTGAGCATCCGTCAGTGGGGACAGGGGCTTATGCAGGCGCAGATAAATGACAACTACGGCGTCACTCCTCCGCCTACCTCCCTCTGGTACGAAGAGGGTGTGTTCGCCGCCAATCCGCCTGATTCGGGATGGATCGACCTCACGGCGCTGCCCGGATGGACGGGCTCCGCGTCGGTAGGCCTTATGTACAACGGCCTCCAGGTGCCGACCTTCGGCGACGTAAAGGACCTGACGTATTTCAATACCAATATGCAGAAGATACTCTGGGGGAACGCGACGTCGACAATGCACGACCTCAGTTTCTCAGGACGCAACGACCGAAGCGGATATAGAGTTTCCCTTGGCTATCTCAACGACGGCAGTCAGATGCGCTGGGGCACCAACGGTAGCCAGCGGTATAATGTCCGTCTGAACCACGACTATAGCTTTTCAAAGGCGGTCAGACTGGAAACAAGTCTCTCCCTCGAACGCAACGATATCCAGCAGCCCAGTCTGCTCGGCTACACCAGCTATAGCTCGCTCAGCAACTACGGCCAGCCCGGCCAGCCCGCGCTGACGAAGAGCGGTCAGCCCTATGAGTGGGGTACGGTGCCGAGCGCGCCCGGTATGCTGAAGTATGGCGGCGACATGCGGACCTACGACTCGCGGATCAACGGGATCACCAATCTTATCTATAATATCGTTCCCCACCTGACCTTTACGGGCACGGCAGGCTATAACACGCTGTTCGAGGAGATCAACAATCAGCAGAAACAGGTCAACTTCTTCAGCTATAACGACAAGCTCACCCTGAACCCCATGCCCAGGGCGGGTACGCTCGGCAGCGGCGGCGCCTATTATTCAAAGACCCTCAACAGGGATACTTATTATAACCTGATCGGTCGTCTCCAGTACCAGAACACCTTCGCCCACGACCACGAACTCACTGTCATGGCGGGATCTTCGTACGAAAGAGACGAGGTCAACAACTGGAACACCTATACCTATAGTCTCGCGGACGACAATACGCCCTCGCTGAACCTGGGCGTCAACAGCACCACCGCGGGTTTTGTCACCAACGGCCAGACGCAGAACCACTACGCCCTTGCATCTTACTTCGGCAGGGTGACCTACAGCTATAAGAACAGATACCTCGTCGAAGGGCTGGGGCGCTATGACGGGTCGTCGAAGTTCATCGCCGCCGATCGCTGGAAACCTTTCTATGGCGCGTCCGTCGGCTGGCGCATCTCCGAAGAAAGTTTCATGCGCGGCCAGAATATCGTAAACGACCTCAAACTACGGGCGTCTTATGGTGAGACCGGCAACCAGGGCGGTATCGGCCTGTACGACTATATCCAGCTGCTGAATGCCAACGCCAGCCAGGCGCTGCTGGGTACGGCTCCGGTCGTCACGGTGAGCACCACTGGTACCCTGGTATCCCTCAACCGCACATGGGAAACGGTCCGCAACAAAAATATCGGCGTCGACTTCGCGGCCCTGAGAAGCCGGCTCAGCGGTACCTTCGACTATTTCTGGAAAGAGAATACCAATATGCTGCTGGGACAGACCTATCCGGCAGTGCTCGGCGCCAGCGCTCCCGCGGGCAATATCGGCGACCTGAAGACCTGGGGCTGGGAAGGGATACTGACCTGGCGCGACCAGATAGGGAAAGACTTCAGCTATACCGTTTCCGTCAATATGACGAACAATCAGGACAAGTTGGTGCACTACGGCGGCGCCAACGTGCTGGCGTCGGGATTCAACAACACCGTAGAGGGCTACCCGGTTGGTTCCTATTTCGGTCTGCGGTATGGCGGCCGCATCCAGAACCAAAAACAGCTGGACGCCTACAATGGCGCCTATGCGCCGACGGGCAGCACCAACAACGTCGGTCTGCCGATACCGGTTGCTCTGGCCAATCCGGCAGGACAGCTCAGCGGTCTGCGCCCCGGCGACAATATGTACAAGGACGTCAACGGCGACGGCAAGCTGAGCGTCGGAACGAGCACGAAGAACCCCGGCGACCTCGTATATTTGGGCAGGGACGATCCCAACTATGTATACGGCTTCAGCCTCGGCGCGCAGTGGAAGGGTTTCGATTTCCTGGCAATGTTCCAGGGCGTTATGAAACGGACGATCTGGCGCAACGGCAGCAATGGCAACTGGACCGTACCCTATACTGCCGTCAATCAGTCGCAGAGCGACGCCTGGTGGGGCAAGATATGGAGTCCCGAAAACCCCAACGCGCATTTCCCCAACCTGCACTCCAACGGACCGGCGGGTGGCATCAACAGCTATAACTACCAGGCTTCTTCCTGGTCGGTGCAGAACGGAGCATACCTGAGGCTTAAAAACCTCGTGCTGGGCTACAGCCTGCCGCAAAACCTCCTTGCGAAGTGGAAGAGCATCACCAGACTACGGTTCTACGTATCCGGCAGCGATCTCTGGGAGACGATGCATATACACGACGGATGGGACCCCGAGGTCACGAGGACCGTCGCGGGCAACGAACGATATCCCTTTTACCGCTACCTGACCTTCGGCGCCAATGTCAATTTTTAATCAATGTTAAACGCAAAGCCAATGAAACGCTTCTATATATTAGCCCTCACAGGACTGTCGCTCTTCGGCTGCAAAAAAGCGCTGGACCTGAACCCGCTCGACCAGCTGTCCGACGCTACCTATTTCCAGTCACCCGGCGACTTCAAGCTCTTCGCCAATCAATACTACGGCTGGCTCAAGAATTTCTCGACGCTGCCGGGCATCCTCGACAACCCGCATTCCGACGGCCGGTCCGACCTTTTTGGCGGCGGCGGATCTTTTGGAGCCGGGACAAATACCGTGCCCGCAACCGAGAGCAACCAGGGCAACGCCGGCAACTGGGTCGTCGACTACCAGCGGATCTATGCCGCCAACTACCTGCTCGCCAAGGCCGCAAAATATAAGGCGCCCGCGGATATCGCACAGTTCGTCGCGGAGGCCAGATTTTTTCGCGCCTATGCCTATTTCGATCTGCTCGAACAATACGGAGGCGTGCCGATCGTGAAGTCCGTCCTTACGCCAGAT
>Ga0207695_10011931_pt1 | contig 10465 bp, 10 predicted proteins | sample KBSC54metaG_FD_184354 | JGI IMG/M metagenome (GOLD analysis project Ga0207695, IMG submission 184354) | Corn rhizosphere microbial communities from Kellogg Biological Station, Michigan, USA - KBS C5-4 metaG (SPAdes) (version 2) | ecosystem: Host-associated > Plants > Roots > Rhizosphere > Soil... | reverse complement strand
ACCCTCGGCGATGGGGCCGAAACGCTGCGGCGCGATGTCGGCCATGAAACGCATCACATGCGGCATCGTGATGCACGAGGTGACGCCGTGCGGCACGTCCCATTTGGGGCCGATCTGATGGCCGAGCGCGTGCGAGACGCCGAAACGCGTGTTCATCCCGCCGAAGATCGAAAACCATGCGGCCATCTGGCAGTTGCCGCGATGCGCGAGCGATACCTCACCGCTGGTCTTGATCGACGCGGGCAGATGCTCGATGAGCAGCGCGATGGATTTCGCGGCGAGCGTGTCGGTGAGCATCTGATGGCGGATGGAATAGATGGCCTCGACCGAATGGTCGAGCGCGCGCATCCCGGTGGCGACCCAGAGCCAGTCGGGGGTTTCGATGCTCAGCGCGGGATCGTTGATGACGGTGCGCGGCTGCAAACGCGGATCGACGACGCCGCCCTTGATGAGGGTGGATTCGTCGGTGACGCCGCCGACCGGAGTGTACTCGCCGGCCGAGAGCGTGGTCGGGACGGCGATGTGAATGACGTCGCGGCCATCGCCGCCGGAGAGCCCACCGGAGAAATCGATGCCGCTGGCCGACGAGGTGGCGTCGCGATTGGAGAGGATCGAAGCGGCGGCGACCTTGGCCGTATCGATGGGGCTGCCGCCGCCGAAGCTGATGACGCAATCGGCGTCCACGCGCTTCATCTCGGCGGTCAATTCGCGCACGGTATGAGCGGGGACGTGTTGGGCGGCGCCCTTGTAAACGGCGGCACATCGCGAGCCCATCGCGGCGGTCACGCGGTCGAGCAATTTCGATTTGCCGAGCGTCTTGCCGGTGACGACGACGGCGCGGCCGAGCTTGCGGCGCTCGAGTTCCTTGCCCAGAGCTTCGACCTTGCCGGGGCCGAAGATGACCCGCTCAAGTTTGGTGAAAGAAAATTCGCCGACCGGCGCGCTGACGTTCATGTGTAATTCCTCCCGTTGGCCTTACCGGCATTTCTCTAACACTGGCGGAGCCGAAGGCAAAGCGGGAAGAGAAGTGGAGAGTTGTTGAGGAGCGCGAAACTGTGGGCTTCAAGAAACTGAAACCTTATCAAGGTTTCAGACTTCCCTTTTAATCAGATGCGGGCTGCGCCCTCAGAAAACCTCATGATGGGAATGATGCGCGTGCTGATCGATTGACGCTCGCGATGCTCGGGCAGGTGGGCAGGTCACGCGGGAAGGGGAAAGTGAGCGAATGAAGAGATTGGCGGGTCGCTTGCAGTCACGAAGTTAACGGTCCCGGATTACGGGATTCTTCGCAGCTCAAGATGACAGCGGGTCAGGTCCCAGATAATTACGCAAAGCTCTCTTGCAAAAGGGAACACTGAAACCTCGGTAAAGTTTCAGAAAGCTATAGTTTTGAGTTCCTTGACAACTCTCCCACTCGTCTCCCACTCGCCGCGTATGCCGACCTTCGAGGCGAGGTCAGGGCTTGATGATGACGAGAGTGCCGATCGGCAGAAGCCGGGCGAGCTCGCTCACGTCCTCGTTGTCGATCGAAATACATCCGGTGGTCCAGTCGATATTGCCGAGGTTGAGGATCGGGAGGTCGGTGCCGTGGATGCCGACGCTGCCGCCCTCGCGGATGCTGCGGGGAAGGTCGCCGTCAGAACGCATCAGGTTGAAATTGGCCTGATCGACGGCGTTTGGATAGTTGATCTTGAGGAACCATCGGAAGCGTGCGCTGCGATGTTTCGAGACGATGAGGTAGTTGCCCTCGGGAGTGCGGCGGTCGCCCTCGAATTGTTTGGGGCCGGCGAAGCGGCTGCGGCCGAAAACTGCGTGATAGGCCTGGTAGAGGCGGCCGCGATAGAAGACCTGGATCTGATGGTGCGATTTGATTGCGGTAACCGACCAATTGAAGGGATCGAGGCGCGCGGAAACGGGATCGCTGAGGTAGAGGTGCAGGCCGTCAGCGGGCGGCGCGGGAGAATATCCCGGGGTCGCGGCGCCGGCCGGCGCCGCGACCCCGGGGACGGCAGTGGGCGCCGGAGGCGCCGGCGGGATAATCGCGGCGAGCGCCGTCGGAGCGGCGACGGGAGTCTCCGCTCCGACGGGGGTCGCCGCGGGCGGAGGGGCAGCAGCGGCGGCGGGTGCCGCCGCCGCTGCTGCCCCTCCGCTGTGCGCCGGGCGGCCATAGAAGACGTGATCGATTGAGCGGACGCCGCGGGCGTTCGTCGCAGGCGCCGCAAGGCGCGCGGCCGTGGGGGCTTGGGAGGTTGCAATACCGACGCCGGTCGGTATCGCAACCGGCTTCGCTGCGGCAGCCGCGGCGCGCGGGGGCGACGCGGGGCGACCATAGAAGACATGGTCGATCGACGGCGTCTGCCTCGGCGCCGGAGTGGCGGCAGCCGCGGCGCGCGGGGGCGACGCGGGGCGACCATAGAAGACATGGTCGATCGACGGCGTCTGCCTCGGCGCCGGAGTGGCGGCAGCCGCGCGAGCGGGCGTCGCCGCGGACGACGCGACCGCGGATAGCGCGGCGGTGCTTTGGGCGGCCGCGCGGATCGGTGGCGCGGTAAGCGCGATCGTCATGAAAGCGATCGCCAATCGAGGGAGCCTGCCCATACCCACACCTGCCTTTGCCGCGATGATCATTGTGAGAAGGCTTGGCCGCCTGGTCAATTGCTACTAGGGTTTTGTCTGAGTTTATTTTCTTTAATGGCGAGGCGCGGAGCAGATGGATAGCGACCAGGCGCAGGCGTTGGCGGCGTTGACCACGGGCATCTACGTGCTGACGGTGGCCGACGGCGCGGACCATCACGGGATGTCGTCGTCGTGGGTGAGTCAGGTCTCGGGGGTGCCACCGCTGTTCAGCGCGGCGGTTGATAACGCCCATTTCTCGCGCGAGCTGATCGTGCGGACGGGCGTGTTCGGGATGAATATCGTGGGTGGGCGCGGCAAGGAATTGGAGGACTATTTTTATTCGGCGCGGGCACGGCGTGCGGACAACCTGGCGGGTCTCGATTACGAATTGTCGCCGGTGCTGAAGGTGCCGTGGCTGCGGCGCGCGATGGTTTCGATCGAGGCGCGGGTGAGCGCGAGTTGCGTCGCCGGCGACCATACGATTTTTATTGCCGAGCCGGTGGGCGTACGAATCGGGACGGGTGATCGTCCGCTCACGTCGCTCGATCTCGAGTACGTGTACCTGGGCGGCCGCGAGGTGATCGCACGCGATCGAAGCGGATGGACGTGACGCGCTGAAAACGGGCGGTGCGGCGGAGGCTAATTTGACGCCCGCCAAAACCATTTGATAGCATCCGGCGGCGCGGGGAGAAAACGATGCCGATCGAAAAGAACCAGTTGCGCCAGGTGATGGGGCATTTCGCAACGGGCGTGACGATTATCACAACGCTCAACAAGGCCGGCCAGATGCATGGGTTGACGGCGAATGCCTTTACCTCGGTGTCGTTGGAGCCGCCGCTGCTGTTGATTTCGGTGGACAAGAAGGCGGAGAGCTGGCCGGCGTTCGAGGAGAGCCGGGTCTTCACGGTCAATATACTGGCGGACGATCAGGAAGGACTGTCGCGTAAATTCGCGGTGAGCGGCGGGAACAAGTTCGAGGGCGTGGCGTATCGGATCGGAGCGAACGGGGCGCCAATTCTGGAGGGGGCGCTGGCGTTTATCGAATGCACGTTGTACGCAGCCTATGAGGGCGGCGACCATTCGATTTACCTCGGTGAGATTCAGCAGGCCGAGATTCGCGAAGCGAAACCGCTGCTGTTTTTTCGCGGCGGTTATCGTGCGCTGGGCGACTGACGGTCAGATTTTCCGATTTTTATCCCGATAGTTTTATCGTGGCATCCATCGCAAGCGAGTCTTCCGAAATACATTTTGAGATCGATCAGGAGCACGGCGCCAAAGCGGCGTCATTGGAGATTGCCATCGCGCCCCTCAGCCCGGACAGCGGGAGGTGTGCGATGACGGCGGTGGCGCGGCTGCCGGGGCTGACGGTCTTTTTGCCCTCCCATAATGAGGAGGGCAACGTCGAGCGCGTAGTCAAGAGCTTTCTGGCCGAGCTGCCGCGGGTGGCTGAGAAATACGAAGTCGTGGTGGTGAATGACGGCAGCCGCGATCGCACGGGCGAGATCGCGGACCGGCTGGCGGCGGAGGATCCGCGCGTGCTCGTAATTCATCATGCGAAGAACCTCGGTTACGGCGGGGCGGTGAACTCGGGACTGCGCAGCGGCACGCATCCCTATTTGCTGCTGTCGGACGGCGACGGACAGTTCGATCCAGCGGAGATGTCGAAGCTCACGGCGCGGATTGGCGACTGCGACGTGGTAATCGGGCGGCGCGTGCAACGGGCGGACAATCTGATGCGCCGGATCAACGGCAAGGCCTGGACGACGCTGTCGCGCCTGATGTTTGGCCTGCGGATCAGCGACATGGATTGCGGGTTCAAGTTGTTCCGGCGAGCGGCGGTCGAAGGAATCACGCTGCATTCGAACAGCGCGATGATCACGACTGAGCTGATGGCGCGGCTGGCGGGGCGCGATGCGCGAATCTGCCAGGTTGACGTGTCTCATCTACCGCGCGTGGCGGGAGAGCAGACCGGCAACAGCCCGCTTGTGGTGCTGCGGGCATTCAAGGAGATGTTCCTGCTGTATAGGGACTTGAAGGCGGCGCGGCGAGGCGAGCGGCCAGCGAGTTAGGGCGTCGGGCGTTTTGGGATGGGGGGCGGCCGGTGTTGGGCGATTCGACGCAAATTGGGGCGGGGACAACGCAAAGCGTATATCGGCACGCAAAATGGTTTATCGAGAGATTGGCGTCCGGTGCAAATTCTCCACATATTGAAAGGATTTTACTCCGCGCCCCGGATGGCACGGCGTTAGCATAGCGTAAAGAGGAATGGTCCGAGAACGGATCGTCAAGGAACCGAAAAGGAGAAGGATATGAAGCGTACTGTTTCAATTTTGACTGCGGCGCTGTTTGTGGGCGCATTGGGAATGCCGGCGTTCGCCCAGGATGCTTCGCCTGCAGCGCCAGCCCCGGAAGCGTCGATGGCCGCGCCTGAGGCGTCGCCCGCGATGGCAGCACCGGAAGCGAGCCCGAGCAGCCACAAGCGGCATCATCATCACCGTCGTCATCATCACAAGGCGGCGGCGACTGGTGAGACTGGCGCGACTGGTGAGACTGGTGCGACGGGCGCGACTGGCGCGACGGGAGCCACTGGTGCCACCGGAGCCACCGGAGCAACCGGAGCAGAAGGCGCGCCGGCACCGGCAGCCTCCTAAGCGACTCGCGCGATCAGTAAACGAGCGAGAGACAGGGCGCCCGCTCAGGCTGCGATTTGACCGTTACGACGGTAAAGTCGCCGTCTGACGGGCGTCCTTAACAATTAATGAGAGCACGCGGCGCGCCGGGGCGTCGCGTGCTTTTTATATTGCAGCGATACTGATAGCATCGCGGCTATCCCACACGCCCGCATGCGTGGACGGGAAGTATATTCAATTGTTTCCCAGCCACGGGTTCCGACTGCTGATCGCATTGGCTATTGCCTTTGTTATGCAATGGGCACCCCCGACTTGTGCCGAAGCGAGCAGCGCGGCGAGTTCCGACCAGGTGTGCGATCCATTGGCGGATTACTACCTCGGGATGGAAGATTACCCGCAGGCCATCCGGCGCCACGAAATAGTTATCAAGGCGCATCCGAACAACGCCCTTGCGTATTACCATCTGGGCTTTGCCTATGGCGTTACCGGCGACCATCGGGCGGAGCTTGCCGATTATCAGAAGGCGGTTGAACTCGGCCTTAGCGATTGGCAGTTATTTCTCAACATGGGACTGCTCTACCTGGACGGTGCGCGGCTCGATAACGCGACAGCGGTTTTGCGGCTGGCGACATTGCTCGGCCCGTACCATCCGGAGACGCATTTCAACCTCGCGCTCGCATATGAACGGCTTGGCGTCTATCCGCAGGCTGAGCAGGAAATCCTGCTGTCATTGCGGCTGGATCCGAATCAGTTGGACGCCCGCAATCAGCTCGGGGTGATCTATGCCGAAGAGGGCAACTACCAGCGCGCGCATGAGGAGTGGACGGACATCGCGGAGTCGAATCCGGATTATTCGCCGGCGCGGGCCAACCTGGTGATTCTGGAGCAGGTCGAGCGCGGCGAGATCAAGGGGCCCCAGCGGATGACGGGGTTCGCGCACGGGCCGTGACGAGATGCTTTGCGAGAATTCGCCCGGCGGGAGAATTGAGGAGGACGATGGTGGAGGTTGAGGGGATGTTCAGGCGGTACCAGTGGTTGCGGATTCTTACGGTGATTGCGGCGGTCATACTGGCCGACGGAGCCATCGCGATGGCAGCGACGCACGCGTCGCACACACATCGCTCACATCATCATAGTCATCATCACCGCCACGCGGCCGGACCGGTGGTGATGTATCACGCGGCGCTGCTCGAAGACGCCGACACCGGGCGTGTGCTCTATGCCAATAATCCGAACCTGATATGGCCGCCGGCTTCGATGGCGAAGATGACGCTGCTGCTGGTGGCCTATGACGAGGTCAAGGCCGGGCGGATTTCATTCAACACCCCGGTGCGGATTTCGGAACGCTCAGCGACGACGCACGGGTCGCGGTTGGGACTGCACGCGGGCGACGTCTATCCGTTGGGCGATCTGATGAAGGCAGCGCTGATAAAGTCGGCCAATGACGCGGCCGTGGCAGTGGCCGAGGCGGTGGGCGGATCGGTCGAAGCGACGGTGCGCATGATGAATGCGAAGGCACAAAGCCTGGGCATGACGGACACCTCATACAAGACGGTTGACGGCCTGCCACCGACGCCCGACCATGACGTGGATCGGACGACTCCACTGGACCTCGCGACCGTCGCGCGCGCGCTGATTCATACGACTAACCTGCTGCAATGGTCGGGGATGCAGACGGCACTGTTCGACGGAGGCGCGGTGGTGCTGCACAACACCAATCATCTGGTGGGGCATTATGAAGGCTGCGACGGGCTCAAGACCGGCTTTACGATGGAGGCGGGCTTTAACTTGACGGCGACTGCGCGAAGGGGCGACATGCGGCTGATTTCGGTTATACTGGGGGCGCCGTCAAATCCCGAGCGTTTCATCCAGACGCAAAAGCTGCTCGACTGGGGCTTTAACAATTTCGCCAAGGTGCAGTTGTTCAAGCGCGGCCAAGCGCTGCCGGTACACGTGCAGGTTGAGCAAGGGCCGTCGATACAGCCGGTGCCGGAGGCTGACCTGGCGCTGGTGATGCGCAAGAGCGAGGTTTCCGACCTGAAAGTGGAATATAGCGTACCGCCGGTGGTGAGCGGCCCGATTGCGCTGGGCGCGCCACTCGGGCAGGTTATCGTGCACAACGGCGACGAAGTGATGACCAAGATAGATGTAGTGTCGCCGGTCGCGGTAGGGCCCGAGCCGCAGATCCTTAATGCAGTGACGGTTGGGGCGGACGATACGAACAAGGATACGACTACAATCAGTTCAACGCAGGAGAAAAAATGACACCGGGTTCCCGCCAACGTAATCGCCGCCTTCGCAAGCTCGCGCGCAAACGCCGAACCGATCCGTGCCAGGCCAAGTCGCGGTTGCGGCGGATGCGGCGGAGCCGCGTGCGCCGCGCCGCGAAGTAGCGCGGCCGCAGAAATGCACGACGCAAGACCGCCCCTCGCCGCAGACGCGGCGAGGGGCGGTCTTGCGTCGTGGGGCGTGTGGCGCGAGCAGGGCGCATAATTGGGAGGGGCGGATGACGGGACGCCGCGCGCGTCCGTCATCCGCCCCTCCCACGGCCAAGCGGATAAGCGAGCGCGCTTACATGCCGCCGGCAGGCTGCGCCAGCGGTACCATCTGCGCGATCTGACACTGCACCAGCGCGCGAAGTTTATTGTCGATCTGGAAAAAGCGCGTGACTTTGACATCATCCAAAATCGCGCGAAACTTCGGAATGTAGGCACTCTGCACATTGAGCCGGGCGGACGCGATCGCCATCACTTCGTTGAGCTTCTTGCGCGCATCTGAGTTGCTCAGGTTCTGGAAGTGGCTGGCAAATTCCTTGATCTCGCGGACGTGGCGGTCCTCGATCCGGTCCATCTTGCCTTCATACTCGTCGTAGAGCGGCCAAAAGGTCTTGCTCTCGTCGTCGGTCAGATTCATGTTCTGGCCGACTACGGCCTTGCGCTCGGCGCGGGCGGCGGCAATGTTGAGTTGCCTCTGCGAGGAGGCGCCGGCATCGGGCGCGGGGGCGGCAGCCGTCGGCGGTGCTGCAGCGGGCGGAGCGGATTGGTCCTGGGCGAGGGCGGGAGCGGCGCAGGCGACGCCGCAGACGAACATTGCGGCGGTGGCGGACAGGGTCAGGTATCTTGCAAAGTTCATACGCAGGAACGGTCTCCCTTTGGATTGGTGCGAGCGGTCGCGGGATGCTTACCTATCATCCCATCGCAGTCAAGGTCTGCACGCGCCGCTAGCGGCGGGGGCGGCGACGCGTGGCTGCCGAGGGCGGTCGGCGAACCGATGGGGGCGCCGGCGTGCTCATGCGGCGGATATCGATGAAAAGCTGGATGCTGGCCGCCATCCCGAGCGCCCAGATGATGATCCAGATGCGGCGGAACTTAACCATCAGAGCCGGAGCGTCGGCCGTATTGATGCCGACCATTCGAAAGTACCATTCGGAGACGCGGTACGCGGTCAACATCATGGCGAGCACCACGACCACCTGGAGCACCGAGAGCAGCGCGCCGGGCGTGGATTTCGCGGCGCGCAGGAAGGCGCGCACGGCCAGCAGCCATCCGATCCACGCCACGATTAGTGCAGCGCCGATCGCCGCCGCTATCAGGTAGAAATTCATAGTCATGGGTATGCGCCGAAGCGCCGGTGGAATCCTGCGTTACGCGAGGGGCCAACGCAAGTCCCACGCACGAGGAGATGGGCGACGCGCGGCGCCGCTGCGGCGCCGCTAATGAAGCTGCTGTGAATTGCTTGTGAAATGATGCGCGGCGATGAATTGACAACGGCGCGGCGCGGCGGTTACCGTTTAACGTGCCCCTTCAGTCAGGTTCCATCCGAAAAACTACGAGGTCGTGGTCACGGTGCTGGTAATCGCCGTCATCCCGGCGCGCTATGATTCGTCGCGGCTGCCCGGCAAGGCGCTGGCGGAAATCGGCGGGGTGCCGATGATCGTGCGGGTGTGGCGGCAGACGCGCCGCGCGCGGTCGCTCGAGCGGGTGATCGTCGCGACCGACGACGAGCGTATCGCACATGCGGTGCGCGCGGCGGGCGGCGAGGCCGAGATGACCGCCAGCACGCATCAGAGCGGCACCGATCGAATCGCAGAAGTGGCGGCGCGGATCGACGCCGAAATCTATCTTAATGTTCAGGGCGATCAGCCGTTTATCGCGCCGGAGGATCTGGACGCACTGGTCGCGCCGATGCGCGCGGAACCGGCGCTCGCGATGGCGACGCTGGCGACGCCGATAACTGACCGCGAGGAATGGTATAATCCGAACAAGGTAAAGGTGGTGTGCGACGCGCGCGGCGACGCGATTTATTTTTCGCGCAGCCCGATACCGTTTGCCCGCGACGGCGGCGTGCCGGCAGTGGCGCGGCGCCATATCGGGGTGTACGGCTACCGGCGCGATTTTCTGCTGCGCTTCGCCGCGCTGGAGCCGGGCGTGCTCGAACAGATTGAAAAGCTCGAACAACTGCGCGCGCTGGAGCGCGGTTATCGAATTCGGGTGGTGGCGTCGGTGGCGCCATCGATGGAAGTGGATACGCCCGACGATCTGATGCGGGCCAACCAGGCGGCGGCGGTTAACAAGTAGCCGGGGAGGGGACTAGCGTGGAACGCGGCAAGACCAAGTTTATATTCGTGAGCGGCGGCGTAGTGTCGTCATTGGGCAAGGGGCTGGCGGCGGCGTCGCTGGGGGCGCTGCTGGAGGCACGCGGGCTCAGTGTGACGCTGCTCAAGATGGACCCGTACATCAATATCGATCCGGGCACGATGAGCCCGCTGCAACATGGCGAGGTCTTCGTCACCGATGACGGTGCGGAGACTGATCTCGATCTGGGCCATTACGAGCGTTTTGTGAAGACCACGATGGGGCGGCGCAACAACTGCACCACGGGCCAGATTTACGACACGGTGATCCAGAAGGAACGCCACGGCGATTATTTGGGCGCGACGGTGCAGGTGATTCCGCATATCACCGACGAGATCAAGCGGCGGATTCAGCTTGCGGCCGAGGGCAGCGACATCTGTATCGTCGAGGTGGGCGGCACGGTGGGCGATATCGAGAGCCTGCCGTTCCTGGAGGCGGTGCGGCAATTTCGCTGGGACCTTGGGCGCGAGAATGTGCTCTATGTGCATTTGACGCTGGTGCCATTTATTCCGGCGGCGGGTGAACTCAAGACCAAGCCGACCCAGCACAGCGTGAAGGAACTGACCGGACTTGGTATCCAGCCGG
>Ga0207695_10011927_pt1 | contig 10468 bp, 8 predicted proteins | sample KBSC54metaG_FD_184354 | JGI IMG/M metagenome (GOLD analysis project Ga0207695, IMG submission 184354) | Corn rhizosphere microbial communities from Kellogg Biological Station, Michigan, USA - KBS C5-4 metaG (SPAdes) (version 2) | ecosystem: Host-associated > Plants > Roots > Rhizosphere > Soil... | reverse complement strand
GCGTGCTTTGGCGAAGGGCCGATTTTACGGCATCGGGACCTTCGTGGAGAAAGGCTCTTCCGCCCAGAACGCCGGCGATGCTATGAACTTCTGGTCCGGCGTACGGGAGACGCGTCCAGCGGTCTAGGTTTACTAAATCATTTTGTTCGGCGGAACCCGGTGCCGGATCGGCAAAAGCCTCCATACTCGACTGCCAGAACCATCGGACGGTGCGTCTCTTGGGTGCCGTGGGCGCCAGCGCGGCGGCGGGAGCGTACGAGACGGTGAACCGATCGATCAACAGGCCTTTGCCGAAGGGAAGTGCTTCAAACGGAATTTGTCCCAAGGGTCCATCGGGGACGATGATGAGCCGCTGGATTAACGGGTCGTTCAGGGGAGCGACTTCGGCGAACAGTTGACGAGCAAGAGGGGCGGTGAAGGTGGCCCAGTCCGTACTCTTCGGATCGGAGAGAAGCGAGTGCACGGAATTCATCGTGTTGCGATCGGCGGCTGTGAACGCCCAGCGCCTGATGCCGGTTTGGCGGGCCGACATCCATAAAACGGCCGCGGAAGATTCGCCTATCCAATATTCCAGAACCGCCGTGCCCGCTGGAAGACTGCTGGTTAGAGTACTGATGGACGCTGGTCGGCTTTGCGTAATACGATCACTGAGTCCTCGGGCTCGCGAGTGCTCCATGGTCTCGAATACTTCTTCTATGTTTGTTGACTTCTCGATCAACAGATCGTAGACACTGCGCTTGTCGGCGAGAAACGCGGAACGGAGGGAGTGACTGCCTAGAGCACTTCGCATGTTTTCGATTAATCCGACCGCGTGCCTGAGCAGGTCAATGGCGGTTGCCGGATCACCCCGGCGTACAGCGACGCTGGCGAGACCATACTCGGCTTTCCATTCTTCTTCCTGCTCTCCGAGCAGCTTCGCATCGTTAGCGGCGGCCGTGAAATCGGCGCTCGATTTGGTCAGTTCGCCCCCGCGAAGGTATGTCTGGCCGCGGTAGAGACGAGCCTGGACCGAGAGCGGACGGTTGCCGCTTTTCAAGGCGAGTTCGAGGGAATCGGTGAACGTGGCCGCGGCGGCGTGGAAATCCGATAGATCCATAGCCTGTACAATGCCGATATTATTGAGCACTGCGATCTCGCCATCGAGGAGCCCGGCTTTTTTGTAGAGTGCCTGCGCCGCGTGATAGGTACTCATCGCTTTTTCGGGATCGCCGAGCCGCCGCCTGAGCACGCCGGCATTTGCAAGCACCTGCGCTTCTTCGGGGGCAGACAACGCCTGCGGCGAATTGAGAAGTTCGTTGTACAGCGTCAGTGCGCGGTCGTATTGCCCCAGTGTTTGATAAAGAATTGCGATGTTGGCTATGGTGAGTTGGCGTCTGGAGGCGCGCGCTTTCTTATTCGGTATTGCCGAGACCTTGTCCAGCGCTTCGCGATAGCGATCCATGGCATCGGCGTAACGGCCGCGAAAGTAGAATACCGTTCCGATGTTGTTGAGAGAGGTGACGTGATGATCGAAATCCTTTGCCTTTTGAGAGAGGCTGCTTGCTTCGTTGAAATTCTGGAGGGCGGGCTCGTAGTCTCCCGAATACATCTGGGCCAGACCGACGTTGGTTAGCGCGCGGGCTGTTTTGGCATCGTCGCGTGTTCGACGGAAAAGTCTGGCGGCTTGCTCGCCTCCACGAATCGCGGCTGAGTAGCGGCCGGCACTCAGGTCAGATTGAGCTTTGCGTAGAATTGCATCGGGATCTTCCAGCGCCAGGAGCATACTGGTCAGAGCTAGAAGACAGCCGATTGGAACTGATGACAAGTCGTATTTTAACTGTCTGGCCGGGCTGTATGAGATACCGTACCCGATCTTCCGGAACCAATCCCTAACAAACGCGTCTAAGCTTCCATGTTGTGGCGAATCGGTGTGCTCCCGGTTTTTGGCGGCCCTTTGGGCATTCGCTGAGCCGGCATTTCCCGACACGCCGGCGGGGCGGACGCTGAAGGCCTGGTTTGAAGCGTTCAACAGCGGTGATCGGGCACAAATGGAGGCGTACATTCAGAAATTCGACCCGGTGCGGCCGATCGACAACCAGGTGAATTTTCGCAATCAGACCGGGGGATTCGATCTTCTCAGCATTGATAAGAGTGAGCGGACGCACATTGAATTTCGCGTAAAGAGAAAGCCGGCCCGACGACCGCAATCGGACGGCTCGACGTGAAGGACGCCGATCCGGCCGAGGTCGTAAGCTTTGGTATAAGAGCCTTGCCACCCGGCGTGACCGAGGCGGATTTCAAAATCGAGGCCGCGGAACGGCAACGGGCGATCGATGGCACGGCCGCTATGCTGAACGAGTTCTACGTATTCCCAGAGACCGCGAAGAAGATGGAGGCGGCCATACGAGCTCGGCAGAAGGCGGGCGCGTACGATTCGATCACAAATGGCGATGCCTTTGCGGAGAAGCTTACCGCGGATTTACGGGAGATCAGCCACGACAAACACCTGGGTGTAAGCTTCAGTCCGGCTGTGTTGCCGAAAAGCCCACCGTCCGGAGGCGCGGACGACGCTGCGATGCGGCGGCAGGTGGAGCGCGCTAACTGTGGGTTCGAGAAGGCAGAGCGCCTCCGAACATCGGATACCTGAAATTCAACATCTTCGCCAAGCCGGACATCTGCGGTCCTACGGCAAGCGCGGCCATGAACTTCCTTGCCAATGTGGATGTCCTCATCGTTGACTTACGCGAGAACGGTGGCGGCGACCCGAAGATGGTGGCCTACATTTCCTCAGTAAAGGCCCGCAAAACGGAGCCTGGGTCGCGGACGCGCACGGGCGTTTGCTTGCGAATGCTGAAGGGCCGCGACCGGCCCTTTGCGGGCTAGTTATCTCTTCGATGAGCGCACTCACCTGAATGATCTTTACAATCGAAAAGAGAACAAGACGGAGGAGTTTTGGACGAGCACTGATGTGTCTGGAAAGCGGCTCGGCGGTAAGCCGGTCTTCGTTCTGACCTCCAAGCGGACCTTCTCCGGCGCCCAGGAGTTCACCTACAATCTGAAGAACCTGAAGCGCGCCACGATTGTCGGCGAAACCACCGGTGGAGGCGCGCACCCCGTCTCCGGCCACCGCATCGATGATCAATTCATGATCGGCGTGCCGTTCGCGAGAGCGATCAACCCGATCTCGAAGACGAACTGGGAAGGGACCGGCGTCGAACCCGACGTCAAGGTGTCCGCCGCGGAAGCGCTCGAAGTGGCTAAGAAACTCGGCGAAAAAGTAGGATTGGTGTACAAAGGCTCTGCGATCTAATGTCCGGCGCCTATCTCCTCGACTAAGGTCTTACTCAGCGGAAGAAAATGCCTGAGATGACCGAGTTGGTAGTGAGAGCTGTTGCTCTGATCTTGACATGGCCAGTGAAGTTCCAGACCAGATATTGCCCTGCTACGAAATTGGAAACATTTCGGGTGTCCAGAACATTGTTATTGGCATCCAGAACATCAATGGTTTGAGCCCTGGGGCCATAAGTGTCCCAATCGATAACGTAAATCGCCACTTGATGAGAGTTCTGATCGGTAAAGCTCAGGTCAATTGTGAAAGTCGGCTGACCGTACCAGGTAGCGGCGAGCCGGGCTGTTCCCGAGGCCCTTTGCAAAGCGCGAATATCTGTGGTGGATCCGTTCCAGATGTACTGGGGTCCAGTCGAGGACGGCGTTACGTACGTGGGATTCAAGGTTGCGTCGCCTACGAGGCTGTAACCTTCGGTTCCATATTTCGATTTCCAGTTCCCCTGCGTCATTGTGTCCAACGTTAAAAAGCTGGCTGTTGGCCCGGAAGCGGGGGCGGGTCCGAAGAAAATGCCTGAGATGACCGAGTTGGTGGTGAGAGCCGTTGCTCTGATCTTGACATGGCCGGTAACATTCCAGATCAGATATTGCCCTCCTACGAAATTGGACGCATTTCGGGTGTCCAGAACATTGTTATTCGCATCCAGAACATCAATCGTTTGAGCCCTGGGGCCGTAGCTGTCCCAATCCAGAACGTAAATCGCCACTTGATGCGAGTTCTGATCAGTAAAGCTCAAGTCAATCGTGAAAGTCGGCTGACCGTACCAGGTAGCGGCGAGCCGGCCTGTTCCCGAGGCTCTCTGCAAGGCGCGAATATCTGTGGCTGATCCGTTCCAGATATACTGGGGTCCATTCGACGACGGCGTTACGTACGCGGGATTCAAGGTTGCATCGCCTACGAGGCTGTACCCTTCGCTTCCATATTTGGACTTCCAGTTCCCCTGCGTCGTTGTGTCGGTGCTGACATATTGTGCCTGGGAAGGCCCGGATGGGGCCGGATTGATGGTCCCTGAGGAACTTCTATTAGCCCCGAGATAAGAGGCGGTCACAGTAAAAACAGTAGGCGTCGTTACCGTACCTGCGATGAACGATACCGTCGCTGTCGAGGACCCCTGTGGAACGTTCACTGACGGCGGAACATTGACGCCGGACGGATAGGAACTGGCAAGGCCGACATTCGTACCGCCTGCTCCGGCCGGTGCGGTCATGTTGATCGTGATGACACCGGGCTGCCCGCTTTGAATCGTGCTTGGGGTGAGGGTCAGACTGCTCAATGCAGTGCCGGAATTTTGGTTGGCACACGACTGAATCGCTCGGCCGGCATTGAGCCGTCCCCCGGAAGCCGTAAGACCGGAGAGGCTCGGGAGCGGATCTACGTTTGTTAACAGAGCATTCTTGAGTGCCGCTGTATTGAGCGAAGGACAACCACTCAAGACCAGTAGGGCCGCGCCTGCGGCGTGGGGCGTGGCCATTGAGGTCCCGCTCAGCGAGGCATAGCCATTGCCCGGGTAGGTGGACAGAATGTTCACGCCGGGAGCACCGAGATGCACGGTCGTCGGACCATAGCTGGAAAAGCCGGCGAGCGCATCATTCTGATCGGTGGCCGCGACGCTGATCTGGTTCGCCGCGGCAAAACTTGCCGGGTAAAACTTCGACACGTCATCGTTGGTGGCGGAATTGCCCGCCGCCGAGACGAACAGCATGTCGTTGGCTCCCGCGATGTTGATTTCATCCAGCAACGCCTGCGAGAAGTCCGTGCCGCCCCAACTGTTTGAAAGCACACGCACGTTTACAGGCGTACCCGTCGCAGCAAAAAAGAATTTCACGCGAACAGCAAAATCAATCGATTTGATTGCATCGGAAGTCGAACCTGAGCCAGTAGAATCGATGAACTTGATCGCCATGATACTGGCTGCCCAATTGACGCCGGTTACCCCGAGCGCGTTGTTTCCCACGGCGCCAATTGTCCCTGCCACATGGGTGCCGTGCCCGTTATCGTCAGCCGGATCGCACGTCATCGTAATCGCATTGAGCCCATGCGAACCGGCGGGACAAGAGATTTGAGTTCCACCTGCCGTTACGGTGAACGCGGTGGGAGCGCTCCACATGTTGGCTGCCAGATCGGGATGCGTGTAGCTGACTCCAGTGTCGACGACGGCGGCAACCATGGATCGGGCTCCCAAAGAGAGATCCCACGCCGCCGGCGCTGCGATTTTCTGCAGGCCCCAAAGCTGGGCATAGTTTGGATCGTTGGGTGTAGCAACTGTCTTGACGCGGAAGTTGGGTTCAACGTAAAGGAGGTCACTTCGGTTGGCGAATGCCGATATGAGTGCGGAAACATGCCGATTCGGCGAGTGTATGAGAACCAGACCGAGTTCGCGGTGCAGGACCTGGACGGAATCCGTGGGCAGTAAAGCGGCGGCCAAGTTCACCAAAGGTGAAGCGTTCGGATTGCGCAAGCGGACAATGATTTCATTGCTGGCTACTGCACTGCCGTTATATTGCTCAGTTGGTTGCTGTGCAAAAGCTGACGAGACGCCTAAAAACACGAGTGCCGCCAGGTAGCGGACTGACCTTTGAATCATTCATGTATGGTACTCCAGCTGGGTTTCGCGCACCGGCAAGCGAAAAGTTCAGGAACGAGATTGTTCAAAATCCAAGTCGCGGACGTTGGGAGACGTCCACATAACGGCGCCTGAATACATCATGCGGTTACCGGGGACCGGCGCGTCGCCGAATAGGTATGAGAAAGGTGTTGCAAAAAGGCTTGCTGAGCGCGCGTCTCAAAGTGCTGCCGCATCATTACGACTCCGATCCTGCGACTGAACCCCTGGCCTTGAACCGGCACGTAGCAGCAGCCTTCGACTGTTTGGACGGCCATCTCGGGTATGGCCGATATACCCATGCCGGCCGACACCATTGCCAGAATAGTTGCGAATTGTCCGCTCTCAAATACAACGTTCGGCTTCAACCTGGACTTCCGGCATGCAGCGATCACGCTGTCGCGAAAGCAGTGTCCTTCTTTCAGCAGAAGGAACGGTTCCTTCTTGAGCTCGTCCGCCTTAATTGCCTTCCGCGCCGCGAGTCTGTGGTTTGCGGGCAGGACGGCGTACATCGATTCGCGAAAGAGCTCCACTGAACGAAACTTTTCTCCTGGAACGGGCAGCGCGACAATCGCAAGATCGATGGTTCCCTCGTCCAGACTATTCAGCAAAACTCTGGTGATGTCCTCCACGATTTTGATCGCAATAGTTCGGTGCTGCTGCGAGAAACCGGCGAGCAAGCGAGGGAACAGATAAGGAGCAATGGTTGGAATTGCGCCGACCGTCAATTCGCCGTTTTCCCTTCCGGTCATTTCCAGGATCTCGGTCTTTGCTTCCCCCAGTTCGCGCAGAATCTGTTTCGCCTTGGGGAGAAAAGCGCTACCGAAGGAGGTAAGCTTTGCTCGCTTCGGAAGGCGGTCGAATAGCCTGGCTCCGAGTTCGCCTTCGAGCTTTTGGATCTGTTGAGAGAGAGAAGGCTGTGCGATGCCTTCGGCCAGGGCCGCGCGCGTGAACGTCCCATGATGTGCAATCGCGCAGAAATATCGCAACTGATGGATTTCCATGGCTCACCACCCAACGCCAGTGCCGTTTCCTATTGGGCTCATAGGCACAATGTGTTTTACCTATGGACGGCGCACCTTTATTGTAGAGGGAAGGAGGAAAACTGTATGCCCGAATCTGATGCAGTCCAACCCGGAGACGTCACTCGGCGCGTTGGCGTGGAGGTGATTCGCGCGCGTGGCGTGGACGTCGACAAGCTGATCAAAATGCTCGTGGCGAATGCCGCCGCGGAGTTCGCGAGTACCTACTACTACTACACGATCCTAAGGATGAACCTGGCGGGCTACGAAGATTATAAAGAGATCTGCGAAGACGCCAGGCTCGAAGATCGCGCACACTGGGAACTGATCGTGCCGCGGATTTACGAGCTGGGCGGCAGCCTGCCGAACGATCTCAAGGCGTTCCACGACCAGGCGGGTTGCGTGGCCGCAAAGTTGCCTGATCCGCCCACGGCGGTCAACATATTAACATTGCTGCTCGAATCAGAACGTTGCGCAATACGAAGCTGGAGCGCAGTATGCGATATGACGTTTGGAAAGGACCCGCGAACATACGATCTGGCGGCGCGTATCCTGAATGAGGAGATCGAGCATGAAGCATGGTTCATCGAGTTGCTCGCCCACGAACGCGATGGAAAATCTGTGCCTTCGGGACACTTCCGCCGCGGAGAGCCAGGCGAGGCGCCATATAGCAAGAACCGTGGCTTCTACAACCCTTAAGAGCGATACTTTACGCGGGCGCGGTTGACTCAATGGGCATCCGCGTCTTTCGCGTAATTCTCAATACGCCGGACGGCCGTTCCTCAATCTCTTGCGCTGAGAATGAATTCATTTGGAATGCCGCGGCGCGGTCGGGCGTTCCATTGCCTAGCATCTGTCACCAAGGGCGGTGCTTGACGTGTGCCGCCCGGCTGGTGGAGGGGGAGTACGATCAGACGGCGGCGGCTTCTTATTTCAGCGAGGATCGCGAGGCTGGTTTCGTGCTGTTGTGCACGGCGCAGCCTCGCAGCGATCTGGTACTGGAGACACACCAACAGTGGGAGATGCGGGCGTTTCGAAAAGCACACGGCCTGCCGGCGCCGTATTCCTGAGGTTCACACCGGTGCACTATTTGCCTCTACGGTAGGCGCAGTCTTGCAGGCGCGCTTGCCTTGCGTTGGCTTAACCGTGATTTCAATGTCGCGCCCAGCAAGAGCAAGAACTGCATCCGCCGCGCGATCGAAAATCCCGATAGCCTGCCGCGGTGCCTCCCGCCCGGATCGTCTGCGCGCACCTGCCAAACCGTCTCGGCTACAGCGCGAAACCCAGCTTCTGTCGAACCGCAGGTGGAAAGACCGTCGCCGATCGCTTAGCGTGGACCAGTGCGCTCAGCGTCGCATCTAAGAGAAAGCGCCCGACCGCCCGATTCGTAACCATTTGTCTGTTGAATCGGTCCTATTGTTTGGATAAGGAGGATTTTGATGACTCAAACCTTCAGTAAGACAATGAAGGCTGTGGCGATTGATCGGTTTGGTGGGATTGAAACGTTAGAAACTCAGGAGCTTCCTATCCCGGCCGTTGGCGCCGATGAAGTGTTGGTTCATGTGGAAGCCGCTGGCGTCGGCGTTTGGGATCCCTTTGAACGGGAAGGTGGATTTGCGAAAGAGTTCAATATCAAGCCCGTGTTTCCACTTGTATTGGGATCCGATGGCGCCGGCACTGTTGAGGCCGTGGGACCCCAAGTGAAGCGGTTTAAAAAAGGGGACCGCGTTTACGGAATTTCCTTTCTGAATCCGAAGGGCGGATTTTATGCGCAGTATGCTGTTGTGAAAGAAACCAGTTTAGCGCTCATCCCGGGAAAACTCACCATGCCACAAGCCGCTGCCATGGCCGTTGATGCTGTCACGGCTTTTGTAGGTCTTGATACAACGCTGGGCTTAAAAAATGGGGAGTCCCTATTGATCTTTGGCGCCAGCGGCGGCATTGGTCACTTGGCCGTGCAATTCGCCAAACGCATGGGCGCGCGCGTACTGGCCGTGGCCTCGGGCGATGATGGTGCTGCCTTCGTGCGCGGTCTTGGCGCGGACAAGGTTGTGGATGGACATAAGGAAGACGTGCTCGCTGCCGCGCGCCAGTTCGCGCCCAACGGTCTTGATGCCGTGCTCCTAACGACGGGTGGTGAAGCAGCTGAAAAATCTTTAGCCGCCCTACGAACGGGTGGACGCGTCGCCTATCCGACCGGCGTCCAACCCGTTCCCAAAGAACGTGCTGGCATTAAACTCCAAAGATATGACGGCGAATATAACCCGCCACCCTTAGACAAAATCAACCGCCTTATCGACGCCGGTCCGTTCGAAGTCAAAGTCGCCCGTACATTCACTCTAGATCAAGCTGCCGACGCTCAGCGCTCGCTCAATGATCACTACCTAGGCAAGCTCGCGTTGATCACGAAGTAATCGATAGAAAAATAGAGCAAATCCTGCGGTCTTCGTCGCGACGGCCCCCATCCTCGTTGGTCGCCTGTCGATATATCGCCGAACGAGGGATCGAAACCGGAATTCCATTTGAGGTGGATTGGCGGATTCGTAACGGGAAACGTGCTTAGCGCCCTCACGTTCACTTGGACGAAAAGTTGTTAGCCTCGCGGAAGTGCTTGGATGCTTCGGATCGTGTCAAAAGGGAAGGCCTACTGTGAGCGGCACTGGGGTGCGAACGGATGCCAAGGGTCAAATGGGTTTTGGACTCCAGGTGGACTCCGGTCACGAGGTTGTCAGGTGGGAGAGGAACGGTAAGTGTATGAAACGTTTTGGTGGACCTGGACGGGTTCGAACCGTCGACCTCTTCCATGCCATTTAAGAAATATCAATCACTTACAAGCAGTTTTGGCGAAAACAAAAGACTTAGTGGACACTGATTTGGACGCCGGTGGACGCCACGGGGCGACTTTCGAGCGTCTGGACTCCACGCGGACTCCAGGACTCCGCGCCAGAAACGGCACGTAGGTTTGCTCCTACGGCCGCGGTTGCAAGGGCTTCCCATTGTTGTTTTGCTGGAGGAGACAACATCTGGTTTCCTTATAACATCTGGTTTCCTTATAAGGAGGTGCCCATATGGAGTGGCGGAGGGTGTCCAATATGTGATGTGAGGTGCGGCTCGGGAAACGCAGACGAAGTCACTCTGTTCCGCCTCAATCTGGAAATGGACACAATGGATCGTCACACCGAGTTTCCTCATGGGGCTGACGGCGCCAAACTGACGCTGACACTTCCCACAACGCCGTTTGTCGAATCGCTTGTCCGAGATGCCGACTATACGCTCTTGTGGATCGGTGGTCGGCACTGCGGATACATTCCGGTAACGGAACTTCCCGAGCGCGTCGCCGGGTTCATTCCGCGTGATAGCGTTTCCCTTGTTCACGCTTCCCGATCCTGCCGTTGGCCGCCACACACTTCATGATTCTCGGCATCCCATTTCTAACGTGCTGCACACCAGCGGGTTTCCAGTGATAGACTTGGTGAAATATATGGCTGTCCCTGCACCCATTGGCTCGTCGATATTCCG
>Ga0207695_10011926_pt1 | contig 10468 bp, 8 predicted proteins | sample KBSC54metaG_FD_184354 | JGI IMG/M metagenome (GOLD analysis project Ga0207695, IMG submission 184354) | Corn rhizosphere microbial communities from Kellogg Biological Station, Michigan, USA - KBS C5-4 metaG (SPAdes) (version 2) | ecosystem: Host-associated > Plants > Roots > Rhizosphere > Soil... | reverse complement strand
CCTTTGGATCGACTCCCCACTGCGCGGAAAGGTCCCCAATCCCCTTCTCATATTGCTGCCGGTAGGCTTTGTTGCGGGCCACATCTTCCTGGTTCAGATCAGTTGTCGACGAACCGCTCATCGGATCAAGCGTGGTCGTGGTCGATCGTACCGGCTGGTTGGCCAGCTCATTCAGATGACGGACGTCATGGACGGGAGTATGCGTTACCTGGTGCTCAGGAACAGAAGGTGCGGCCGGCGCGGCCTCTATCCCCAGCGTGCGGGCGAAGGAGCCGTAGTTGGGGGGTGCATCGAATTTATTCTTTCGCAGATAGTCATAGTACTGCCGGGCCGACGAATCGTTCGACAGCGTTTTTTTGAAGGAATCGAGACTTGGGGCTACATCCGCGCCGGCCTTTTTCAGGTAGTCGTAGTACTGCCCTACCTTGTCCGGCGGTTGTGGTCCCCCTTCAGGAGTCTGACCCTGACCCTCCTCTTCAGTGGTTGCTATGTCCTGTTCTTCTGCCATTTATTCCCAGGTTATTCCGGAGGCGCCTGCTTTTGTACCGGCGCCCCCGCTGTTGCTTTGTCCCGTTTCTTTGGCGGATTCTTTCACTCCGAACATGGCCTTCGCCGCCCGGGCCTTGAATTCACCGATCGTCATCGGCTTACTCAGGTCTGCATTGACGGCCCGCGTATCGGCCTTCTGTCCAGCTTCATAAAAAATGGGGGTAACCGTGCGACCGTCGTCGCTCAGGCGGAAGCCGTCGACCGGAATCGGCTTGCCCTTGTCATCCGGCACCGCGAATTCTTTCTTTAGAATCGTTGATGCCGGTATCTCGTATTGCTGCATGACCTTCCCATCGGCCATGGTGTATTTGCGGGGATGTTCCTTGGCCTGATCCAGCATGCTTTGAACCACTCCATTCATCGCCTGATCCTTTTGAGAGGCGTCCATTTGCCGCCACTGGTGACGCAATGCCCCGAGCTTTTCGCGATTGCCTTCTTTCAGCGCCTCCATTGCCATCTGATGGTCGAATTGCACGGCCATTTTGGCCTGCTGGCTCGTCTCCATCTTCGGCGTTCCTGCCCGCGGGACCGCGTTGATGGCGTACAGTTTCGCGCGGTAGGCGGCAAAATTCTCAGCCGGATTGTTGGGGTCTGTCGGGGCAATAATCTGCGGCTTCGGCTGCCCCGTCATCGCCAGCCATTTTTCCGGAGAAATGGCCGCAAACTGCTGCTCTACCGCCGCCCGCTGCTGCTCCGGAACGGCTTCCCATGCCGCCGACGCGTCTCGTCCCGGGATATGCTGGGCAAACTGGCCCCGCATATTTTCGAAAAATTGCAGGGGCGAACTGCCAAACTCCGTCGGAGTAACCCGCGTCTGGATATCGTCCAGCTTTTCCTTCTTCTCGGCGCCGGCTATCGGACTGAATTTACCCGCCGCCTTCCCCTCCAGATCGGCGAAGTTGGTCTGAGATCCCTGGTAGCGAAAAGTATCCGGATTGGTCAGGTCCCCGTACTTCGAATGGGTGCGGACCTGATCGAGCGGCGTCGTATTCAGCGCCGACAGCCGGTCTCCAAAATCGTCGTTGTACAGGTTCGGCTTCGTTTTTCGCTCGGCTACCAGTTCTTTCGCCTGGTTATTTAGCTGAGCACTTTGGTTGATAAGGGCCATTGTCTGTCCCAGCGCGGCATTCTTTTGAATCTGGAGCTGATTGTACTTTTTCGGATCAGCCTGCACCCGGGGATTAAGCATCTGCATGCTGATATTCTTCCAGTTACCGTAGGAGTCGACGACCTTATCCATGTCGATGCTCCGCACATTGGCAAGCTCCCGGTTCATCAGCTCGTCGGCTTTCAACGTCGTTTCCTGTTGGTACTTGCGGCGGTCCGCCTGTTGCGCCAGCAGACCGGCTGTCACCCTGTCAGTGAACGGAGTATCGATCTTCACAATGCCTCCCCACGGAAGGCCGCCGCCAGGTACCTGTCCTATCTCTGCCATGTTATTTACCGATTAAAGCAGGTGCGTAAATAGGGTTTCCACCACCGCTGCCCGGGATAGCAGCTCTTCCTGGCTGATATGGAAGATTGGGAGGCGTAACATTTCCCATCACTTCCGGCGTCGGCGTCCGGTTTCCGCCGCCGAATTGCCCCGATGCCGCGGCGCCGGCAATCGTACCCAGCGCCCGGTCTGCCCCGGACAGGATATTCTGGTTGGACTGGCCGAGTAAACCCATGCCATAGTTGTAGTTCTGGATATACTTCTGCCTTTGGTTCCAGTCAAATAGCTTGTCCTTCCAGGAAGCGGCCTGCTGGTTGACTCCCAGCAGCTGGGAAATATTCTGGCGGCGCGTTTCCGCACTCTGGGCATTCAGTTGGTTGGTCGCGTCATCGCTTTGCTGCTGGATGGCGCCGATGCTTTGAACGCCGCTGCGGCGATCCTGCGCAGCACTGATGGCAGCCGCCTGGTTCCGCTGGATATTTTTTTGTGCCGCTTCATATTGTTCAGAAGGCATCCCCTGCGTAGCAGCAGACTGCGCGATCTGCTGGTTGGCCGTGATCTCCGAAGGCATTTCCTGGGCCGGGTATGGATTCTGCGCCAGCGTCTGTTTTGCTTTCTTCCGGCCAAATAAGCCGCCCAGCACGCCGATGGCAGCGCCCCCAAGTCCCCCTATAAGTGTCCCGACGCCCGGAATGACCGAGCCCAGCGTGGCTCCTGTTGCTGCGTCTCCTAAAATATCTGGCATTAGGGTGTTTTTTGAGATGGTGTCCAGCGGACAAATGGCGCAAACAGCATGTTGAAGCCACTGTCCGGCGCCGTTAATTTTATTTCAACCCAGTACCCTTTCAGGTAATCGCCCTGATTATACCCCAGCGCCGGATTGGGCAGACTGTTGACGTCCCTTTTGAGCGCTCCGTTGACCTGCCCCTCGGCAATCTCGAAATCCTCCGGGAAGAGTTGGCTGAGCTGCTGCAATCCGGTTTGGGGATTGAAAAAGCTCGTGGAGACGTCTCCTACGTTTGGAGCCGTCCATTTTTTATTGCCGGAGGACTGGTAGGAAAGCGCCTGAAAGGTCTTTTTGATCGCCTCCTGGTCGTTGAAGATCAAGTCCAGTTCCGGGTAGTTCTGAACCCCGTAGTAGTTCGCATAGTCGTCGGTGTTGTTGTGGATATAGAGCTGACCCTGAGAGAAAGAGATCAACTGATTTTCTGCACAGACAATGGCGTCCGGCGCGAACCGGTAAAAGCCCGTGAACAGATTCGTCTTTTCACAAAAGGCAATGCTTTGCCCTCCGATCGGAGGCAGATGCGGCTTGCCGCCGGCCTGAAAGCAAAAGAGACTTTCAGAATAGCGGTCCTTGGTGAAATTATAGCAGCCGAGCACCATCGCTGTACCACCGTAGGGATAGGTGTAGTCCTGGACATAGCCGGGCGTTAAACTGCCGGCAAAAGTCTGCACCATGAACTCCTCTGAAATCTGCTTCACGCCGTCCAGCGACAGCCGGCAAAACGCGCCGCGGATCGGATCAAAAAACCATATCTGGTAGTCATTGACCGCAAGGCAGTCGACCTGGTTACCGATGCCGAAATCCTGATCGAAATACTGGATATTGTTCTGTTCGATGATCAGGTCATTAACGATCAGCTGCGTGGTGCCGTTATTGTTCTTGATGAATTTGCTGTAGACTCCCACTTCTCCCCACTTTCTCTCCTGCGCGACCCGTAGACGCTTCTGCCATTGAAGCATACGCCTGACCTGTCCGTAAGCCGGATTGAATTCATCGCTGTTGACGTCAAAGAAGCGGTTGAAATTATTGATATTGGTCCCGGGAACATAAGGTTCTCCAAAACGAAACTTCGTAGGAAAGAAAGTCTGCTGCGCCGTTCCGTCAATAACGCTGGGGCGGTTGTCCGAATTGGTTTTAAGATTGTAGATGTCGCTGAATGACGCGTCAAAAACCATTATTGGTATACTCCGTATAATGCTCAGGTTCATTTGCATGCCCCCGATCAGCATCTCATTGACGGCGATAGCGACGATGTACAGTTTATAGTTCCCTGGCACGGTGATCGACGCATCGACAACGAACGAATTGTTTACGCCGGGCTGCAGGCCTCCTCTCGGGTCCGTCATCGGCTGCACCGTCACAATATTACCCGGAGCAATCAGCTTCCACCACAACTGAAACTGTCCGTTGGGGTCGGTTTTATCTATGACCGGCAGCGTAAACCGCATCCGCACCACAAAGGGCGACGCGGATTTATTCCATACCATCGGCTGGGCAAAAGCATAATTGGGGGGCGTCGCGGCAGTAAGATCGGCGCCCATGTTGCCTGCTCCGTATATCGCCCAGATACCGTTGTCCACGATCGGTACGACGGGGCTTCCTCCCGGATTGATGTCCAGCGTGCTGCCATGGGTGGTCATATCAAAACTACCCGTAGGAATGGAATAGTCGTTCTCGATCGGCACGGTTCGGGGCCGGAAGAAAATGTCGCCGTCTGTGATCTTTACAATGTTGTCGGCCACATTGCCCATGTGGTACGCGGTCGGTGTGCCGGGGTTGCCGATGCCAAAGGTCTCTCCCACTTCCCAAAAGGTGTTCTGCGATGACGTTCCCTGCGCCCGGTAATTGTAAATGAGGATCTGGTAATTCAGGAAATCAGAGTTTCCGTCGAAGGCGAAGTTGCCCGAGATATCATCCGTCGGATAGGCAATTTTGATAAAAATCCCCGTTTTCGTCAGGCCGCCGATGACCGGATTGACCTCCACGCCCAGAATGGCATAGTCCAGATTCAGGGACGTAAAGGCGCCGTTGGCCGCGAACCGCCCCAACACCCTGATCCGGTCGCCGGCTACAAAACTGGTCGCTCCGTATGCGACGACGCCCTCAGTGGCTCCGATCGCTGTGTTATAGCTCTGGATATTGGTAATCCCAAAATAGGCGAATTTCGTGTTCACCAACTGTCCGTTACCACTATAGGCCGAATCCGAAACCCAGTCCAGGTACAACCCGAATGTAAGATTGTCCGTCCGGGCCGGTCGCCAGTATCTGGCCCAGAGCGGCGGTTTGAAGCCGGACACGTCCAGGGTGATTTCCGCAGTCGCAGTTCCACCTCCATATGGCGGAGTGGTAACCTGTCCCTGCTCGTTGCTGATGACGCCGTTGGTGCGCCCCCCTTCGTCAAAATAGATCGGTCCCCACTGCGCCGCCGACTGTGGATAAAAGGCTAGCTGCGGATAATTGTAAGGAAAAGTAGGTTGAACAGCGACGCCCTGCACATAGGACGATTGTAACGTAACGTCGCCGGCTGGATAATAGATCGTAATGCTATTGGTATCACTTGTCACAAAGGTCCAGCCGGCTGTGACCGCTGCAGCCTGAAGATTTGCGAGAATAGTCCCGATCGTGGTACTGAGATTGGTAATATTAAAGCTGATGTCCGTCACCCCGGATTTGGCACGAACAGCCAGAAAGGAAGGTGGCCAGTTGAGCAGAATGGGATTGCCGTTACCGTCATTGGATCCTGCCCCCGTCAAAAAAATCTGGACATAAGGCTGTCCGGAAAGCGAAAACTGGCCGTTGGTCACGGCAAAAAAATTCGTTCCGTTGACCGAGTACCGCGGAACAGACTGATTTGCGGCCGAGAGATTCAGAACGGGGTTGAAAAAATCGTAGTCTTCCCGGATGCCCGCGTAAGCAGGAGTATTGCCATTTAAGAGAGTTCCGCAGTTCGCAAACTGGGGCACCAGATCGAAGTTCAGGACAGCAAACGAGGGGTCTTCGGTCACATATCCCCCCGTGTTAAAGAACAGGAACTTGTAAACCGTATTGTCGGCGATCCCCAGATCGGCCTTTTTAAGGTCCGCTAGAATATACCAATCACTGGTGATTCCGTCCTTTGTCTGCTTGCCATATACCCTTATCTTTTTGACGGTAGCATCGCCTGTCGGGACATACACTCCTATGCGCGCGTTCTGCGATACGTCAATATTTCGGCTCGGATCGAAAGGATAGGTGGGAAGCGGAACTTTGGAAGCCGTCGAAATGACGGTTTTTTCGTTATTGTCGCAGAAATGAGCACAGGAAAATTTCCACAGCGAATTGATCAGGTTATTAGCCTGCACGGTGGTATCGTTCTCATAGGAGACCTGCGGCGCCATGATCGGGGGCGCCTTGATCACGTCGATATAACTGCGTTTTATTTTTGGATAAGTGCCCCCAAGATAACGGTTGATGTTGATCTGGGTGGGGCGTCCCAGCGTGTCGACAAAAAAAAGGATTGGGCCGATAGGATCGTCCGCATACATAATATCCATCGAGCTGATGCGGCCATTAGCCGAAAAGCCAAGAATGTCGCCGTCGGTCGAAGAGCCCACCTGTATAAGTGTCTGGAAAGTAGCGATAGGCTGCGCGGTTGTGTTATAGACGTAGATACCGGGTTGCCCCGCAGTATTGGAATTTAAGAAAAAAACGCGTTTATAAACAGGATCGTATTTGGCGCCGATCGTCTTGTGGAAGCCGCTCCCCGGCAGAAGGACATTGGGCACCAGATTGGTTCCCATATTGCTTTCCGGACGACGGTTGCCGATGGGACCGCGCCAGATCACGTCATAAGCTGACCGAACGAATCCTTTGGGGAAAGTTTCGTTCGGTGAATCGGTGTCGATACCACCCACAAATTGTATGAGATCGATCGGTCCTGGCATTACCCCCGTAGTTTCATGGTTTCAGATTCGCGAATCACCTGGTTGATCTTCTGCAGCACAAATTTTTTCTTCGGCAGCCGCCGGCGGGCCTCTATTTTTGCTGCTATATATTCCTGGTAGGTGCCCTGCTTGTCCTTCCATTTGATAAAGGCAATGAGGCATTCCTGCAGCAGCAGCGGGACCTTGTAGTCGCCGTCCCTTTTGGGGCTGTAAATACATTCAAACAGGATCGAGCTGTATTTGAAGTCCGGCTGCAGGACAACGACCCTGTTTTCATCGTCCACGCGACAGTCGCCGTACTGGATAAGGCCGCCGCCGACGCCGAAAAGCGGCTGATATACGCCGTCATAGAAATAGTTCAGATAGAAGGGGCTCTGGATCAGCGTAGGCAGACTGTCGGTAATATCCGGGGTCAGATCGACAAGTCGGTTGGGGTTGAGATCCTTCCACGTTGTCAGCGCGTTATTGATCCTGAGCGTGCTGATCTCGCCATTGTTATTGAGAATTCCTATTTTGGTCCAGCTGATACACCCCGGCGGAAAAGGTACTGTCATATTGGGCTGAACGGGAATGCGCAGGGTGACAGGATGGGCACTAATGTCGAACATCAGGTCGACGAGTCCCCGGAAGGCCAGTATCCAGTACTTGTCGCGATCCCCCTGTGATTTATTGCACTCATCCAGCGCATAATCGACGATCCGCAGCAATGGCACTTCAGGTAATATATCTGACGTATCAAGGCTCATGACTTGAGGGTGTTGTTGCCGGCAGGCAGGTTATCGCGAATAATGTCTTTGGGCTGCTGGTAGCGTTGGGTCAGCTTCTGAACCACATTATCAAATACAGCTTCGATCGCGTCGTCCGGCAGGTTCATGTCCTGGGTGATATCTGCGGTACGGTTGGTCGGCATATCCACAAAGACAGGTATCCCCAGCAGGGGCATATTATCGGCGGCGACGCAGCGAATTTGTTTTCCCTTTACCCACACCCGCACCCCGGGCGAAAGCGGCATATTGGCCCGGCGCCCTACCCTATTGGCCTTGATCATAAAAAAATCAGGCGATACGCCGCTGCCGGCCTGAGCCGAATAAATCCGGTTAATGCTATATCCCAGCGGCAGACCCAGCGGTGGCTGGGGCAGATTGGTATACCATTCGCCCGTAATGGGGTCCTCCGTAAGAGGGTCAAGTGCATAGGTGAGAATGTAACCGTCCGGCACTTCCATATAGCCGGTAACCTTGGCGTTAGCCCATACCTGACCGACCAGTCCGTAAGCAATTGCCTGGTCAATGTACAGCATGATCTCATTGTCGCTCGTCGCGTAGGCATCATTGGGAAACCCATTGTTCATGTGCTTCCGGATGCGCTGAATGAGTTGCTTCCTGTTGTATGGTACAGCCATTGTTAGTTACCCGTTTGTATGTTCGAATCGCCGAAGGACTCAAATCGGTCCGAATCAAAATGGACCCCGAGCCCTTTAAGCGCCCGCTTGGTGATCTCGATTACTGTATTCTTGTTCCACTTCGGTTGCACGCTCGTTGCCGGATTATATATCTGCTGGTTATTACTTCCCAGTGTGAAACCCCAGACGATATCCGCAGTCTCTGCCACATAGTCCAGCTGGAAGCTCGTCACGGCCGGCGGCAGGAAAGAGAAATAAGTCAGATACTCCGTGTAGTAATAAGAATTGTCCGGGATAGAAGGCGGATCGATCACATCGTCGTTTACCGCCCAGATCGTGTCGTGACTCACTGAAAAAACTTTCGCTCCGTTGATCCGCAGCGCCACTCCATAGATATAATCTGCCGGCTTGAAACCCACTCCTCCTGTTATCGCAATGGTGACAGGTATGATGAAGGGCGCGAGGGCGCTGATCGTTACCTCATCTTCTACCAACCCGCTCATGATGCCTGTCTTCGTGTTATTCTGCTTCTGCCAACGCCCTACCAGGTCCTGATGCTGCTGGGACTGTTCCGCGTTCCACGCATAAAAAAGGTCCGTCACCGATATCCCGCCCGACTGGTTTTTGTTTGTCAGGAAGTTGAAGTACTGGTAGATATTGTCGACGGACCACGGCATATTTGCAACTTTTTCAGGTTCTTTACACGAGCGTTCCCGACAGATATTCGATGGCCACGGAGCAACTGCTGTACGATTCTGAGGCGTGTCCGGATGCCGCCAGTCTCAATGCCGGCTCGGCATTTTTGTTTTGGTTTTGATTGATAAGCGCGATAAGATGCGGAAGGGCTGCATCAAATTCCTGCTTCGATTGTCCGCTTAATGTGCCGCTTTGCTTTTCCAAAGCCGCGGAGATGTTCCCGGGACTGCCGATATAATTTACTGACCAGCTCATATTTTTCATTTTGGGTTTTACAATGCCGCCCAGGGCCTTTTTAACTGTTGTAAAGCGCGGTGACCTGGACTTTGAATTCCTCCCCGTCTTCCAGCAGGCTGAATTCGAGCAGCCTTTCCAGAACGGCCTCGAAAGAATGCAGCCCGGAGATATCGCAGATTTCCCGCTGGCTCTGCTTCCAGAGCGCCTTATTGGGGTTGATCGTCCAGCTGATCAGTCCGCTCGTCATGGCCTTTTTGATGTAATACTTGGTCTCAAGGGCTTTATTGCCGTAGCTGTCCACAAACCGTTTAGCGTCGCGCGAAGCCTCCAGGCGGTAAGCCGTGCGGATTTCTTTGGGGGTAAGCGGATTGCCGGAGTCGCCGTCTTCGAGAGGAACGCCGAGGAAATCGCCATGAATCATCATCTTCGTGTCGGTCGCTTCCTTGGCCAGGTTCAGTGCCTGTTCGATAAGGTCCAGTTGTTTTTCTTCTACCACAGCCTTGGCAGCGTAGTCAGTAGGCAGATAAACTGAGTCGGCAGACCTGGTCCTGAATTCGCTTTTCGTATTGAAACTGCTGGCGAACAAAAACAGCAATAGCATGCGCTCATCGCCGTAGCAGCCAAATTTGCCGTCCACAAAATTGCGCGGCCGGGTCTGCGCCATGAAACCCTGAATGACTTCTTTGTCCTTGGGCTGCTCGTCCATAAAGATGGTGTCGCAACCATCGTAATACCGGATGCCGCGCCGCTGCCCCTTCCAGATGATCATGGAAGTGAACACGATATTGCGCGACGGGATGAACGGCTTGTGAGCGAGCGCCCGTTTGGAATCCATGTCGATCACCGGCAGTTCCCGCGGGAGGTTTCTATCGGCCAGCTCGAACATATACTTTTTCGTCGGATCAAATTCCTGGGCAAGGAATTCGTCTTCTTTGGGCCATTCTCTTAGTGAACGTACCTTTTTGTCTTTTACCGGGGCTTCAGCAGAAGCGTGTGCCATAAAAGGAGGATTTAAAAGCGGGGGCCCGGGGGCCCCCGCCGGTGAGAAAATTAGCTAACGAGGCCCTTCAGAATCGCAAACTGCTCAGCGGCCGTTACCCGGCTGCCGACATAGGAGATCTGTTCGTATTTGTTCGAGGCTTCGGTCGTCTTGGTGTTCTTGGTGTAACCCAGATCCCAGGAATAAATGCGCTGGGAAGTCGGAATATCGGGGTTCTGTTGATAAACCCATTGCAGGTATGGACGCGTACTGTCGTCCTTCGCATCCTGGGTCATGCCCTGGGGAACGCCGAATCCGAACGCCCGGCGGTAGTCTCCCTGCGTCGGGATATAGCCGAAGGTGGCCTGCGGCGTGAACCCTTTGTAACGGTGGAAGTGGAAATCAAAGGTATCCGTCGAAAAACTCTTGAACCCATAACTTACAGCCGCCTCCGCTCCGA
>Ga0207695_10011925_pt1 | contig 10469 bp, 9 predicted proteins | sample KBSC54metaG_FD_184354 | JGI IMG/M metagenome (GOLD analysis project Ga0207695, IMG submission 184354) | Corn rhizosphere microbial communities from Kellogg Biological Station, Michigan, USA - KBS C5-4 metaG (SPAdes) (version 2) | ecosystem: Host-associated > Plants > Roots > Rhizosphere > Soil... | reverse complement strand
CAGCTCGCTTACAGCGAGCTGGCCGACGGCGACGTTGCGCCGAGCGCGGCCAAGGTGTGGGACCGCAGCGGGAATGTGATCTACTGCGCCTCGCTCAACAAGGTGCTGGCGCCGGGCATGCGGCTGGGCTGGATGACCAGCGGAAAATGGCATGAACGCGTCAAGATGCTCAAGTTCGCCTATACCCGCGCCAATGAGGAGTGGACCCAGATCACCGCCGCCAACTACATGGGCTCGCCGGCCTACGATCGTCACTTGCGGCGCTTGCGTGGCAGCCTGAAGGAGCAGCGCGAGCAGATGGCGGAAGCAATCGCCGGTTACTTCCCGGCGGAGACGCGTCTGAGCGTGCCCAACGGCGGCGTCGGCCTGTGGGTGGAGTTGCCGCGCGGACTGTCGTCGAAGGCCGTGTTCGCCGCTGCGCTTGATCAGGGCATCGGCGTATCGCCAGGCGTAATCTTCTCCAACTCCGATCGCTTCGACCACTACCTGCGCCTGTGCTGCGGCAAGCCGTTCACGCACGAACTGGATCAGGCCTTGCGCAAGCTGGGCGGCATTGTCGAGCGTATTCCCGTTTGAAAAACATCGGCACGCAACTGACGAAAAGCTTTCCCGCTGCGGCCGGAAAGCTTTTTTTTGCTTCCCTGAAGAAAACTTGTAAGATTGCGTTCGATCCCCGCGACAAAGCACCACTTGCCGACCGGCGCACCGTGCTGACTTCCACGTCGCTGCAGGACCGGCGTATTCCTAAACAAGTTACAGGAACAGCATATGCAGTCTCTTTCTCAGGGTGGGGCCGACGCGGCGTTGTGGCAGCTGCTGCAGCAGGCGATCGGTTTTCATACTGCCGGTGATCTGGCCCGGGCCGAGCGGATCTATCGTGAAGTGCTGGCACAGGATCCGGTGCATCCGATTGCCTTGCATTACCTCGGCATTTTCTTGCATCAGAACGGCCAGCACGACGAAGGCGTGCAGAGCATCCGCCTGTCGTGCGCGCTGCAGCCGGACAATGCGGCGTGGCACAACGATCTCGGCAACGTACTGTTCGCGCTGCGTGAATTCGAAGAAGCGTCCGAAGCCTACCAGGCCTCGCTCGACGCCGATCCGAACGATCACGTGGTGTGGAACAATCTCGGCTCGTCCCAACTGCAGCACAACGACAGCGAAGGCGCGATCGCTTCTTTCAAGCAAGCCGTTGCGTTGTCTCCGGAATTTGGTCCGGCGCTGATCCACCTCGGCAATATCTACGACGCCGCCGGCGACAAGATGACCAGCTCGCACTATCAGTGCCGTGCCTTCGTCCTGCCGCCGCTGGAAGGGAAGTCGAAGGAGATGCTGGGTATTTCCTTCTATTTCCTCGGTCGCCTGCAAGAGGCCGCCGACATTTATCGCGATTGGATGGAGGAAGAGCCCGACAATCCGATTGCCGCACACATGTATGCCGCCTGCTCGCAGATCGAAGTGCCCGGCCGGGCGTCGGACAGCTATCTCGAAAAACACTTCGACCGCTATGCCGACACCTTCAACGCCAACCTGGTCGGCAGCCTCGGCTATCGTGGTCCGCAACTGATGGCGCAAGGGCTGGACATGATCGGCGCCGCCGGCAAGCAGTACGACGTACTCGATCTGGGTTGCGGCACGGGATTGTGCGCGCCCATCGTTGCGGCGCACGCACGCTCACTGACCGGCGTCGACCTGTCCGGCAAGATGCTCGATCAGGCACGGGCACGCGGTGGTTACGACCGGTTGATCAAGCAGGAAATCACCGATTTCATGGTTGCCGAATCGCAGGCGTTTGATCTCGTGCTGGCGGCTGACACGTTGATTTATTTTGGTGGCCTGGACAAAGTGTTTCCCGCAGTGGCGACAGCCCTCAGGAGCACTGGCCATTTCATCTTCACGGTGGAAGCCGTTGCAGGGGAAGCCGGGCAGGTGGATGGTTTTCAATTGCATCCGAGCGGCCGTTATCGCCACGGTACCGACTATGTCGTCCGCTGCCTGACCGACGCCGGCCTGACGCCGATCAGCATGACCGATGCAATCCTGCGCGAAGAAATCCGCCAGCCGGTCAAAGGCATGCTGGTGGTGGCGCAAAAAGCATGATGCCAGCTCAGGACGGCAGGCAAAAAAAGAGCGGCGGGCATCAGCCTCGCCGCTTTTTTTAGTACGCCTGAATCAGTTCAGGCGGCGCAAGACCGCGCGTACCTGTTCGCCGGTCGGGATCGGCGCGACGGCGCCGTAACCCGTGGTGGATATCGCTGCCGCCACGTTGGCGTAACGCGCCGCTTCGAACGGATCTTTGCCGTCCACCAGTTGTGCAATGAAGGCGCCGCCGAAACAGTCGCCCGCGCCGGTGGCGTCAATGGCGTCCACCGTGTGGGCGGCCACCATGCGCCGCTCAGCAGGCGTCGCGACATAACAGCCTTCCTTGCCGAGCTTGAAGGCGACCAGCTTGACACCGTAGCCCAGCAACTTGTCGACGATGGCGTCGCGGTCTTCCAGGCCCGTCAGGGCGCTGACATCTTCCCAGCTCGGCAGGCAGATGTCGCACAGCGCAAAGGCTTCGGCCATTTTGACGCGGGCGCGTTCCAGCGGCCACAGCCGCAGCCGCAGATTGGTGTCGAGCGAGGTCAGCGTGCCGTTCTTGCGTGCATGCGCCATGGCAGTCAGACCGGCATCGCAGGCGCTTTCGCTGATGGCCAGGCTGATGCCGGACAAGTGCAGCACCTTGGCGTCGGCGATGGCTTGCAAGGGCAGTTGTGCCGAGGTGTAGCGGCTGGCCGCGGAGCTGGAGCGCAGGTAAGTGAAGTGATGACCGGCGTCGTCGTGCGTAACGAAATACACGCCTGACGGCGCATCCTGCACCACGCTGACGTAGCTGTCGCCGACGCGCTCGGCTTTCCACAATGCCTGCAGGCTCTTGCCGAAATGGTCGTCGCCGACCGCGCTGACGTACGCGGTGTCGGCACCCTGGCGCGCCGCGGCGATACAGAAGTTGGAGGTGTCGCCGCCGAAGCCTTCCAGGTAATAGCGCGGGTCTTCGATGCTCTGGTTGAATTCCACCATCGCTTCGCCGTAGGCGAGGATTTTCTTGCTCATGATGTCAATGTATTGAAGGCTCAGAAGAAGGTCTGGACGATGTCGAGAACGTTGAATTTTGCGTCCAGCACCGGCAGGTGGCGCCACTTGTCGAAGGTCAGGCACGGATGCGAAATGTCGAAGGCGATCATGTCGCCTACACGGATGTCGTCGCCCGGGGCAATCTTGAGATAGGCGTGTTGATCCATCATGCCGGTGACTTCCCAGTGCGCGGGCGAATCCGCGGGCGCGGCGTCCTGGCCGGGACGGAAGCGCTTGACCGGCAGCGGCAGGCCGGCGTCGAATGCGGCGTCGCGTTTGCCCAGCGCGATGATGGCCTTGTCGGCCTCCGGAATCGATTGCACGTAGGCCCACAGTTGCAGCGCCGGCAGCAGTTCGCTGCGCATCTTGCGCGCGACCGGGTTGCGGGTCTGGATTTGTTCTTGCGCGGCGCGGTAGACGCCGACGTCATGCGTGAGGTAGCAGCCGGGGCGCAGCACGACGTCCAGCGGCACGCCGATGTCGGCGCCGGCGAATTCTTCCGCCACCACGTCGTACCAGGCCGAACCGGCGCCGGTCAGGACAGCTGGTTTTTGCGCGGTGCGATGGTTCAGGTAGCCTTGCTGCGCCAGGTCCTTGGCGCATTGCACCGCGCGCTGCAGGAACAGGCGGATATCGGCTTCTTCCTTCAACACGCCTTCGTAGACTTCGATGCCGGACAATGCGATGCTACCTTCCCAGCGCTTCACTGCTGCCAGCACGGTAGCCTGTTGCTCATTGTCGCGGACACCGGTGCGGCCGCCCACGGGGCCCAGTTCCAGCAGGACATTGAGGGTTTGTTTCTTCTCCGAAAAGAAGCGACCGAGCTGGTCGACCAGCTCGGCGGAATCGACCAGGCAAAAGAATTCGAAGGAAGGATCTTCCAGCAGGCGCGAGATGATCTGCATGTTTTGCTTGCCGACCAGCTGATTGGCCATCAGCACGCGGCGCACGCCGTGGTGATAGGCGACATTGGTCTGATGCGCAGTGGCCAGCGTGATGCCCCAGGCGCCTGTGGCGAGCTGGCGGGCAAACAGCTTTGGCGCCATGGTGGTCTTGCCGTGCGGCGCCAGCTTGACGCCATATTCGGTCACGAAGCGCTGCATCCAGTCCAGGTTGTGTGTCAGGCGCTCTTCGTACAGCACGGCGGTCGGCAGGCTCAGGTCTTCCTTGAGGAGATTCCAGGGCAGGGCGTTGGCGGCATTCGGCGCCAGCGGGGCTTCCAGCGTGCCGATTCCCTTGTTGAGCGGGTCGATGATGCCACTTTGCCATTCTTTCTGGTAGTTTGTATCACTCATCTTGAATTTCTCCTCAAAAATTTGATTTGACGTAATCATAGTCCTGAATTTACTATGTTGGAAGTGTGTTATAAACTAACACGAAAAAATTATGACACGCCCGGCTAGCAGTTTTTAACACCTTATTCCGGCCCGGCGCTCATCCACATTCGAGACTTCATTCCACAGCCATGGCACAAGCTTTCGACATCGTTTCACGCATTACCGAGCGCAGCGGTCAGTTGCGGCTGGCGGAGCAAAAGGTCGCCGAGGCGATCCTGAGCGATTTGTCCTTTGCCGCCAGCGCCAGTATCGGCGAACTTGCGCTGAAGGCCGGTGTCAGTCTGGCGAGCGTGACGCGTTTTGCCAAGGCCATGGGTTGCCGCGACGTGCGTGAATTCAAGTTCATGCTGGCGCAGGCCGTCGCCGTGGGGCAACGCTTCTTTGACGGCATCAAAACAATCCCCTCCGGACAACCCCCGGAACTCATCGACGTTGTCTACAACGACATCCATGCGGTACTGGAAGTCAATCGCGCCCTGATCAACTCCGACTCGCTGGCGCGCGCCGCCGAGCTGCTGCGCGACGCGCGCATGATTTATTCGTTCGGCATGGGCGGCGGTTCCACCATGATGTCCGACGAGGCGCGCTACCGCCTGGTGCGGCTGGGCCGCCCGGTGGCGACTTATCACGACGCCTTGTTGCAGCGCATGGTTGCGGCGACGCTGGACAAGAACGACGTGCTGCTGGTCTTTTCGACCACGGGCAATGTGCCGGAGTTGCTGACCAATTGCGAAGTCGCCAAGGAATACGGCGTCAAGATGGTCGGCATCACTGCACTCGGCTCGCCGCTGGCCGGCATGGTCGATGTGCTGCTGCCGATCAAGGCGCTGGAAACCGATTTCATTTTCAAACCGTCGTCGTCGCGCTACGCGATGATGATGGCGCTGGACATGCTGGTGCTGGAACTGGCCCTGCTGCAGAAGGATCGTAGCCAGGAACAGTTGCGGCGCCTGAAGTATGTGCTCGACATGCATCGCGGCGGCGGCGACCGTCAGCCGCTGGGAGACTGATATGACCACCCCGACCAATTCCTCCGTTGCAAATTCTGCACGCACCTGCGACACCCTGATCCGCCATGTTCTGGTGGTCGACGGCAGCGGCGGAGATCCTGCTGTCGCCGACGTCGCCATTGCCGACGGCCGCATCGCCGCCATCGGCACACTGGATGGCTGGCAGGCGAGGCAGGTGATTGACGGCGCGGGAAAAGTCCTCAGCCCCGGCTTCATTGACGTGCACACGCACGACGACACCAACGTCATCCGCATGCCGGAAATGTTTCCCAAGCTATCGCAAGGCGTCACCACCGTGGTGGTGGGCAATTGCGGCATCAGCGCCTCACCGGTCACGCTCAAGGGCGATCCGCCGGATCCGATGAATCTGCTGGGGCAATCCACGGCGTTTTCCTATCCGACGTTCGCCAGTTACGTTGCCGCCATCGATGCCGCCCAGCCGTCGGTCAATGTCGCCGCGCTGGTCGGCCACACCGCCTTGCGCAGCAATCACATGGACCGGCTTGATCGCGCTGCCAGCGATGCTGAAATCGCCGGCATGCGCGACCAGCTCACCGAAGCGCTGGAGCATGGCGCGCTCGGGCTGAGCACGGGCCTGGCCTACGGCAACGCCATCAACGCGCCAACCGAAGAAGTGTTGGCGCTGGCCGAGCCGCTGGCGCAATACGGCGCAATGTATGCCACTCACCTGCGCAGTGAATTCGCCGATATCCTCAATGCCATGGATGAAGCCTTCCACATCGGCAAGCATTCACGCGTACCGGTCGTGATCTCGCATCTCAAATGCGCGGGCGTCGAAAACTGGGGCCGCAGCAGCGAAGTGCTGGCCGCGCTGGAGCAGGCCGAAAAACATCAGCACGTCGGCTGCGATTGCTATCCCTATACCGCCAGCTCATCAACGCTGGACCTGAAACAAGTCACCGACACTTACCCGATCCAGGTCACCTGGTCTGAGCCGCATCCGGAGCAGGGCGGCAAGCTGCTGGCCGACATCGCTGCGGCATGGCAGGTCGACATGACGGAAGCCGCGCGCCGCCTGATGCCTGCCGGCGCCGTGTACCACTGCATGGCGGACGATGACGTCAATCGCATCCTGAGCCATCCGGCCACCGTGATCGGTTCCGACGGCCTGCCCAACGATCCGTTGCCGCATCCGCGTCTGTGGGGCGCTTTCCCGCGCGTGCTCGGTTACTACAGCCGCGAGCAGAAATTATTTTCGTTGACGGCGGCGGTGCGCAAGATGACCGGCTTGTCGGCGCAACGTTTCGGCTTGCATGAGCGTGGCCTGGTGAAGACCGGTTACTGGGCCGACCTGGTCCTGTTCGACGCCGCCACCATCCGCGACGCCGCCACCTTCACCGATCCGATGCAGCCGGCGCACGGGATCGATGCGGTGTGGGTCAACGGCGTGCTGTCGTATCGCGGCGCAGACAAGAAGGCTACAGGCGAACGCGCCGGTCGCTTCCTGGCGCGCCAACGCATTCAGGCGGAAGACCACGCAACAGCGTAATTCACAACACACAATTGCAATAGCGGGACGCGTCGATGGTCGAGCAGTGTCCCGATTTCATTCTTGAAGGAGAAACACAATGAGCATCAAACGATATGGCGTCGACGGCGGCAAGGGTACCGGCGGACAGCATCTTCCTTTCGCCCGCGCGGTGGAAGCCGACGGTTGGTTGTATGTCTCCGGCCAGGTCGCGATGGTCGATGGCGAAGTGATCGACGGCGGCATCGTGGCGCAATCGCATCAGGCCATCAAGAACGTGCTGGCCATCCTCAAGGAAGCCGGCTACGGCCCCGAGCATGTGGTGCGTTGCGGCGTATGGCTCGACGACACGCGCGACTTTCAGTCTTTCAACAAGGTCTTCAAGGAATACTTTGGCGCCAACCCGCCGGCGCGCGCCTGCGTGCAGTCGGCCATGGTGGTGGACTGCAAGGTCGAAGTGGATTGCGTGGCATTTAAGCGCTGAGTTGAATGACGCCGAGGGTGGCTGACGCCCTCGGCTGAGTGAAACCCGAATTGGGGTGAGGAGAAGGAAATGGAAGCAGTACAAGGAAGCATGTTGCTGATCTACGCGCTGGTGGCGGTGATCGCATTGATCGTGCTGATCGCGAAATTCAAGATGAATCCGTTCATCGTGCTGATCGTGGTTTCGCTGATATTGGGCCTGGCCGTCGGCATGCCGATGGGAGCCATCGTCAAGTCATTTGAAACCGGCGTCGGCAATACGCTCGGCCATATCGCACTGGTGGTCGGCCTCGGCACCATGCTGGGCAAGATGATGGCGGAGTCGGGCGGCGCCGAGCGCATCGCGACGACGATGATCGACGCCTTCGGTGAAAAGAACGTGCACTGGGCAATGATGACGGTGGCCTTCATCGTCGGCCTGCCGGTGTTCTTCGAAGTCGGCTTCGTGCTGCTGATCCCGATCGCCTTCAACGTCGCCAAGCGCACCGGCACGTCGATGGTGCTGGTCGGCATCCCGATGGTGGCGGGCCTGTCGGTCGTGCACGGCCTGATTCCTCCGCATCCTGCGGCATTGCTGGCGGTGACCGCGTACAACGCGGACATCGGCCGCACCATCCTGTTCGCGCTGATCGTCGGTATTCCGACGGCCATCATCGCCGGCCCGATCTTCGGCAAGCTCATGTCGAAAGTGGTGATTCCCAATCCGGACAATCCGCTGATCGGCCAGTTTGTTGACCAAGGGGGCGCCAAACGCGAACTGCCGGGCTTCGGCATCACGCTGTTCACCATCCTGTTGCCGGTGGCGCTGATGCTGATCGGCAGCTGGGCTGACCTGTTCTTCACGCCGAAGACCTTCGCCAACGATTTCCTGCGCCTCATCGGCAATTCGGTGATTGCGTTGCTGATTGCGACGCTGGTGAGCTTCTACACCTTCGGCAAGCTGCGCGGTTTCAATCGTGAAGCCATCCTCAAATTCACCAACGAGTGTCTGGGCCCGATCGCCAGCATCACTTTGGTGGTGGGCGCCGGCGCCGGTTTCGGGCGCATCCTGATGGACGGCGGCGTGTCCAAAGCCATCGTCGGCATCGCGACGGATGCGCATCTGTCGCCGTTACTGCTGGGCTGGTTTGTGGCGGCGTTGATTCGCGTGGCGACCGGTTCTGCTACGGTGGCGATGACGACTGCTTGCGGTATCGTGGCTCCCATCGTGATGTCGGTCGGGGGCACCCGTCCGGAACTGATGGTGCTGGCCACCGGCGCCGGTTCGCTGATCCTGTCGCACGTCAACGACGGCGGTTTCTGGCTGGTCAAGGAGTACTTCAACATGACCGTGCCCCAAACCTTCAAGACCTGGACCGTGTGCGAAACGCTGATTTCGGTGCTGGCCCTGTTGTTCACGCTGGCGTTGGCGACTGTGGTCTGAGTTGTCTGGCGCATAAGAAAAAAGCCGCTTCTCGAAGCGGCTTTTTTCATGGCTGGGCTCAACCTGAATGATCAGAAGCGCAGGCGGCTGTCGTCGAAGCGCGGATCGGGACCGTTTTCCACTTTGCGGACGATGCCGTTGTCATCGAAATAGACTGTCATCTGCGAGTTCCAGACGCCGCTTTCCTTGAACCCGTAATTCCAGGCCTCATACGGAATGCGTGCATAGCGGGTGACCTCCGTTGGGCGGCCTACCAGGCGGAGTACGTCGTTCTTGGTGGCCTGGTCGATCTTGATTGCGCGGAAGTTTTCGAGGGTCCAGACTTGCTGGTAGGAAATCAGCCGGCCGTCCGGACCGATCCGCGCCATGTAGCTGTACTGACCGAATGCGCCGCCGGCATATTCGAGCAGGCGCGTGTTGCCATCCGGATAGATCCCGGTCGGCGGCCCGAGACGGGCAACGACCTGGCCTTCCGTATCGCCGGGGGCGACCGGAGGCGTGAACAGGGACGCGCAGCCGCTCAGGGAGAGGGCTGCGGCCGCGAAAAGAGGAAGAAGGAAGCGTTTCATGGACAGTTGGAGAGGGTTTTACGACAAAAATATCCCGGGAGGCTTGTGATTCTACGCTTTTCCGGTAAGTATTTGAATCTGCTGGCCTTTTGCTATATACTTGCGCCTCTGGTCATTTCGGCCAGTTTTTATTTTTGTTCACGGTATGCAGGGTAGCGACTCCGCACACCGCTTGTGAAAGGTATAGCAATGTCGATCGAAAAAGCAGCCAAGGCTGCCATTATTACTGATAACGCCCGTGGTCAAAACGACACCGGCTCCCCGGAAGTTCAAGTTGCGTTGCTGACAGCACGCATCAACGACCTGAACGGTCACTTCAAAGAACACAGCAAGGATCACCACTCCCGTCGTGGTCTGATCAAGATGGTTAACCGTCGCAAGAGCCTGCTGTCCTACCTCAAGGGCAAGGACGCCGACCGTTACCGCGCACTGATCGAAAAACTCGGTCTGCGTAAGTAATTTTGTTCCCTCGTACCATTCAGGTTCAGGGTTCATAGCCAAAATGCCTGCGTCAGTTTCTGACGCGGGCATTTTGTTTTTTGCGATTCCGCTTTTGGTCGTGTTCGCTGTTTGATTCGGTTCGCAAAACTTCTTTGCAGCACCGCGATCCATCCAATGATCGTGATTCGTAAGATGCCTGCCCCGGTCGCCGTTTCGCCGGCGGAAGGCATCTGTGGTGAGGTGAACGACAGCGCCTGAAAATCTGTCGGCAAAAAAGAATCCCCGCCAAGCAAGGCAACGCGGAGGTTCAATATAGAAAGGAAATACCGTGTTCAATAAAGTTACTAAAACCTTCCAGTATGGACAACACCAGGTCACCCTGGAAACCGGCGAAATCGCTCGCCAGGCTTCAGGTGCAGTTGTCGTTTCGATTGAAGATACTGTTGTGCTGGCAACGGTTGTGGCCCGCAAGGATGCCAAGCCAGGTCAGGACTTTTTCCCATTGACTGTCGATTACATCGAGAAGACTTACGCTGCGGGTCGTATCCCCGGCGGTTTCTTCAAGCGTGAAGGCAAGTCTTCCGAAAAGGAAACACTGAC
>Ga0207695_10011919_pt1 | contig 10472 bp, 9 predicted proteins | sample KBSC54metaG_FD_184354 | JGI IMG/M metagenome (GOLD analysis project Ga0207695, IMG submission 184354) | Corn rhizosphere microbial communities from Kellogg Biological Station, Michigan, USA - KBS C5-4 metaG (SPAdes) (version 2) | ecosystem: Host-associated > Plants > Roots > Rhizosphere > Soil... | reverse complement strand
ACACGAGCGTGGAGCCGTGAGTCCGCATCGCCGAGCCGGCCGCCTGCTCGCAGGCGCTGGCGAGGGCAAGCATCACGCGTGAGAGCTCGCCGCCAGATGCGATCTCGCGCAGGGGCGCGGCCGCCACGCCGGGATTGGGCGCAATCGTGAACTCGACCGCGTCCGCTCCCGAGGCGCGTACGTCCGCGCGGATCATCTCTATCTCAAAGCTGGCGTCGGGCATCGCCAGCGCCGCGAGCTGCTCACGGACGGTCGCGGTCAGGCGTGCGGCCGCTCGTTCGCGCCCGGCGCGCAGCTCACGAACGTGATCTTGCAGCCTCGCGCGCTCATGCTCGAGCAGCTCGCGCGCCTGGCCTTGCGCCTCTCCCGCGCCGGTGAGCTCCTCGGCACGCAGGCGCGAGCGCTGCGCATACTCCAACACGGCGGTGATCGTGCCGCCGTGCTTTCGCGTCAGCCGCTCGGTCGCCGCCAAGCGCTCTTCGACGGCCTGCAGCGAGCCCTCCGAGCCGCCGTGTGCCCCGAATGGGGTATCAATCCCGGTCAAATAGGAGCGAATCGCGCCGGCCAGATCGTCGGCCTCGATGCTGAGCGTCTGCGCACGGGCCGCCAGCGCGTCCAGCTCTGCGTCGACTCCGGCCGGCGCCTGCAGCGCTCTTGCCGCACCGGCGAGCATGTGCGCCGCGCCGACCCCTTGTCCCGACTCCGGCGCCAGCGTCTCACCGGCGCCGGCCGCGGCCATGCGCAGCGCCTCGACGCCGCGCAGCCGCTCGCGCCGAGCGATCAGCGCCGCGTGCTGCTCAGGATCGGGGTCGGCCTCGTCTATCTCGGCAAGCTCGTGTTCGAGCAGTCCGAGCTCGCGCTCGCGCGCCTGCTCGAGCTCGGTCAGGCGCTCCAGCTTGGCCTCCAGGCGCTGCGTCTCCCTGTAGATCGCTGCGCACGCGCGCAAGCGTTCGCCGTGCTCCTCGCCGCAAACGGCGTCGAGCATCTGGAGCTGGGCTGCCGCCAGCACCAGTTTGCGGTGCTCGTGCTGTCCGTAGAAGGAGATCAGCCGGGCTCCGAGCTCGCGTAGGTCGGCGACGCTTGCCGAGCGTCCATTCACAAATGCGCGTGTGCGCCCGTCGGCGCCGATCCGCCGCGCCAACAGCACCTCGCCGCCGCCGTCACCGCCGTCCTCGTCGCGCAGCGCCTCGGGCAGCAACCCCCGAATCTCCGCCCGCATGTCGTCAGGAACCGCAAATGCGCCCTCGACATAGGCCGTCTCGGCGCCGGGACGGACGATCCTCGCCTTAGAGCGACCCGCCGGCGTACCGCCCATCAAAAGGTCAAGCGCCTGCGCGAGCACGGTCTTGCCCTCCCCGGTCTCTCCGGTCAGCACGTTCAGGCCGTCGGCGAACTCCAGCTCGGCTCGCTCGATCAGCAGCAGATTCTCCACGCGCAGCTCACACAGCATCCGTGAGGTCTACCAGTGAGCACCGACGGATTTGACACACGCGTGTCCGAATAGAGCCATAATCAAGACTCCCAACGCCCGCCACCGATGGCGAGGGCGCACCCAGACCCAGGCATGGCTGCCACCGGCTCACACGACAACCCGCTCGAGCACCCGACCGACGCCTCGGGTGCGGCCGAGCTGCTGACGCGTCTCGACGAGGAGATCGGCCGCGCCGAGCGGCAGCGAACGGCGCTCAGCTGCCTGCTCGTCGGCCTGGATCGCGAGCGGCTGCGCGACGAGCACGGCGAGCAGCTGCCCGAGCAGGCGCTGACCTACATGGCCTCCGCGCTCACCCGGCAGCTGCGTCGCTTCGATCGCGTCGGCCGGGTGTCGGCCGGCGAGCTGCTCGTGCTGCTGCCCGGAGCCGATGGGCCGCGCGCGGAGATCGTCGCGCGCCGAGCGCTGAGGCGTCTGCAAGCGGTGAAGGTCGAGCTGGACGGGCGACGCCAGACGATTGCCGTGGCGATCGGCTTGGGCACCTGGAGCGAGGGGGTCAGCGCGGTGCAGCTGCTCGCACGCACACGCCTGCTGAGCAGCGAAGAGCCGGCGCGGGACACGCCCGCGGCCTGACGCCCGACCGGAAGGACCGGCCGAGCGTTCATACTCTCACGCGGTGCTCTCCGGATCTGAGCTGTGGCTGCTGCGGCTGATGGCCGACCGCGGCCTGGCGCTGCTTGACGCCGACGCGCTGCTGATGGTGGTCGAGGAGCGCGGCGAGCTGCGCATCGCCGCCGCCAGCGGACGCTCGTCGGTGCGGGTGCGGGTGCTGCCGATGGAGGGCAGCGCGCTCGGCGCGCTTTACAGCACCGGCCAGTCGTTGTCGCTTGACAAACCCCGGGGCCAGGAAGCGACCTGGCTGCATGAGCTTGGGCTGGAAGCGCGAGCGGTTCTCGTCGAGCCGTTCACGCTCGAGAGGCAGGGCGGCGGACTGGTGATCGCTGTGCGCCAGGACACCGGCTTTCGCGATCCCGACCGGCGCGCGCTGGGCTCGTTCGCGGCCAGCGTCGCCCAGCGGCTGGCGGCCGAGCGCTCGGTGGAGATCGAGCGGCTGCGCTTCGGCATGGAGGCGCGCGAGCGGGAGCGCACGCGCTGGGCGCGCGAGATTCACGACGAGACCGTGCAGGGGCTGGGCGCGCTGCGCCTGCGGCTCGCCAACGCGCGCGACCTCGGCGACCAGGAAGCGCTCAACGGCGCTGTTGACACCGTGCTCGAGGGGCTGGGCGAGGAGATCGACGGGCTGCGCCATCTGATCACCGAGCTTCGACCGGCGGCGCTTGACGAGCTCGGGCTCGCGCCCGCGCTGCAGGCGCTCGCTCGGCGCGCGCAGGCGATCGACGGGCTGGAGATAGAGACCGAGATCGATATCGACGACGGGGATGGCGAGCGCCGACTCGACCCGGAGCTCGAGAGCACGCTCTACCGCGTCGTGCAGGAGGCGCTGACGAACGTCTCGCGCCACGCCAAAGCCACGCGCGCGGTGATCAGCCTAAGCGAACGCGACGGGAAGATAACGGCGAGCGTCACCGACGACGGCCAGGGACTGCCCGAGGGCGGACCGTCGCGGCCACGCACGCCCGGCGAGGAACTGAAGGGAGGCTTCGGCGTCTCGGGCATGCGCGAGCGCGCCGAGCTGGTCGGCGGCGAGGTCGAGCTTCTCGGAGCCCCGGGCGGCGGGACGACGATGCGCCTGGTGGTGCCGCTGGCCGGCAGACCCGCGCCCGTATAGGGCACAACAGCCGATTCGCTCGAGCGCTCGAGCGCGCTACTCGACCAGGCCCAGCCTGCGGGCGTAGGCCGTTATCTCCGCGCGAGAGGAGAAGCCAAGCTTCTCGATCGCGCGGGCGCGATAGGTCTTGACGGTGCGCTCGGCGACGTGCAACTGCTCGGCGATCTCGGGGTTGGTGTAGCCGTGGGCGATCAACCGCACCACCTCGCGCTCGCGCTCTGAGAGAGCCACGCCCTCATGCTGGTCGCCGTTGCCCGTGGCCATCAGAGCGCCAAGGCGCGGATGCAGATAGTTGCGACCGGCGACCGCCAAGCGGAAAGCCTGCAGCAGCTCGGCCGGCTCGGCCTCCTTGAGCACGTAGCTGCGTGCGCCTGCGCGCAGGGCCTGGCGCGCGTACTCGGGATCCTCGCGCATCGTCAGGATCGCGACCGCAAGCGTGGGATGCGCGACGAAGCACGTCGGCAGCGCGGCCAGGCTCGAGCCGCCCGGCATCGTCAGGTCGAGCGTGAGCAGGTCGGGCTTGAACTCGCGCACCGCACGTATCGTCGAAGGGACGTCCGCCGCCTCGGCGACGACTCTGAACTCGCCCGTCTCGCGCTCGAGAACCGCGCGGATGCCGTCGCGCACGACCGTGTGATCGTCGGCGATGATCACGTCGACAGGGCGCTCTGAGCGAGGACGATCTTCTGCCATTTCGCTTCCCGTATCGGCAGCGCTCAGCGCCTCCGATAGACGCGGGCGCAACCTTGCGAGCGGCGCATCCTCGGAGCGATCGGGCTCGAGCTGAGCGAGCGTTCATCCCGCAGCGGCCTGACGCAAGCGCGCCTGCCCACTTGCCCCGGCACCGTCGGCACTACAGGAAAATGCACCTTTGGGACGACACGATCGGCACTCGTCGCCCGACAGACAAACGACCATAGGGACGGCATCATGGCTGTGGTCATGACTGCTGCCAGTCCCAAGGGAGCTGTGACGATGAGCCACGCCGCCAGCACACAGCCGCCCGCGCCGGCCCACCCGCGACCAGAGCAGCCATGCTTGCGCTTGGTCGAGGACCCGCAGAGCGCCAGCCCCTCAGCCGCGGGCGAGCCGCCGCCGGCCGCCGGTCTCCCGGGCGAGCGGCACGAAGACCATGTCCTGGTAGCAGGCGCCGACGCCGCGACGCGGGCGCACATGCTCGCCGAGTTGCACAGCGTGCTGCCTGAGGGCACCCTTTTCGTCGAGGCCAGCGAGACATGGGAGGTCGTCGCGCGAGCGGCCGACAGTCGCATGGTCGTGATCGCCGGCGACATTGGCGAGGCATCCTCCTCGTCGCTGCTGCGACTGCTGGCGCGCAGGCACCCGGCGCTCCCGGTGCTCGCGGTGGGCGACAGCGAGCGCCGCCAAGCCCTTGACGCGGCACACGCCTGAGCGAACTGCAACCGTCAGGCTCACCCGAACGGCCGGGCGCGAAGCCATGCCGTCGGCGCCGCGACCTACAATCAGCCGCACTCGACGAGCACACGTCGAGCAATTGCCGGCATCGAGAGGCGTCCTTGCTTCCAAAGTCCCCACGACTGCGGAGAATTCTGCTTGCGTACACGGTCAACGAACTGGGGACCTGGTTCGGCTACGTCGCGCTGGCCTTGGGGGTCTACGACCACACCCACAGCGCGATCGCCACGGCCGGCCTGTTCGTCGCGCGCGGGCTGCTGCCGGCGCTGCTGGCGCCGGTGCTGGTCGCGCGCATCGAGCGCTCGGCGCGACGCGGTCGGCTGGCCCTCATGTACTTGCTGGAGGCGCTGTTCACCGTCGCCCTTGCCGGATTGTTGTGGAAATTTTGGCTTGCCGGGGTGCTTGTGCTCGTCACGGTCGACGGCATCGTCGCGGTGGCCGCGACAGCCCTCGTACGGGCGGCGGCGGCGCGAGCGGCCGCCGCGGATGCGCGCAGCCAGCATCGTGGCTCAGCGGACGAGGGCGCTCTGCGCGAAGCGATCGACGCCGCTCAGCGCGAAGCCGGCGCGGCGCTGAACTTCGCCTTCATGGGGGCGCTGGCGCTGGCGCCCGCGATCGGCGGCGCGCTCGTGCACGCGATCGGGGCTCCGAGCGCGCTGCTGATCGACGCGTTTACCTTCCTGGTCTGCGCCGGGCTGTTTGCTCGGCTGCAGACCTACGTCGAGGAGACCGGCGGCGACTCGATTCGCGACCGCCTGCTGGCCGCGGTCGAGCACGTGCGCAGGGTTCCCGGCCTGCGGGCGCTGTTTGCGACCGAGGCCGTCGCGATCGTCGTGTTCGCCTCCGTCGAGCCGGTCGAGGTGCTGTTTGCGAAGTCCACGCTGCACGCCGGCGACTTCGGCTTCGGACTGCTGGTCGCCGTGTGGGGGGCCGGCGCGGCGCTCGGGGCGATCGTCTTCGCACGGGCGGTGCGCCGGCCGCTCGGGCCGATGTTGGCGGGTGGGACGCTGCTGGTCGGGCTTGCCTACCTTGGCTTTGCCGCCGCGCCGTCGCTGGCGGTGGCCTGTGCGGCAGCGGTGGTCGGAGGTATCGGCAACGGCGTGCAGTGGCCGTCCCTGATCAGCGCCGTGCAGCAGCTCACACCGTCCTCGCTGCAAGGGCGACTGATGAGCGCGGTGGGGTCACTGAACGCGCTGTGCCCGGCGATCGGCTTTGCGCTGGGTGGCAGCATCGCCGCGCTCAGCTCGCCGCGCGTTGCGATGGGGGTGGCCGGAGGGGTTGCGAGCCTCGCCACGCTTGCGTTCCTGCGGCTGCCGGTCGGAGGCCTGCTCTCCACCGCGCAGGAAACGACCGTCGTCGCCGACGAGGCGAGCCTGGTCAGCACGATCGCGCCATGACTACGGGCCCGATGTCCGACATATCGATATTTGCGCCCTCACTTGCGGATAGCGCGCCACCCCTCACCCACAGCACGCCTTAAGTGCCACGCCATGTCGGCCGTTAAGCACTACAGAGCAATGCGCCTCTCCGCATCCTCCCTACTCCGCCGTAGAAGCGACCTTCTCTACAACGCCAGCCAGGCGCTGCTGCTGCTTGCCTGCCTCGCCGCCGCCGCGCTGACGTCGAAGAGCGTCGACTGGACGCCGATCGAACTCGTCGTGCTGCTGCTGGCGCTGAGCGTTATCGGCGAGCGGCTGGAGCTGACGGTCGGCAGCCAGAGCCTCTCCGCGGGTTTTGTCGCGCTGGTGCTCGCGATGACGCTGCTCGGACCCGCACCCGCGGTCGCGATCGCGGTGGTGGCTATCACCGTCGATTCCGTCTCGCGCCGGCCAAGCCTGCAGGTCTGCCTCTCAAACGCGGCCACCTATGTCGCCTTCGCTCTGCTCGGCTCGATGCTCGTGCGCTGGGCGCTCGGCGACGTGCACACGCCCTCGCTGCACGCAACCACGCAAAGCGTTGAATTCGCTCTGCTGGTGTTCGGCGTGTTCGTCGTGACCAACGTGGTCAACTTCGCCTTGATCGCGATCCAGAAGCGCGTCTTCCACGGCCGTGGGCTGATCAGCCAGGCGCGCACGCTGTTCGTGCCGATGCTGCCCGGGCAATTCGCCGCCGCGATCTTGGCGGCGATATTGGCGGTCGCCTATACCAACCTCGGCTACCCGGCGCTCGTGGGCGTCGTCGTGGTGATCCTGATCTTCCAGTATCTGGCGCGCGCGCTGCTTCGCTCCGAGGACCGCGCCGAGCAGCTCGAGGCGCGCACGGTGCGGCTGGCCTCGATGCAGCTCGGCGTGCTCGTGACGCTGGTGGAGACGCTTGCCCTCAGAGACCGCATGACCGCCCGCCACGCCGCCGCCGTCGCGCGCTACTCGCGGGCGCTGGCGCGGGAGATCGGCTGCGACGAGGCCGACCAGGATCTCGCCCACACCGCCGGGCTGCTGCACGACATCGGCAAGTTCGCCCTGCCCGATCGGATCCTGCACGCGGAGATCCTCTCCGACGAGGACTGGGCTGTCGTTCGCCGCCATCCGCAGGAGGGGGCGACGCTGGTAGGGCGCCTGGATGGGTACGGGCCCGTCGCCGACGCGATCCTCTACCACCACGAGCACATGGATGGCAGCGGCTATCCAGCCGGGCTGATCGGCAACGAGATACCGCTGGCCTCGCGGATCCTCTCCGTCTGCAACGTGTACGACACGCTCACGGCGCGCGACTCCTATCGCTCGAAAATGACCCCGCAGGACGCGATCGCCGAGCTGCGGCGCGTGGCCGGGCGCCAGCTCGACGCTGAGCTCGTGGATGCCTTCATCGCCATGCTCGAACGCGATGGGCCCGTCACCTTCGCCCACGGCGATGACGCCGACTTCGAGGCTGAGCTCGCCTTTGAGCGGCGAGCGCGAGCGCTGGCCGAGCCGGCTGCACGCTGAGCGCTCGCCAGATCTCCCCAGGGCCGCGATCGGAGCTTTAGGACCTCGGGATAGGTCCTAAACGACTTGAGGCGCCTCCGGTTCGACCAAAGACGCCTCAAGTATGAGCCCCCGTCTTGGGGGGGTGAATCAAAATCAGCCTTTCCAACCCATTGCACGCTCCTCTCGTCGCTCGCGCGCTCACGCGTGCGACGGCCTCCATCCTCGGCCAAGCACGATGAGCGTTGAGTAGGTTCTACGAGAATACTATAGAGATTGGACGGATTGTCCAGTTCGCCAAGCGGATGCACGATGTGTTGCAGCAGCAGGAGGCCTGGCCTGTGCGCGGTAGTTTTCCCTGCTCAGAAGCGCTTTTCGGCGCCGGCGGGCGTGCGTTTGTGGCCCGAACGCGCTGTCAAGGCGCGAGTGAGAGAGCGCACAGATACCCGTTTCTCCGCACCAGGCCGGCGGCTGGACCGAACTCGACGGCGGCGCTCGCTACGGACCTCGCCCGACGTTTCCCGAGGCAAAACGTCAGCAAAGCTCCTGGACGCTCAAGGTTTGCCCGCACAGCGCCGAAACCGTAAGCAGCGAGGTGCTCGGGGCGTCTACGCCTGGCACGCCGAGCCAACCTAGAATTGAACAGCAGAGGAGAGTTCGCAATGGCCATCACCCCCGATCCCGGAGCCGACCGCCAGCTCGTGTTCACGAGCTCACAGGCCGCGCGCTACCTGGGCGTGTCGCTGGCGACGGTCAGGCGCTGGACCGACGCCGGCTACCTGACCGGCTACCGCACCCCGGGCGGGCAGCGGCGATTCTCGCGCGAACAGCTGGACGGCTTCATCGCCTCGCTGCACCGCACCGACGAGCGCCCGCGCAGCCAAGAGCGCAGCGACGAGCGCCAATCGGGCGCTCTCTGAGCCGCACTGCGCTCAGCGAGCCAGGCGACCGAACTTATCCCGCAAGCGCCGGTAGAAGGACGAGCCCGGCAACTGGGCGATCACGCCCGCGTCATCGACAAAGCGCGCGTCGATTCGCCCGCCAGGGGCGATCTCGCCGACCGGACGGCCGTCTACCGAGACGTCCAAGGACTCGTGCGAGCGGTTGTAGATCTCCAGGCGCACACCCGGCGCGGCGACCAGGGTGCGGGCGGTCAGCGAGTGTGGCGCGATGAAGGAGACCACGAAGCCCTCCACGCCCCACGCCACCACCGGGCCGCCGTTGGCCAGGTTGTAGCCGGTTGAGCCTGCCGGCGTGGCGACGACCAGGCCGTCGCAGCGGACGCTGCCGAGCTCTTCGCCGTCGAGCACGTAGGCCAGCTCCGCGACCCGTTCGCCCACCTTGCGGTGGATCGCCACGTCGTTGAAGGCGCGCTCCTCTCCTTCGATGTTTCCGCCCGGGGTGGGCGGGACCCCCTCCAAGACGATCGCCGGCAGGTGCAGCAGCTCGAACTCGCCCTCGAAGGCGCGACGAAAGCCCGCCGCCAGGTCGTCGGGCTCGATCGTCGCCAGGAAGCCGATGTCGCCGAAGTTGACCGCGAACACTGGCGTCGAGCTGCCGGCGTAGCGGCGCAGCGCGCGCAGGATGGTGCCGTCGCCGCCGAGCACGACACACAGGTCGACCGGGTGTCGCTCCTCGGCGCCGAGCACAACGTGCTCGTGGGCTGCGGCACGCTCGCCAAGACCATGCTTGGCCGTCTCCTGCGCGTCGAAGCGCAGCGTCACGCCGGCCTGGGCGGCCGTCTCGATCAGCGTGTCGAGGGCCTCCGATGTCTGCACCGGGCGCGAATGGGTCAACACCGAGACGGTGCGCTCGGAGCTCACGGCTCGACCTCGCGTGCCAGGCGCTCGATCTCGTCGCGGCCAGCCGGCGCGCCAGCACGGGCGCGCGTGCTCTTGGCCAGCCAGACGAAGCTCTCGAGGTTGCCCTTCGGGCCGGGCAGGCCCGAAGAAGCGTAGCCCCGCACCGCTGCACCCAGCGCGTGCGCGGCCGCGCCCACGTCGATCAACGCGGCGCGGCGGTCCTCGGCGGAGCGCACCACACCCCCCTTGCCGACACGCTCGCGCCCGACCTCGAACTGCGGCTTGACGAGTGCCAGCACGTCGAAGCTCGGCGCCATACAGGCGAGCACCGCCGGGAGCACCTTGGCCAGCGAGATGAACGAGACGTCGATGACCGCCAGATCGGGGGGGAACGGGAGCATCTCTGGCGTGAGCGCGCGGGCGTTGGTGCGCTCGAGCACCGTGACGCGGCGGTCACAGCGCAGGCCGTAGTCGAGATCGCCGTAGCCGACGTCCACCGCGACGACCTCGCTCGCGCCGTGCTTGAGCAAGCAGTCCGTGAAGCCCCCGGTAGACGCGCCGACGTCGATCGCGTGCCGCCCGGCAATGTCGAGGCCAAGGCTGTCGAGCGCATTGGCGAGCTTGACCCCACCCCGCGAGACGAACGGCGGCGGCTCGCGCACCGACAGCTCGGCGTCCACCGCCACCATCTCCCCCGGCTTGCTGGCCGTGCGGTGCTCGGGCCCAACCCTGACCTCACCGGCCATCACCGACGCCGCCGCCCGCGAGCGCGACCCGAACAGGCCGCGCTCGGCGAGGAGACTGTCGATGCGCTGCTTTCGCTGAGCGGTGGTCATGGGTGAGTGAACGGTAACCGCCCGAGCAAGCGATCGCTGAACGACTGGACGACCGGTCCATGATGCCTTCGTGCGCGAGAAACGACTCACCTCGGGACTAAGGTCAGCGTCGTGTCGAAGCAAATGCATTCAAAGCGGCTCGAGAACCCCACCGCCAAGCGCCCAAAAGTCAGCAATCGCGACATGGACATGCTCGTGCGTGCGGCCTGGGTGCAGGGCTGGTGGTGTGTCGAAGGGGGACGCAACTACGTGAAGTGCTACCCACCGGATGGCAGCCGG
>Ga0207695_10011917_pt1 | contig 10473 bp, 8 predicted proteins | sample KBSC54metaG_FD_184354 | JGI IMG/M metagenome (GOLD analysis project Ga0207695, IMG submission 184354) | Corn rhizosphere microbial communities from Kellogg Biological Station, Michigan, USA - KBS C5-4 metaG (SPAdes) (version 2) | ecosystem: Host-associated > Plants > Roots > Rhizosphere > Soil... | reverse complement strand
CAGTGCGCTGCTTGCCTGGCCGTTCGAGCGGCTGATGAAACCCACCGCCGTGCTGTTGGTGCCCGTCGCCAGGCTCTTGGCGCCGAACGCGCTGCTGTCCGTGCCCGAGGCGGTCGTCGCGTAGCCGAAGGCGCTGCTCTCGCCGCCGCTCGCGGTGTTGTAACTGCCGACCGCATTGGCGTGGGAATACGTGCCGGCAACTCCCGCGCTGGTTCCGACCTTGTTGTGGTCGCCGAGCGCATTGCTCAGGGTGGCTGATGGGTAGGCAGTGTTGTGCATGCCGAACGCGCTGGCGTTGTCGCCACCCACGGTGTTGTACGTGCCGAATGCATTGCCGTGGCTGCTGTATGCGACATTGCCAAAACCAACAGCAATGTCTTTGTATCCACTTGAGCTATTGACGATACCGATCGCCACGCTGGCAAAGCCGGATGCGGTGTTGTGGTATCCATCCGCAACGGCGAAATTGGTGGTTGCGTAGTTCTTGAAACCGACCGCGACGCTCTTGTAGCCAGACGCAGTGTTCTTGTATCCGAACGCACTCGTCGCCTTGTTGCTCGCAATGTTGCCGTAGCCAAACGCACCGGCGCTCGTGGCGCTGGCGGTGTTGTAACTGCCGACGGCATTGGCGTGGGAGTATGCATCCGCTGCGCCGGCAACGGTACCGACCTTGTTATTGTCGCCCAGCGCGTTGCTCTTCTTGGCAGAGGCATATCCATGGTTGTGGTAGCCGAACGAGCTGCTGTCAAAACCCGCCGTGGCGTTATTGGAGCCGAACGCGTTGGATTCCGTGTTGGATGCAGTGTTGCCGACACCGACCGCGCTGCTGGCGATCGGGCCAGATGCGCTATTCAAGCTGCCGACGGCGACGTCCAAGTTGGAAGACGTAGTGTTCTTGTATCCGAGCGCAGAGCTGTAAAAGCCGTACGCGGTGCTCTTGTAGCCGAAAGCGCTGCTGTCGTGCCCGGAGGCTTTATTGCCGTAACCGAACGCGATCGCCTCCGAGTTGCTCGCGATGTTGTTGGTGCCGAACGCGTTGCTCTTGAGGCCCGATGCGGTGTTCTTGTAGCCGAATGCGCTGGCGTCGCTGGCGCTCGCCGTGTTGTAACTGCCGACGGCGCTGGCGTGGGAGTACGCATCGACTGCGCCGCCGCTGGTGCCGACCTTGTTGTGGTCGCCCAGTGCGTTGCTTAGTTTCGCGGAGCTGTACGCTTTGTTGATGTAGCCGAATGCGCTGCTGTAGTTACCGGATTCCGTGTTGGAATTGCCGAACGCAGTACCACGGATACCTGCCGCGATATTGCCACCGCCAACCGCGCTGCTACGGTAACCGCTTGCGGTGTCGTGCGAGCCCGCCGCGAGAGTGTAGCTGCCGGACGCCGAACTCTCGTAGCCGAACGCGCTGCTGCTGGCGCCGGATGCCGCATTCTGGTAGCCGAACGCGCTGCTCCATTGGGAGGTCACCGTATTGTTCCAACCGACTGCGCTGGCGCCGAATTGGGACGCCGTGTTTTTCCAACCGAACGCAGTGCTATCGCTTGCTGATGCGGTGTTCTTGTAGCCGAACGCGCTGCTGGTGAGCCCTGAGGCGGTATTGCTATAACCAAACGCGCTGGCATCGGTGTTGCTCGCGGTATTGTGGCCGCCGACCGCGCTGGCGTGGGAGTAGGTGCCGGCGGCTGCGCCGCTGGTACCGACGGTGTTGTTGCTGCCCAGCGCATTGCTAGTCTGCGCGGAGCTATACACCCTGTTGTTGTAGCCGACCGCGTTGCCTTGGTAGCCATCTACGTGGTTATTAAAACCGAAGGCATTGCTTCGGTTGCTGGTTATCGAATTGATGTCTCCGAATGCGCTGCTGGCGCTGCCGGTCACGGTTTCTCCATAGCCAAACGCGCTGTCGTAATTGCCAGATACCGTATCGCCATAACCACAGGCGCTGGATTTGTTTCCGGCTGCCCCGGCACTCGTGCCCGGGCCGTTGCAGGCAATGACACCAGCGATGGCATTGCCGCCGCTCAATGCGAACAGGATGCACAGCGTCAGCTGCGCGGTTTGCTTGCGATTCGAAATGTTCATGCGTCGTCTCCCCTTTGATGCGCAGCAGCCGAACCCCGACCAGCCGGCATCGATGCGCGCTTTAACGCCAATGACGGCGCGATTGATTTCGGGTTTGCTGCGCCCCGGGCAGCCCGTATTGCGTTCTTCATCCCCGTCGGGCCATGAACGGCATGTGCCGCATCGGCCTTTCTTTACTTGGGTAACGCAAAATCAACCAGCGATCGGACAGAGGGCGCGTCATTGCGGCGACGCGCAAAGTTCGGTCGGGTGCGTGCGCCTTACGAAGATGACTTGCTCGATGCCCCGACCAGTACCTTGCGCGAGCAACGCATTGCGGGCCACGACATACTCAATCCCCCTGCGCGTCGGCTGGCGTGGCGCGAACTGGCCGCTGCATAGTGCAGGCAAAAATCTTGGCAATCGCGGTTATTTCCCGATCTCAAGGACGCGATCGAGGCGTTGCCCGGGCATGGCGTCAAAGTCCATTCCTTGGCGCGGTACCATCTCGGGGCGCCGATGCGCGAAGGCCTGGTTTTCGGCCATGGCGCGTCGAAAGGAAATCCACCAGCGCATGGGCCCGCTGCGCAAGCTCCTGCGGCGTTGACCCTGCGGCCGAACCACTTTGCGGAAACGTCCGAATGACCGAGACAACGGGCTTGAAACTGCATGGCGCAGTCGACTCGATGCGCTGGCGCCTGTCCGTCGCGCCAATGATGGACTGGACGGATCGGCATTGCCGCTATTTCCATCGGCAACTCGCGCCCGGCGCGCGGCTGTACACGGAAATGGTGCATGCGCAGGCGGTGCTGCACGGCGATCGCGAACGGTTGCTCGGTTACGACGCAATCGAACGACCCCTCGCACTACAACTCGGCGGCAGCGAACCCGAGGCGCTGGCGGAAGCCACGCGCATTGCCGCGTCGCTGGGTTTCGATGAGGTCAATCTCAATGTCGGTTGCCCATCGGATCGCGTGCAGGCCGGGCGCTTTGGCGCATGCCTGATGCGCGAGCCGTCGCTGGTTGCCGAGTGCATCGCGGCGATGCGTACCGCGGTCGCGCAGACGGCGGTGGATGTGACCGTCAAGTGCAGGCTTGGAGTCGATGAAGTCGAGGATTACGCAGTGTTTCGCGCATTCGTCGATGCGATCGCCATGACCGGTTGCAAGGTGTTCGCAGTGCATGCGCGCAAGGCGTGGTTGCAGGGTTTGAGCCCGAAGGAAAACCGCGAGGTTCCGCCGCTGCGCTACGACTGGGTATACCGGCTCAAGCGCGAACGTCCGGATTTGACGGTGTTGATCAACGGCGGCATCGCGCGTGTCGAAGATGCGCTCGCGCATCTCGAACACGTCGACGGGGTGATGCTTGGCCGCGTTGCCTATCACGACCCGTACGTGCTGCATCGACTGGACAATGCGCTCACCGGCGCAAGCGACAGGCCGCGCGAGGAATTGCTGTTGCGCATGCGGCCGTACGTGGAGATGCAGTTATCGCGCGGCGCCGCACTCAAGCACATCGTGCGGCATGTACTGGGCCTGTTCCACGGGCAGCCGGGCGGGCGCGCGTTCCGGCAAGTGCTCAGCGAAGGTGCGCACAAGCCGGGTGCGGACTGGGCTTTGGTCGAACGTGCGCTCGCGGTAACCCGCAGCACATCAAGGCATGCTGCATGATCACCCGCGATACCAAGGCATTTCTCCAGTTGGCACGCACGCTCGGACCGATCGCGCCCGCCTGCCCGAAAGCGGTTTTCCTGGTCGCACCGGAAGGTTTCGCGCTGGCAGCCGAATCCGCGTCCGACAATTTCTACATGGACATGGCGCGCGCCGTCGATGGCGAACGCGCGCTGCGCCAGCATCGCGAATTGCAACGTGCGCTCGCGGAAACGCTGCCGGCAATCTGTTTCGCAGGTGATTCGGCGACGCCCGATGCGGTGTTTCCGAACAACGTGTTCGCGACCGCAGGCGCCTCGCAGGCCGCAAAGGGACGCGTGCTGCTCGCGCGCATGCGCCACTCGGTGCGCCAGCGTGAAGCCGAACGCGCCGACATCCGCGGGTTTTTCACCGATGCGCTCGGCTACGAAATGCACGATCTGCGCAAGCAGGATGGCGTCAGCGAACTGACCGGATCGCTGATCATCGATCGCGCGCGCGGCCTGGGTTTTTGCGGATTGTCGGAGCGTTGCGACGAAGCCGGTGCGACTGCGATGCACGCCGCGTTCGGTCTGCGTACGACGCTATTGTTCGATCTGGCGCCCGGCGAATACCACACGAATGTCGTACTCAGCGTGCTGGCCGGGCGCGCGGTGTCGATCTGCCCGGATGGTTTCGCGGATCAGGCGGTCGTGGATGCGATCGCATCGCTGTATGCGCCGCATGCGGTGTTGCTCGATCGCGCCGAGAAGCTGGCCTTCGCCGGCAATTGCATCGCCACGACCAGCGACGCGGTATGGATGAGTCAGGCGGCGGCCTCTGCGCTGCGGACGACGAGCCGCGAAGGTTTCGAAAAAGCCGGGTTCCGGCTGCATTCGGTGCCGCTCGACGAGATCGAAAAAGCGGGCGGTAGCCTGCGTTGCTGTGTCGGCGAAATTTTTTGAAGTCTTAAGGTGCTGTCGTAGGCGTTTCCAGAGGCTTTGCGGGCCCACATCCGCCGAGGGACCAGACGCCGGCATTCCCCACATCCGTGCAGATCACTTTGTTAGCATAGTGTTAAGGACGGATTCACTGCTGGAAGTCGATCATGCTCTCTGCCGTTCCACCTGAACGGTATCGCGTGCAATTTCGTCTCGTTCATCGCCCGATCATCGCCAGAGTTGCCAACTACGCACATGCCGCAGCGCTTCGCCAAGCACATCCTCACTGTCGTCCTCGCGTTGATCGCGGTGGGCGCGGGCGACGCGCAGGCGGACAGGTACTCGAGGAACGACCCGCGCGACGGCGATTTGCCGGCCTCGGTACGCAGGGTTCAGCGCGAGACGGGCGGTGAAGTGTTGAAGGCGCAACCGATCCAGCGTGACGGTCGCGAGGTGTATCGGGTCAAGGTGCTGACGCCACAAGGACGGATCCGCGTCGTCGAGGACGAGCCGTGGCGCGACGGCCCGCAGTCTTACCCGCATCAGACCCCGGTACAGCCGTATCCACGCCAAGGCCCGCCGCCGTCCTATCCGCGTCAGGGCCCACCGCAGTCTTATCCTCCCCGCCATCATCCCGAGTGATTCGGCCGGGTTGCCGGCCGCCAACCAGATCAAGTTGAGGAGTAGCGATGCGCATTTTGTTGGTTGAGGACGAAGCACCGCTGCGAGAAACCCTCGCCGCCCGGCTCAAGCGCGAAGGCTATGCCGTCGATGCGGCCAGCGATGGCGAGGAAGGCCAGTATATGGGCCGCGAAGTGCCGTTCGATCTGGCGATCATCGACCTTGGCCTGCCCAAGCTCTCCGGCATGGAACTGGTGCGTGATCTGCGCGAGCAGCAGAAGAAATTCCCGATCCTGATCCTGACCGCGCGCTCGAGCTGGCAGGACAAGGTCGAAGGCCTCAAGGCAGGCGCCGACGATTACCTGGTCAAGCCCTTCCACGTCGAGGAACTGCTCGCGCGCATCAATGCGCTTTTGCGCCGTGCCGCGGGTTGGAGCAAACCGACGCTTGATTGCGGACCGATCGTTCTCGACCTCGCCGCGCAGACGGTCAGCGTGGCCGATGCCGCAGTCGATCTCACCAGCTACGAATACAAGGTGCTCGAATACCTGATGTTGCATGCGGGCGAGCTGGTGTCGAAGGCCGACCTGACCGAACACATCTACCAGCAGGATTTTGATCGCGATTCCAACGTGCTGGAAGTCTTCATCGGACGGTTGCGCAAGAAGCTCGACCCCGAAGGTGCGATCAAGCCGATCGAAACCGTGCGTGGACGCGGTTACCGGTTCGCGATTCCGCGTACCGAATAAGCAGGCAGATACGCGTGCGGATGTCGTCACCACGCGTTCCGCAACGCTCCGTGCGCATCGGCAGCGCCGTGTACGATGCCGCGATGTCCATGGCTCCATCCGACATCGCTGCGATGCAAGCTTTCAGGATTCAGCGCATCAGAAGGGCGCGCTGATGGCCGCGCGTGCGCGATCGCTGGAAGCGCGCCAGTTGCTCGCGGCGAGCCTCGGCCTTATCGCCTTCCTTGGCCTGACCGGTTTCGCGCTCGATCGCGCCTTCAAGGACACTGCTACAAGCAGTTTGCGCGAGCGCCTGAAAAGTTATGCGAGCGCGTATTACGCGGGCAGCGAAATCAGTCGCCGATTGGAATTCCAGCCGCCCTACGTGCCGCCGGATCCGCGCTTCGTGCAGCCAGGCAGCGGGCTGTATGCTGCGGCGACCGGCCCGAAGATCGATTGGACTTCGGGTTCCACGCTCGGCCGCGACCTGCCGCTGGTCAGCACGCTTGCGACCGGGCAGACGCGCATGGACGGCCCGATGGACGTGGTCGACAAATCTGGCGGGCCTACAGAGCACGTTTATCGCCTGGCGATGGGCGTGATCTGGGAAGACGGCAGCGGCAAGGACAAGCGCGAGATCCCGTTCGTGTTCAACGTTTTCGAGAACACCGCGAACCTGGATCAGCAGATCAGCGTGTTCCGGCGCGCGCTATGGGGCTATCTCGGGTTGGCGGGGCTGCTGCTGCTCGGCGTGCAGGTGCTCGCCTTGCGCTGGAGCCTGCAACCGCTGCGGCGGGTGATGCGCGAGCTGTTGCGCGTGCAGCGCGGCAGCGCCGAGGGCATGTCCGGATCGCATCCACGCGAACTTGCGCCGCTGACCGAAAGCATCAACGCCTTCATCGCCAGCGAGCGCGAAAACCTTGATCGTTACCGCAATACCGTGTCGGATCTCGCGCACAGCCTGAAGACACCGCTGGCGGTGCTGCGCACGAGCCTCGACACGGAAGTGGACGAAACCGCATTGCGCGATGACGTGCGCAACCAGGTGCAGCGCATGAATGAGATCGTCTCCTACCAGCTCTCGCGCGGCATCAGCACCGGCCACCAGTTGTTCGCCGCGCCGCTGGAAATCGAGGCGCGTGCCGAGGGCATCGTCACCAGCCTTGAAAAAGTCTATGCGGACAAGCGCGTGCTCTGCGAGTTCGAGCTCGATCCGGGCGCGCGCTTCCACGGCGACCAGGGCGACCTGATGGAACTGCTCGGCAACCTGCTCGAGAACGCATTCAAGTGGGCGCGCCAGCGCGTGCTGCTGAGTGCGCACAGCGAGCCATCGCGGCCCAACCATCGTCCCGGCTTGCTGCTGGTGGTAGAGGACGACGGCCCCGGCATTCCGCCCGATCAGGTCGACCGGCTGTTGCAACGCGGCGTGCGCGGCGACGAGCGCGTGCAGGGGCACGGCATCGGCTTGTCGATCGTGCAGAACATCGTGCGTTCGTACCACGGCGAGCTGGCCGTGGACGCATCGAAGGAATTGGGCGGCGCACGTTTTACGGTGCGGATTCCGCCGGGGCTTTAGCGAGCCCGGATGTTTACTTGAACATGCCCGGCAGGAACGTCTGCCAACGCGGCGCGTCGTGCGGCCGCATCATGCTGGAGGTGCCGCCGGTCTTTGTTTGCGCCGAGGCGTTTTTGACGCTGGCAGTCGCCGGAACCGTTGCAACGACGATGGGACTTGCTGTGGCTGCAACCGGGGTTGCTGGCGCGGTGGCGACACCCGCCTGCTGTGCGGACTTGGACGCGTCGTCGTAATGCGTGCAGACCGGCTTGCCGATCTCGACGGATGTCTTTGCGTAGGCAGCGCTGCAAACCACGAGCGGCGGCATCGTGAGCAGGAGCAGCAGGGCGAAGTTGCGCATCGTATTCCCCTTGCGGAAGTCGCGGCTGCGACATGCAAATGGACGCAGCAAGCGGTGCCAAGGTTGCAATGATCAGCCGGGCAATTGTAACGGGCTTTTGGCTTGGCTGCTCGCGGGCCATGACGCGCCGCAGCAAACGGGAACGGCTGTCCCGCACACCCTAGGCTAGACTGTCGCGACTCGGCCGTAGTGCGAACCATGCCCATCAACGATCGCGAGCTGCTCATCCGCCTCGCGCAAGCTCCTTCCAGCGGAAGCGCGCTCGCCCGTGAGTACGGATTGACGCGCGCCGCCGTATGGAAGCATATCCACGCATTACGCAGCGCCGGGGTTGCGATCCTCGCCCAGCCCGGCGGTGGCTACGCGCTGTCCGCGCCGCTCGACCTGCTCGATGCAGCGCGCATCCGCAAGGAACTGCCAGCCGGTGCCGCCACTAAACTCGATGCGCTCGAAGTCGCATGGGAAATCGATTCGACGAATGCCGAATTGCTGCGGCGATCGGCGACGTCGCGCGTGCAGGCACTGCTCGCCGAACGCCAGAGCGCCGGTCGTGGGCGGCGCGGGCGGACATGGGCATCGCCGCTCGCCGCGCATGTGTACCTGTCGCTGCAACGGCGTTTCGATGGTGGCGTCGCGGCGCTTGCCGGCTTGAGCATCGCGGTCGGCGTTGCCGTCGCCGAGGCGCTGCGTGCGTTCGGATTCGCCGAAGTCGGGTTGAAGTGGCCGAACGATCTGGTTGCGAACGATCGCAAGCTCGGTGGTATCCTGATCGAATTCGGGGGCGAAGATTCGGGTGTCGTGCGCGCGGTGATCGGCATCGGCATCAACGTGCGCATGCCGGAATCCGCGGCGGCCGCGATCGACCAGCCGTGGATCGACCTGCATGCGTTCGCTGCGCAACCGCCATCGCGCAACGCGCTCGCGGCGGCCTTGATCGCCGCGCAAGTCAATGCGCTCGATGAATTCGCCGAACGCGGACTCGCGCCATTCCTTCCGCGTTGGCGCACGCTCGATGCGTTGCGCGATCGCGCGATCGACGTGATCGCCGGCGCGCAACGCGATCCGGGCATCGCGCTCGGCATAGCCGACAGCGGCGCGCTGCGCGTGCGTCATGCCGACGGCGAGCGCGATTACCACAGCGCCGAAATCAGCGTGCGTGTGCAATGAACAAGCAAGCGAACTGGCTGATCGATCTCGGCAACACGCGGCTGAAATGGGCGCGCGCGGATTCAATCGCATTCGACGAACTCGCATCCGGCAAAACCCATGCGCTTGCGCATGCGGAGCCTGCGGATGCGAGCGCGCTCGAAAAAGCATTCGCCGCGATCCGCGCCGGCGACCATGCATGGATTGCATCGGTCGCTTCGCCCACGTTGGGCGCTGCGGTCGAAGCCGCTTTGCAACGACGTGGCGCCACGGTTACGCGCGCGACCACGCAAAGCACCTGCGCAGGCGTGCGCATCGCTTATGCCCACCCATCTCGTCTTGGCGTCGATCGCTTCCTCGCATTGCTCGCCGCGCATGCGCGCGGGCAGGGCGCGTCCTTGATCGTCAGCGTCGGCACCGCACTCACGATCGACCTGCTCGATGCCGACGGTGCGCACCATGGCGGCCTGATCGCGCCGTCGCCAACCTTGATGCGCGAAGTGTTGTCGCAACGCGCGCCGCATCTGCCCGCTACGGGCGGCGAAGTCGTGGATTTCGCGGACGACACCGTCGACGCACTCGCGAGCGGCGCGATCCTGTCCGCGCGCGCGCTGATCGCACGTAGCCTGCGCGCAGCGCGACGGAAGCTCGATGCGACGCCGACTCTTTTGATCGCCGGCGGCGGCGCGGATGCGTTGTGCGCGGGCTGGCGCGTGCGCGGCGAACGCATGCCCGACCTCGTGCTGCGCGGCCTGCATGTGTACGCGCACGCTGCAAGCAAGTCGGCGCGACGTTAGACTAGGCGCATGCTTCCACGCGCCATCGTTGTTCTTCTCGCTGTCATGAACCTGGGCGCGTTCGCCTGGTGGACGTTGCACGCCGACGCGCATCCCGCGCCGATCCCGACCACCCAGCAGAACGTGCCGGCGCTGGTGCTGCTCAGCGAATCCGAACTCGCGCACCAACCCGCATCATCGGACGAGATGGCCGCCGAGCCGGACCCGACTTCGGCGACGCCGCGCTGCGAAACCATCGGGCCGTTCGCGACGCCGGCCGAGATGCGCCGCGCGATGAACACGCTCACGCCGCTGGTCGGGCATATCCAGTTCCGGCAGGCGAATGGGACCGTGATGCACGGTTATCGCGTCTACGTGCCCGCGCTGGCGAGCCGCGACGCCGCGCTCGAAGCCGCGCGCCAACTCGCCGCGAAAAACATCAGCGACTACTACGTCGTGACCTCGGGCGCGCAGGAAAACACGATCTCACTCGGCCTGTTCAACGATCTCGTCAACGCCGAGAAGCGCCGCGATTCGGTGCGCGCGCTCGGTTTCGATGCGCGCCTCGACCCGCGCCTCGACGATGCGCAGCAATACTGGATCGATGTCGCCACGGCGCGCGATTTCGACTGGCACGCGCACCTCGGCGATTTCGCCGGCAT
>Ga0207695_10011916_pt1 | contig 10473 bp, 14 predicted proteins | sample KBSC54metaG_FD_184354 | JGI IMG/M metagenome (GOLD analysis project Ga0207695, IMG submission 184354) | Corn rhizosphere microbial communities from Kellogg Biological Station, Michigan, USA - KBS C5-4 metaG (SPAdes) (version 2) | ecosystem: Host-associated > Plants > Roots > Rhizosphere > Soil... | reverse complement strand
GCGCCGGGGTATTGCGGGTCCGGCAGCCACTGAGGGCCGACGTCCTCGCGGTAGGAGGACCAGATGGCGCCGGCGGCGCTGTGATCGGCCCAGCGGGCCACTGCCAGGACGGCGCGGACGGTCGCCGAAAGGTCTTTCGCCGCGGCCTTGGTCGGGCCGTGACAGTCGATGTCCAGCCGGGGCCGATCCGCCCACTGGCCGCCCCCGCCGCGGTCCATCGCGCCGCCGATGCGGGTGACCGTGACCACGTGCTGGCTACCGTCATAGTCGTCGGGCAGCCGGTCCGCGACGATGACGCCGGCGAGCTCCGGCCGCGCGGCAAGCCATCCGCACACGAGGGCTTCGTCGTCGACGGGCAGGACGGGCGCCGGATCGGTCATGGCGCCGCGGTGTCGGTCCCGGACGTCGCGGCCAGCGCCGCCTCTCCGGACACGGTCTTGGCGGTGCGCTCCTGGGCGTCGAGCTCGATGTCGATGTCGTCGACGGGGAAAGCGGCGCCGTGCTCGATCAGGGTGGCGGCGTCGCTGTCGGAGACATCGACGATGTCGCCGGGCCGGTCGTCGCCTCGAAAGGCGTTCAGCTTGACCTGCATTTCTCTCCTTATGCGGCTTCGAGGGCGTGGCCCAGAACGCGGTGCCGCGGCGTGAACTGGGTGCCGAACTCGATCGACAAGCTGCCCTCGTCGAGGCTGTAGATCGTGGAGATCGGCCGGCCGGAGCGTGAGCGGTGGTGGTCGACCTCGAGCGAGGCCTCGAAGTCGCCGGATTCGGCTACCGCGGCGGCGCCGTCCCGGGCGGCGTCCAGCACACGGTCGCCGGCCTTGTAGACCAGCTCGGTGAGCTCCTCGGAGGCGAAGAGTTGTCTCTCGAAGTCGGGGTTCGGAACGAATCGGCCCATCAGCCGGTCACTCCCTTCAGCGAGGCCTCTACGTGGTGGACACCCCCGCCTGGCGCCGGCCACCGGTTGGGGTCGCCGTCGACCTGCAGCGTGAGCCCGTTCCACTCGATGCGGTCGGTCGCGAGCAGGTCGATGTCCTGTCCGCGCGAGGTGAACAACGTGAACTTGCCGATCAGGAGCTCGCGGTCGCGGACGTCCTCGGTGGAGGACACCGGCTGGACGCACACGCCCGGGTAGTCGGTGCGGGTCGCTGCCGTCCAGTCGCGGATCTGGCCGCCGTACCGGTCGGCCGTCAGCGGGGCCCGGACCACGGTGACGGTGTCGACAGCGAGGATGCTCATGCGAGGCTGACGGCCAGGGCGCCGGTGTCGAACTGGAAGGTGTCGCCTGAGTTCAAGCTCTTCGACGCCGCCAGCGGCCCCCACCACAGGCGCTGAGGACTCCCGGAGGTGTCCCAGATCTCGACACCGGTCACGGTCACCGCGGGCATGCCAGTGAAAACCACCTGCGCGCTGTTCGCGGCCGCGCCGGCCGAGGCCGAGCCGAACGTGACCGCCTGCGCGGCGTAGGAGCCGCCGGCGACCTCGGTACCGGCCGCGGTCGCGGACCCGTTCGCCGTCATCAGCCGCGCGTGCAGCGGCGTGGTCGGCTGGGTGAAGCTCGCGACGCCGTTGACGTGGTCAAGCAGCTTATTGTCCATGGCCTGAGTCAGTCCACCGGACATGGTCGCTCCCTAAGGTCGGTAGGTGGTGCCCGCGTAGGGCCGGAGTGTCAGACGGCTGTGACTGCTGCTCGGCGCGGTGATGCCCGAGCTCGCGGCCAGCGCGGCGCCGGCGTGCACGGTGCGCCGCCCCGCCGCGGTGACCGTGCTCGCCGAGGCGGCCGCCGCGCCGCCGTGGGCCGTACCGCGGCCGCCGGCGGTCAGGGCCGAGCCGGTAACGGGAGCGGCCGCGCCAGGAACCGCGCGGGTGCCGGCGGCCGCCACGGCACTGGCCGAGCTCGCCGCGGCCGCGCCGTCGATGAGGCTGAGGGCCTTGAACGCCAGGACCAGCTCCTGCGCATCGGGCCACGCTCCGGTCCAGGACGCCGCGGTAGAGACGCTGCCGGCGGCGCCGGCGTCCAGGTCGTCGCCGACGATCGTGTAGACCGCGGTGATGCCGCCAGCGTCCATGCCGTGACCGAGGACCGTGGACAGGCCGCCGGACCAGGTCGGCGCGGTCGGCGCGGCGAGGCCTGCGCCGGCCGAGTGCAGGTGGGCCAGACCGACGACGAGATCGTGATCGGCGCCGGTGGTGACCGCGACCGCGGTGGTCGACGTTGTCGACGATCCGGAGATCATCGACGTGCCGGAGACGTCGAAAGGTGTCGAGGCGAGGCCGGAGTACTCGATCAGGCCGGCCACGATCCAGTCGGACACCGACGGCGTGAACGTCACCGCGGCCGGCTCGCCAGGCCCGGCGACTTTCCACCAGGCGTAGGCGCCGTTCCCGTCAATGACGACCGGGCCCGCGTTCCATCCGGAGCCGCCGATCGTTACCAGCGCATCGCTGTTGGCCCAGGCGACCAGGAGGTTGCCGGCAGTCGGCGCGGCCGCGAGCGTCGCGGTGACCGAGGTGCCGTTGACGCCGCTGGCGGCGGTCTGGACGCGGGCGATCACGTCGGCGGGTTCTCCAACAGCGCGATGCCGTTGGTGTCGCAGTCCGGGACGCCAGTGGCGATGATCACCGCGGCGGCCATCGGAATCCCGGCCTGGATCGGTACGGGGATCAGCCAGCCTTCGCCGTTGTTGAGGTAGAGCACGGCCGAGCCCGCGCCGTCGACGGTGACCGCCGGATCGGCCCAGGCGCGGGTGTCCGGGTCGTAGTGGACGGTCGCGGTGATGGTGCTGCCGTCCGGGTGGGCGATCGACACGGTTTCGGTACCGGGGGGTGCTGCGGGCATCAGGTGACTCCTCAGGCGATGACGGGGTCGGTGGCGCGGTCGAGGATGCCCTGCTCGAGGGGTGTGAACTCCACGCCGGCGGTCTTAGCGCCATAGCGCAGCTGCATGCCGCCGATCTGCTCGGAAATCAAGCCCGTGGGGTTGGACATCAGCCGGGCAGCGACCGCCAGATTCACACCCTTGATCGAGGGCTTCACTGTGCCGGCGCCGCGGTTGTAGGTAACACGGATCGAGGACTGTCCGACAGGCCATGCCGGCAGCACTAGCGAGCCTGGAGAGCCATGAAGCCAGCGGCGCCGAACCACCCCTGAGGCCGACCAGGTGTAGTCGACTCCGCTGGTCAGCAGGGTCCAGGTGCCGTCGGCGCCGAGGGTCTCGATGGAGGTGACCGAGTTGACCGGGAACCCGGGAAGCACGAACTCGGCCGTTCCGGTGCCGTCGAGCAGCATCCCGGTGAGGTCCTGCTGGGCCAGGGACTGGTCGCACCAGTCGTCCATGCTGCCGGCGACGATGTCCAGGATCAGCTGTGCGGTGGCGGTGTCCACGGACGGGACCGACATGAATGAGCAGAGGTCGGCCGGGGTGGCGTAGGCCATCGGTCAGGCCGCCGCGTCCGGGTCGTCGTCGCCGGTCTCGTCGTCGTCCTCGGTGGCCTTCTTCTTGGCTGTGCTGGCGCTGCGACCGCGGGCCGGCTTGGGCCGCGCCGGCGGAGTGAGGACCTTGGCGACCATCTCGCCGTCGTCGCCCTTCTCGTAGGCCGTGACCGTCTCGACCGGCGGCGATTCATAGGCGCCGGTGCCCGGGGCATTGTGCCAATCCGCGTTCACGGTGATCGGTGCACCGGGCATCGGCAGGACGGCGTCGTGCTCCCGCTCGGGCTCGGGCTCGGGCTCGGGCTCGGGCTGGACGGACTCGGTCTCGGACGCGGTTTCGGACATGCCGGCTCCTGATCGGTGAGGGATGGAGAACGGCCCGCGGCGGGTAGGTAAACGCACCGCGGGCCGTTCGGATGGGGGGCGCTCAGTTGGTGAGCGTCAGGCCGGTCACCTCGCCGAAGGCGCCGGGGCGGTACACGGCCAGGGCGGCGCGCTGCTCGGCGCGGATCGCGACCAGGCCCTTGGCGAAGTAGTCCACGTGGCTGTTGGACGCCTCCACGGTGATGCCGCCCTTGCGGAAGATCTGCGCGGCCTGCGCGAAGGCGCCGACCAGGGCAGTGTTCGCCGGCATCGCCGGGGTGGGGACGGCCTTCTTGCCCCACAGCATCGGGTTGGTGGCGTCGGCGAACGGGCCGTTCGCGTAGTAGTTGCCCTGCAGGTTCTTGGACAGCAGGATGTCCTCCCAGCCGACCGGGTCGATCACGATGCTGTCCGGTTCCATGAAGCTGGTGATCCGGATCTGGGTGATCTGCCGGTAGATGGCGTCCATCGCGTTGTCCGAGGCCGGGATCAGCGGCGGCCCGGTCTGGCCGGCCTGGGGGATGGTAACGGCCAGGCCGGACCGGTTGAGCAGGCCCTTGAGGTGGGGGTCGGTGCCGGATCCGGTGAGCAGCTCGGACTGCTCGGTCAGGGCGATGAACAGGCGCAGCCGGGCGTTGATGTAGGACTGGGCCTGCTGCCAGTCCTCGAGCATCTCGTCGGTGATCGGCAGGAAGGTGGTCAGCTTCTTCAGCGGCTCGTCGACCTTGTCGAAGGCGAGCGCGCTCTCGGGGTAGGCGCCCCCTTCCAGGGTGGCCGCCGCGGCGTTGGTCGCCGTGGTCTCCACCAGGTACCGGATCAGCGGGGTCTCGGTGGTGCCCTGCGGGAACAGGTCGGCGACCACCAGCGGCTGGAAGCGGATGTCGACGACGCCGGGCAGCAGCGTCGGGATGGCGACCGGCGCGTTGCCGGGCCCCGGGCTGGCCACGGTGCCCTCGGACAGCGTGGTCTTGATCTCGATCTGGCCGCTGGTCCAGTTGCCGCCCTTGAGGCCGGCCTTGATCAGGTTCTTGTAGCCGTCGGATTCGACGAACTGCGCGCCGATCGACTTCAGCTTCTGCCTGCCCTCTTCCTGGGCGCGGCTGCCGAGCTCCTCGGTAGTGACACCGAGGAACTGCTTGCGCTTCTCCTCGATGTGCTCCAGGTCGGCGACGTCCTTCTGCGCGACCTTCAGGTCTTCCTCGATCTTGTCGATCGCGGATTTCTGCTCGGACGGCGTCATGTCTGTGGCCTGGACGACCTTCAGTGCGTCCAGGGACAGCTTCTTGACCGTTTCCTTGGCCTCGATGAGCGTTGGCATGCTCAGGCTCCTGTCGTGGTGTAGTGCTCGCTGAGGGCGCCGAGTGCGCGGGCGCGCACGGCGGCGATGCGATCGGGCAGGGCCGCGAGGTCGGCGGCGGACGCGGCGGACGCGGCTTTGGCGGCGTCGGCGGCATCGGCGGTCTGGTCGGCGGTTTCGTCCGGATCGGCTACCCCGAGCGCGGCGAGCAGCTCGTCGACGGTGGCATCCGCGCTGGTGACCAGCGCGATCGCCTGCTGCACGGGCTCGGGAAGAGTGGTGGCGTCGACCTGCGCGAACAGGTCGATGGCTTCGTCGATGGCGGCATCGACGCCCTGTGCGAGGGCGCCGGGGTCGTCGGCCTGCTCAGTGTCGGCATCCTTGGTGCCGTCGGCGGCCGCGGTCTTGCCGCCGGCGCACATCGCGCCAAGATCGGCGGAGTGGTCGTGGATCGCTTGGATCGTCTTGGCGTCGCCGCTGTTGTTGCGGCGCCCCTCTTTCGTGGCCGCGGCGCTCTTGCTGTCGACGACCAGGGCCTGCGTGTTGGCCGGGATCGCGACGAACGCGCCGTTCAGCAGCTCGCGGCTGACGGTCTTGACGCCCTTGGCGTCGGTAGAGGTCTTGCGCAGGAAAGCCACCGAGGTGGTGCGGATGTGCCCCTCGTTGACCAGGGCTCGCACTTCCTGAGCCCGCGGGATGGACGCGTACGTGCCGCGCACGTGCATCTCGCCGTTTTCGATGGTGGGAGTACCGGATCCGACGGTCGTGGCCACGGACATGCCGTGGTCCTCATCCATCGTGATGTGGTCCGGAAGCGGCTGTTCCCACTGGTCAGGCATCAGCTCTTCGCCATCGCGGTCCTTGGCCGCCGTGGAAAGGATGATGTGGAACGACCCGTGCGGGGTGTCTGCGTCGTCCTCACCTGGCGCGATTGAGGCCAGGGCGTTCTTGCGGACCGTGGTGATCGTCATGGCTCTCCTAGGCGAAGTCGAGCGAGCAGTTGCAGCCGGCGACTTCGTCGGCGCCGCCGGACGGGTCGCCGGGGCCGTCCATGCCGTTGCTGAACCGGCGCCCCAGCGGAACGGTCTCGCCGGCCAGGCCGGCGTGGTCGGCGCGCGGATTGGCGCCGGTGACCCACGTCTTGGTGGTAGCGCCGGACTGCCGGGCGGCTGTGCGCTGCGCCAGGCCGCCGACGACGGTGACACGGGTCCCGGCGATCTGGTCCGATCGCGACCCCGTCAGGGTGTCGTAGACCTGGGTGATGGCGGCCGCGGGGTCGTCAGCGTCCTCCAGGGCCGCGGCAAGCTGGTCCAGCGTGACCGTGTTGATCCGCTGCGCCGACGTCGTGGCGTTGTCGCGGATCCACTCGGCCATCTCGGCAACGTCGAACGTGCCGCCGAGAGAGTTCGCCGTCTGCGCCCCGAGGACCTTCGCCGTGGCCGTGGCAAGGCCCTCGAGCAGGTCCCCCAGGGCTTGGTCCCAGGTCTGGGCGTTGAACAGGGCCTTTCGGGCCACGCTGGCCAGTGCGTCGTCGCGCTGCGCGGTGAACAGCGAACGGAGCGCTCGGGCGTGTTCGTCGACCAGGGCCTGGCGGCCGCGGACGGCGTCCTTGCGGCCGCCGAGCCTGCCCATCAGCGACCTCTCGGCCCGTACCGCGTCCGGCCGGGGCGGCTCGATCGCCAGCGGCGGCCGGGCGCCCGGCGGCAGCGGCGCAGGCTGCGCGCCGGCGACCGGTGTGCCCAGCGGCTGAGTGGCCTGGTTCGCGTAGAGCTTGTCCGCTTCGGGGCCGGCCGGGGGCAGCCGGAACATGGGCCTCGCCTCGGCCGGTTTCATGATCGCTCCGGTGACCAGTTCCACGGCCGCCTTGGCGCGGCTCTCGAAGTCCCCGCGGATCACGTCGTCCAGGTTGAACCGCGGGACCTGCTGGCCGCCGAAGTCCGGCACGAGGTGATGGGCCAGCACGCTCTCGTACTCAGCGAGCTGCGGGGCCATCGTGTCCCGGTACATCGACCTGAGCTGCTCGGTGATGTTGGAGAAGGTCGCGTGGTCCAGGATGTGCACCACCGGCGGCGGGACGTCGAACGCGGCGCAGACCTCTTCCCGGTTGAGCTTGCGTGACTCGATGTATTGCAGCTCCTCGGCATCGAGCTGCATCTTCACCGCGGTGACGCCGTCCTCCAGGACCAGGGTGCCCCCCTGCTTGTCGGCGCCGCCGTGCAGGGAGTCGATGCGGGATTTGAGCCGCTCGCCGGCCTCCTTGGAGATCTTCTTGTCGCTCTGCAGGACCATGCCGGGGCGGGCCCCGGAGCGCCAGAAGTTCGCCGAGGCGCGGCGCATCGCGTCCTCGTTGAGCAGGGTCTGGCGCAGGCCTTCGAGCACGGACACGCCGCGTTCGGTGGTGTCCGGGCTGTAGGACATGAACGGGATGACGTCGGCGGCCGGGATGGGTGGCAGGACGGTGACGGTGCGGACGCCGGTGGTGTAGAGGTACCAGACATTCCCGTCGGGGTCCCGGTGCACGATGGTGTTGGCCGGGTGCATCGCGTGCAGCTCGCGCACACGCCCCGACGGGTCGCGCAGCTTCAGCAGGTAGGCCTCGCCGTAGATGTGTCGGGTGCTGGCCACCCACGTCCACATCTTGAAGGGGTCCATGCGGTCGTTCGGCCGGGCGAGCAGCTGAGCCAGAGGGCTGACGGTGTCCAGGCCGGCATCCGGATCCGGGCTCTCCCACAGGTCCAGCGGGAGCCGGGCGGTGGCGCCGGCGAGCTTGCGCACCACGGTGCCGACCCATGGCTGTGCCCGGTACAGCGCGCCGTAGGCGGCGAACTGGCCGGTCAGCTCCAGGTGCGAGCGCCCGTAGTAGTTCGCATCGGCCAGCAGCGGCGTGGTGTCGGCCAGGGTGCCGACCGGGATGGTGACCGGGGCGCCGTTGGATAGGAACATCAGACCTCCGGTCGCTGCAGGTAGGCGACGTGGTCTGTCGGCAGCCACAGCTGACCGTCGACGGTGACGCGGTTGCCGTCCGGCGTCAGCTGGGAGGCGTCGACGAGTACGAGGTGCCCGTCGTCGGCCTCCAGCAGGATGCCCTCGAAGGCCTCGGCGCCGGTGAGGGTGACCACCACGCGCCGGCGCTCCAGGTCGCGGATTAGTCGGCGGGTCCTCATAGGATCAGCGGCCCCCTCTCCTCATAGACGGACTCTGATGGCGCCTCGGTGCGCATCGTGCGCTCGAGGGCGTTGACGGCCGCGGCAACGCCGTCGATCTTGTCGGCGCTCTTGTCCTTGGCCGGCTTGACGTTGCCGGCGGCGTCGATCTGGACGGCCAGGTTGTCGACCATCCAGACCAGGACCGGGTGGCCGCCGTGCCGGAACGCCGGCGTGGTGCGCGAACCGGCGAGCACCAAGCGCTGCAGCTCCTTGGTCGGCGCCGACAGCGAGGCGAAGCCCTGCCCGATCGGGGACATCGGCATGTCCTCGGCGACCAGGTCGTTGACCATCTGGGACGAGTTCCACCGGTCGTAGGCGATGTCCCTGACGTCGAAGGCCTCAGCGTCGCGAAGGACCTGGGCCTTGATCCAGTCGTAGTCGGTGACGTTGCCGGGGGTGGTGAGCAGCCAGCCGTCGCGGACCCACCCGGTCGCGGCGTCCGCGGTGCGCTTGTCCAGGGCCTCGAGGTTGTCCTCGGGGATCCACAGGCGCCAGATCGCATCGAAGCTGCCGTCCTCGGCCGGGAACAGCCAGCACAGCGCCGTGATGTCGCTGGTGCTCGCGAGGTCCAGGCCGCCGAAGCACTCGCGGCCAGCAAGCGCGGCCTCATCGATCCGCGGCCCGGCGTTGCGCTCCCAGGCGGCCAGCGGGATGTACTTCGTGGTCTGCTTCGTGCGCAGTCCCAAGTGCAGCCGCTGGAACGATGCCAAGTCGGCCGGGGAGCTCGCGGCCTTCGCCGAGGCGGCGACCATGAACTCGCGGGTCGGGCTGATGCCGTAGCCGGGGTTCGCTTTGATCCAGGTCGCCTCGGAGTGCGGGTCGTCTTTCGGGTCGGCGGCCCAGATGACGCCGTACACCGACGGGTCGGTGAGTGCGCGGCGGGCCAGCTGCTCGATGCGCTTGCGGGTGTGGGCGTAGACGGTGTCCGGCTTGCCGTCGTCGGGCGTGGTGATGATGACGATGAGCGGCTGCTCGCGGGCCCCGGTGCCGGTGGTGATGGCTTCGACCAGGTCAGGGGTCTTGTGCACGTGCAGTTCGTCGATGACGCCGCCGTGTAAGTTCGCGCCGTGGATCAGATCCGCCATCGAGGACACGACGGCGAAGTAGCTCCCAGACCGCGGGTGCGTGATCCGGTCGCGCATCGGCTTGACGTGCGGCGACAGCGCCGGGCTCTTCTCAGCGATCGTCTTGATCGGGTCGAAGCAGAACCGGGCCTGATCCTTGCCGGCGGCCGCGGCGATGACCTGCGCGCCAGCCTCGCCGTCGGCGAAGGTCAGGTAGCAGGCCTGGCCGCCGGCCAGCGTGGTCTTGCCGTTCTTGCGCGGCAGCTCCACGTACTCGGTGCGGATGATCCGCGCCCACCGGCCGCCGTCGTTCTTGCGGACCCATCCATAGACCGGGGCCAGGATGTAAGCGATCTGCCACGGGTCCGGGTTCAGCGGCCGCCCGGCCCACTGGCCCTGGGTGTGGCGCAGCTTGCCGAAGACCTTCAGGATCTTGTCGACACGCTCGGGGTCGAACTTCGCGCCGGCGACCTTGCGCGGTTCAGGAGTCTTGTACCGCGGCGGGCAGGTCGGCAGCGGGATCCCGCGGCTGTAGAGGTACCAGCCGACCTCCGGGGAAATCTTGAGGCGGCGCAAGTCCTTCGGGTCGTACCGGCCAGCGTCCTTAGCCGAACGGGTTGTCGTCGTCGTCATCGTCGGGGACCAGGCTGCCGAGGCGGCTCTCGGCCGACGGGGTCAGGCCGAACTCGGCCGACCAGGCGCGCAGCTCCTTGCCGGCGGACTCAACGATCAGGACGGCCGGGTTCTTCACCGGCCCGTTCTTGCCCTCGAGCACCAGGCCCTCGCGCTTGACGATGGCCTGCGCCGCGCACAACCGCTCCCAGGTCAGGCACATCGCAGTGAGCGCGGCCTGGTCGATCGGCTTGAGCAGTTGCAGTCGCTGCAGCTCGGCCACGACCTGGTCCCACATCTCGCGGGCACGGCCGGCCAGGAACTCCGGCGGTTCCGGCGGCAGTCGGGTGAACCCGGGCGCCGCTTTGATCGGCCGGCCGCCTGAGTCGCGACCGTTCCCGCGGCCTTCCAGGATTTTCAGACCGGCCGGTCTGGGCTTGGGCGAGGCCATCCTCACCCCCGCTCTCGAAATTTTCAGGTTGAGACGGTGTGCGCGAGAC
>Ga0207695_10011915_pt1 | contig 10473 bp, 11 predicted proteins | sample KBSC54metaG_FD_184354 | JGI IMG/M metagenome (GOLD analysis project Ga0207695, IMG submission 184354) | Corn rhizosphere microbial communities from Kellogg Biological Station, Michigan, USA - KBS C5-4 metaG (SPAdes) (version 2) | ecosystem: Host-associated > Plants > Roots > Rhizosphere > Soil... | reverse complement strand
CTGCCCCCCGCGATCAGTCCTGCATTGTCCTTGCGCGCCTCGCGCCTCGCGACGATCGGGAAGGCGTTGTGGCTGGCCTGGACCAGCGCCCCCTCATCAAGCAGGGTGCGAGGATCGGCTGCGTCGAGCGGCTGAAGGATCAGCCGGTTCGGAGTGGCGGCGCGCGTCGTCATTGATCGGAACTCGCGAAAGTGGCGTAGGGCGGCCCGGGACGAACGACGTTCCAGGTCTTGTGCCGGGACTTCGGCGCGGGTCCGTCGGTCGTCGCAAGATCGCCCTGCGCCGGCGTGAGCGTTGCCACCTGTTTGCCCGAGCGCAGAATGAGTTGCGCTGGAACGCCATCCACGACGATGAACTCGCCACGGGTCGTGTAGTTGACCGGCCCCTCCGATCCCTTCGCTTCGGTGGTCAGGATCGCCGGCAGCGGCACGTCTTTCGGCCAGGCGAGGAATGTCGAGTGGCCGTCGTCGAAGAGCCGCGACGGGAGCAAATCCTTGTCGCCATGGCTGCTCCAGGCGAAATTGAGGGTCGCAGGATCGGGCTCTGCCGGCTTTGGCTGAGCGGCCGCCACTGCAGCCTCTGCGGTCGCGACCTGGGCGGGTTTGGGTGGCGGTGCAGGATAGGTGAAGCGCAGCATGTAGACGGGTGCGGCGCGCGGCGATGCGACCAGATCGAACAGGTAAGTGCGCTGATCGGTCACCACCGTCATATTGGTGCGGGCGCCGGGCCTGACGGGCTTCAGGAAGAGGAGATCGGCACGCTTGTTGGGTGCAACCTGCCAGCCGGCGCTGTCGCCCACGGCAATATTCTCGATCCTCTCGTCAGCCGCAAAGGCTATGGTCGATTGGGTGTCGCTACGACCGTGGAGCTCGACGACCTCGCTTGGCTGATAGAAATGGGTGGTGATGCGCGGATCTGCATATGCCGCGCCTACACAGAGGCTTGCGGCGGCGAAGACAAGGCGCTTGCTCTTCATGACACATGTCCCTTCGATAGCCGAGCGGGTGCTTCGCGAAAGCGACTGCCGACTCCTTGCAGTCGGCGATCGGGTTTGCGTGCCGATCGGGCATTGTCGCCCCCGATCGCAACGATCTGCGCGGAGACCGATCGGCCGCGACCGAATCCCCCGCTTGCCTGCGATCCCGCATGATCGGTGGGCGGCGCGATGGCAGAGACAATATGGCGCACGCGATCGTCGCCAACACCTGGCGCTGGCGGAGAGATGTCACCGTGCGCCGAGGCACGAGGCGCGACACGCTGCTCGCGGATGGCCGGCGCGGGCGACCGACTGTCGCCTTCCCGAGCACCGGGTAGCTTCAATCCGGCGACGATGGTGCCGGCGGTCTTGAGGACCATCAGCATCAGCACGCAATAGACGCACACTCCAAGAAACAGGACAGCGACATCTCGCGCCTGCGGCTGCGCACCCGCCGCGGCGATAGCCTCGACCAGCGGGCTGAGCGCACCCACCGCGCCACCACCGATCAGCACAGCGAGCAGCGGCACCAGCGCGAACAGGATCACAGACCTGAGCCAGCCCAAGAAGAGGCCGCGCGTACCGCTGAACAGGGCCAACACCACGAAGAGCGGCCCAATTGCCAGGAGTGCTGCAAGCGCGATCTTTGCCGTCACGACCACTCCGGCCGTCCCCAGCATCAGCAGGATGGCGCAGAGCCACAATGCCGTGGCCGAGGAAAAGCCTCCGACCGTGGCGGCCGCTGGTGTGATGCCGGTATCTGTCGGAGCGCCTTGCGTCCCAGCCTGGTGAGCCGCATCCGCAATCGCCGAGAACAGCCGATCGAGGCGATCGGCAAAGGCGACCGTCGCGGAGCCGTGCGTGCCAACAAGCACCCCCGCTATCTGGTCTGGCGCACCGCTGGCCAGCGTCCAGATCACATTCTGGTAGGCTGCCCACGAGGTCGCGAAGGTCAGGACAAGCCCGAGCGTCAGCATGCGGGGCGTCAGCGCGGAGACACCAAGACGCGAGCGGCCGGTCAGCAGCGAAATGGCAAAGAAGGCAACATACAGGGTGAGACAGCCGGTCAACATCGGGACCAGGCGGCCGTCGGCGCCGAACAGCCTGCCGAAGGCATAGGCCGTCGTTTCGCCCGTGCGGCAGTCGATTGTCCGCAAAGCGCTGGCGATGCCGGCGACGCCGTCGCCGGCTCCGAGGCTGGGGCAGCCGCTCATTCCGCCGCGTCCGCATAGTGCGCGTCAGGATCGACGCCGGGCCAGCCTGAGCCGGTGAGCGAAAAATACCAACTGGCGGGATCGTCACCAAGCCTGGCGCGTAACCCGTCCAGACGACGCACCGTCGCTTCCCGACCCGACAATATCGCGAGAAGATCGGGCTGGCCCGCAAGGTCGAGCCTGACCACCACCGAATGATTGGCATGCCGAAGCAGGAAACAGCGGCTATGGGCAGGCAGCTGCCGGATCAGCTCGAGTTCGTGGGCGGAAAGGCCGAAGCCGTCACAATAATCTTCCGGCCTCGCCTTGGCATTGGGCGTGAAGATCATCGTCGCAGTCTGCTCGACGATCGCCGATGCAATGCGGCTATCGAGCGCGTCGCGTGCGGATTGCGTGGCGAAACCGACCAGGGCATTTCGCTTGCGCAGGGTCTTGAGCCAATCCCGGATACGCGCGGCAAAAACGGCATCGTCCAAGGCCTTCCAGCCTTCATCGATCAGGATCATCGTCGGCGTGCCGTCGAGCCGCTCCTCGACGCGATGGAACAGGTACATCATCGCCGGCGTGCGCAGCATGGGCGTGTCCAGCAGCGCCGTCATGTCGAAGCCGATCGTGCGGGCGTCGAGATCGAGCTCGTCAATGGCATTGTCGAACAGCCAGGCATGCTCGCCTTCGCAGATCCACGGATCAAGCCGTGAGGCGAGATCGCCCGGTTCCGGACGACGATGGCCGGCCAGCAATTCGCGGAAATAGCGTAGGCGCCGAAAGGCGGGCTCGACCTCCATCAGCGCATCCACCGCGCCTGCCAGGGTCGCGACCTCTTCTGGCCCCTGCGCTGAGAGCAGAACGCCGAGCCAGTCCCTCAGGAACGCGCGGTTGACCGGCGTGTCCGGCAACCGGAGCGGATTGAACCCCGTCGCTTCGCCGGGCAACAGCCGACTGTAGAAACCTCCGCAAGCCCGCAGGAAGATCTCGGCTCCGCGATCCTTGTCGAACAGGATCGTCCTCGGGCTGAAACGCTGCGCCTGCGCGGCAAGGAAGTTCAGGATCACGGTCTTGCCCGAACCGGATGGTCCGATGACCGTGAAATTGCCGAGGTCGCCCTCGTGGAAGTTGAAGAAATAGGGCGTCGCGGCCGTAGTCTCGAAGACGGTGACGGCCTCGCCCCAGTGGTTGCCGTCAGGCCGACCGATCGGCATGCCGTGCAACGATAGGAAGCCTGCCGCGTTGCCGGTCGAGATCAACGCTCTGCGGACAACATAGCCTTCATTACCGGGAAATTGTCCCCAGAAGCACGGCTCGAGATTGATGTCCTCGCGCACCGCGATGGCGCCGACGTCTGCGAGCGTCGCGGCAGCCTGCGCCATTGCGGCATCGAGCGCCGGCAACTCTTCGGCGCGCACCATCACCGACAGATGATGGTCGCCAAAGCCGACCTGCCCCGCCCCCAGGGCATCGCGGGCCGCCATCATCTCGTTTCGTTCGGCACAGGCCTCCTCGTCGGCCGACCGCAATCGCCGGATCGCCAGGTCAATTCGCTCTCGCGCGACTTGCCGATCGGAAGGCGCAAAGCTTTCGGTCAGCACCAGTTCGTGCGGCAGACGCAGGACGCTGTCGATGAGGCCGGCGCGCGTTGTGTCGGGATAATCCTTGATCGAAAGAAGGCCGGCAAACTCGCGGCCGCCGGAGCGCCGCACTTCGATCGCGTCGAGACCGAAGCTGACCCGCGCATAGGGTAGATGGTGCCCGACATCGACGTCATCGCCGGGATGCAGGACCGGCCGCATCTCGCCATTGTAGAGGGCCGACAGGATTTCCAATGGCTCCGAGCAAAGACCGATCGGGCCCTCGTACGTGCCGAGCATCCGGGCGCCGTAAGGCTCAAGCCCGGCAAGCAGTGCGGTCGTGGCCGCGTCGAGTGCACGGAGGTCGGCGACGTCGATCTGCGCGCGGGCACCGCTCAGGCGGCGCCGGAGGCGTTCCGGCCAGCCGGTCTTGCCCCTGGCGGGACGGCGGACGATGGTGATGATCTGCTCGTTGACGAACAACCGACGGTCATCGAGACGCTGTTGCCAGCGATCGTTGAGCATCGCTGCGAACGGCGATGAGACCATCTCGCCGAGCTGCACGGACACACGCCGACGGATCACATGATGGTAGAGCACGAAGCGGGCGTCGAGCGCAGAACGGATCATAACTTCGCGCACGCCGAGATGATGATCGAGCGCTTCGGAGTCCTCGGTTTCGAAGGCAAGGCCAGGCACCTGGATCATCCGCAGCGCCGACCCGTCCCGCAACATCAGCGAATGCGCGTCGAGATGACGGGCATAAGGCAGCCGGTCGCCGGCGCGGGCTTCCTTGCCATGCCATGCTGCTGGTCCCTGCCATTTCGTGCGACGGGCGTCCGTCATCACGGGTCTCCTTCAAGAGTCTAAGGCGCGTAGCTGTTGCATCCCCACCGCTTCCAATTGCGGATCCGGGGCGTGCGGCTGACCTTGGTCAGCCACAGGTCGAAGATGCGGGGCTCCCGCATCGAGGCCAGATACCCCGCCCCGTGGACGACAAGCGCGACCGGCAATGCCAGGAAGCTGCGGGTCATCAGGAAGGCTTCGGTCGTCACCGCCGCGTTCAGCACGAAAAAGCTGTAAGTCACGCCGCCGAACATCTGCGGACGGGTGAGCGCGCGGAAGACGGGGGTTCGGGTCAGCATGTCAGTGGGCGACCATGGCGGTCGACTGGATGCCCGAGACGATCGCGGACGCGCCGAAGAGAACGAAGCAGCCCACGATGACCGTCGCCCCGAACCGCCAGTTGAGCCGGCCGGTCAGCATCATGAAGCCGACCATGGCGACGGCGATCACAGCAACGGCGGTCGCGACATTGCCGAGCATCGTGCCCTGAAGCCAGCCGAGTGCGGCAACGATCGGGCCCGAACCCGCCGGATCGGTTCCGACCGCCTGGGCCGACGCGGCGCCTGCCGGTACGACAAGCCCGGCGAGCCAAAGCAGCACGGTGCGCTTGCGGCGGCTCACGGCATCACCCGATCGGTCCGGGGCGCCAACGTCTGGTTTCGCGTCCAGCTGAGCGTTTGGTCGAGGCGAAACAGGCGCCTGTTCGTCATGGTTTTTCTCCTCCGAGGGGTGACGTCGCGGACAAGCCGACGTGATCGATGATCGACGAGACGTAGGCCCGGGTCTCCGCAATACCGGGCAGTCCATTGCTCCGCAGGACGCGGCCCGGGCCGGCATTGTAGGCAGCGAGCGCGCGCTCGACATTACCGTCGAACATATCGAGCATCGCGCGCAGATAGCGCGCACCACCAGCCAGGTTCGACGCGGCGTCGGCCGGATCCACGGCAAGCGCACGCGCGGTGCCGGGCATCAACTGGGTCAATCCGCGCGCGCCTTTGGGCGATACCGCAGACGCGTGCCAGCGGCTCTCCTGCCAGACGAGCGCCGCGAGCAGCGCCGGGCTGACGCGGGCGCTCTGGGCGGCTTGCGAGAGGGGCTTTTCGAACGCGACCGGTACGGCGGGCGGATCGATCGTGGTCAAGGCGATGGCGGGTATATCGGGCGCGGGATCCGGTTCCTGATCGCCCTGATCGGTTCCGACGGCAGGCACGTCGATCAGAGATTGTCCGCTGGTCCGATCCGCCAGGACCCCGCCGGGACCAACCTCAAAGACTGCGGCCTGGACGGCACATGGCGCCGCCGCCACGAGGCCCATAGCCAAGGTGATGGTCGCCGCTTTCATGCCAGGCTCGCCAGCAGCATGAGGTTGAGGCCAATGACCGCGATCGCGATCATGATCGCCGCCGCCTTGTACACGCCACGGACGGCAAACCGCCCCATGATCGCCGGATCCGACGTTATCCTCACCAGCGGCACCACGGCGAAGGGAAGCTGGAGGCTCAGGACGACCTGGCTGAACACCAGCAACCGTGTTGCGCCCGACGCTCCGTACAGCGTTGCAACGATAACGGCGGGGATGATCGCGAGCGACCGTGTCACGAGCCGGCGCGCCCAGGCCGGCATGCTGAGATCGAGGAATCCCTCCATGACGATCTGCCCGGCAAGCGTCCCCGTCACCGTGGAATTCTGGCCCGATGCAAGGAGCGCAACTGCGAAGACTACGCCGGCGGCGCCTGCACCGAGCAGCGGGCTCAGCAGACGGAAGGCCTGACCGATCTCGGTCACATCGTGGCGTCCGGCTTCGTGGAAGGCGGCAGCTGCCAGGATCAGGATGGCGGCGTTGACGAAAAAAGCGAGGGTCAGCGCAATTGTGCTGTCCAGCGTCGCGAGCTTCACCGCCTCGCTTTTGCCGATGTCGCAGCGATCGAAGCGACGCGTCTGCACGACGGACGAATGGAGATAGAGATTGTGCGGCATCACCGTCGCACCAAGGATGCCGATCGCGAGATAGAGCCTGGTCGGATCGCGGACGAGGTCCGTATGCGGAAGGAAGCCCGCAGCCATGCTTCCGAGCGCCGGCGTCGCCAGGCAGAGCTCGAACAGGAAACATGCGGCAATCAGGCCCAGCAGGGCGATAATGAAAGCTTCCAGCCGCCGGAAGCCGCGTTTCTGCAGCGTCAGGACGAGGAAGACGTCGGCAGCCGTGAGGCAGACGCCGAGCGGGAGTGGAATTCCGAACAGCAGTTGCAGCGCGATCGCGGTTCCAAGCACCTCCGCAAGGTCACAGGCGATGATCGCGATCTCGCAAAGCAGCCACAGCGAGACCCTGACGGGGCGCGTGTATCGGTCGCCGCACGCCTGGGCGAGATCGAGACCGGTGACGATGCCGAGCCGGGCGGAGAGCGCCTGCAGCACCATGGCCATCAGGTTCGACATCAGGACGACGGACAGAAGCGAGTAGCCGAAGGCCGATCCGCCGGCGATGTCGGTCGCCCAATTGCCTGGGTCCATATAGCCGACCGCCACGAGATATCCGGGTCCACTGAAGGCGGCGAGCTTCTTCCAGAACTGCCCCCTCCCCGCCGGCACACCGATCGAGCGGTGGGCTTCGTTCAGGCTTCGACGCGTGACGAGCGCGTCGAAGGAAGAGCTGTTCGGCAGGGTGAATGTACCGTGCATGGCGTGCCCTTCCTCGAGCGGTCAGACCCAGGTTCGCGCGGTCAGCTTGCGGCGGTGCTCATGTTGATCGTGCCGTTGACACCGGCGGGGAAGAAGCCGCCCTTCGCCTTGGCCATGTTCGTCAGGTAGACGATGTCGAGGACCTGCCCTGTGGTGCGGCTATAAGCGATGCTGTTGGAGTCGGTGGGCACGATATTGGCGTTGCCATTGGCGTCCACGAGGCCCTGATCGTCGTCGGTCGAGCCATCGAGACTGTCGCGCGCATCTGAGATCTTGCCCGCCGCCGAAATCAGCGCCGGTGCCTGAAGACCCTTGGCGTAGAGCGCGGTTCGCACCAGACCGGCGTGATAGGCCTCGGCTGCGAGGATCCCGGCGGCCGCCTCCAGATAGGTGCTGTTGGTGATCAGCGGCGCCGCGCCTTTATACGCCGTGACGCCGACATCCTCGAAGATGAACGCACCGAGCAGGAAGTTCTCGTCGCTGGCATAGGGATCGAAGGATTGCCCGGACGTGATCAATCCTGCCGCCGCGGCCGCGCTGGAGAAGGCGCCGGTCGGATCTGTGCCCACATCGATTGCAGGCTGGGCCACAGCGGCTGAACCCAAAGCGTTGCGCAGAAAGGCGACATGAGCGAGTTCATCACCTGCGATCTCGTTCGCATAGGCCTTGACGACCGGATCGGTGAAATTGACGGCCCGTCCGCCCGTTGCCGCGCCCTGCGTCCCGGTCCCACCCTGGAGACTGGCGCTGATGCCAGCCCCGGTGACGGCGAACGCATAAAAATTGGCCTCGAGATATTCGAGATTGAGCGCGAAGTTTAGAATATCGCCGTCAGTCACCTGCGGCGCGGATGTCGAATTCGGCTTGCCGTGCCCGCCGCCATCGCCGCAGGCCGTAAGGAGCGACGATGCTGCGATCGTCGCAGTCGCGGCGCCGGCCACCTTGAGGAATTTGCGGCGCTCCTCGCGACGCTTGGCCTGACGGGCGAACACTTCGGCAATGAGGTGATGCTGGTTCATCGAACAGGTCCCTTCCGATGGATGTGGCGTCAGGCGCTCGCGGCGCTGAGGTTGATCGTGCCGTTGACGCCGGCGGGGAAGAACCCGCCTTGGCTGACCGCCATGCTGTTCAGATAGACAATGTTCAGCACCTGCCCGGTCGAACGGCTGTAAGCGATGCCGTTATTATCGAGTGGCACGATGTTGCTGGCATTGCCGATGTTGCGGATGCCCTGGTCATCGTCAGTGGGCCCGTCGAGGCTGTCGCGCGCATTCGAGATCGCTTCCGTCGCATCGATGAGCGACGGCGTTTGGATACCCTTGGCATAGAGCGTCGTGCGCACGATGCTGGCGTGGTAGGCCTCAACCGCGAGGATGCCGGCTGCGGCCTCCGTATAGGTCTTGTTGGAGATGAGAGGTGCTGCGCCCTTGTAGGCGGTGACGCCGACATCCTCGAAGATGAAGGCGCCGAGCAGGAAGTTCTCATCATTGGCGTAAGGGTCGAACGACTGTCCGGGGCCAACGAGGCCTGCGGCGCGCGCCGCACTTGAGAAGGCGCCGTTCGGATCGGTGCCGACGTCGATGGACGGCATGGCGACCGCCGCCGTGCCGAGCGCGCTACGCAGGAAGTTGACGTGAGCGATCTCGTCGCCGGCAATCTCCTTGGCATAAGCGGCAACGGCGGGATCGGTGAAATTCACTTTCCGGCCGCCAGTCACGGTTCCTTGAGTTCCAGTCCCGGTGAGCATGCTGGCAGCAAGACCAGTGCCGTTGACGGCATAGGAGTAGAATTGCGCCTCGAGATATTCGAGGTTGAGCGCGAAGTTCAGAATGTCGGGATCGCTCGGCGTTGCCGCATCTGCGCGCCCGGCAAGCAGTGCGACGCCTCCCGTCACGACTGCGGCGGCACCAAAGGCACGAAAGAAGCCTCTGCGCTCCTCGCGTCGTTTGGCGCGGGCTTCGAGTACGTCGAGCAATTCTGTCTGGTCGGTCATCGCGCCGCTCCTGCTGAAGGCGACGCCGAACTTTTCCCAATTTCCGCTGCAAAACCAGCAATCTGCATGCCCCGTACGGTAGCGGACCAGTGGGAAGACCGAATTGGTGAACTCGGCTGATCGTTCCGACCACTCGGTTCGTCATGACGTCATTTTTGCACGCATCCACGCATCCGCCGTGCCCGTATCTTCTTGAAGTTACAGGGGAGACCGCAATGCTGATGCGGACATCGAGCCAGTGTGCGAGCTCGCATAATCGGTTTTTGACGCACCTGAGTCGCGAAGATGCGGCCTTGTTGGAAGGTGCGCTGGAACAGGTCGCTCTTCCCGCCGGCACGTTGCTACTGGCCAACGGCGCACCGCTGGAGGCGATCTATTTTCCGGAAACGATGATCGTTTCCATTGGCGGCCAGGCTTTAGACGGCCACCATGTCGAGACAGCCCTGATCGGATTTGAGGGTATCGTCGGCTGCTCGGCCTTCGCCGGATCGCAGCGCACGACCTATGACGCCGTCGTTCAGATGAAGGGCGGAACTGCTTGGCGCATCTCGCGAAACGCGATCGAACGAGCCTGTCTGACCAGCGGCACGCTCACGGCGGCCGCAATGCGGTTCGCCGACGTCCTGACTGTCCAGATGGCCCAGGCGATCATCTCGTCTCTACAGGATCCCGTAAAACGCCGCCTCTGTCGCTGGCTTCTCATGCGCCACGATAGGGTTTTGACCGACCAATTCCTGATCAGACATGATGAGATCAGCCTCAGCCTGGGTACGCGGCGGGCAAGCGTGACGGATTGTCTCCATGTCTTGGAGGGAGAGCATCTCGTGCGGTGCCATCGCGGTCGCATCATCATTCGCGACCGGCCGGGCCTGGAAGCAGCAGCATTCGGATCCTACGGCGCGGCGGAGGCCTATTACCGTGAGAGGATCGGTCCGTTCGGACGCACGATCTCGTTATGGGCTCGATAGACATTGCAACAGCGTACTTCGACTAAAGCGGACGGACCGGACTTGGGACAGACCATTTCGCTCCGGAGCGACTGGCATTGGCGCCTCCCTGCCCGGCCGCTCGCGACCATTGTTAGCCGTTCCAGTGCCGTCAGATCACTCCGAATTGCGGTCCGGCAGCTATTCCTTGCGACCCAAGGCACCCGCGGCCGACTGCGTCTTGAACGCTCTTACTGGTCGAGAGGAGATCGGT
>Ga0207695_10011914_pt1 | contig 10473 bp, 9 predicted proteins | sample KBSC54metaG_FD_184354 | JGI IMG/M metagenome (GOLD analysis project Ga0207695, IMG submission 184354) | Corn rhizosphere microbial communities from Kellogg Biological Station, Michigan, USA - KBS C5-4 metaG (SPAdes) (version 2) | ecosystem: Host-associated > Plants > Roots > Rhizosphere > Soil... | reverse complement strand
CCTGCGCCCGCATGGACCGCCGCCGGATCTTCCGGCGACCACCCGACGCTGCGCGCTTCCCGCAGCTTTGTTCCCAACTCGTCGATAAAGTAATCGTCGCAATTTGCCTGGGACTCCGAGCCTGCGCTCTCGAAAAAGGACGAACCCAGCGCGGCCAGGGGAACATTTTCCTTCGACCGCAACTCTTCGTTCAACCGCTTGCGCACCACGGTCCAGTCTCCCAGGTTCTCCGTGATGGCCCACAAAAGGTCCACCGCCCCGTTACTTCGCTCACGAATGCCGGCGCGCGCAGCGGCGAGAAACTGCTCCGCTTGCGATCTGGCGTCCGAGGGAAGAATCACCAGGAACTGTCCGGCGCCGCTCGACCCGAGCAGCATCTTGGACAACCCGAGTTCAGCGAGGAGCGCGCGCGGAATGATTTCCGTCAGCAGGCTGATCCAGTGGGACCGGCCCGCGAGCAGGGATTCCGCGGCGCCGGTGGTGATCTCCTGGCGGGGAGATGCCGGCAGGAATTGAGCCACACCGGAGAGCTTGCCTTGAACGAGGATCTGTACGGACATCTGGCTGATAGCGGGCGAAGCCTCAACTGTACCAAAACCGGGAGCAGCGCGGCGATTTGCAGTGGTTCCGGGGTCTATTTTTCAATCGGGAGTCCGGCGTTCTGCCACGCGCGCCAGCCGCCGTCCAGAGAAATAGCGTTCGAGTACCCCATCTGGCGCAAGGCATCCGCGGCCAGCGCGGACCGGTAGCCGCCGCCGCAATAAAGCACCAGCGTGGCGTCCTTGTCCGGAACCTTGGATTCAATGTCGCGTTCAATGATGCCTTTTCCAAGGTGGATGGAACCCGCCGCGTGTCCGGCGCTCCATTCGTTATCTTCCCGCACGTCCACCAGCAGATGCGGCTGATTCTTCATCGCCTGATACTGCCCGATGTCGACCTCGCGGATGCGCTTCTTGGCGTCGTTAACCAGCGCGAGAAACGCGGCATTATGGTGTTTTGCAGGAATGCTCATGCCTTTCCCGATTCTCTCACAGAGAAAATCCGCCGCGCCGCGCCACCCATAGTTCATGGCTTCCGGGCGTACCACCCCAGGGCAAAACGCGGATGTAGCTCCCCTGGAGACGATCGAACGCAAAATCTTCGTGGTGCGCGGCATCCGGGTCATGCTGAGCACGGACCTGGCGGTCCTGTACGACGTCGAGCCGCGGGTTCTGGTTCAGGCCGTCAAGCGAAATATCGAGCGCTTTCCGGCGGATTTCATGTTCCAGTTGACCGCCGGCGAGTTTGAAAACTTGAAATCACAATCCGTGATTTCAAGTTGGGGCGGCATGCGCACGATGCCCTACGGCTTTACCGAGCAGGGCGTGTCCATGCTCTCCTCCGTGCTGCGGAGTGAGCGGGCCGTGCAGGTCAACATCGCGATCATGCGAACCTTCGTCAAGCTCCGCGAGGTTATGGCCACGCACAGGGATCTTGCCCTGCAAATCGCCGGGCTGGAGGAGAAGTACAGCGCTCACGACCAGGACATCCAGGTCATATTCCAAACCATTCGCGACCTGCTCACGCCGCCCGAGACCGCGAAAAAGCGCATCGGCTTTCACGCGTGAGACTCAGCCCTGTTTTGCCCGCTTGATATTGGCGCCCGCGTCCTTTAGTTTTTCCACGATTTTTTCGTACCCCCGGTCGATGTGATAGACGCGATCGACGATCGTTTCTCCCTGCGCCACCAGTCCGGACAGCACCAGGGAGGCGCTGGCGCGGAGGTCCGACGCAATCACCTGGGCGCCGGTCAAGCGCGGAACCCCGGCGACAATCGCCTGCCGCCCCTCAATGCGGATGTTGGCGCCCATGCGCGCCAGCTCCAGTACGTGCATGAACCGGTTCTCGAAAATGGTTTCCGTGATGAAGGAGATCCCCTCCGCGGTGGTCATCAGGGCCATGTACTGCGCCTGCAGGTCCGTGGCAAAACCAGGGAACTCCTCGGTGGTGATGTCGCTCGCCGTGAGCCGGCGTGAGGATCTTACCCGGAGGGCCGACGGTCCCTGCTCGGTGATTTCCACTCCGGCCTGCCGCATGCGCGCCGTCAGAGCGTGCAGATGCTCCGGATTGCAATCCCGAACCACCAGGTCGCCCCCGGTAATGGCTCCGGCAATCAGAAACGTGCCCGCTTCAATCCGGTCCGGGATGATCTCGTGATGCGTGCCATGCAGCTCGGCGACTCCGTGGACGCGAATCGTCGAACTGCCCGCGCCCTCGATGCGCGCTCCCATTTTCGTGAGGAGCGCGGCGAGGTCGGTGACCTCCGGTTCCCGGGCCGCATTTTCGATCACGGTTTCGCCATCCGCGAGAACCGACGCCATGAGGACGTCCTCCGTCCCGGTGACCGTGATGCGGTCGAAGTGGACCAGCGTGCCCCGGAGCCCGTTCGGCGCATCCGCCTGCACGTATCCGTGATCCTGCGAGATTTCAGCGCCCAACTGCTCCAGGGCGGAAACGTGGAGATTGATGGGACGCGCGCCGATGGCGCATCCGCCCGGCATCGACACCCGGGCTCGTCCGGTGCGGGCTACCAGCGGCCCCAGCACCAGGCTGGAGGCGCGCATGGTTTTCACCAGATCGTAGGGAGCCTCCGGCTGGCTCAGTTTGCTGGCGTGTACGGTAACGCGGTTTCCCTCCACCAGGACCTGCGCGCCAGTGTGAGAAAGCAGCGCCTCCATGGTGCGAATATCGCGAACCTCGGGAATGCGGTCGAGCACCACCGGTTCGCTGGTAAGCAGGCACGCGGCGAGGGCGGGGAGCGCCGAATTCTTTGCCCCGCTGACCGGGATTTCGCCGGATAGGCGCCGGCCGCCGTGAATCACGAAGCTGTCCATAAGTCTCTAGAGTCCCAAAGCCGCCGAAATTCTGCCGTTAGCGCGCCGCAGGAGATCCTCGGCTTCCGCCCGGCCCACTCCACGGCGAGCCATCACAATTGCCGTCTTTACAACTCCCCCCGATGTCTCGAGGAGTTTGCCGGCATCTTCGGGGGCGACGCCGGCGGCTGTGGCAATAATGCGCCGCGCGCGATCGGCGAGTTTCTGATTCGTCGGCTGTACGTTCACCATCAGGTTGTCATACACATAGCCGAGGCGGATCATCGCGCCCGTTGTAAGCATATTCAGCACCAGCTTGGTCGCGGTGCCCGCGCGGAGGCGAGTGGACCCGGTGAGAATCTCCGGGCCGGGAAGGGGAGTAATCGGAATATCCACGGCGCGGGACAGCTCGGAATCCGGCGTACAGCTCACTCCGATAGTAATTGCGCCCAGCTTCCGTGCCGCCGCCACGGCGCCCAGGACATAAGGGGTCCGCCCGCTCGCGGCGATCCCGCAGAGTACATCGCCGGCCCCGAAGCCGCGGCTCAGTAGGTCGCGCTCGCCCATGGCCGGGTCGTCTTCCGACGCTTCGGTTGCGCGGGAAAGTGCAGCCTCGCCCCCCGCAATGATTCCCTGGACCGTCCCCGGAGGAACGCGGAATGTGGGCGGACACTCGGAAGCGTCCAGCACTCCGAGCCTACCGCTGGTGCCCGCGCCGATGTAAAAAAGACGCCCCCCGCGCTCCAAAGCTGCCGCGATCGCGTCCACGGCTTTCGCAATCCGGGGGATCTCCGCGGCCACCGCCGGGGCTACCTTGTGATCCTCCTGATTCATGATCGTCAGGATCTCTTCGGTCGACTTGGAGTCGATTCCGCGCGATGCGGGGTTGATCTGTTCGGTGAGAAGCCTCTCTAGCATGGACCGGGGGGAAGAAATCGCCTCAAAAACAAATGGCGCTCCACAGGATGGGGAGCGCCATATTCAAGAAAAGTAAGGAGAAAGAAGCTGTTAAGCGCTAAACGAGCTGCCGCAGCCGCAGGTGCTCTTCACGTTTGGATTGTTGAACTTGAAACCGGACCCTTCCAGAGTCTCCACGAAATCGACCTCCGCGCCATCCAGATAGAGGAGGCTGGCCTGGTCGATAAACACGCGTAAGTCGCCGAATTTGTAGGTTTTATCCAAAAGGCCCGGAGTGGCTTCGAACGCCATCGAATAGCTAAAACCCGAACAGCCGCCGCCCACCACGGAGATGCGCAGTCCAGCCGGTCTCGGGTCCTGGGTAGTTAGAATCTCGTTGACCTTTTCGACGGCCTTTTCAGTCAGTTGAACCATAGAATAGAATTCTCCCGGATTACAGAGCTTGCTGTCTCCATTATTACGCTACCGGGCAAATCCCGCAAGGGCCGCGCTCGAACGTCAATCGAGTCGCAGCGCCGTGATCGGATCCACCCGGAGAGCCCGGCGGGCGGGGATATAGCAGGCCAGCAGAGCCATACCGCCGAGGACCAAGGGCGCTACCAGGAAGGGTGCCGGATCATGCGCGGTCACGCCGAACAGGAAGCGGGAAAGAATCCGGGTGATTGCGAAGGACCCGAAGGCTCCCAGGACCATCCCGCCGGTTGCCAGCAACATCCCGCGGCGGACGACCATGCTCAGAATCGCCCGGGGCTGAGCGCCCAGCGCGGAACGGATGCCGAATTCGCGTGTCCGTTCCGCCACGGAGCAGGACATCACGCCGTAGACGCCGATGGCGGCCAAGACGAGGGCGATAACGGCGAAGCCGCCCAGAAGCGACGCCAGAAACCGGTTTTGTCCCACGGAGTCGCCGGCGACTTCCGCCAGGGACCGCACGTGAAAAACCGGCAGCATGGGATCCAGGGAGCGCATCGCATCCAGTGCGCGGCGGCTCACCAGCATCGGATCGCCGGCCGTGCGCACCAGCAGTGTTGTCGGCATGAATGCGTTCACTTCGGCATTTACCGCGGTGCTGACCTGGGCGACCGGCACAAACACATCCGGCTGCGCCACGGAACGCAAGTCCATCTCATGCATGTCGGCGGCGATGCCGACGATTTCGCGCGCGCCGTCACCCTCCCAGGAGATCCGGATGCGCCTCCCGATCGCGCTTTCGTTCGGAAAATAACGCTTCGCGAACGCGAAATTCACAACTACGACAGGGGCCGAGGCCGCCGTGTCGGAGTCGCGGAGCGCGCGGCCGGCAAGAACGCGGGTGGAGAGAACCTGAAAGAAGTCGCGCGTCACGCCGAACCACTCCAGGTTTCCCAGAAATTCACCAGGACGCGCCGGACGCCCTTCAATGCTCGCGAGAGGCGTATTGAAACCGCCTTCGAGGGGAAGGTAGTTCGTGGTCGCGGCAGCTACCACCCCGGGCAGGTGTCGAAGGCGCTCCGAAGCCGTTTGCGTGAAGCGGGTCACCTGCTCCGACGTCGCATACCGCCGGCCGGAAAGCGTTACCTGCAGCGTCAGGACGTGGGCCGCGTCGAAGCCCGGGTCCACCAGGTTCAAGTGGATGAAGGACTCGATCAGCAAGCCCGCTCCGATCAACAGGACCATGGCGAGCGCAAATTCCACCGGCACCAGCGATTCGAGCAGCCGCCGGCTCCCGCGGCTGCCCCCCGTGCGTGCGCCTCCTTCCTGCAATGCCGCCTGGACATCGGCACGCAACGCCTGCAGAGCCGGGGCCAGCCCGAATAGAAGACCGGTGAGGACGGCTGCGCCCAGCGTGCAGAACAGGACGAAGGGATCCAACGACACCTCAGCGAGCCGCGGCAAACGGAGCGGCCGGTAATAGACGATCGCTTCCACGGCGAATTGCGCGACCACGAGCCCCAGGACGCCGCCCGCCAGCGACAGGCAGATGCTCTCGGTCAGGAGTTGACGCAGAATCCGGATGCGGCCCGCGCCGATCGCCAGACGGACCGCCAATTCGCGCCGCCGCCTGGAAACACGCGCCAGCAGCAGGTTCGCCACGTTCACGCAGGCAATCAGGAGCACCAGGCCCACCGCCGCAAACATCCCGGCAAGCGGTTCGCGCGCGGATCGTGTGGCGTCCCGGCGGTAGGAAAACACGCCGGCGGATTCTCGCGGCCGCGCGCTCTTGGGGTTCTCCCGCAGGAACTGCGCGGCCAGCACGCGAGCCTGGGCGTTCGCGTGATCCAGCGAAATTCCGTCGCGAAGCCGGCCGAGAAAGAGGTAGTTGGTGCCGCCGAACAGCGAGTCGCCTTGCAGGTAAAGAGGCGTCCAGGCGTCCGCGGTCAGCGTGGAGTCCATTCCCGGAGGAGCCACGCCTATGATGGTGAAATTCCTGTCTCCCAAAACGATTCCCCGTCCGAGCACGGTCCGGCTCCCGCCGAAGCCGCGCTGCCACAGGCCATAGCTGAGAACGGCAACCGGCGCCGCGCCCCGTTCATCCTCGCCGGGCGCAAAAACACGGCCCAGCGCCGGGCGCACCCGCAGCACCCGGAAAAAGTCCGCGGTCACGTGCGCGGTCCGAATTCGCTCCGCCCGGTTCCCCCGCTCCAGGTTCGCCTCCGTGCTGCCGCCGAGAATCGCCGCGTTTTCGAAGATTTGCTGATGCTCCTTCCAAAACGTCGCGCGGGCGCCATCCGTGGCGTCCTGGTGTCCTCCGGGATAGGTGATCTGCATTGTCGCCAGGCGCTCCGGTTCGGAGTAGGGCAGCGGGCGCAGCAGAACTCCGTAAACAATGCTGAAGACAGCCGAAGTCGCGCCGATGCCCAGTGCGAGCGTCAATACGGCAATCGCGCTAAACCCCGGGCTGCGGAGCAGCAGCCGCAATGCGTAGCGAATGTCCTGCATCATGTACTCCAATACGCGGAACAATCAGGTAAGTTTCAGTTTCACCGGAGATCCCGCCGTGCAACCCAGGAGCCCGGCAGCCGAAGCCTGGTTGGCGGCAATCTCGAAGTAGCCCGAACTGCCCTCAATCACAAAGATCTCGCCGGGCGCGCCCTCCGAAAAATTCGACCGTAACGCGGAAATTCTGGCCTTGCCGGCCACAAGCTCGAAATGTCCCTTGCGCAGAGCCCCGAAATCCCTGGCGTCGAAATTCGTGATCAGGTTGCCAAACCGGTCCTGCTTGAAAATGGTCCCCTGCCAGCTGTTTTTTCCCGCCGGCAGCGGCGCAAGGTTATCCAGCAGGATGCACGCATCCAGAGGCTTTCCGAATCGCCCCGGCTTGACGCCCGCGGCGAGATGGGCGGCCACGGGCGAGAAGATATCTCGGCCATGGAAGGTCCGGCTCACCGGGCGCCGGAAGTATTTTTCCGACGTGATGTGCCGGATTCTGTGCTTTTCCTCGCGCAGGATGAACGAAAACACGCCATTGTCGGGACCAACGAAGAACTGCCCGCCCGCCTGAACCAGAATGGGCTTGCGCGCCGAGCCCACTCCGGGATCCACCACCACGACATGGATGGAGCCGGGCGGGAAAGTGCGCCATGCCTGCCCGATAACAAAAGCGCCCTCCAGAACGCCGAACGGAGCGATCTCGTGGGTGATGTCCGCCACTTGCGCCTCCGGCGCAATGCCGGAAATCACACCTTTCATGGACCCCACGAAGTGGTCGGATGTCCCGAAATCGGTGGTAAGCGTGATGAGTGGATAGCGCATGAATTGTTACACTGAAAAGGAAATACAGTGCGTTGCTACTTTGACCATAACGCAACTACGCCGGTATCGCCGGCAGTGCTGGAGGCATTCCTTCCGGCCGTGCAGGAAGTGTATGGCAACGCATCCAGCATCCACTATCAGGGTCAAATCGCCAAGCAGCGGCTTGAGATGGCGCGGCGGCAACTTGCGGGCGCGGCCGGCTGCGACCCCAAGGAAGTGATCTTCACCAGTGGCGGAACCGAGTCGAACAACCTGGCGATTCTCGGGTTGGTTCGCAACTCGGGCCGGCGCAATCCGCATGTCATCACCACGCGCATTGAGCATCCCAGCGTGCTCAATACCTGCGCGCAGTTGGAGCGCGAAGGGGCATCGGTGACTTTCACGCCCGTGGGTTCCGACGGAGTGGTGGACCCCGTGGAAATCCAGCGCGCGCTGAAGCCGGAGACGGTTCTCATCTCGGTGATGCACGCCAACAACGAGACCGGCGCGGTTCAACCGGTGGCTCGCATCGCCGCCATGGCCGCCGATGCCGGAGTGGCTTTTCATGTGGACGGAGTGCAGGCCTTCGGGAAACTGCCGGTGCGCTTCTCCGCGCTCGGTGCGACCTCGTATTCCCTCAGCGGCCACAAAATCGGAGTTCCCAAGGGCATCGGGGCGCTGTTGGTGAAGAAGGGCTCCCTGGTGGGCCCGCTGCAATTCGGCGGCCGCCAGGAGCACGGGTTGCGAGCCGGAACCGAGAACGTGCCGGGAGCGGTTGCGCTGGGCCGGGCGGCAGTCGCCGTTGAGGAAGCTCTGGAAGAAGAATCGGAGCGGATTCACAACCTGCGCGATCTCCTGGAGCAGGGAATTCTCGCTCGCGTCCCATGGGCGCACGTCAATGCCGCCTCCGCACAGCGTTTGCCGAACACTTCGAATATCTGTTTTGAAGGTATTGAGGGCGAGGCGATGGTGATTTCGCTCGACCTCAAGGGCTTCGCGGTGTCCAGCGGCTCGGCGTGTTCGAGCGGGGCGGTAGAGCCTTCCCACGTGCTGCTTGCCATGGGCCTGGGGCCGGAAAATGCGCGCTCCAGCGTGCGGTTCTCGCTGGGGCGGTCGAACGCCCTGGATCAGGTGGACGCGCTCATAGACGCCGTAGCGCAATCCGCCGCGCATCTGCGCAGGCTCTCGCCAAGCTATAGTTCCCGTGAGTAGTAACAACATCATTGCCGTCGCCATGTCGGGCGGTGTGGATTCGTCCGCCGTCGCGGCCATGCTGCATCGCGAAGGCCGCAACGTGGTTGGCCTCACCATGCAGTTGTGGAATCAGCGGCGGCTGCCCCAACTGGTCCCGGAAGGTGGCGCGACCGGGCGCTGTTGTTCCCTGGACGATGTCTACGATGCCCGTCATGTGGCGCAGCAGATCGGCATTCCTTACTACGTGGTGAATTTCGAGCAGCGCTTCGAGCAGGAAGTGGTGAAGCCGTTCGTTGACGACTACCTCGCCGGCAAAACTCCGATTCCCTGCACGCTCTGTAACAACTTCATTAAGTTCGATCAGTTCCTGGAGATGGCCGAAGGCGTTGGCGCCTCGCACATCGCAACGGGTCACTACGCCCGCATCGGCTTCGATGAACCCAGTGGACGCTGGCAGATGCGAAGGGGTTTGGACCAGAGCAAGGACCAGACCTATTTTCTGTTCGGCCTGAAGCAGGACCAGCTTGCGCGCACGCTATTTCCGCTGGGAGGACTTACCAAGCCGGAAGTCCGGGAACTCGCGGCTGCCCTCGGCGTCGCCGTTGCCGCGAAGCCCGACAGCCAGGAGATCTGCTTCGTTCCGAATGGCGACTATGCCGCTTTTATCGACGCCTACTTCGTAGAACAGGGGCTCCAGCCGGAACGGGCGCAGGGGGAGATTGTCGATACCGCCGGCCATGTTCTGGGTGAGCACCACGGCGTTCATCATTTCACCGTGGGCCAGCGCCGGGGGTTGCGTGTGGCCGCGGGCGAACCGCTTTACGTCATCGCTACCGAACCTGCCACGCAGCGCGTCATTGTAGGGCGGAACGAGGATCTGCTTTGCGGCCGGCTCACTGCGCGGGGCGTGAACTGGATATCGATTGCACCCATCTCCGCTCCGATTCGCGCCGAGGTGAAGATTCGCAATAAACACGCGGCCGCTCCGGCGACACTGACCCCGCTTTCTACTGCGGATAGCGTCGAGATCCGCTTCGACGAGCCGCAGCGGGCCGTCACGCCGGGCCAGGGCGCGGTTTTCTATGACGGTGACCTGGTGCTCGGCGGCGGATGGATTGAGCGTTGAAGCTTGCCGCGCGCCTGGTCCTCTTTACACTGGCTGTCGGTCCCCGGTCCTTCTCGTTCCGTCTTGCCCGCCTGTACACCTTCGTGCTGGATCTGGCTCTTCCCCGGCTGCGCCGCATTGCCCGGCGTAACCTGAGCCTGGCCGGCTATCCACGGCAGGAGCACCGGAAGATCATCGACGGCGTTTTTCTGTCGATCGCGCGTCTGCTGGTTACCTTCGCGCGGTTTCCGCAGATGAATGCGGCGAATGTGGGAGCCTGGATCCGCTATGAAGGATTCGAGCACTTCCAGGCGGCGCGCGCTCCCGGAAAAGGCGTCCTGTTTGCAACGGCGCATTTCGGAAATTGGGAACTGAGCGCTTTCGCCCACGCTTTGATGACCGAACCTTTGAACATCGTGGTCCGGCCGCTGGATGATCCCGGCATTAATGCCCTGGTGGAGCACCGCCGCCGTCTCTCCGGCAACCGGTTGATCGAGAAATGGGACGCAGCGCGCGTCATCCTGCGCGCGCTGCACAAGGGCGAGGCCGTGGGTGTTCTGATTGACCAGAACTCATCGCTCTCCGAAGGCGTGTTTGTCGATTTTTTCGGCGTGCCCGCCTGCGCCAACGCGGGCTTTGCCAAGCTCGCCGCGCACAGCGGAGCGGCGGTCCTGCCCGGTTTTGCTGTCTGGT
>Ga0207695_10011913_pt1 | contig 10474 bp, 10 predicted proteins | sample KBSC54metaG_FD_184354 | JGI IMG/M metagenome (GOLD analysis project Ga0207695, IMG submission 184354) | Corn rhizosphere microbial communities from Kellogg Biological Station, Michigan, USA - KBS C5-4 metaG (SPAdes) (version 2) | ecosystem: Host-associated > Plants > Roots > Rhizosphere > Soil... | reverse complement strand
AAATTAATGAAAAAAGATGTGTTACATCAGTTCCTTATAAGTGGCTTACACAAAATCCATTTCGTTCTACTTATTTTGCTTCACTCGCTATGGCAGCGGAAATGAGTACCGGCGCTATTGCGCTTAACAACGTGTATGAAAGGGAGCCACCGGTATCAATGCTCGTAACAAAAATGGAAGCTATCTATTTTAAAAAAGCAAGCAGCACTATTTTTTTTACTTGTGAACAAGGAAAAGAAATTGAATTAATGATTGATGAGGCTGTTGAAACAGGCGAGGGAAAAAGTATTGTTGCAAAATCAACCGGTAAAAATAAATCCGGAGAGATAGTTGCGGAATTTTTATTTACATGGTCTTTTAAATCCAAAACCACTAAGATTAAAGTGTCATAAATCATTTTGTAATTTGATTTCTTATCTTCAATTTTCAATGCTTAAATATTAAAACGTTTTATGAAGATTGCATTTCACGGCGCAGCCCGTACCGTAACCGGTTCCAAACATTTACTCACTTTAAAGAATGGCAAAAAATATTTATTGGATTGCGGCATGTTCCAGGGAATGGGCGATGAAACTGATGAGTTGAATCATGACTTTGGTTTCGTTCCTGCAGAGATAGATTATTTAATTCTGTCGCATGCTCATGTGGACCATTGTGGCCTTATCCCGAAGTTAGTTAAGGAGGGGTTTGAAGGAAAAATTTTTGCAACTGATGCAACAAAAGCTTTATCAGCCATACTTATGGCCGATAGTGCAGGCATCCAGGAAAACGATTTAAAGTTTGAAAACAAAACCCGTGCGGTGCAAGGCCGGCCGTACCTGCAGCCGTTATACACAACGGAAGATGCCGTTAAAGCTCTTGATTATTTTGTTATTGTTGAATATGGACAGTGGCACCGTATAGACGAAAATGTTCAGTTCATGTATTTGGATGCCGGCCATATAATTGGCAGTACAACTGTTCATCTAAAAATAAATGAAAATGGAAATGAAACGCACCTCACTTTTTCCGGCGATGTTGGAAGATATCGCGATGTTATATTGAAATCTCCTGAAGTTTTCCCTCAGGCTGATTACATCATAATGGAATCAACTTATGGCAATAAACTCCACGACGAGGTAACAGGAACCGCTGATGCTCTTTTGCAATGGGTAACAAAAACATGTTTACAGAAAAAGGGGAAATTAATTATTCCCGCTTTTAGTGTAGGCCGCACGCAGGAGATATTATTTTTTTTAAACCAGCTTGAAAATGAAAATCGGTTGCCCCCGGTAAAATATTTCGTTGACAGTCCGCTCAGTCTTGAAGCCACTGACATTGTAAAAGGCTATCCGAAATATTTTAACAACCGTATTCAGAAATTATTATTAAGCGACCAGGATCCTTTTGATTTTAAGGGATTACATTTTATTAAGAGCGTTGAAGAAAGTAAATCGTTGAATTATCTGAATGAACCTTGTGTTATTATTTCAGCAAGTGGTATGGCAGAAGCAGGAAGAGTAAAACATCACATCAGTAATAATATTGAGAATAGCCGTAATTCCATTTTATTTTCTGGTTACTGCGAACCAAATTCATTAGGAGGAAGATTAAAGTTGCATCCAAAAGAAGTTGGCATTTTTGGACAAACACATGAAGTGCATGCAGATATAGGAGAGATACAAAGCATGAGCGCTCATGGTGATTATAATGATTTAAGTCAATGGCTTGCCTGCCAGGACCCGAAGCTGGTTAAAAAATTATTTTTAGTTCACGGCGAGTACGATGTACAGTTAGATTTTAAAAACCGCTTAATCAGCAAGGGATTTGCTGACGTCGAAATTCCGCCGAGACATTGGGAAATTGGATTGACGTAAATGCTCTGCTTATCATCGCAATTTTCTTTTCAAAAAATATGACTCAAAATAAAAGTAACTTAAAACACTAACAACGTAACTAATTATAAGGCAGACAAAGAGAGAAATGCCGTTTGCTGCCTCTTCGTTAAAATTTCCGGATTTCAGAAACCAATTTTCAATTCTGAGTTGCAAACTTCTCAAAACTATCAAATGGAAAATGTATAAGCCATAAGAAATTTTTCCGGTAAATTTTATCCATGGGTAATTAAATATTGTGGACAATAATTTATTGGAACTATTGGTTGCATATTCAATTAATCCTGCAAATGTTACCGCAATTAAACTGTATCCAATTGTGCTCAGAAATGGATTATTACCATTTGCATTACCGGTTAAAAATATTCCAGCAATAATAATTACGAATGCAGTCAGATAATAAAATGAAGGCAACTTGTTGTTTCTATGTTTTTGAAAAATATATAAACAGCCTCCTATTAAAAAGCCATCCATTCTGCAAAACGAATTATAGAAATAATATTTATAATCTAAAATGCCCGGATGATTTATATATAATGCTGTTCTTACAATTATTATTGAAATAACTATTGTAAAAATAAGCTTGAAAAAATATTTCTTTTGCCAGAACAGGTATAAAAAAAATGGCCACGCAAGATAAAATTGTTCCTCAACAGCCAGCGACCAGAAGTGATCTAAAAAATTTTCCTTTAATCCACTGTAAAATATCAAACTCCAATTTTGAAAAAAAAGCACAAAACTTAGCCAATGATTATTGTAAAAATCAAATAAATAAAAGTTTTGCTTTTTTACCAACAAATTGAACCCGATATAAAACATAATCACAACGAGATAATACAATGGTAAAATTCTCAATGCCCTGTTGATATAAAATTTTTGTAGAGAATTTTTTTGTTGTTGTAAAGCGATAAGCCTCGATGTAATCAGGTAACCGGATAAGACAAAAAACAAATCAACGCCGCACCATCCAAATGAAAATATAGGAATGTTGCCCCAATAATGAAACGATATCACTAATATTATTGCCAAACCCCTTATGCCATCCAATTGCGGAATATGGCGTTTCGTTACATCGGTTTGGCTGCTCATTTAATTTCTTAAAATTTTATTGTATAGCAGTTTGGTTGAATGCCAATACGATTATACCGGGATAAATATCGCTTAAAATATTTGAAGGGTTTAATGCTGGCGAGTCTTGTAATATTAAATCTTTTTGGTAGGGTGTTTTGTAGTAAAGGATAAAATAATTGATATGATATTCTTTTATTGCATTTACAATTTCTTGCTTAGTATAGTCGGTGGTGAAAGGCCCGTAATGCCTGCAATTGGCGAGATAGTTAATGATAACAGATTCCGAAAAGTCTTCACTGCTTTGATTACTAAAAAGTACGTTGCCTTTTATATTATTTTTTTTTAAGGCTGTAGCAATTCCAAAATAAGTTTTGCCACTTCCATATTGATTTTTCAATTCGATTATTGGATATATATAAAAACTTCCAATAATTACCAGGCTGAATAAATACAGGTATTTTGTATTGAAAGAAAAGTTGTCAATTAAAAGAGAAAGTAATACCGCGGCCAGTATTAATACAGATAGACTAACAATCCACAGATATCTCGGCTCAGAATGAAATAATAAAAAACCAGATGGCCAAATAATAATAAAACTCAGAAGTGTGGTCAGATTATTTTGGTTCGAAAAACTTTTAAACCTGGTAGCAATTAAGAAAATACCTAGTACAATAATTGTTATAAATGCAAATGAGAAATCATTAAAATGCTCGATAGTTTTTAAAGCATTAAATGCAATTAATTTTAATTGTGCTATAAAAACTCTGGCATTAGTAAAAGGTGTGATATTACTAAATTTCTTGTAACTTATATCATCAAAAATCGAGTAGCCTCCGGCGAAAGGTGGTGGATAGAAAACAACCCTTGGTTGATTATAAGCAGGAGAAAGAGAACCGGAAATGTTTTGTTGTCCTAATATAAAATGTGCATATTTCAAATTCAATGTGACGATCCAAAAACTAACCGTTAGGCAAAGAACAAATATTCCTGCAAAAGCCTTTTTCAGAAATAATGTTGAAATTTTTTTGTTTGAATTTTTGCCACTCGTTAAATAAATAGCAATGGGTAAATGAATAAGGACAAAATAGAAGGCATACGACTTCGCATAAAAAGCCATTGCTCCTGCCAGCGCCGCTAAAATGATACCTTTATAATTGGTTCCAAATTTTTCCGAACAAATAATGTTCAGGTACAATAACAAACATAATAATTCCAGTAAGTCACCAAATAAGCGATCAAAGGTAAAATGTAAAATCAGCAAAACTGCACCAAACATAGTTGCTGTTACAATAGAAAGATTGCACTTAAATTTTTTCAACAAATAGAAAAATCCTGTAATACTCAATAAGCCATACAATCCATTTAAATATTTAACGGAAAGAATTTCGTCAAAATTTAATTTTATAAAAGGAACTAACAGCCATGAACTTAACGGACTCCAGATTCCATTTATTGAATTATGAAAATTGCCTTTCGCAAATTGTTCCGCAACGCTTAAATAGCCTGTAGCGTCAGGATCTATTACGTAACGATACCCCGGAAAAAGTATAAAAAACAGGGAAGTGTAAATAGCAAGAAATAAAAGTAAATGCTTTGATCTCATTATTTCATTACATTGAGTTGTATCATGCGAACTACATATTTACCCAACATATCAAATTCTAAATTTACCAGGTCACCTTCTTTAATATTTTTAAAATTAGTATGCTCAAACGTGTAGGGAATTATTGCAACAGTAAAAGCATTTTTAGTCACATTAAATGCGGTAAGACTTACACCGTTTACGCAAATCGATCCTTTCTCGATTATTAATGCTCCTTTGTCCTCATCAAAACTGAACATATATTCAAAACTTCCACCAAGATCTTTTGTTGAAATGCAGCTACCTGTTCCGTCAACATGTCCCTGAACAATATGGCCATCAATGCGCCCATTCATTTGCATGGAGCGTTCCAGGTTGATGATATCTCCTTCCTTCCAGTTTTGGAGATTGGTATTATCCAAAGTTTCCTGTATGGCTGTAACACGATGTGCGTTATCGTTAACATCTTCTATTGTAAGGCATACACCATTATGAGAAAGACTTTCATCAATTCTCAGTTGAGATGAAATGGTACTTTTAATCCAGAATATTTTGTTAGTTCTATCGTCGGACACATTTTGTACTACGCCTTCGGCTTCAATAATTCCGGTAAACATGGTTTTGTATTTAGGTGAGCTTTTATATTTAGGATTTCTAAATTTAAAAATTTACTTTATCTTCGCATTCCTAAAAAAATAAAAGAATAAAATTTATGCTCATTATTGATTCAAAAGATTGCGAAAATATTGATAAAGCGCTCAAAAAGTACAAGAAAAAATTTGAGAAAAGCCGCACCTTATTGCAGCTTCGTGAGCGCCAGTCTTTTACCAAGCCCTCTGTAAAGAGGCGCGGTGAGGTTTTGAAGGCAGTTTACAAGCAGCAGATTGCCAGTGGTAAAATAGAAGCGTAGAATACTTTTATTCATAATCTTCTCACGGATAGCCTGAGTTAATTAACTTTACAGCTACCGTTTTTTTATGCCTATACCCGAAGCTTATCCTATTAGGGAATTTTTAAATTACCTCACTTTTCAAAAGCGATACTCCCGGCATACCATTATTTCTTATGAGAATGATCTTACGGGTTTTTTTGACTTTATAGTTTTGCAGTATAATTCGTTGGAATTAGCCGAAATTTCTGCGTCGGTAATTCGTTCCTGGCTTGCGTCTCTAAAAGAAAATAAGATTACATCAAAAACCATTAACCGCAAAATATCTACGCTAAAATCATTTTTTAAGTACCAACTTAAAATGAATAAGATAGAGGTGAACCCTGTGTCTGCAATTACATCGCTCAAAATAAGCAGGCGGCTGCCATCATTTGTTGAGCAAAAAGATATTAAAACATTATTTAATTATGTAGAATTTCCAGATACCTGGGAAGGTAAAACCAACCGGCTTTTATTAATGATATTTTATCAAACCGGGATAAGGCTTAGTGAGCTTATTAATATAAAAGAATCACATGTAGACACCAGTAAAGGCTCCATTAAAGTATTGGGCAAAGGAAATAAAGAAAGAATAATTCCGGTAAATAATAACTTACTCAAAGAAATTGAAAAATATACTGCTGAAAAGAATTTTAATATTGGTGAAGCGCAAAAAGATTTTTTATTTATAAATAGTAAACGGAAAAAACTGTATCCTAAATACGTTTATAATGTGGTAAAAAAATACCTCGGTGATGTTTCTACCAACGAAAGAAAAAGCCCCCATGTACTCAGGCATACTTTTGCCACTCATTTAACCAACAACGGAGCCGATATTAATGCCATAAAAGAATTGCTGGGTCACGCCAGTCTTGCATCTACACAAATTTATACCCATAATTCAATTGACAAGCTAAAGGAAGTTCATAAGTTGGCTCATCCTAAGTCATAATGTTCGCAGGCGGATAAGCTGAATCCGCAGGGATATAAATTAAATAAATATGAAATTTTCCTTTGAAAAATGCGTTCTGGAATGTAACTTCATTCAAACAGTTTTCATGACTCACCTCAAAATTGTTTATTGCTTACAACCTACTAAATTCAATCGAATTAATCTTTATTGTTCACCGTTAAAATTTATGATTTTTATGAACGTCAAAATTCAATCGCTTCATTTCGAAGCCGATTCAAAATTGGTTACCTATGTGGAGAAAAAACTCTCGAAACTTACACAGTACCATGAAAGGATTACGAAAGTAGATGTCTTTCTAAAACTGGATAATGTTGTTCACAATATTAAAGACAAGATCGCGGAGATTAAAGTTCATGTGCCGCGACACGATTTTTTTGTAAAACATTGTTCAAAATCCTTTGAAGAAAGTTTTGATATAGCTCTCGATTCAGTCATTACACAAATGAAAAGAAAGAAAGAAAAGATGGCGGCGTAAATTGCAATATTTTTTTTATACCAATCCCCCTTTTTGGGGGATTTTTTTTGGTTGACTATTTCGAAGCCTCATGAACAGACAGCGTATAGCAAAGCTTATTAACCCTCATTTTACGGGGCATTGCATTGCTTCTCCTGGCGTTTGTATAAGCTTGTTTTACCAACTTGAAATTTTCTTTTTCAAAATTTTTCCATTAAACATTTTGCATTACCTTTGCCTTCCCAAAAAAAAACCTATATAGGTATGCATATATTGGGAGAAAGTTCATTGCAAGTGTGTATTTGCGGCAATTGCCAGTGTAGCTCAGTTGGCCAGAGCAGCTGATTTGTAATCAGCTGGTCGGGGGTTCGAATCCCTCCACTGGCTCTGATCAATAGACAATAAGCAATCGGCAAAGAATAAGAGTTATTCGATTTTAAGTTACATATTGCCAATTGCAAATAGGAACGGGCAGTTACCAGAGTGGCCAAATGGAGCGGACTGTAAATCCGCTGTCTTCGACTTCGGTGGTTCGAATCCACCACTGCCCACTTAGATTGAAACTAGTTTTTTGAAATAGCATCAATAATAATAAAAGCGGAAGTAGCTCATTTGGTAGAGCGGTAGCCTTCCAAGCTTCAGGTGGCCGGTTCGAGCCCGGTCTTCCGCTCTTGGTAGTCATTAGTCATTAAGACATTAGTCATTTAAGAATTGTTTTGTTGACTACTGGCCAATGACCACTGGCTATAACTGGCTGTTGTAGCTCAGGGGTAGAGCACTTCCTTGGTAAGGAAGAGGTCGTGAGTTCAATTCTCATCAACAGCTCTATATTGTTGTTGTAAGAATTGATAAAGCAATCCCGATAAGATCGGGAAGGTCGTGAGTTCAATTCTCGTCAACAGCTCAACGGATATTAAAAGATGAACTGTTTCTTCTTACAATAAAATTTTTAAAATCAAATATTAAAAACAAATAAAATGGCAAAAGAGAATTTTAAAAGGGATAAACCCCACGTTAACGTTGGTACTATCGGTCACGTGGATCATGGTAAAACCACGCTAACAGCCGCTATAACCGATATTTTGTCTAAAAAAGGTTTAGCGGAAAAAAGAAATTATGATGATATTGATGGTGCTCCTGAAGAGAAAGAAAGGGGTATTACAATTAATACTGCACACGTTGAATATGCAACAGCGAACCGTCACTATGCACACGTAGATTGTCCGGGTCACGCCGATTACGTTAAGAATATGATCACAGGTGCTGCCCAAATGGATGGTGCAATTTTAGTGGTTGCGGCTACGGATGGTCCTATGCCCCAAACAAGAGAGCATATTCTATTAGCCCGCCAGGTTGGTGTACCTCGTATGGTTGTTTTCATGAATAAAGTTGACTTGGTGGATGATCCTGAGTTAATAGAATTAGTTGAAATGGAAATTCGTGAACTGTTAACTAAAAACGGTTTCGATGGCGATAATACTCCAATTATTAAAGGTTCTGCAACAGGCGCCTTAGCAGGTGATGCAAAGTGGGTTAAAGCCATTGACGATTTGATGGATGCAGTTGACTCATACATTCCCTTACCTCCCCGCCCGGTTGATCAACCGTTCCTTATGAGTGTTGAAGATGTTTTTTCAATTACCGGACGCGGAACAGTTGCAACAGGTCGTATCGAAAGAGGCCGTATAAAAGTTGGTGAAGGTGTTGAAATTGTAGGTTTAATGGAAAAGCCCTTAACATCAACCGTTACTGGTGTTGAAATGTTTAAGAAATTACTGGAAGAAGGTGAAGCTGGTGATAATGCAGGTTTATTGTTACGTGGTATAGAAAAAACCCAAATCCGTCGTGGTATGGTTCTTTGCAAGCCAGGTTCAATAACTCCACATACTGATTTTAAAGGTGAGGTTTATGTATTAAGTAAAGAAGAAGGTGGACGTCATACTCCATTCTTCCAAAAGTATCGTCCACAGTTTTATTTCAGAACAACAGACGTTACAGGTGAAGTTGAATTACCTGCAGGAACTGAAATGGTAATGCCAGGTGATAATACAAGTCTTACTGTTAAGTTAATTGCTCCGATTGCAATGGAAAAAGGTTTGAAGTTTGCAATTCGCGAAGGTGGACGTACAGTAGGTGCAGGACAGGTTACTGAAATATTAAAATAAACCCCTAAATATCCCCTAAAGGGGACTTTGAAAGGTTTTCATAAATTTGCAAAGTACCTTGGGTTAATGCCTTTGGTACTTTGTTTTTTAAAGTTCTTTAATCAATATACACTTGCGAGACCTCCATTCAGGGAGGTTTGGAGGGTGTTTCTTACGGGCATAGTTCAACGGTAGAATAGAGGTCTCCAAAACCTTTGATCAGGGTTCGAATCCTTGTGCCCGTGCCAGGTAAAGTGATGATTTGCTGATTAGCCAATTGCTAATTTTGCAAACATTAGCATATTATCGCATTCGCTAATTTGCAAATTAATTTTTTATGAATAAAATATCATTATACATCAGGGATTCTTATAAAGAAATGATGCAAAAGGTAACATGGCCAACCTGGGAAGAACTGCAACAATCCACCATGATTGTGTTGGCGGCAACCATTATTATTACGGCAATTGTATGGCTTATGGATTTCGCATCCAACGGTGTTTTAAAATTTATTTATTCTTTATTTCAGTAATTATGACAGATACTAATAATACGGAGCAGGAAACTACAACTAGTGAAAATGAGGAAGTAAAATCTTCCGTGCCTGAAAAGGAAACAAAATGGTATGTTTTAAGAGTTGTAAGTGGTAAAGAGAGAAAAGTAAAAGAATATCTCGACAAAGACATTATAAGAAACGGGTGGGATAAATTAATTCTCCAGGTTTTTTTACCGGTTGAAAAAGTCTACAAAGTACAGAATGGTAAAAAAGTAATGAGGGAGCGTAACTTTTATCCGGGCTATGTAATGATAGAAGTTATTGATGGAAAATTGACTGATGAAATTGTTCAGCATTTAAGTAACATTAGTAACGTAATGCATTTTTTAACTGATGGCAAAGGTTCAAAAGGAAATATTATCAGTCTTAGAAAGGCAGAAGTAAACAAAATGCTGGGTAAGGTTGATGAAATGGCGGACGCTGGTGGAATGACGATGAGTGAACCATTTATTGTAGGTGAAACCATTAAAATTATTGATGGCCCATTCAACGATTTCAATGGAGTTATTGAAGAAGTAACGGATGAAAAGAAAAAGTTGAAAGTTCAGGTTAAAATCTTCGGTCGTGCTACACCTGTTGAATTAAATTATATGCAGGTAGAAAAAATTTCTTAAAAATATTTTTAAAAAAATTAAAGCCCACTTCAATGTTTGTAGTGGGTTTTTTTGTTGCTTTTATTGACGACAAATGGGCTTTATTCTCCCTTGCTTTTTACCAATAAATACCAATCATTTTCTAAAGGAAGGTAACCTAAGTCGTAACAAAAAAAATATACATTTCCTTTTTTATTGGTATAAGTATTTGTAAAATATTTGAACTGAAACCCTTTTTGAATTAGCTTCTGTTTGGTGGTTTTGGTCATCTCTTCTCCTTCAGCAAACTGGTTTTCTAA
>Ga0207695_10011912_pt1 | contig 10474 bp, 14 predicted proteins | sample KBSC54metaG_FD_184354 | JGI IMG/M metagenome (GOLD analysis project Ga0207695, IMG submission 184354) | Corn rhizosphere microbial communities from Kellogg Biological Station, Michigan, USA - KBS C5-4 metaG (SPAdes) (version 2) | ecosystem: Host-associated > Plants > Roots > Rhizosphere > Soil... | reverse complement strand
TCATCCAGCGCCTCTTGCGCCGATCCCGATGTCCCAACCTGTCAGAGAGTTTTTGGGAGATCGTCTAACGGTAGGACAACGGACTCTGACTCCGTTTATCTAGGTTCGAATCCTAGTCTCCCAGCCATCACGGAAGCCCCGCCCAGCGCGGGGTTTCTTTTTCCAAGGTAACCAGTTGATTCCGCTGTTGCTCGTGGTTCGGCCCCACCGAGGGCCTGTACATGCCGCGACGCCGTGTTCCCACAACGTTCCCACATTGTTCCCACATCGCTAGCAAGCGAGGCCTCTTCCACTACCGGCGGCGACTCCCAGCGGGCCTTGGGGGAGAGATGACGTTGGCACTGCGCACGACCGACTACCGCGAGGCAAGACACCTCGCCGTGGTCCTCGACAGAACCTTCGACCGAATACTTCACAGGCACGCACACACACGCATGATCGACCTCAAGCCAATCCTCAGGGAGCAGTTAGCTGCCTCACTCCGCGCGGATCAGGAGCAGCACTTCTCCGCTGGACCCGGTCAGTCGGTTTACGGCATCACGCCGAACGATGACAACACCGACGCGTTGACCCATGACTTAGACTTAATCGACCTCCTGATCGACGATGCGGCAGAGAGGCTCGCTCGTCGTGAGGTCGCGCACGTCAGCAAGACGGTCGCCGAACTTGCGAAACGGCATGGCGTGCCTGCTGAGCAACACGTCGAGTTGGGGATTGGCCTGCTGCAGATCGAGCTGACCGCGATGCGGGAGGGCAGGAACCGTCTGCTGCACGGTCCTGTTGATCCGGTCACATTGGAGAGTTCGTCCATCACGGCAACGACTGTGGCAGCTCATGCACCCGACGGGCCTCTCCTCTCTCAGGTGCTCCCGCAGTTCGTCGAGTTCATGACGAAGGAGGGAGGGTGGCGAGGTCAGACGCTCGCCCAGAACGAGGCCACGTTCCGCATGTTCCTCGACCACTGCGGTGACTTGCCGGTCAGCGCATACACCCGCTCCGTGGTCGCCTCGTTCTACGACATCCTTCTCGCTCTGCCTACGAACTACTCGCGGCCCCCTGAGTGGCGCAAGCTGTCGCTGCGAGAGATCGTCGAGGACACCAAGGGACACGACACGCCCCGCCTCGCGATGAAGACAGTCAAGCGACACATCTACGCACTGAGCGGGCTGTTCAATCATCTCAAGAAGCGCGGTCACGCGGTGGCGGAAAATCCCGCGCGTGGGTTCGATTTCCCCAAGAAGGGCAGAGCCAACAGCAAGCGCAAGCCGTGGCAGGGTGAACGCCTGCGCAAGCTCTTCGCGTCGCCACTGTTCACGGGCAGCAAAACGGAGATTGCGCGGCACAAGCCAGGGACCTTGCTAGTGAAGGATGCCAAGTACTGGCTGCCGATCCTCGGCATCTACCACGGCAACCGCTTGGAGGAATTCGCGCAGCTCGAGCGCGGCGACGTTCGCACGCAGGACGGTATTACCTACTTCGACATCAACGACGACGGCGACAAGCAGGTCAAGAACGAGCAATCGAAGCGCCGTGTGCCGATCCACCCGGCCGTAATTCGGCTTGGCTTCCTCGACTACGTCGAGCGCACGGCGCCTAACGAGAGCGACCCCCTTTTCCCGGACCTGCCGCCCGGCGGAGCGGATGGCAAGCGCGGCTACACGTTCTCGAAATGGTGGCCGAGGTATCGACGCAAGGTCGGTCTATATGAGCGCGGGCTCGACTACCACTCGTTCCGCCACAGCGTGACGACGAAGCTCGCCGAGGCGGAGGTGTCGAATACGATCATCGACGAGCTGACCGGCCACGAAGGGCAGGGCACCAGCCGGACCATCTACACGCACGCGATGCCACTGGCGAAGCTGTACGAGGCGGTGTGCAAGATCGAGTGGCCGGAGATCGCGCTTACTGCCCGAGCCTAGGCGTCAGGTCTTGCAGCGGGCTCGACACCTTCAAGCCTCGTAAGGGCTGCTCGTGTCGTTTCTGGGTGGAACTCGCCCGCGATCATGCACATGACATGGACTGCCATCACTGCGATCGCCTCGGCGTGCTCGATCACGCTATAGATGTCTCTGTCCGGAAACGCAGGGCCAATTTCTCCTCCCATCGTGTAGGCTCCGACGACTTGGGCGCCGCCGTGCGTGAAGCTGTGAAACTTCCCCCAGGCGTTCGCGTATTGCCGAGAGAAGACTGGGAACTGATTGAACGGCGGGTGTTGCTCGATATCCGCGGCTAGGTCGCGACGGGGAACGATGTCGCGACGAATGAAGTCCTGCGTCTGTTCGTCGGTCGCGCAGAAGGCAAACCACGTCCCGCGCTTCAACGCCTCGTTCATGGGGCGCATCAAAGCAAAAGGGCTGCCGGCCAGCTCACGCCCGTGGTAGTGGAAGTTTGACGCAATCGATGCAGCATGGTCGAAGGTCAGACGAAGCAGCGCCCATGCGATACGGTATCGGTCTGCAACATTGGCCGGCAGCTCAAGGTCAGAGGCAACCGCGCCCGCTTGGTTCAGCGTACGTGCTACCTGCGCGGCGTAGTCCTCAATGCTCATACGGCCTGTTCCGTGCTCATAGCGGCAGCTCTAGCAGCTCGCACATCACCAGGCGCACCCAGGCCAAAACTCGCAGAACCTCATCCTTATTGGTCACGACGTGGGTGGACACGGCGCTGCGCGTGTAGACCGATCGAACCAAGCCGCCAATGACGTTCTCGACTCCGTCAATCGCGGTCTCAGGGACTTCCAATTGCCCGCTGGCACGACCGCGGTTGCGCAATATGAAGCGAGCCTTTTGTTTCATGGTCGGACGCTTGGCATCAGGCTCGAGCTTGAACCCTTGCACGGCTTGTACCTCAGCGTCGGGCGCCAAGGTGTCTAGGAGCTCGCGCAAAGACTCTCGAAGCTCTGTGGCAGTTCCGCGCCATGAAGCTCGCTGATGCTCTGAAAGGTCGCTCAGGGCTTGTTGATAGGAAGCTGCGGAGGCTGGGCAAACATCGGCGAGCGACTCCAGAATACGCATGTCGGCGTCCGACGTCTGAGGTCTCCCTTCTATGTCTCGTGCGACAAGAGACTGTTCCACTTTCAGGAGCGCAGAGCGTGCGACCGCTAGGGTCCGCAGACACTTCGCCTTGGAGCCGTTTCTGCGCGACGCCACCAGTAGCTGACGGAACGCGTCGTCAGCCTCCGTAAAGTCAACGCTGGCACCGCCGAAGGCTACGAGGTCGGGTTTCGTACGAGCGAAATAGGTCGATGCGACTGTGTGGAGGAGGCCTTGTACCTCCTTCGAAAAAATTTGCTCAGTCTTGGTAGACCTGACTTCTTTCTTCAGCCGGTCGAGGTCGGCGAGGCACTCCGCCAGAGCGGAACTCATGTTCTACTCGCTCTTGCTCGGCATGCTGTGTGTTACTAGGTTGTAGCCAACGCGCGTAAGTCGGTACTCCCCTCGTGCGGCAAGGTCGAAGTACCCGGACCTTTTCCCGTCCTTGAGGACCTGCTCCAGCTGTGTGGGCAATTTGAAGTTTGCCTGCTTGAAGTACTTGTCGAGATCAGCAGTGCTGATGGCAGTTTTTCTCTCTTCCGTGGGTGCAAGTTCCTGCAGGTAATACGCGACTAGACACGCCATCTGTCGAGCAGAATTCGGTTGCTTCTGCGTCTTGAGCGACCGAATATCGGTGAACGCTGGAGGAGCTGCCGCAGCTGGCGTCGCCGGAGGAGTCGGTGCGAGGGGTGGTGTGTGCCCGGGCGGGGGCTTCGCATCTCTTCGCGGCTCGCCCTCCACTCGCAGGTCGATCGCTAGATGTTTGCAGACCGTTCCGAGGATCGTCACCCGCTCTCGATCGTCGAATGGACTCAGGGCACTGACCACTTGGTCAATTGCCGTTCCCAACGTCGGTTTGTTGTCAGCCACAGCGTTCCTCCCTGTCCCCCCTCTCCGGGTTCTGGTCGCGTGGTACCAGAGCCGCACGTGCGGCTGAGTATGCGCTGTTCTTGACGTCGGGAGTAGTCGCAGGTATAAAACAGACTAACGAGCGTTACGCGGTTCTATACCAACGAGATGAGCATGAAAATCATTAGCTACCTTCGTGTCTCTACGCAGAAGCAGGGGCACAGCGGGCTTGGCCTTGCGGCGCAACGGAAGAGCATCGACGCGTTCGTGAGCGAGCGTCGCGGGCGCGTGCTCGACTCGTTTACAGAGGTCGAGAGTGGCAAGAACAACGCGCGGCCCCAACTTGCGAAGGCACTCCACCTCGCGAAGGTGACTGGAGCGACGCTCGTCATCGCGAAGCTTGACCGCCTCTCGCGCAACGCAGCTTTCCTGCTGACCTTGAAGGACAGCGGTGTAAGGTTTGTTGCTGCCGACATACCTGACGCAAATGAGCTGACAGTGGGCATCATGGCTCTGGTTGCGCAGCAAGAGCGTGAGGCGATCTCCAAGCGCACGCGTGAGGCGTTGCAGGCAGCCAAGGCAAGAGGTACGAGGCTCGGAAATCCAAAGGGCGCTGAGGCGTTGCGCCGCGCGAACAAGGGCAATCGAGCCGCAGTACGAGCAGTCCGCAAGTCTGCCGATGAGCATGCCCGGAACCTTGCGCCAGTGATCGACGCCCTGCGCGAGGAGGGTGTAACCAGCCTCGGGGGCATTGCATCCGCGCTGACTGAGCGTGGAATGCTCACTCCGCGCGAAGGTCAGTGGTACAAGGCTTCTGTGCGCAACTTGCTCAAGCGCCTCCGGGATCCAATCGCGGCTGAAGTGTGACCATCTGCCGGCCGATTCGCGGTCGCAGCCAGCAGCGGGGGCACGGGGGACGCGCGGTTGGCACTGAAATTCGATACCCCAACGAATTTTTGAGGCAGAATATTCGGGACAGCGGGGAGGGGGCGCAATGTCACCCGAGAAAGCTCAGGCACTCGAAGGCAGCGACGGCGAGTCTTCGAGCGCGAAGGTTCATCCTGTGCTCAAGGCGGTACTTGGCGGAGTCGCGGCCGTCTGGTTCCTTGCGGATTTTGTGTACGTCTGGTTCGGTTACTTCGTCACGTCGCGCGGACCGGACGGCCTTCACGACGGACTCGGAAGGCATCTGTCTCAGGCTCCAATGCTGATGAGAATTTTCTTCAACCAAGATCGCATGTGGGCCGGCTGGAGCTGGTTCTTCGCGGACATGGTCATTGTTTGGGGTAGCCTCGCGATCATCATGCTCATCGTTCGCCGCCTCGTTGAGGACGAATAGCATGCTCACCATCCTTCGCTGGATCGCTTTCCTCCCCGCCGCCTTCGTGGCGTCGATCTTGGTTGGCACAGGGTTCTATTGGGTCGGTACGTTCTTCGGCGAGTTCTACTCGTATGTGATGTGCGGCGCGGGCGGTGCCGGTGCCTTTATCGCGGTGGGCCTCTTCGTCTCCCCGAAGCGCAACAACGCGGTCAAATGGACTCTCATTGTCCTTTCGGTGTTGATCGGCGTCCTTGGAGCCGTGGCTGTTGCGCTCGGCGATGACGACAAGCTCAAGATGGCCGAGGGGATTTCGATGGCGATCTTTTCTCTCGTGTTCGCTTACATGCCCGCTGACGAGGTTGCAAAGCTCGTCAGAATTGGACCGGACTGAACATCAAGGACTGGTCCACATGATCGGACGCGTGCTGCTCGACACCGAGGTGTTCTACGTCACCCAAGGTCTGCTCGGGGGAATCACATGCACGCACAAGCTCGGCGGCATCACGCGAAAGGCGTCACTCAGTCAGCGCCTGTACCTGACGCGGATCATCGACGCAATGAAGTTGCAGGGCGTCGAAGTTGTGCCAGGCAGTGCGCCTGTCGAGAGGGCACTGGGGTGGTTCGCGTCCGCTGTGTCCGATCAGGGTTCAATGGCGGACGTGATGATGCGCAACACCGGCCCTGAGATGATGGCGAGCATCTTCATGAACCCCGCTCCACGCGTGGAACCGTTCCCTGAGGACTGAGAAGGGCAGAGACGGAGATGGATGAAGACGCCGGTAGCTGGAACGACCTCGTAGTCATGACGGTCTGGATCCTTGTGTTCGCCGGGGGCGGCAAGCTGCTGTCCGTGCTGATCTTCGAGCCGATCATCGAGCCGCTCCTTCGGTCGATCAAGCCGACGCCGGAGGGCGCGAAGAAGTCGGCCGTGGGCCAGCTCCTCGGTGGCATCGCAGTCATGCTCGGTGCCTTGGGCTTCCTGTGGGCGGTATCAGTCACCTCGATCTACATCTGCACCAGCCTGGGTCTCCTCAGGTAGTGACTTCCTCACTACGGCGTTCGTCGCCGGGTCGAAGCGCGAGGCGATGACGATGGCTTCCTTCGCGGTCTTGCCGCACGCCATCGCCCCGTCGCGTAGCTTGATTTCAGACCCTAGGCGAGAGGCGGACTGGCCATCGGACGATGTCCAGCTTGCCCCCTCATGCTGGCCAAAATGGCCAACCCTGTCGGCCGTGCTGACCCGATCAAAAATCAGGGTTGTCGAACTGAGGATCGCCGAACTCTGACGGGTCTTCGCGAGCCTCAGTCAGCATGAGCCGAAAGGCCGCCTTGACCCGCTCGATACTGTGCCTATCGCTCCACGTGGCCAGCTTTGCCGCCATCTTCAAGACTTGTTCGTCGTGGCGCTGCTCTGCTGTCAGGCCATCGCTTTCCAGCGGGTGCAAATGAAACTTCACGAAGCGCCAAGTCGGCCAACGGGTGGCCTTGTCCAGATCATCCTTAGGAACGCTGTTTCCCTTCCGAAGCTCATTGGCCAATGGGATTCGGTCCAGCATGTTCCCCACGGTCGTCTTGCTGCCAATTCCAAACCCGGCTTGCAGCTCTCGCTGACTCGTCCCAGATGCCTTGAGGGTTCTCTGTCCGCCTTGGGTCACGTCGATCAGGTGCTGCCACAGAGCTTCATACTTCTGCCCCCGTGTGAGTGACAAGTTGCGCCCGTCCAGGTTGACCAGCCGTGAAAGCTGTACAGCGCGTCGCTTCGTCATCGCTCGCACGCGCACGGGTACCATGCGCCGCTCGGCGTTCTCATAGGCCGCAAACCGATGGTGCCCGTCCACGACGTACAGGGCACTTCCAGCCTTGGCCACCAGCAGGGCCTCTAGTTCCTCGGATGGGTCAGTGCTCAGCACGCGCGTGAGGTCCTGAATCTGTCGTTCGGTCTCGCGTTGCTCATGGCCCGCCTCAGCGCGTCGCGTCGCACGCGGGTCACGCGGCTGTAGTACATCGTCAGTCTTCAGACTGCTTAGTTCCGCCAGTTCAGCGGGAACGGCCCTCCAATCACTCAACTCGCTTTTCAGCTGCTTCACTGCTCTGCCTCAACCCTCGCGTGGATCACTTCGAGATGCGCTTCAACGACTGGTGCAGCCGCACTCTCGATCGCTTCCCCGATGTGCCGTAGAACAACGCCACGACTCGCCGGGTACTTGTGCAACTCGGTGACGATGATGCGCCCGTTACGTCCCTCTTGTTCCCAGCGCTTGTGCGTTCCGCTCGCGAGGCGATGGACGAGCTTCGCACCCTGCACGCGCTTGTACTCGGCGCTGCGGTCTGCCTGCGGGTCATCGATCAACTTCATCTCCAGCGCCAGCCATGCGGCCAGCGGCCGCAATGGATCGATGCCAGCTTCACGCAGCCGCGCCCATGCAGCTCGCGCTCGCTCATCAGGTTTCCTCCCAGTGAGCCGAAATGCCTCGATGTGCTGACCCGCGGAGTCGTACAGACGCTGGATAGCTGACACAGCCAGGTCCACAGCGGAAGCATCACGATGTGAGTCCAGCCAGTCATGCGCCGCGCGTCGATACGAAGTCAATTCGCTGACCGAGTAGCTGGCCCTGAAGTAGGAGCCGTGCCGCCGATAGTGGTCGACGTGGCGTCGGCAGTAGAGCCGGTGCAGTCCCTTCCGCGCTTGCGCTGTGGTCGGCTGTCTGCAGCCGAACACGCGGCAGCGTTCGTAGGCATCCTTCGGATTGGAGACGCGTCGGCGGATATCGGCGCGTCGGCGCATGCGGGCGGTCACGGAGCCACCCGGTTCAATGTTTCGACCATCTCAACTCACAGACAAAACTCGACGCCCCGCGCTATGCCGGAGGGGGACGCCTACGAACGGGAAGGTGCGGAGTGTATGGCCAGCCGGCGGGCCCGTCAAAAGCGCTCGACTTCCGTTGTTCGTCAAGTGTAGGGAGGCGTGTACGCTTTGACCGGCCGCGACTTTGCCAACCCGACCAAGAGCACGAGTCCGCACAATGCCGTCATTGTCCAATCGGACAGCGCTGGTACGGTGACGGGAGCGCTCACTCCTGTTGTGATACGCCCGATCCGGTTTCCGATGGCTTCTGTGAACCAGAGGTTGCCGTCGGGGCCAACCGCGATCTGGTAGGGATACATGCCGGCAGTGATGCCGGCGCTGAACTCGGTGACGACTCCTTGCGGTGTAATGCGCCCGATTCGGTTGCCATTGAATTCTGTGAACCACAGGTTGCCGTCGGGGCCCGCCGTGATGAAAGCGGTGTGAGCGCCAGCGGTGATGCCAGCGCTGAATTCAGTGACGACTCCGAGTGTGGTAATGCGCCCGATCTGATCGCTATCTTCCCCAAACCACAGGTTGCCGTCGGGGCCGGCCGTAATGCCCAATGGGCGAGCGCCCGCGGTGATGCCGGCGTTGAACTCGGTGACGATTCCAACCGTGGTAATGCGCCCGATCCTCTCGCCCTGCAGTTCTGTGAACCACAGATTGCCATCGGGGCCCGATGTGATGCCGGAAGGATAATTTCCGGCGGTAATGCCTGTGCCGAATTCGGTGACGACTCCGAGCGGACTGATGCGCCCGATCCGGTCGCCCTGAAATTCCGTGAACCACAGGTTCCCATCGGGCCCGACCGTGATGAATTCAGGATTGGCCCCGGCTGTTATGCCGGCGGCGAACTCGGTGACGACCCCGAATGAAGTAATGCGTCCAATCCGATCGACTCCGCCCTCCGTGAACCATAGGTTGCCATCGGGACCAGCCGCGATGCCGCCAAGGTTCGCCTCGGCGCTGATGCCAGCGGTGAACTCTGTAACGACTCCGGCTGTGGTGATCCGCCCGATTCGGTTTCCGATTTGTTCGGTGAACCAAAGGTTGCCGTCCGGGCCGGCCGTAATGCCGTTGGGGAACGAACCCGGGGTGATGCCGTTGCTGAACTCGGTAATGACCTGCGCTTGCGCAACAGTGGCGACGGCTACCAACGCCACTGCACTTGCTCCTCTGAGGCTCACCACACGTGCTCCCTGCTCAACGACGAACGAATGGTGCGCTACGGCGCCGGACGATCGCAAGTCGCACCTGCGCCAGACTTGCGAAGCAGAACAGTTGTTCCCACAATGTTCCCACACCGATCCACCACGCCGAGCTACGGTGATGGCAGATCAACGGGTTACCGGTGTGCGGGAAGGTCCTAGTCTCCCAGCCAAAAAACAAATGGCCCCCGGCGTGGGGCCATTTGCTTTTTCAGTCTGCAAGCTGATGATCGAACCCGCGGCGTTCGACAAGATCGCCGGGAGCGATTTTGGACGGCCGCAGGGCCGACCCGGGAGCGCGCAGCGCACAGCGCGGAGGGTGGGCCTCATCGATGGGGCGAACAATTCCGGTCTCCCCGCCAAAACGTTCAGGCCCATGATTTTCATGGGCTTTTCGTTTTTAGAGTCAACGGCCCTGGGATACCCGCTTGGAAATTTCAAGCCCATGTGCGTATCTCATCACCTCGTTTGCTCAGCCACGGGGCGTTTCACTCACCCGCGCGAGTCCGTGGCTCGTCGATCAAAAAGCGAAGCCTGTGTGGACGCGAGACCCGGCGACCGCCCAGGCATGGGCGGTCGTCCTGGCCGCGCGCTATGCTGGCTCCTGCTCGGCCGCGACGAGTTTGTCCGTGCGGTAACCAGTTCCGCCCTTTGGCGAAGCATTTCAAGTCGTGGCGGAAGGCCGGATGCGAACCTTCGAAATGATCACGAAGGTCAAGACGGACGGTAGCGCTGCCGACAATGCGGCAGCGGTCGAGGCTGTTCGCCTCATGACATCGGCGCAGGCATCGTCCCGGAGGAAAAATCCGGCGATTTCTTCGGGTGAAGCGACTGGCCTCATGAGGCAGCAGACAAACCCAACAACGAGCCGATGCCTGATGGACCCAGTCGGGATTCACACACGAAACACGCCTGTATCCGGTCGGGCACGCCCTGGATCCGGCCATGGTCAATGACTTTGTCCACGGGCTCGACAACCCGGCGGTGACCGAAGCGGCGCTGCACCTGGATCCGGAAAAGGTGACGCTTGCTGCCGCCGGCGTCACCACAATACTAGCGCCGGGCCCGACTCGCGTCGTGCGCGACTTCATGCCGCGCTGGCCGCCGCGACCGCACGACATTGAACTCGCCATCAACGACATCGAGGACGCGTTGATGCACGCCCGCGGCAAGCTTGGCAACACCGGTGCTGTCGCAAGCGAAGATCGCGTTCTGC
>Ga0207695_10011907_pt1 | contig 10477 bp, 9 predicted proteins | sample KBSC54metaG_FD_184354 | JGI IMG/M metagenome (GOLD analysis project Ga0207695, IMG submission 184354) | Corn rhizosphere microbial communities from Kellogg Biological Station, Michigan, USA - KBS C5-4 metaG (SPAdes) (version 2) | ecosystem: Host-associated > Plants > Roots > Rhizosphere > Soil... | reverse complement strand
GATTCACCGAAACCATGTTCGGAGTGCCACTTTCCGCGGCTTTTTTCGCCAACGCTTCTACTTCGGAGAAAACGGAACCAAGAGGCTTTTCGACCACGCAAGGTATGTGCCTGTTCAACAGAAGGATTCCCGTTTCGGCAATATTTTCCGCCGGAACCACCGCGATGCAGCCATCAATCTCTTCGCGCGCTAGCAGTTCTTCGATATTGCCGTAGCTGGCTTTGAATCCGTATCGCTCACAAAATCTTTGCGCCCGCTTGATTCGAATATCGCAAGCCGCGACGAGCGCAATTTCATCCGGGTACTCGGCCCTGTATCTGGCCAACGGAATTGCGTGGCCGGTCTCGGCGTGTTCCCCGCACCCGATCAGCGCCAGGCGGATCATGGAAGGCTTATTCATGGACTGGTGCGAACCAGTGGAACTTCCTCAGGATGGGTCGCGTTCGCGCCCGCCTTCGGATTTCCGCGGATGAAGAACAAAGATCCGCCCACGGCGAGTGTCAGCAGCGCGAACCAGATTACTGTCAGTCGCTGGCTGGAGGGCACATCGAACAATAACAACAGGCTCAAAGCTCCAATGGCGCAGATAGTACGACTTAAAAACCGAAATACCGGAGCGGTAAAATCGGCCGAGTCTTTCAGTTCCTTACATACATCGACAGGCGTATTCAAATTCCGGAAGAGCCGCTCTCGTGCCGGCCAGTCTCCACGGTCCAACAGCATGCTTAGGAAGAAAACGGCGAAAGAAGACGGGACGATTATCACCACCTGCTGTATGAGGCTCCAGTGATACACAAAGGCTCCTAGAATGCCCAGAACCAGTCCCGTGGTAAACGAAGCCAGACCTGACCAGGGCGGTGTGCGACGCACGGCAAGGCCAAGCAGCGCCGGGGGGCCGTAGGCCAGCGACATCAACGTATTGAAGGTGAGCATGACTTGAAAGACGCTTTGCCCGCTCGCGGCCATGATCACCGCAATCACGGTGGTTGCCCCTCCAATCAGGAACGTTGTGATCCATCCCACCACCAGCAACTCGCGTTCACCCGCTTCCTTTCGCAGCAAGGCCTGGTACATATCCTTGGTAAGAATCGCCGATTTCAGATTGAACTGGGCTGACAGATTTGCCATGGTCGCGCTGAACATGGCGGCGAGCATCACTCCGATCAGGCCGTGAGGAAGCAGGGTCAGGCTCGCGACCGCGTAAGCTGCTTCGCTCGGTTTGGGTAAGGCCGCCCGCAGAGACGGCAGCACGGGATACACGACGCGCATCGCCATAGGCGGAATAAACCAGATGAATGCTCCGGCGAAAAACAATACGCTGCACAGAAGCGCAATCTTCCGCGCCGATCGTTCGTCATCCACGCTGAAGTAACGCTGGGCCATCGCGCTGGTGTTGTAGCCAAACGAAACCATGATCGTCCACGAAGCCAGGTAGAACCATCCAAATTCGCCCGACCAATGAATCGTCTTCATGTCCGCCGGAAGCGCATGCACGAACCCTCCCACACCGCCTACCCGAAGCAGCGACATCACGACAAGAACGAGGCAAAAAGGCATGAGGATGGAGGCCTGCAAAAAATCCGTCACCACGACCGCCCACAATCCTCCGAGCACACAATAGAAGACGATGAGCGCACCCGCTCCAACGATCGTCCAGGTCACAGGAAAACCGCAAGCGGCCGAAACAAAAAGGCTCAGGCCGAACAAAGTACTCGCGCTTGTAAATAATTGAAAGACGATCGTGGACCAGGAGAAAACCTGGTGCGTTGCAAGGTTGAAGCGTCCCGCCAGGTACTCCATCACCGTGGTGATTCGGCTCCGGCGCCAGCGTTCGGCGAAGATGAAGTAGCCCAGCAAAAAACTCAATGCATTGCCGATATATAAGCCGATAGCTGCGATTCCTGAACGATAGGCAACTCCGGCAGCGCCCGTAAAAGTCCAGGCGCTGAAGCCCGACATGAAGCAACTGAGCCCGGCTACCAGCCACGGGATGCGGCTGCCTCCGCGGAAGTATTCCGCAGCACCCCGATTGAAGCGCAAAACGTAGAAACCGACTCGCACCATGAGCAGCGCGTAAAGGACGATCACCAGGTAGTCGGTGCGGTTGGCGGTACTCATTGGGGGTGCCCCTTCTTTATACTTTGTTTTGCCTGACAAGTGAAAGAAAAGAAATACTGAAAGAAAGAAAACGAAGTACTGCGGTGTTATACTCGCATCCTCATGGCGCGTCCTGGACTGCTGGTCAGTGCCCCGCGGCAACTGTTTGAATCATTCTTTTGCCCAACTGAAAGAAAGCGGCTCGACCGGGCATTCACGTGGGAAAGGATCGAAGGTGGCACAATCTCCCGTGAATTCCGGCGGAAACTGCAAACGACCGATGCGCTGATCACCACCTGGGACAGTCCACGTTTTGACCAGAAATTACCGCGAATGGCTCCCCGCCTCCGCATCATTGCGCATTGCGGAGGTGAAGTAAAATCGCGCTTCGCTCCCTCGTTGTTTAACGCCCTGACGATCACTAATGCCGCCGCCCCAATGGCCGGCGCCACCGCCGAGATGGGCGCTGCCCTGCTCCTATATTGCGCACGCAATGTCGATTTCTATCGCGCCGCGCTGCGCAAAAAATCAAACCGCATATACCAGCAGGTGCACCTTCATGGCGCGCCAGAGTCGATGGTCGGCGGCACCGTTGCTATGATCGGATTCGGACGAATTGGACGTGCTCTGGTGGATCTGTTGCGCGGGTTCGAAGTAAATTGGCTGGTGCACGATCCTTATGCCAACAGAGCCTTGGCGCGGAAATATGCGATACGTTTCGTGGGCCTCAAAGAACTCCTCTCCCGGGCGCATCTGCTGGTCCTGACCGCGGCGCTGACCGATGAGACACGCGGGATTCTCGGACGCAAAGATCTCGCCGCTCTTCCCGACGGCGCGACCGTCATTAACGTCGCTCGTGGAGGCTTGATCGACCTCAACGCTCTGCGGAAAGAAGTGCGCTCTGGGCGCCTCCGCTGCGCTCTGGACGTAACCGATCCCGTGGAGCCGCTCAATGTGAACGATCCACTGCGCACCATGCCAGGTGCGATCGTCACGCCCCACATTGCCGGCAGCGGACTCCATGTGCGGCAGGAGATCGCGCGCGTGGTACTGGACGATCTGCAAGAATTCTTCAGCGGCGGCCAAGTCGCCAATCGCGTGACAACGGCTATGCTCGAGCGGATGACGTAGGAATGAAAATCTCGTTCTCAACCCTGGCATGTCCGGACTGGAGCATGCCGCAGATTATTCAGCTTGCTGCCGATGGCGGCTACGACGGCATCGAGCTGCGATTTGTCGAGGGAGAAGATTCGCTCTGGAAGCTGGCCGCCTTCTCCGGAACTCAAATGGCCGAGACCAGGCGAGCATTAACCGATCACGGGTTGACCATCGCCTGCGTGGATACGAGTTGCCGGTTTCACTCTCCCGAGGCCAGGGAACGTGACGCTGCAATCCAAGAGGCAGAACGCATGTCGGATGTAGCCGCCGAACTTGGCGCACCAGGAATCCGCGTTTTTGGCGACACCATCCAGCCGGGCACGGATCGCGATTCAACTCGCAACTGGATCGCTGAGTCGATTAGGAAAGTGGCCGATCGGACCGCCCAGAACCGTGTTCAGGTGTGGATCGAGACTCATGGTGATTTCGTGGCAGCGGGTGAGACCGCCGCCATCGTGAGGGAATGTAGTTCTCCCTCAATTGGAGTGGTATGGGATCCCGTCAATAGTCTAGTAGCAAGCGATGAGCCACTGGCAGAAGGTGCGACATTACTGGGGTCGGCGATCCGCCATATCCATGTAAAGGATTTCCGGTATACCAGCGTTGGAGTCCAATACGTTCTCACTGGTGAAGGTGCCTTTCCGTGGAACGATTTCAGCGCCGCTCTAAAAGAGCTCAGCTACAAGGGCTATGTCTCCTTCGAATGGGAAAAGAAATGGCATCCGGACTTGGAGGAAGCTACGATCGCCGTGCCCCATTTTCCGAAGAATTTTGCCAAGGCATACGCTCATGGCTGAACGCAAAACGTTGCGCGCGATGCGAGCGGAAGATGTCCCCGCTGCCTTCGAGTTGTCTGCGCAAGCAGGGTGGAATCAGACCGAAGAAGACTGGCGCACGCTGCTTGCACTCGCTCCGGAAACCTGTCTCGCCATCGAGGTCGACAGGCAACTGGCGGCGACTACGACTCTGCTGTGCTACGGCCAGCGATTGGCCTGGATTGGAATGGTCCTGACCAGGCTGGAGTTCCAGCGGCGCGGCTTTGCCAAGAAGTTGTTCAGTGAAGCCCTGAAGCGGGCCGACGAAATGGGAATTGAAACCATCAAGCTTGACGCCACCGAACAGGGACAGCATCTCTATGAACAGTTCGGCTTTCGTGGCGAAGAAGAAATCGTGCGCTGGTCCCGGCAGAACTCCGGCACTGAGCCATTGACCGTCGTGCGCTCGTCTCTCCCGGTGTGGCGCCACTTGGACGCAAACTATTTCGGAGCGGACCGTCTGAGCTTGCTCGAACGCCTGGCAGAAAAAAACCCTCCGGCCGTGCGTGGACAGTCTTATCTGTTCTCCCGGCCCGGCCGTACGAACGCCTACCTGGGTCCATGTGCGAGTGATAATTCCGAAGACGCCCGAAATTTGATCTCCGCTTACGTGGAAAACTCCCAGTGCAGTTGGTACTGGGACCTGCTTCCCGGGAACCGGCAAGCCGCCAGCACCGCGCGCGACTTAGGATTCACTCCGCAACGGCATCTCCTGCGCATGGCGCGCGGCAAGGAAATCCGTGAGAACCGGGATGCGATCTATGCCATCGCCGGTTTTGAACTTGGTTGAACATGAACATTCAGACAGAGCCAGAACTGGAAGAGTTGCTCTCGCGACCCGACGACGCGACCGCCCATGCTATGGCTTCACTCGAAGGCGATCTGCTCATACTCGGTGCGGGCGGCAAGATGGGCCCCAGCCTGGCTCGATTGGCTCGCAGATCATGCGAACGCGCGGGCATCAGGAAACGCATTCTCGCCGTCGCCCGTTTCACCAATTCCAGTCTAGCGGCCGAACTGGGCGCGGCTGGCATTGAGACGATCACTTGCGACCTTCTCGATCGAGAGTCGCTGTCCCGACTGCCCGACATCCCAAATGTCATCTTTATGGCGGCGAGAAAATTTGGGACCTCCGGGGAAGCTCACCTGACCTGGGCGATGAACACATATCTTCCCGGACTCGTCGCCGAGCGTTATCGAAATTCTCGAATCGTTGCGTTTTCTACGGGAAACGTGTATCCGCTCCGCTCCATCTCGCAGGGCGGCGCAAAGGAAACTACGCTGGTCGATCCAGTCGGTGAATATGCGCAATCGGCACTGGGCCGCGAGCGCATGTTCGAGTACGCATCGGCCAAATGGGACACTCGTGTAGTCCTGTTACGCCTGAATTACGCTGTCGAGTTGCGCTACGGAGTACTGGTGGACGTCGGATTGTCGGTATTCGAACGCCGTCCGATCAACCTGGCGATGCCCAAAGTCAACGTTATTTGGCAAGGCGAGGCGAATGCCTGGTGCTTGCGCTCCTTCCCCTTCTGTCAGGCCCCTCCCGTCGTACTGAATATTACTGGGAGTGAAACGCTTTCCGTTCGCGAGTTGGCGCTCGAGTTTGGCCGTGATTTCGGCATTGAGCCAACCTTTGTCTCCGAAACTGAAGGTGTGAGCGCGCTGCTCAGCGACGCCAGCAAAGCACGAGGACTATTTGGCGATCCGAAGATCAGTCCTCACGAGATGATTTCCGGAATTGCAAACTGGATTAAGACCGGCGGGCCGCTCCTGAACAAGCCCACGCATTTCCAGGCACGGGACGGAAGATTCTAATGCGATTGCGCGAACAACTTCACTCCGGACTGGTAATTCCAGCTCACCCTCTGGCGTTAAATTCCCAGCGACAGTTGGACGAGCGGCGGCAACGAGCGCTTACCCGCTACTATTTGGCCGCCGGCGCGGGCGGAGTCGCAATCGGGGTACACACCACTCAGTTCGCCATCCGAAACGTAGGATTGCTCGAACCCGTTCTGGCTTTAGCAGCCGAAGAGTGTCGTGATCCCAACGTAGTAAAGATTGCGGGGGTATGCGGACGCCGAAAGCAGGCCCTGGCGGAAGCAGAGCTTGCCGCAAGATTGCATTATCACGCGGCACTGCTAAGTCTCGCCGATCTCAAGGACGAGAGCACTCGGCAACTGCTTGACCATACGCGCGCCATCGCCTCGGCCATCCCCGTAATCGGGTTCTACCTGCAGCCTGCGGTCGGAGGAAGGCTATTGCCGTATGACTTCTGGCGGCAATTCGCCGAGGTCGAGAATGTGGTCGCCGTCAAGATAGCTCCGTTCAATCGCTATCAGACCATTGAAGTTATCCGGGCCATTGCCGATTCCGGCAGGGCTCGCGAAATTGCCATGTACACCGGAAATGATGACCACATTCTGCTCGACCTGCTCTCGGTCTTTGATTTCGGGTCCGGGCCCATGCGGTTCTCGGGCGGACTGCTGGGTCATTGGGCGGTCTGGACCAAGACTGCAGTTGAGCACTTGGCCTTGGCGCGACAACACCACGATTCGATCTCCGGCGATCTTCTGCGCCTGAGTCATCAGATTACCGATGCGAACGCGGCCATGTTTGATCCCGCCCATAATTTTCGCGGCTGCATTCCAGGGATTCACGAAGTTCTCCGCAGGCAGGGGCTGCTGGAAGGACGCTGGTGTCTCAATCCCGACGAAGAACTCTCACCGGGACAAAACGAAGAGATCGATCGCGTTTGCAAAGCCTATCCTTTCCTCCAGGATGATGATTTCGTAAAGGAACACCTTGATGAATGGCTTCACTAGCGTGGTTCTAATGCTGCTGGTCTTGTCCGCAGTCCCGGCGTCTCCGCGCGAGGCTGTGGTGCAGTGTGTGCACGCCAACCAGGACGTACCACTTACACTCGATCCAGCCTCGCCTTTCTGGCATGATGCGCGCGTTGTGGCGGTTGAGAAAGACCGCTTCGGAAAAATCGTCCCGAATTTTTCCGCCATGATCCGCACCCGTTGGACACAAAAGAATCTTTATTTGTTGTTTGTCTCTCCCTACGACGAACTCCACCTAAAACCGAATCCCACAACGCAAACGGAAACCAACGAACTCTGGAACTGGGATGTCGCGGAAGCTTTCATCGGCTCCGACTTTAATGACATTCAGCGCTATAAGGAATTTGAGGTTTCTCCCCAAGGCGAGTGGGTGGATTTGGACATCGACCTGCACAAACCACACCACGAAGATGGTTGGACGTGGAACTCGGGGTTTGAATCAGCCGCTCGCATCGACCCGGCCGAACACATGTGGTATGCCGCGATGCGTATTCCCTTCTCCGCAATCGACCACCAGGTTTCCGTTGCGGGCCACACGCTCCGCATCAATTTTTTCTTCAGCCAAGGGAGTCCAGCGCATCACCACGAGCTGGCCTGGCAGCCTCCCATGAAAGAAACGTTTCACGTTCCAGAGAGATTCGGTTTGATCAGGCTGGTGAACAACTAGAAATATTCGACGGAGTTGAACATGCAAGCCTTTCGCAAATTCGCGTCATACGTTCTGCTAATCGTCGTCGCTATTGTCCCGCGCTTTTCGAGCGCCGAGGATCATGCCGCCCCAATCGTTGAGCGCGGCGTTGCCGTGAAGATGCGCGATGGCACGATTCTTCGTGCCGACATCTATCGCCCAAATGCTCCGGGGAAATTCCCGATTCTTCTCACGCGCACTCCATACGACAAGAACAACGACCAACTCTTTGGTTTACAAGGTGCCGCCCGCGGCTACGTAGTCATCAATCAAGACGTGCGCGGCCGCTACACCTCCGATGGCGAATGGTATCCATTCCTTCACGAAACTGACGACGGTTACGACACCATCGAATGGGCGGCCGCGCTTCCCTATTCTGACGGCAGAGTGGGAATGTATGGCGGCTCCTACGTCGGGGCGACCCAGATGCTCGCGGCAATTTCCCATCCGCCTCACCTTGCCGGAATCTGTCCCGTGGTCACCGCCAGTAACTATCACGATGGCTGGACCTACCAGGGCGGCGCATTCGAGCAGTGGTTCAATGAATCCTGGACCTCCGGATTGGCGGAAGACACGCTAAACCGACATGTTCGCAAACAAGTGAATGCTCAACACGGCATCAACACGCTTCCCCTGACCGAGTATCCACTCTTCCCGTTGCCGCCATCTTCTTCCAATACGGAATTGCTGCGCGCGCTCGCGCCCTACTTTCTTGATTGGCTGGCGCATCCGAGCTACGACGACTACTGGAGGCGTTGGGCGATTGAAGAGCGCTACCCTGATATTCGGGTGCCATCGCTCACCGTCGCAGCGTGGTATGACATCTTTCTGGGCGGCTCGCTGCGCAACTATATCGGCTTAAGACACAGAGCTGGCGACGACTCCGCTCGCCAGGGCCAGCATCTGTTGGTCACGATCGGTGGCCACGCCGGCTCGGCGCAAAAGGTCGGAGATGTGGACTTCGGTCCCGCCGCTCCCTTCGATGAAGACACGGTGACTCTAAATTGGTACGACCATTTATTCAAGAATGCAGCCAACGAGTTCGCCGGTTCCAAGCGCGTACGCATTTTTGTGATGGGCGCCAATCAATGGCGCGATGAAGACGAATGGCCGCTCGCCCGCGCAAAGGAGACAAAGTACTATCTCCACTCCGCGGGAAAGGCAAACTCCGCAAGCGGGGATGGCATCCTCTCGACCGCGGCTCCCGCCGCGGAAAAAAATGATCAGTACACCTACGATCCATCCAACCCGGCGCCGACAATCGGCGGCCCGTTATGTTGCGATTCCGATCATCTGGCGCCTGGTCCGCGCGATCAGAGCTCTGTCGAGGCCAGACCAGATGTCCTTGTCTATTCGACTCCGGCCCTGCAAGAAGATCTTGAGGTCACCGGACCGGTTCAGCTCGAACTATTCGCCAAATCTTCCGTAATCGACACCGATTTCGTCGCCAAACTGGTGGACGTGCGTCCTGATGGCTTTGCGCAGAACTTGACCGAGGGCATCGTTCGCGCCCGCTATCACAGTTCGCAGGAGACGGCCGAACTTCTGAAGCCTGGCGAGATTTACAAATTCAATATCGATCTGTGGGCGACGTCGAACGTATTCCGGCGAGGACACCGCCTGCGCCTTGAAGTCACCAGCAGTAATTTTCCGCGGTTCGACAGAAACACCAACACCGGGGACGATTCAGCGCACTCGCGGAAGTTCGCAGTGGCCCAGAACGCAATCGTTCATGACGCGGAGCATCCCTCAGCTCTCATCTTGCCCATTGTGCCCACGCCTTGACCATCGATCCGCACCGCGAAATTCTCCAGCAGGAGGGAGACCATGCCTCAAAGCGCTACACGTCAACGCATCTTTCTCGCCCCGGCGCCGCGCGCGGTAGGCGATATTTTTGACTCCGATGATCTCGCCCACTTGCGGGCTCTCGGCGACCTGATAGTGCACGAGGCAGGTCCGGTCACCGACGAGCAGTTCAACGCTATTTCCGGCGATACCGCCATCATCATTGGTCAGATTGATCTGCCGGAATCACGGCTTAACAAGACGCCCTGCTTGAGAGCAGTCTTTAATGTCGAAGGAAATTTCTTGCCCAATGTCGACTACGCATATTGCTTTCGCAATGGCATTCGCGTTCTTGGGATTGGTCCCGTATTCGCTGAACCCGTCGCAGAGGCCGCGCTGGGCATGGCCATCGATTTGGCCCGTGGCATTACCCGCTCTGATCGCAATTTTCGTCAAGGCGTCGAAGAGTACGGGCTCGCAGCAAATAGCGAGGCGTTCTCCCTGTTTCGTCAGAACGTAGGATTCGTCGGGCTCGGAGATTTAGGCAGGGCGATTCTTCCATTGCTTCAACCTTTCCATTGTCACATTCGGGCCTACGACCCCTGGCTGCCCGATGAATATCTTCGCACGCTCGGGTGCGACGCTGCTCCGCTCGAAGAAGTATTCCGCCTTTCACAAGTGGTTTTCGTTGTCGCTGGAGTAACCGCGGACAACCAGGGATTTCTTGGGCCACAACAGTTCTGTCAAATGCTACCCGGCGCCGCGCTGGTGCTGGTCAGCCGTGCCGCCGTAGTCGACTTCGATTCACTGGTCGACTTTGCCCGGCGTGGTCGCATACGCGTGGCCACCGATGTGTTCCCGCAGGAGCCACTGCCCGCGGCCCACCCGGCCCGGCAATCCGGAAATATATTACTCTGCGCACATCAAGCTGGCGCCATGGAGGCCACCATCAGGCAAATTGGAAAGATGGTTGTCGCCGACGCGAAGCTGATCTTGAGGGGCCTGCCTCCAGTTCTCTGTAAATCAGCTCAACCCGAGACGGTTTCACTTTTCCGCAGCAAACCGATAGAAAAGACGTGAGTAGCTCC
>Ga0207695_10011905_pt1 | contig 10481 bp, 10 predicted proteins | sample KBSC54metaG_FD_184354 | JGI IMG/M metagenome (GOLD analysis project Ga0207695, IMG submission 184354) | Corn rhizosphere microbial communities from Kellogg Biological Station, Michigan, USA - KBS C5-4 metaG (SPAdes) (version 2) | ecosystem: Host-associated > Plants > Roots > Rhizosphere > Soil... | reverse complement strand
GCGAGCTTCATCTTCTGCACTTCGCCGGTCGTATAGCCCGATTCGTCGCCGAGCACGATCACGCAGAGCGTCGCCGCGAGGCCGAAGCCGGCCGCGACCGCGAACGAGCGCAGCGCGAAGTCGATGTCGCGCTTCTTCAGCAGGTACCACGACGACACGCCGAGCACGAACATCGCGGCCGACACGTAGCCGGCCGACACCGTGTGCACGAACTTCACCTGCGCGACCGGGTTGAACAGCACGTCGAACAGGTTCGTCAGCTCCATCCGCATCGTCTGGTAGTTGAACTCGGCGCCGACCGGGTTGTTCATCCAGCCGTTCGCGACGAGGATCCACAGTGCGGACAGGTTCGAGCCCAGCGCGACAAGGAACGTGACCATCAGGTGCTTGACCTTCGACAGGCGGTTCCAGCCGAAGAAGAACAGGCCGACGAACGTCGATTCGAGGAAGAACGCCATCAGGCCTTCGACCGCGAGCGGCACGCCGAAGATGTCGCCGACATAGTGCGAGTAGTACGACCAGTTCGTGCCGAACTGGAATTCGAGCGTGATGCCGGTCGTCACGCCCATCGCGAAGTTGATGCCGAACAGCTTGCCCCAGAACTGGGTCATGTCCTTGTAGACCTGCTTGCCGGTCATCACGTAGACGGCTTCCATGATGACGAGCAGCCAGGACAGGCCGAGCGTCAGCGGCACGAACAGGAAGTGGTAGAGCGCCGTGATGCCGAACTGCAGGCGTGATAGATCGACGACTTCACTACTTATCATGGTGGTCTCCCTCGGTGGGTGCAGGCGCCGGTACCGAGAGCAACTTCTCGGCGACGGCGGCAGGCGGAAGCGACATGTGCTCGGCCTGCGGATGATTGAAGAATGCGTATTTGAGCGACATCAGGAGGATCAGCTTGACGATCAGCACCAGGGTGATGTCGCGGGCGAGGGTCGGTCCGCGAGCCCACGCGGCGATGCGCGCGCGCCAGCCGATCGTGCCGGCCGGCCGCTGGGGAGGCGGCGCAGGCTCTTTATTGATCGAGATCAAGGCGATTATCCTGAATCGATTTAGGTCGGATTGGGGGCGACTTTACGTCGGATTTATGACGGCCGTGAAAGCTGTTTTAATCCTTTTGCGCCTGACATGCCAATTTTAAGATGACGGCTTTCCGATGCCGAGTGCTGCGCTGCGGCAGACCGTCGCTAACTGCAGGCTGAAACTTGAGGCAGATCAAGGTTATGCGGAAGGGGCCCGAAAACGGCCTAATACCTGATGAATCAGGTCAATTAATCGCCGAAGAGACGGGCGGTAAAGCGGATGAAACGCAGCGGGAAAAGCGGAAAAAGCAGCAGGAAAAAGCAGACGAAAAAAAACCGCTGCCGGTCGGGCAGCGGTTTTCGATGAAGCGCTCTGAATCGCCGGATTTATGCGTATTCGGCGAGGGCGGTGCGCATCTTTTTCATTGCGCTCGCTTCGATCTGGCGGATGCGTTCCGCTGACACGCCGAACTCGGCGGCGAGATCGTGCAGCGTCGAGCCGCCCGAGCCGTCGTCGTCGACGTGCAGCCAGCGCGCCTCGATGATGCGACGGCTGCGCGCGTCGAGCGCGTCGAGCGCCTGCGCGATGCCGTCCGTCTGCAGCGTGTCGCGCTGACGCGCGGCGAGCACGGCGGTCGGCTCGTTGTGCGAGTCGGCCAGGTAGGCGATCGGCGCGTACGACTCCTCGCCGTCTTCCACCTGCCCTTCGAGCGCGATGTCGCCGCCCGACAGGCGCGTTTCCATCTCGGTCACGTCTTCGCGCTTGACGTTGAGCTCCTGCGCGAGGCCGTCGATTTCCTCGGGCGTCATCGCCTGCATGCTCTTCTTGTGGCTGCGCAGGTTGAAGAACAGCTTGCGCTGCGCCTTCGTCGTCGCGACCTTCACCATGCGCCAGTTGCGCAGGATGTACTCGTGGATCTCGGCCTTGATCCAGTGGATCGCATACGACACGAGGCGCACGTTCTGGGCCGGATCGAAGCGCTTCACGGCCTTCATCAGGCCGATGTTGCCTTCCTGGATCAGGTCGCCGTGCGGCAGGCCGTAGCCGAGATAGTTGCGCGCGATCGACACGACGAGACGCAGGTGCGACAGCACGAGGCGGCGCGCCGAGTCGAGGTTGTTGTTTTCGCGGAATTCGGTTGCGTACTGGCGTTCCTCTTCGGCCGTCAGCAGAGGAATGCGATTGACGGCCTGGATATACGCGTCGATGTTGCCAAGCTGGCCCGGCAACATCGATTGAGCTGCGAGCGCCAGCGAGCCTGCCGATTCGGCCTTGGCCGGCGTCGGGCTCAGGGTATTCGGAAGGGTCAGGGCGTTGCTCACTAAAAACTCCTTTGGAATCAGGGACAAACCCCGGGTCTCGGATGAGATTCCGGGGCCAATCTTAGCACTCCCGCAAACCGAGTGCTAATTCCTTAGAGCGGGCGTGGGCATCTGAGTTCCCGATTTTTCTATCGAGATAGTCGAGTCGATAGTCTAATCTGCGACCAAGGCGGCGGATCGAAGTTCCGTAAACCATTGTTTCTGATAGGAATCAGTAGACGATTTCGATTTTTGTCGTTTTGGAAGGAAGCCATTTCGCTTCGTGATGCCGATCCGAAAAGTCCTTTACCATACCATTCAGTTCGCTCGGGCCAGGCCGTCGCGGCAGGCTCCATTCAACCCACAAAGTTGGAGTGTCAGATGAACAATAAGAAGAATCGCCGGCCCCGCAGCCGGCTTGCGCTGCATGCGATGCTGGCGGCGTCACTTCTGGGCGGATCGGGCGCGGCGTTCGCGGATCGATGGGGTATCCAGGCGGGCGGCGGGTTTTCGGATCGTCACGGGATCGACAAGGCCGATCTCGGCGTGGTGTGGGATCCGGGCTGGAACTGGTGGGAAATCGGCGGCTGGCACTTCGCGTTCGTGATGGAAGGCCACGTCGGCTACTGGCACACGGGCGGCAATGTCCACGGCAGCATCGGCGAATTCGGCGGGACGCCGATGTTCCGCTTCATCAAGAGTGCGGGCCAGGTGCGCCCGTTCGTCGAGGCCGGCGCCGGTATCCGGTTCCTGACTTCCCCGACGATCTCCAACAATCTTTCGCTCGCGACGTCGTTCCAGTTCGTGGATGTCGTCGGTGTCGGCGCACAGTTCGGAGAACGGCAACAGTATCAGGTCGGTTACCGTTTTCAACATGTGTCTAACGCGGGTATCAAAGAGCCGAATCCTGGTATAAATTTCCACCAGTTCTACGTGCAGTACAACTTCTGATCCGCATGCCCGCGCACGGCGTGCGCGTTGCCGAGGAGTCAGGCGATGGCGAAGGTGGTCGATGCGATCCGCGCGCTCGAGCGCGATCGGTTCCGGGCGATGGTGGACGGGGACGGCGAGGCGCTCGACGCGCTGCTGTCGGACAAGGTGTTCTTCGTGCACACCAACGGCAAGCGTGAAACCAAGCAGCAGTTCATCGACGCCATCGTCGCCGGCCGCCGCCGCTATCGTCAGATCGAAATCCAGTCGCAGGACGTACTGCCCGTCGGCGGCGAAACCTGCGTCGTCACCGGGCGTGCTTTGATCGAGATGGAAACGAACAACGGCGGCCTGGTCTTTCCGATTGCCTATACGTCCGTCCACACCGAGGAGCAGGGCCGCTGGTGCCTGCTCGCATGGCAGGCGACGCGGTGCGCGACCGAGACATGAGCGCGCGTGGCGCTCCTTTTCATGTCCCCACCGAAGCGGCCTTATGGGCCGCTTTTTGCTGGCCCGTGCGGCGCGGATCGCGCGGCGCACGGGCGGTCACGCCCTGCTCGCTGACTGCCGAACCCTGAGCGTCAGGCCGCCGCGCGGCGATCCGTGCAATGCCATGCCGAACGGTTGATTGCGCTGACGATTGCATCGAGCGCGGCGCTTGCCGCATCGGCGTGCAGGCCGACCCCGTGCCGCAGCGGCGCATCGCCGACCCGGCAGCCGACCGATACCGCGATCCGGCCGTCCGTCGTGCGCGCATGTTCGTACGACGCGATGTCGATCGCGGCGCCGGCGGCCGCCGCGAATGCCGCGGCGAAATGTCGCACGGCGTCTTCGGGCGTCGCGTCGGCCGCTGCCGGCGCTGCCGCGATCTCGCGGTTCTGCCAGCGTGCACCGCTGCCATGCCGCGCGGCCGGGCCGTCGGTCTCGAAGAATTCGCGGGCGAACAGCGCGCAGATCGCGTCGCCCGTCACTTCCTCGCCGGACGCGTCGGCGAGCGTCTGCACCGCATGGCTGAATTCGATCTGCACGCGGCGCGTCGGTGTGAAGCCCATCCCGCGTTCGAGCAGGAACGTCGCGCCGCCCTTGCCTGACTGGCTGTTCACGCGGATTACCGCGTCGTAGCTGCGGCCGAGGTCGGCCGGGTCGATCGGCAGGTACGGCACTTCCCAGACCGCGTCGGGGCGCTGCTGCGCGAAACCCTTGCGGATCGCGTCCTGGTGCGAGCCCGAGAACGCGGTGAACACGAGGTCGCCCGCGTACGGATGGCGCGGATGCACGGGAATCTGGTTGCAGCGTTCGACGACGCGGCGCACCGCGTCGATGTCGGAGAAGTCGAGGCCCGGGTCGATGCCTTGCGTGTAGAGGTTCAGTGCGAGCGTAACGAGATCGACGTTGCCGGTGCGCTCGCCGTTGCCGAACAGGCAGCCCTCGATGCGGTCGGCGCCCGCGAGCAGCGCGAGTTCGGCCGCCGCGACCGCGGTGCCGCGATCGTTGTGCGGATGCACGGACAGCACGATGCTGTCGCGATACGCGAGGTTGCGGTCCATCCATTCGATCTGGTCGGCGAACACGTTCGGGCTCGCGGCCTCGACGGTGGCCGGCAGGTTGACGATCATCTTGTGGTCGCGGGTCGGCCGCCAGGTTTGCGCGACCGCGTCGCAGATTTCGCGCGCGAACGTCAGCTCGGTCATGCTGAAGGTTTCCGGCGAGTACTGGAAGGTCCAGTGCGTGTCGGGGCGCGCGGCGGCGTGTTCCTTGATGATGCGCGTGCCGTCGACCGCGAGCGCCTTCACGTCGTTCTTCGACATTCCGAACACGATGCGGCGGAACGACGGGCAGACCGCGTTGTACAGGTGCACGATCGCGCGCGGCACGCCTTCGAGCGCGTCGAACGTGCGGGCGATCAGGTCTTCGCGCGACTGCACGAGCACCTCGATCGTCACGTCGTCGGGAATCCGCTGGTCGTCGATCAGCTTGCGGACGAAATCGAAGTCGGTTTGCGATGCCGACGGAAAACCGACTTCGATCTCCTTGAAACCGATCGCGACCAGCATCTCGAAGAACTCGAGCTTCTGCTCGATGCTCATCGGCTCGATCAGCGACTGGTTGCCGTCGCGCAGGTCGGTGCTCATCCAGACGGGCGCGCGCTCGATGGTGCGGGTCGGCCAGCGGCGGCCATTGATGCGGACGGGCTCGAACGGACGGTACTTGTCTTGCGGATTGCGCTTCATCTTCTGGACCTCGGGTCTCAAGTCGCGAGCGAAGACGGGCGGCAGGGGCGACGGTTGGCGCTGCCTCGCACCGCGGCGCGCGATCGCGCTGCGGTTGCGGATGATCTTCGCGAATCGACCGACGGATAGACGGACGAATGCTGACGACTTCGGGTTGTAAAAACTGCGAGAGGGGTACGGCGAGGAACTGCAGGGAGGGACCGTGCGGACAGCACACGGCGCTACGACAGCCTTACGCTAGTCGTAGCGATAGCGGCCGCGCTAGGCGGCCGGAGGTAATTCGGAGGGTGTTCGGAAAGGAACGCATGACGGCAACTCTATGCCAGGATGCGCTCGCGTGTCAAATGGTCGGGCGCGCGGGGCGGGTCGTTGCCGCGCCGTCAGCGTGCGATGCGGGCGATCTGCACGATCGTCGCGACCTGCCGCGCGACCGTGTCGGGCACCGGCATCTCGCCGCGCAACACGGCGTCCGTCCACGCGGCCGTCGTCGCCGCATCGCGCGATTCGGGCAGCGCGACGGGCGGCGTATCGGTCGACGAACGTTCGGCCTCGATCAGCGTGTCGCACACGCCGTCGTGCAGCCAGTCGACCTGCACCTGGCGCCGCGTATCGGCGACGGCCTCGCCCTCGGTGCCGCGCGCGAGCAGCGCGCCGCCGAGCGCGGCGTCCGGATGGTCGCGGAACAATTGCGCGAGGCTGTCGCGGTACGGCGGATGCGTGTAGTTGACGAGCCGCAGGCCGGCCGGTGCGAACGGCTGCAGGATCTTCACGAGCGTATGCGTCGAGTTGCGCACGCCGAGCACGCTGCGCATCGACAGCAGGTGCGCGATGCGCGGCGCCAGCGCTTCGATCGGCGCGAACGCGACGCGGCGCTCGGCGAGCATGTCCTCGATCGCATCGTGCGACGTCGACGGCGCGAGCGACAGCGCCGAGAAAATCTCCGCGCTCGTCACGCGGCCCGGGTCGCGCTCGACGCCGTGCACGAGCACCGGCACGCCTTCGCGCGCGAGCAGCAGCGCGAGCAGCGGCACGAGGTTCGGCTGCTTGCGCGCGCCGTTGTAGCTCGGGATCGACACGGGGCGGAACGCGGCGTCCTGCACGTGCACGGGCTCGAACGACGCCTGCGCGGCGGCGAGCATCGCGGCCAGCTCGTCGGACGTTTCGCCCTTCAGCCGATAGGCGATCAGGATCGCGCCGAGTTCGACGTCCGACACGCGTGCGTCGAGCATCGCGCGATAGAGCTCGAACGTGTCCTCGGCAGACAGTGCGCGCGCGCCGTTCGGGCCGCGGCCGATCTCCTTGATGAAGCGGGCGCAACGGAACGGAACGGCGGCGGGATCGTGGGAAGCGGTCATCGGGACGTGGGGCGGGCGGCCGGCATCGGGCCGCGCGGTGAGCGTAAGGAATGCCCCGAGTATCGCACGGGTGCGGCCGGCGCAAGCGCGGCCGCGCATCGCGTCGCGCTACACTCCTGGTTACCGGCGGTGGGCGCGCCGGCTGCGCCGCGCCCGTGCCGTTGCCGGCCGAATACGACTACGAGAGACATCCCATGAAGCTCTACAGCTATTTCCGCAGTTCTGCGTCGTACCGCGTGCGGATCGCCCTGAACCTGAAGCAGCTGCCGTTCGACTATGTCCCCGTGCACATGCTGCGCAACGGTGGCGAGCAACTGAAGGACGAGTACCGTGCACTGAATCCGGATGCGGTCGTGCCGACGCTGACCGACGGCGACGCGACGCTGCAGCAGTCGCTCGCGATCATCGAATATCTCGAAGAAACCCATCCGGAGCCCGCGTTGCTGCCGAAGCAGCCGGTCGACCGCGCGTACGTGCGCGCGGTCGCGCTGCAGATCGCGTGCGAAATCCATCCGCTCAACAACCTGCGCGTGCTGAAGTACCTGAAGCACACGCTGCAGGTACCCGAAGAGGCGAAGAACGCGTGGTACCGGCACTGGATCGAGGCGGGCTTCGAAACGCTCGAGACGCGCCTCGCGAACGATCCGCGCACCGGCAAGCTGTGCTTCGGCGACACGCCGACGCTCGCCGACCTGTGCCTCGTGCCGCAGGTGTTCAACGCGAACCGCTTCTCGATCGACACGACGCGTTATCCGACGATTCAACGGATCGTCGACCATGCATCGACGCTCGACGCGTTCAAGGCCGCCGAGCCCGGCGCGCAACCCGACGCCGAATGAGCGCGGCGCCCCCCGGGCGCGCATGAAAAAGGGCGCCCGAAGGCGCCCTGGGCGATGCGGGCCGGCGGCGTTCAGCCGAGCAGCGCGTCCGCGAATTCCACGGCGCTGAACGGCTGCAGGTCCTCGACCTTCTCGCCGACGCCGATGAAGTAGACGGGCACCGGGCGCTGCCGCGCGATCGCGGCGAGAATCCCGCCCTTCGCGGTGCCGTCGAGCTTCGTGACGATGAGTCCCGTGAGGCCGAGCGCGTCGTCGAATGCCTTCACCTGCGTGAGCGCGTTCTGGCCGGTGTTCGCGTCGATCACCAGCAGCACTTCGTGCGGCGAGCCGTCGTGCGCCTTCGAGATCACGCGCTTCACCTTCTTCAACTCTTCCATCAGGTGGAGCTGCGTCGGCAGGCGGCCGGCCGTGTCGGCCATCATCACATCGATCTTGCGTGCGCGCGCGGCGCTGACCGCGTCGAAGATCACCGCGGCCGGATCGCCGCTTTCCTGCTGCACGACCGTCACGTTGTTGCGCTCGCCCCAGACCGCCAGCTGTTCGCGCGCGGCCGCGCGGAACGTATCGCCCGCAGCCAGCAGCACCGACTGGTCGAAGCTCTGCAGATGCTTCGCGAGCTTGCCGATGCTGGTGGTCTTGCCCGCGCCGTTCACGCCGGTGATCATCATCACGAGCGGCTGTGCGCGGCCGAGCATCAGCGATTTCTCGAGCGGCTTCAGCAGCTCGACGAGCAGGTCGTGCAGCGCACTCTTCACCTGCTGCGGGTCGGTCAGCCGGCCGGTGCGCACCTTTTCGCGCAGCGCGTCGAGCAGGTACTCGGTCGCGTCGACGCCCGCGTCGGACATCAGCAGCGCGGTTTCGAGTTCCTCGTACAGATCCTCGTCGATCTTCGTGTTGACGAATACGCCGGTGATGCTGTTGCCCGTTTTCGCGAGCCCCGTTTTCAGGCGCGCAAGCCACGATTGCTTCGCGGATGCATCCTGCAGCGGCGGCGGGACGATTTCGACCGTCTCGACGACTTCGTCGCGGCCGTCGTTGGTCGGCGTGACCGTCATCACGACGGCCGGCGCGGCCGGTTGCACGGGCGCCTGCGGCACGTCGGCCGCGGGCGGAGCCTCGAGCGCGGGCGCCTCGGACGGCTCGTCCGTTTGCTGCGCGTCGGCCGATTGCGATTCCGCGGGATCGGGCTCCTGCGTTTTCTTGAATCGTTTGAAGAAGCTGAACATGGTCTGACGTCGGGAAGAGGGTGGGCCGCCGCCAGGAGCGGGGCGCCGGATGGGCCGTTCTGCGTTCGCGCGGGCGCGGCGCACGGCGGCCGAAACCGTGCATTTTATCAGTGCGGCGTGGCACTCGCGTCAGTGCGCGACGCCGCTGTGGTAACGTGCGCCTGTTTGGCGGTGCGCCCTGGCGCGCGCCCGGTCCCTCCGTTGCCTATATTCCGTATGTCCCGTTCCTCTCCCGGCCGCCCGGCGGCCCCTCCTGGCCGCGGCAAGCCGCACACGATCCGCATCATAGGCGGCGACTGGAAACGTACCCCGCTCGCGGTGCTCGATCTCGACGGCCTGCGGCCGACGCCCGATCGCGTACGCGAGACGCTGTTCAACTGGCTCGGCCAGGATCTCGAAGGCCGGCGCTGCCTCGACCTGTTCGCGGGCACCGGCGCGCTCGGCTTCGAGGCCGCGTCGCGCGGCGCGGCGAGCGTCGTGATGGTCGAACGCCATCCGCGCGCCGCGCAGCAACTGCGTGCGATCAAGGACAAGCTCGGCGCCCGCACGGTCGAAGTCGCCGAAGCCGATGCGCTGCGGCTCGCGGCCGGGCTCGCGCCGGGTGCGTTCGACGTCGTGTTTCTCGATCCGCCGTTCGGCGATCCGGCCGCGCTCGAGCGCGCGATCGCGCTGTCGGCGCCGCTCGTCGCGGCGGGCGGCGCGCTGTACGTCGAGACGGGGGCGGAACTCGATCCGGCCGCGCACGACGCGCTCGCGGGCTGGCAGGTCGTGAAGCACGGCAAGGCCGGTGCGGTTCACTATCATTTGCTGCGGCGCGAAAATGATGAATAATGCGCGTTCCATACGAGGCGGCGCGCCGCAAAGGCGACGCATGCCCATCTCGGCAGTGGCGTGCGCATCGCACCGCTGCCATCCCGTTTGCGTGATGACAGGAGGAGCGACATGGTAGTCGCCGTGTATCCCGGTACGTTCGATCCGCTGACGCGCGGGCACGAAGACCTCGTGCGGCGCGCGTCGAGCATTTTTGATACGCTGGTGGTCGGTGTCGCCGACAGTCGCGCGAAAAAGCCGTTCTTCTCGCTCGAAGAACGTCTGACGATTGCGAACGAGGTGCTCGGCCATTATCCGAACGTGAAGGTGATGAGTTTCACCGGTCTGCTGAAGGACTTTGTCCGCACCAACAACGCGCGCGTGATCGTGCGCGGCCTGCGCGCCGTGTCCGATTTCGAATATGAGTTCCAGATGGCGGGGATGAACCGCTATCTGCTGCCCGACGTCGAGACGATGTTCATGACGCCGTCCGATCAGTACCAGTTCATCTCGGGAACGATCGTGCGCGAAATCGCACAGTTGGGCGGCGATGTCAGCAAGTTCGTGTTTCCGTCCGTCGAGAAGTGGCTGACCGAGAAAGTCGCCGCGATGGGAGGCCCTGCCGCGTGACGCGGCGCCGGCCGGTTTCGTTGCGAAGCCGGCCGCCGGCCTGAAGAAGTGAGATCAGTATGGCTTTGATGATTACCGACGAGTGCATCAATTGCGACGTGTGCGAGCCCGAGTGCCCGAACGGCGCGATTTC
>Ga0207695_10011899_pt1 | contig 10484 bp, 10 predicted proteins | sample KBSC54metaG_FD_184354 | JGI IMG/M metagenome (GOLD analysis project Ga0207695, IMG submission 184354) | Corn rhizosphere microbial communities from Kellogg Biological Station, Michigan, USA - KBS C5-4 metaG (SPAdes) (version 2) | ecosystem: Host-associated > Plants > Roots > Rhizosphere > Soil... | reverse complement strand
TGATCGACATGAAGACCGGCCAGGTGGTGGAGTTCGTCGACGCCGAGATCGAGGCCCTGCAGGAGGCCATCGCCCGCAAGCTCGGCTACCGGCTGGTGGACCACCGGCTGGAGCTCTACGGCATGCCGATCGAGGAGACGTAGCTTTCCCTCCCCGAGACGGGGAGGGTGGCTGGAGCGAAGCGACAGTCGGGTGGGGAAACCGCGTTCAAGCCCTGAGTCGGCGCGCCGGCCAGCAGTTCCCCACCCGTCTCGCTGGCGCTCGCCACCCTCCCCATGAAGGGGAGGGAAACTTGCGCCGTTCCCCCGCCAACCCCATAACCCCAGCCATGTCCGACCCCGCGCCCGCGAAGCGCCTCTTCATCAAGACCTACGGCTGTCAGATGAACGTCTATGACAGCGAGCGGATGGCTGATGTCCTCGGCCCGCTGGGCTACGCCATGACGGAGACGCCGCAGGGCGCCGACCTGGTGGTGCTCAACACCTGCCACATCCGCGAGAAGGCGACCGAGAAGGTCTATTCGGAGCTCGGCAAGCTGAAGGAGATGCGCGACGAACGCCTGGCCGAAGGCGGCAGCCGCATGACCATCGCCGTCGCCGGCTGCGTCGCCCAGGCGGAGGGCGAGGAGATCATGCGCCGCCAGCCGGCGGTGGACCTGGTCGTGGGGCCGCAGGCCTATCACCAGCTGCCCGAACTGATCGCCCGCACCCACCGCGCGCGGGGCGAGCGGCTGTCGGCGGACTTCGCGCCGCAGGACAAGTTCGATGCGCTCGCGCCCGCCGGGCGGCATGCGGCCGGCGTCACCGCCTTCCTCACCGTCCAGGAGGGCTGCGACAAGTTCTGCACCTTCTGCGTGGTGCCCTACACCCGCGGCCCGGAGTGGTCGCGCGATCCCGCCGCCATCGAGGCCGAGGCCCGCGACCTGGCCGCCCAGGGCGTGCGCGAGGCGACCCTGCTGGGCCAGAACGTCAACGCCTATGCTGGCGAGGGCGGGCTGGCGGCCCTGGTCCGCCGGCTGGCGGCCATCCCCGGCCTGGACCGCATCCGCTACACGACCAGCCATCCGCGCGACATGGACGAGGCGCTGATCGCCGCCCACGCCGAGGTCGAGGCCCTGATGCCCTATCTGCACCTGCCGGTGCAGTCGGGGTCGGATCGCATCCTGAAGGCCATGAACCGGGCGCACACGGCGGAAAGCTACCTGCGGCTGATCGAGAGGGTCCGCGCCGCCCGGCCGGACATGGCGATCAGCGGCGACTTCATCGTGGGCTTCCCCGGCGAGCGCGAAAGCGACTTCGAGGCGACCCTGAACCTGGTCCGCGAGGTGGGCTATGCGACCGCCTTCACCTTCAAATATTCGCGGCGCCCGGGCACGCCGGCCGCGGCCATGCCGGGCCAGGTCGACGAGGCCGTGAAGGACGAGCGGCTGGCCCGCCTGAACGCCCTGCTCGACGAGCAGGCCCGCGCGTTCAATGCGGATCAGGTCGGCAAGATCCTGCCCGTGCTGTTCGAGCGCCCCGGCCGCCACCCGGGCCAGCTGATCGGCCGCAGTCCCTATCTGCAGGCCGTGCACGCGCTCGCGCCGGATCGCTTGATCGGCCAGATCGTTCCGGTTCGCATCGAGTCCGCGGCCCGGATGAGCCTGGCCGGCGTGCTCGTGGAGACCGCAGAGCTGGAGCCCGTTTGAGCCGCGCGCCTGAATTCATCACCCTGTCGGACGCCGCCGCCCGCGCGGTGGCCGGCGCCCATTCCCGCCACGCCGCCCTGATCGAAGACGCCTTCGACGTGCTGGTGGAGACGCCGGGCGGCGGGGTTTCCTTGACCGGCGACTCCAAAGGTCGCGCCCAGGCCAAGAAGGCCGTGCAGGCGATCGCCGAGCGCGCCGACCAGGGCCTCGACATCGGCGAGGCCGACGTGCGCGTCGCCATCGGCAACGCCCGCTCCGGGGCCGCCGGCCCCCTGAGCGCCAATGGGGGCGCCCTGCCCGTGGGCCGCCGCGGCCAGGTGGCGCCCAAGACCAAGATGCAGGCGGAATACCTGCAGGCGCTCGCCAGGTGCGAACTGGTCTTCGGCCTGGGCCCCGCCGGCACCGGCAAGACCTTCCTGGCGGTGGCGCATGGCGCGGGCCTGCTGCTGCGCGGCGAGGTGGACCGGCTGATCGTCTCGCGCCCGGCCGTCGAGGCGGGCGAGCGCCTGGGCTTCCTGCCGGGGGACCTCACAGAGAAGGTCGACCCCTATATGGCGCCGGTCTGGGAGGCGCTGACCGACATCCTGGGCGCCGAGCAGCTGCGCCGCCGGCGCGAGAAGGGCGAGATCGAGGTCGCGCCGATCGCCTTCCTGCGCGGCCGCACCCTGGCGCACGCCTTCGTGATCGTCGACGAGGCGCAGAACGCCACCCGCCTGCAGATGAAGATGGTGCTGACCCGGCTGGGCGAAGGCGCGCGCATGGTGGTGACCGGCGACCCGACCCAGATCGACCTGGTCAACGTCCGCGATAGCGGCCTGGCCCATGCGGTGGGCCTACTGGAGGGCGTCAAGGGCATCGGGGTCACCCGCTTCTCGGCCGAGGACGTGGTGCGTCACCCGCTGGTCGAGCGGATCGTGCGCGCCTACGACGCCGACGCCGCCAAGGCGGGGCGGGCGATTTGATCGACATCGACATCGACGAGGCCGGCTGGCGCGGGGACCTGCCGGAGGCCGAAGCCCTGGCGCTCGCCGCGGCCGAGGCGACGCTGGCCTCCGAGGGCGCAGTCGGCGAGGGGGTGGCCCTGCTGCTCACCGACGACGAGACCGTGCGAGGCCTGAACCAGCGGTTCCGCGCCCAGGACAAGCCCACCAACGTGCTGTCGTTTCCGGCGCCGCAGAACCCCGAGCGCTTCCTGGGCGACATCGCGCTCGCGCACGGCGTCTGCGCCCGCGAAGCCCGCGAGCAGGGCAAGCCGCTGGCGCACCATCTGCAGCATCTGGTGGCGCATGGGCTGCTGCACCTACTAGGATATGATCACGAGACCGACGCGCAGGCCGAAGAGATGGAAGGCCTGGAGCGCGCGGTGCTGGCCGGCCTGGGGATCCCCGATCCCTATGCGGCCGGATCGCCGTAGCCATGGGCAGGGAACCATGACCGATCCCGACCCGCCGCCGGAGCCCGCCTCGCATCACAAGGGCCGCGGCGTGCTGCACCTGTTCGACCGGTTCCGCAGCCGTCCCTCTCAGGCCGCCGCCCAGGACCCGGAGCCGCCGACCGCGGCCACCGGCGAGCTGGTCAGCCAGGCCCGCGCCTTCCAGGACCTGCGGGTCGACGACGTGATGAAGCCGCGGGCCGACATCGTGGCCATCGAGCGGTCCTGCGGCTTCTCCGAACTCGTGGCCCGCTTCGTCGAGGCCGAGCACAGCCGCATGCCGGTCTATCGCGAGACCCTCGACGAGCCGGTGGGCGTGGTCCACGTCAAGGACGTCTTCAAGCTGCTCGCCCGCAAGGCGCGCAAGCCCAGGCCCACCGACCACGTGCTCGCCGGCCGTCACAACCTGGTGCGCCCGGTGCTCTATGTGCCGGCCTCCATGCGCGCCTCCGAGCTCCTGGGGCAGATGCGCGCCGAGCAGACCCACATGGCGCTGGTGATCGACGAGTTCGGGGGCACCGATGGGCTGGTGACGCTCGAGGACCTGCTGGAGACCCTGGTGGGCGAGATCTCCGACGAGCATGACGACGTCGCCGACGATGGGCACGCCGTCATTGTCCAGGACGGCGAGACCTGGGTGGTCGACGGCCGTACGCCGCTGGAGGACCTGGAGGCGGCCATCGGGGCCGGCGTCGACCTCGCCCCGCCCGACCTGGATGAGGAGATCGACACCGTGGCCGGCCTGGTGAACGCCCTGGCCGGCCGGGTGCCGCAACGTCGCGAGGTGGTCGACCACCCCGGCGGCTTCGCCATCGAGGTGCTGTCGGCCGATCCGCGCCGGGTGAAGCGCGTGCGGGTGCGCCAGGTCGCCGGCCCGCCCGCGCTCTCGCCGACACATCCGTAGGGATGAGGCCGCCGCCTCAGTACCTCCCCCGCAAGGCGGGGGAGGGGGACCGCGAAGCGGTGGAGGGGGCGTTGCCGGCGCACCGAGTCCGGCGCACGGCCCCAGCGCCCCCTCCGTCACCTTCGGTGACACCTCCCCCGTACGCTGCCGCTACGGGTGAGGAACCTGAGGAACCGGCCCAGTGATCTGGCGACAGGGATGGCCGGGACGAACACTGGCCTTGCTGGCGGGCCTGGCGGCGGGCGCCGCCCACCCGCCGTTCGGCGTGCTGCCGGGCCTCCTGGGCTACGCCCTGCTGCTGGCGCTGATCGACGCCGAGGACCCGCGGCCGCTGCGCGCGGCCTTCTTCCGGGGATGGATGGGCGGGGTGGGCTACTTCGCGATCGGCATGTGGTGGATCGTCGAGCCGTTCATGGTCGACGCCAAGGACCAGGGCTGGATGGCCCCCTTCGCGCTGGTGCTGATGGCCGGCGGCCTGGCGCTGTTCTGGGGCGCCGCGGCCCTGGCCTATCGGGCGCTGAAGACCCCGGGCCCGGCCCGTCTCTTAGTGTTCGCGGGCTGCCTGGCGGGCTTCGAGTGGCTGCGCGGGCATGTCCTGACCGGCCTGCCCTGGGACCTGCCGGGCGAGACCTGGCGGGCGGGCTCGGCGCCGTCGCAGGCCGCGGCCCTGGTCGGCGCCTATGGCCTGACCTGGATCACTCTGGCCATCGCCGCGGCGCCGGCGGTGCTGGCCCAGCCCCTGTCGCGGCCGCGCAAGGCCGCGACCCTGGCCGTGGCGCTCGCGGCCCTGGCCGGCCTCTACGCCTATGGGGGGGCTCGGCTCGCGGGCGCGCAACGGCCTCGCCCGGACGCGCCGGTGGTCCGCGTCGTGCAGGCGGACATCGACCAGAAGAACAAGTGGAAGCCCGAGAACCTCCGCATGGTCTTCGACATCTATGTGGACCTGACGACGCGCAAGGCGGCCGTTGCGCCGACCATCGTCATCTGGCCCGAGGGCGCCCTGCCGGCGGTGATCGACGACCTGCTCGCCCCGACCTCGCCCTACGTCGCGCCGCTGCGCGAGGCCGTGGCGCCCGGCCAGACCCTGCTGATGGGGGCCAACCGCGCGGAGCGGGACGCGACGGGGACCGCGCGCTACTACAACAGCCTCGTGGCCTTCCACCGCGAGGCCGGCGGCCTGCGCGTCACCGGCGTCTACGACAAGCATCACCTGGTGCCGTTCGGCGAGTACATGCCGGCCGGCGACCTGGCGGCCAAGGTGGGCTTCCGCAGCATGGTCCACATGCTGGACGACTTCTCGGCCGGCCCGCCGTCGCGTCCGATCGCACCCTGGGGCGTGCCCGCGGTCCAGGTGCTGATCTGCTACGAGGCCCTGTTCCCCGGGGTGACCCGCGAAGGCGCGCACGCCGCGGGCCTGCGCCCGGCCTGGATCCTCAATGTCTCCAACGACGCCTGGTTCGGCGAGGGGTCCGGGCCGCTGCAGCACCTCAATATCGCCAGCTACCGGGCGATCGAGGAGGGCCTGCCCATCGTCCGCGCCACGCCCACCGGCGTCTCGGCGGTGATCGACGCCTACGGACGAACCGTTCCGGGCGCCCGACTGGGCCTGGGCGACCTGGGTGTAATCGACGCACCCCTGCCGCCCGCGCTAGGGGAAACCCCGTTTTATCACGGGGGAGACCTGTGGTTTGGCCTCATGCTTCTATTGTCTGGCTTGGCGGCGGCGTCCTATCGTGTTCACCGACCGTAAGTCGTCCAAGGCGACTAAATTCGACCACGTCTGGCGCTTAGCTTGTCCGACGACGCTGCAATGGGAGTTCCATGGACAAGCCGGAAGAGCCTGAGCGCGGGCCGAACCCCGTCGACCGGCATGTCGGTCTGCGGATACGGATGCGCCGCAAGGAACTGGGGATCAGCCAGGAGCGCCTGGCCGAATCCATCGGCCTGACCTTCCAGCAGGTCCAGAAATACGAGCGCGCCGCCAACCGCGTCAGCGCCTCGAAGCTGTGGGAGATGTCCCGCGCGCTCTCCACCAACATCGGCTACTTCTACGAGGGCCTCGGCGACGCCATCGACACGCCCGGCTCGAATATCCCCCGCGAGTCGATGCAGGACTTCCTGCTGACGCCGGAGGGCATCGAACTGGCCGCGGTCTTCCCGAAGATCGCCAAGGGCCGGGTCCGCCGCAAGATCCTCGACCTGGTCCGCGCCATGGCCGGCGAACCGGACGCCGTAGAGACCTAACCGTTTGCCCGGCCCTTAACCATGCCGGGCAAACGCGCGCTTGGCGGGACATAAAGATATCTTTATAGGCTTGCCGACCCTATAGGGCGGCCGCCTCGCCGAGGCGCCCCCGTCACGCGGAGCCCAGCGCCTTGAGCCGTTCCAACTACATCTTCACGTCCGAAAGCGTGTCCGAAGGTCATCCGGACAAGGTCGCCGACCGCATCTCCGACACCGTGGTCGACGCCTTCCTGTCCGCCGAGCCCGAGGCGCGGGTGGCCTGCGAGACCCTGGTGACCACCAACCGCATCGTGCTGGCCGGCGAAGTCCGCGCCGGGCGGCCCGGCGGCTCCAAGGCCGAGAACAAGGCGCTGACCCGCGACATCGTCAAGTCGCTGGAGTCCAAGGTCCGCCAGGCGATCAAGGACATCGGCTACGAGCAGAAGGGCTTCCACTGGGCCAAGGCCAAGTACGCCTGCCACCTGCACCCCCAGTCGGCGCACATCGCCCAGGGCGTCGACGCCAAGGACAACAAGGACGAGGGGGCCGGCGACCAGGGCATCATGTTCGGCTACGCCTGCGACGAGACCCCGTCGCTGATGCCGGCCACCCTGCAGTACAGCCACGACATCCTGCGCCGTCTGGCCGAGGTGCGTCATTCCGGCGAATGCGCGGTGCTCGAGCCCGACGCCAAGAGCCAGGTCACCCTGCGCTACGAGGATGGCCGGCCCGTCGAAGTGCTGCAGATCGTCGTCTCGACCCAGCACAAGAAGCGCATCGGCCTGCACTCGGCGACGCCCAAGCGCATCGAAGGGGTGATCCGCCCCTACGTGGAAGCCGTCTTCCCGGCCGGCCTGATCACCAAGAAGACCAAGTGGCACGTCAATCCCACCGGCCGCTTCGAGATCGGCGGGCCGGACGGCGACGCGGGCCTGACCGGCCGCAAGATCATCGTCGACACCTATGGCGGGGCCGCCCCGCACGGCGGCGGCGCCTTCTCCGGCAAGGACCCGACCAAGGTCGACCGCTCGGCGGCCTACCTCTGCCGCTACCTGGCCAAGAACGTGGTGGCCGCGGGCCTGGCCAAGAAGTGCACGATCCAGATCAGCTACGCGATCGGCGTCGCCCAGCCGCTTTCCTTCTACGTCGACCTGCACAACACCGGCGAGATCGACCCGGCCAAGCTGGAGCTGGCCTTGCCGGAGATGGTCGGCGGGGCGACGCCCAGGGCCATCCGCGAACACCTGCAGCTCAACCGCCCGATCTATGCGCGCACCGCGGCCTACGGCCACTTCGGCCGCCAGCCCGACAACGAGGGCGGCTTCTCCTGGGAACGCCCAGACCTGGCCGACGAAATCCGCAAGCTGGCGTAGGGCCGCCTCTATCCTGATCGTCATCCCCGGGCTTGTCCCGGGGATCCATACGCACCGAACGCGCAGGCGAATCTCAGGGCCTCGGTGTTTCTGGATGGCCGGGACAGGCCCGGCCATGACGAGCTAAGGGGAGCGTGAAATGACCGATCCCCATCCGCCGCTCCGCTCCTACGGCCGCCTGAAGACCCGCACGATCAAGCCGCGCCAGGCCGCGCTGATGGAGACCCTGCTGCCTGGCCTGCGGCCGCCCGCCGGGCCCTTCGATCCGCGCGCGCTCATGCCCGGCGCGGCGCAGGTCTGGCTGGAGATCGGCTTTGGCGGCGGCGAGCACATGGCGGCCCAGGCGGGCCTCAATCCCGACGCCCTGATCATCGGCGCCGAGCCCTTCCAGAACGGGGTGGCGAGCGCGCTGCGCCACATCGACGAGGCCCATCTCACCAATGTCCGCATCCTCGACGGCGACGCCCGCGAGCTGATGGCCCGCCTGCCGGACGCCGGCCTGGACCGGGCCTTCGTGCTGTTCCCCGACCCCTGGCCCAAGACCCGCCATCACAAGCGCCGGGTGATCCAGGCCGACAGCGTGGCCGAGCTCGCGCGCCTCGTGAAGCCCGGCGGGTCCCTGCGCTTCGCCAGCGACGTGGCGCACTATGTGGACTGGGCGCTGGCGCTGTTCCTGGCCGATCCGGCCTTCCGCTGGACGGCCGAGCGCGCGGACGACTGGCGCCGGCCCCCCGCCGACCACATCACCACCCGCTATGAGGAAAAGCGCCTGGGCGACTGCGCCCCGGTGTTCCTGGATTTCACGAGGGTCTAGATCCTCCCCCAGGGCGGAGCCCGATTGAGGGGGAGGTGGATCGGTGCGCAGCGCCGAGACGGAGGGGGTTTCAACCGCGGCGGACAGGCTCGTGGGCTTCAACCCCCTCAGTCAGCTTCGCTGACAGCTCCCCCTCAATCGCGCTCCGCGCTGGGGGAGCATCTGAGTGAACTCAGCCCGCGTCCTTGTAACGCTGGATCGCCGCGCGGATCAGGTCGGCGGTCTGTTCGGGCTCGGCCCAGCCGGTGATCTTCACCGACTTGCCCTTCTCCAGGTCCTTGTAGTGCTGGAAGAAGTGGGCGATCTGCTCGGTCAGGATGCCGGGCAGCGAGCGCCAGGAATCCACGCCGGTGTAGAACGGATGCAGCGCGTCCACCGGCACCGCCAGCACCTTCTCGTCGCCGCCCGCCTCGTCGGTCATCATCAGGGTGCCGATCGGCCGGGCCCGGATGATCGCGCCCGGCACCACCGGCGTCTGGCCGACCACCATGATGTCCATCGGGTCGCCGTCGTCGGCCAGCGTGTGCGGGATGAAGCCGTAGTTGCCCGGATAGAACATCGCCGTGTGCAGGAAGCGGTCGACGAAGAGGGCGCCGCTTTCCTTGTCGATCTCGTACTTCACCGGCTCGCCGCCCTGCGGGATCTCGATGATGGCGTTGACGTCGTAGGGCGGGTTCACGCCGACGGGGATCTTGGAGAGGTCCATGGGGGAGGCTTTCAAACACACTGGAGCAAGTCGGCCGCTCCCATGAACCATCTCGGCTCGGGGCGGAAGGCGCCCTCTTCGGGATCCTTCTCCCCTTGTGGGAGAAGGTGGCCTGCGGAGCAGGTCGGATGTGGGGTCGAAAGCCCTATTCGGCCTGATCGTCGGATCGCGCGGAGAGCGGAGCGAGACCCCTCATCCGTCGCCCTCCGGACGACACCTTCTCCCACAAGGGGAGAAGGGCGAGGAAACCGCCAGGCTGCGGCTTAGATCTCATGGCAGGCTCGCATCTGACCATGAGGTCTAAGGGGCGGGGAGCATCTGAAGATGCCCCCGGCCTACCTGTCGCGGCGGCGGCCGACTCAACAGGGCTGACAAACCCCTCCTGACCGCCTATATTCCCCTCAACATCGTCCGTTAGCGCTGTAAGGCGCCTACGAGCGGCGGGCTCCGGCCCGGCCGCTTTTTTCTTTGCCGGAGACCAGGGCATACGCCCATGCGTGGGAAGACCGCCGAGGATCAGAACCTGCTGGAGCTGCTCGACCCCGTGGCCGAGGCGGCGGGCTACGCCATCGTGCGCCTGCGGCTGATGGGCGGCGAGCATGCGAGGCGCCTGCAGATCATGGCCGAGCGGCCATCGGACGGCGACATGAACGTCGAGGACTGCGCGCGCCTTTCGCGGGCGATCTCCGAGGTGATGGACGCCGCCGACCCGATCGCCGGCGAATACACCCTCGAGGTCTCCTCGCCCGGCGTCGACCGGCCGCTGACCCGCCTGGCCGACTTCGAGACCTTCGAGGGCCATGAGGCGCGAATCGAGCTCGACCGGCTGGCCGAGGGGCGCAAGCGCTTCAAGGGCCTCCTGGCCGGCGTCGAGGACGGCCAGGTCGCCGTCGACCTGGAAGGCGAGGCCGAAACGGCGCTGATCCCGTTTTCCTGGATCGTCGAGGCCAAGCTGGTGCTCACCGACCAACTGATGAAGCGGGGCGCCGAGATCCGTGCGGCCCGCCTGCAATCCGAACCCAATTCACAGACTTCCGAGTAAGAGGGAAAATCCCATGAGCCTCACCGGCATTTCCGCCAATCGGCTTGAGCTGCTGCAGATCGCCGACGCGGTCGCGCGCGAAAAATCCATCGACCGCGAGATCGTCATCGAGGCGATCGAAGAGGCGATCCAGAAGGGCGCGCGGGCCCGCTACGGCGCCGAGCACGACATCCGGGTCAACATCGACCAGAAGACCGGCGAGGTGATCGTCAAGCGGGTGATCACCGTGGTGGCCGACGACGCCGACTACGGCACCGTGGTGGGCGAGGACGGCGAAGAGGCGCCGGCCGAGGAGCCGCAGGG
>Ga0207695_10011896_pt1 | contig 10485 bp, 7 predicted proteins | sample KBSC54metaG_FD_184354 | JGI IMG/M metagenome (GOLD analysis project Ga0207695, IMG submission 184354) | Corn rhizosphere microbial communities from Kellogg Biological Station, Michigan, USA - KBS C5-4 metaG (SPAdes) (version 2) | ecosystem: Host-associated > Plants > Roots > Rhizosphere > Soil... | reverse complement strand
TCGATGTCGACACCGACATGCTTCAGAACATCTCGAGCAAGACCGGTGCCCGCTTCTATCGCGCCACCGACACCGATTCCCTCCAGAACATCTACTCCGAGATCAACACCCTCGAGAAGTCGACCGCCAAGGTCCACAAGTTCGAAAAAGTGAAGGATGTCTTCGCTTGGGCGCTCGTCCCCGCCTTCGCTCTGCTCGGTCTCGGTGTGTACCTCGAACAAACCCGCCTTCGCCGCCTGCCCTAACTCTTTGGACCCCACCCTCAACTCCACTACTCCTATGAAATTCGCTGAACCCACTTGGTTGATCGCCGGACTGGCCGCCTGCGCCCTGCTGCTCTGGACCTGGCGCCGTTACGATGCCCGTCAGCGCGCCTCGCTCGCGGCCTTCGCCTCCAGTCACCTTCACGCACAACTGACTGCTTCCTTCTCCATCGCGCGCCGCAACCTGCAGCGCGGGCTGTTCATCGGCTGCGTAGCCCTGCTCTTCATCGCCCTGGCCCGTCCCCAGGCCGGGTTCCGTTGGGAGGAAGTAAAGCGCAAGGGCGTGGAGATCCTCTTCGCCGTCGATGTCTCCAAGAGCATGTTGACCCCCGACGTGAAACCCGACCGCCTCACCCGAGCCAAGCTCGGCATCCAGGACTTCGTCAGTCACCTCGATGGTGACGGCGTCGGTCTCGTCGCCTTCGCTGGCAACGCCTTCCTCCAGTCTCCGATCACGCTCGACTACGGCGCTTTCAACGAATCGCTCGACGCTCTTGATACCAATACGATCCCCCGTGGTGGTACCGACATCGCCAGCGCCATCCGCGAGGCCCAGGCCGCGTTCCAGAATCGCGCCAATTCCGATAAGATCCTCATTCTCATCACCGATGGCGAGGACCTCGAGGACAACGCCGTCGCTGCCGCCAAGTCCGCAGCCCAGACCGGCTTGAAGATCTATACGATCGGCGTCGGCACCTCCAACGGTGACCTCATCCCTGTCTCTCCCGAGAACGGCGGCGGCTTCGTGAAGGATGCCTCCGGCCAGTATGTGAAATCACACCTCGATGAAGCGGCCCTCAAGGCCATCGCTGAAGCGACCGGTGGCGCCTATGCCCCGCTCGGTGCACAGGGCCAGGGCCTCGACTCGATCTACCAATCCTACATCGCGCCTCTGACCAAGCACGACCTCGCCTCTCGCCAGCAGAAAATCTACATCGAGCGCTACCAGTGGCCGCTGGCCGCCGCACTCGCGCTCCTCGTTGCCAGCCTGCTCATCGGCACCCGCAAAAAGGTGCGCCGCTCCACCAATCTGGTGCCGCCCGTTCCGGCCATGCCCCGCAAGCGCATGGTCCTCCAGGGTGCCACCGCACTCATTGCCCTGACCCTCGCTTCGTTTTCGCAGGCCCATGCCTCCCTGAGCACCGCCGAAACCGCCTATAAGAAAGGCGACTACGCTGCGGCCCAGAAGGAATATGCGGCCGCCGCGCAGAAGCAGCCCGACAAGAACGTCCTTCAGTTCAATGCCGGTGACGCTGCCTACAAGGCCGGCCAGTATCCCCAGGCCGCCGAAGCTTTCCAAAAGGCGCTCGGCACCCAGCAGTCCGCCGATCCCAAGGAGCTCGCCGCGCAACAGGACGCTTACTACAACCTCGGCAACACTCTCTACCGTGCCGGCCAGAAGACCGAAAAAGAGAAGGCCGACGAGACAATCAAGACCTGGGAGCAATCCATCAAGTCCTACGACGCCGCGCTGCAACTCCGCAAGGACGATGCCGACGCCAAGTTCAACCGCGACTTCGTCCAGCGCAAACTTGACGAGTTGAAGAAGCAACAACAACAAAAGCAGGACCAACAGAAACAGGATCAGAAACAAGACCAGAAGGATCAAAAAGATCAGCAGAATCAAAAAGACCAAAACCAACAGGGTCAGTCTGGCCAGGACAACAAAGATCAAAAGGATAACAAGGACCAGAAAGACCAGCAGGGTCAATCAGGCCAAAGCTCCAACGATAAGAACCAAAAGCCCCAGGACTCGAAGGACCAGTCCGGCAAAGGGTCCGACGACAAGAACGTCGCCCAGGACGGAAAGGACCAGCAGAAGCCGTCCGGCCAACAGTCTAAGGACCAAAAGGACAAGGGCGACCAGAAAGACCAGACTGCCCAAAACCAAGGCCAGGGTCAGGACAAGCCGGATCAGCAGAAGGGTTCCGGCCAGCAACCCGACCAAAACTCAACCGCCCAAAATCAGCCCAAACCCGACCAGGGCCAGGGCAACAAGCCCGATCAACAGCAAGGTCAACAGGCCAACAATGGTTCGCATGGCCAGCAACCCAAGGAGCAAAATGGAAATGGTTCCTCGGTGGCCCAGAATGGCCAGAGCCAACAAGGTCAGGCCCCGGAACAGCGCACTCCCGGCCAGATGAGCCAGCAGGAAGCGAAGCAACTCCTCGACTCGCTCAAGGATGACCAGAAGCCCCTGCCCGGAACGCCCCTCGCCCGCGGCGGAGACAACAACCAGAACGATCAACCCCTCAAGGATTGGTAATATGAAGAACACCCTCCCCCATTTGTTCCGCGGCCTCGCCGCCGCGGTGGCCCTCGCGGTCACTGCCATCGGTGCGCGCGCCTCGGTGACCATGCAGCTCGATCGCACCGACATCGGCTCGGACGAAAGCGCCGAGCTGACTGTCAGTGCCTCGGGCAACGGCAGCAGTTCGATCCGGCCCCCCTCAGTTCCGGGCCTCCAATTCACGCCCATCAGCCAGTCGAGCCAGATCGAGATCATCAATGGCAACGCCAGTTCGACCTCGTCAATCATGTATGAAGTCACGGCGCAGGGCCCCGGCACCTACACCATTCCGTCTCCCGATCCCAACGCCGCGAAACTCACCTTGCGCGTGCGTTCCGGTGCCGGCGGCGGAAATTCCTCCCCAGCCGCTGTCGCCTCCGGCGTACCTTCCTCGCCTGCGACCAGCGTCAGTTCCTCCCCGGCGCCGGCCCTTCCCACGCCTGCCGTGTCGGGAGCAAATCCCAGCGCGCAGGCGCCGCACATGACCGCCAACGGCGCGGCGTTCCTGCGCATGCAGATGCCCAAGCGCGACCTCTACGTCGGCGAGAACGTCCCGGTCGACATCCAGGTCGGTCTCCGTTCCGGCATGGCCGCCACTCTCAATGGCCTGCCCACCCTCAGCGCAGACGCCTTTACCCTGAACAAGCTCACCACCAAGCCCGAGCAGACCCAGGAGTTGATCAACGGCGAGCCCTATACCATCGTCACCTGGCACAGCGTGCTTGCCGCCGTGAAGCCCGGCGAGTTTTCGCTCGCGGTGCAGACTCCCGTCACCGTCCAGGTCCGCACCAAGGGGCGCATGCCCGGCAACATGGGCGACATGTTCAACGATCCCTTCTTCCAGGGCTTCTTCGGCGGTGTGACGCAAAAGGAACTGACCCTCTCCAATGAACCCTCCGTCGTCAAAGTCCTCCCGCTGCCGACCAACGGCCAGCCCGCCAACTTCTCCGGTGCCGTCGGCAATTTCACCGCCACCAGCGAAGTTTCGCCCACCAAGGGAACCGTTGGCGATCCGCTCACCCTTCGCCTCAAGATCAGCGGCGCCGGCGCTTTCGACCGTGTCGACAGTTCGATGCTCAGCACCGCCGACGGCTGGAAGACTTACCGCGCTTCCGGAAAATTCGTCCCCGCCGACAGTGTCGGTTATCGCGGCGAAAAAGACTTCGAACAGGCGGTCGTCCCGCAGCGTCCCGGACATCAGACGGTGCCCTCCCTCTCCTTCAGCTTCTTCAACCCCGAGACGCAAAAGTATGAGGTACTCGAAACGCCGCCCATCGTCGTCGAAATCGAACCCGGCTCCGGAACCGTCGCCTCAGCGAACACCACCGCTCCGGCTCAACCGTCGCAGCCCGTAACCCCCGCTCCTGCCACGAACGGACTTCGCCCCGACATGACCGAGACCGGCGTCGCCATCAGCACGTTGCGTCCTCTCTACTTCCAGCCCGGCTTCCTGGTGTCGCAGTCCGCTCTCGCACTCTCCTTCATCGGGGCCGGCCTCTGGCTGCGCCGCAGCAACCGTCAGCTCAACGATCCCGCATGGCAAAAGGGCCGCCAGGAACTGCAGGCCGTCCATGGTTTCCTCGCGGAAATGGATTCCGCCGCTGCGCAGCAAGACGCCGCTACCTTCTTCTTCGCCGCGCGCCAGGCCCTCCAGCAAAGCCTCGCCTCCAAGTGGAAGATGACACCGGGTGCCATCACCCTCGCTGAGATCGACGCGCGCCTCAACGGTGCCAACGAAAACATCCGCCAAATCTTCGCCCTCGCCGATGAACTCGCCTACTCCGGCGGTGCCGCCATCGACGCCGACTTCTCGGCCTGGAAACAGACTGTCCACCAACTCATCAAGGAAACCAAAACCGTATGAACACTCCTCAACGCTCCAATCTTCCGCTCTTCGTTCTCCTCGGACTGGTCGCGCTCAGCACACTCATGCTCGCCGCCTCCCTCGCGGGCCTGCATGTCGGCTCCGGGAGTCCGGCCTACTCCGCCCCTGTCCTCTTCAACCAGGCGAACGCCGACGCCCAAGCGGGCAAGACCGGCGCCGCCATCCTCAACTACGAGCGCGCCCGCCTCCTTGCCCCCGCCGATCCCGACATCGCCGCCAATCTCAATTGGGTCCGCGAACACGCAGGCCTTCCGACCGCCCCGGCAACCTGGCTTAATCGCGCCACCTCCTGGGCCAGCCCCAATACCATGGCGTTGCTCGGCTGGATGGGCCTCGTCCTCCTCGGGGCCGGAATTCTCTCCGCACAGTCCCTCCCCCGGTTCCGCACCGGCTCCCGGCTCGCCGCCTGCGCCGGTATCATCCTGCTCGCCCTCGCTCTGCTGAACGCCACCGCCACCTGGCAAAAATGCCGTGAAGCCGTCATCGTCGCGCAGGAAACCCCCGCCCTCATCTCACCCATCACCAAGGCCGCCCCCGCGTTCAAGCTCCGTTCCGGGGAAATGGTCGCCATCACCGGCCACTACAACGATTTCACTCTCGTGCAAAACAGCACCGGCCACACCGGCTGGGTCGCCCAAACCGACCTCACCCCCCTCATCCCGCAATAGATCTCGGTGGTAGCCGTCGCACTCCGTGCGACGGTGTCATTCCAACTACTTCTGCCCGTAATACGCCCCTGCCCCATGCTTCCGCAAAAAATGCTTATCCAAGAGACATTGCGAAATCGGCTTCGCCTGCGGATTTAATTGCAGCGCCTTCAGTGCCATCTCCGCCACGACCTCCAGCGCCAGCGCATTCTCCACCGCCTTTATTCCGCCGGGACCCCATGCAAACGGCCCGTGCCCATGGACCAACACCCCCGGCACCTCCAGCGGATCCAGATTCTTGAACCGCTCGATGATCACATTCCCTGTCTCCCATTCGTAGTTGCCTTCGATCTCGGCATCCGTCATCGGCCGTGTCACCGGCACCTCGCCATAAAAATAATCCGCATGCGTCGTCCCCAGGCAGGGAATGGCCTTGCCCGCCTGCGCAAAACTTACCGCATTCCGCGAATGCGTGTGCACGACCGCTCGGATGCCCGCAAAGGCCATGAACAACCTCCGGTGCGTCGCCGTATCGGAGGACGACCGCAGCTTCCCCTCCACCTGCTTGCCCCCAAGGTCGACAACGACCATCTCCTCCGGCGTCAGCTTCGCGTACTCGACCCCGCTTGGCTTGATCGCAAAAACCGCCTTTTCCGGATCAAAGACGCTGACATTCCCAAACGTCAAATCGACCAGCCCGAATTTCGGCAGCAATAGATTCGCCTCGTAGCATTCCTGCTTCAATTCGCGGTAGGAGCTCATCGTTCCAGTCTACCTCGGCGTCGGTTTGTTGCGGAACACATTCTCGCCCGGATACGGAATCCCCGCCGGGTTTGGCGTGAAAATCTCCGCCATGCCGAGCAACTTGAACGCATCGTACAACACCGCACCGCAATGATTGAATGCCACGCCCGCATGGTGATGGAATCGCCCCAACAACACATGCCGGTAAAAGCGCCGGAACCCGGGAAGGTACGCCGTCCCCGTGCAGCCAAAAGTCTGGGGATCGAGATCGAGGAAATCCCCTTCGGCGATATACGCGCGCATCTTGTCGCCCACGCCGTGCACCTGCACCACCGTAATCGGCGACCCGATAATCTGCCCCTCGATCGTCCCGCGCGTGATGTCGGGCGCCGTGTCGGGCTCCATCAACCGCTTCATGATCACCTGGTGCTTCATCTCCGGATTCTTCAGCAACTGCGTGGCCGTGTTTCCGCAATGGAACATCCCGACCATGTCTTCAATCGGATACTCCTTGAGCTTCGCATGCAGGTCCTTCGGCACGCTGTGATTGATATCCAGAATCGTCACCATCTGGTCCGATGCGTATTGCCCTAGCAATTCCGCCACCAGGGAATACGCGTCATTCTCGCACGCAATCGGAAAACCCTTGCTCGCCATGCGCCCGTTGATGAAGCACGGCACATGCTTTAGGCTGAATTCCTGCTCCGACCAGCATTGCGTTGCCGCGCCGGAAAGCTTGAGCCGCCCGCGGAAATTGTGGATCGCCTTCTCGTAGTCCGAGAGCCGCGAGACAAACTCCTCGTCGTTCGGCACACCCGCCACGGCTGTCTTCATCTCCTTCGCTATTTCCTTTGCCCCGCCCTCGGCCTTGATCTTCTTGATTTCGTTTTGCAGGTCGAACAGCCCCAGTTCCTCAACCTCCATCCCAATCGAGGCAATCGACGCCACATTATAATTGCATGTCTCGAAATCGCGCGGACGCGGCCCAAAGAGCCCCAGTGTCGCATTCTTCGAACCCTTCACCACTTTCATCACCTTGATGAAGTGCGCGATCTCCACCACACCCTCTGCCGCGCTCACCACCGGCGCTTCCGGAATGTGCACGCGAGACAAAATCCCCCGCTTCTCCACCGCCAGCACCGCTGAGAGCAGTCCGCACAGCGCATCGCCCCGCTTCTGCAACAGGCTCGCCGCGTTCTCTTCCGCTGCCGCGAGGATCATCGCGAAGCCGCCGTACTCCTTCAGGAAAACCGCGTCCTCGATTTCCGGCGAGAAATTCCCCAGAAAAAACACCACCGCATCCACTCCCGCCGCCTTGAGCTGACTGGCCGCCTCATGCGCATGTTCCTTCGTTTCAATGATCCGGCATTCGCCCTGTGGCGTGATGAGGTCGATCCCTGCCTCCTTGGCCGCCTTCAGCAACCGTTCCGTCCGCTCTTCCGACAATGCGCGGGGAAAACAATTACGTGAGGCCGAGACGAGGCCGAGTTTAATCGAGGGTGAATACTGACCGAGAGGTAGGTGCATAATAATAGATTGGAAAAAGGATTAGGCCTGACGATTTTGTTCTTCTTTCAAACGAATGAGGTCTTTCATGACATTCTTCAAATCGACCTGCGATGACACCCCGCCGAAGGCGTCGTGGAGTTGGAGATAAAGCTGATAGAGCTGTTCGTAGACCTTTTGCCGTGCCGGGTCGGGCTGATAGGAAATCTCCTTGATCGTCGTCATCTTGCGCTGCGCCTCGGGAAAATTCTTGTATCCGCCCTTCGCTTCCCCGGCCAACACGGCTGCCGCCACCGCCGCTCCCAAGGCGCACGCCTGGCTTGAACCCGAGACCTGCATCGTCCGTCCGGTCACATCGGCATAAATCTGCATCAGCAGCCCGTTCTTCTCCGCGATCCCCCCGCAACAAACCACCCGCGAAATCGGCACACCATGCTCCTCAATTCGCTCGATGATCGCCCGCGCGCCAAACGCCGTCGCCTCGATCAGCGCCCGATAAATCTCCGCCGCCGTCGTGTAGAGCGTTTGTCCCAGCAACAGCCCCGTCAGTCGCGGATCGACCAGCACGGTCCGGTTGCCGTTGTTCCAGTCGAGCGCCAACAGCCCGCTTTGCCCCGGCCGCAATGCTTCCGCCTCCCGCGAAAATTGCGCATGCAAGCTCGCATCGCCTTTGCAGACAACCTCGACAAACCACTTAAAAATATCGCCCACCGCCGATTGCCCGGCCTCAATGCCGTAGTATCCCGGCAAAATCGCACCTTTCACAATCCCGCAAATCCCGGGGATGTCCGCAATTTTCTTCTCCGCTGAGACCACCGCGCAGTCGCACGTCGACGTCCCGATCGCCTTGACCAGCACGCCTTCCTCGATCCCGCTTCCGATCGCTCCGTAGTGCACATCGAATTCCCCGATCGCAATCGGTATCCCCTCCGGCAACCCGAGCTTCTTCGCCCACTCCGCACACAACGCACCTGCGGCAGTCGTCGCATCATGCGCCTTCTCGTAAAGCCGGTCCCGCAACGCCGCCATCTTCGGGTCCAGCAACGTCAAAAATTCCTTGTCCGGCAGCCCGTTCCATTCGTCGCAATAAAGTCCCTTGTGCCCGGCCGCGCAAATCCCGCGCACCACTTTCTTCGGGTCCGTCACGCCCGCCAGTACCGATGGAATATAGTCGGCGAACTCCACCCAGCTATATGCCGCATCAAAGACGTCCGGCGCGGTCTTCAGGCAATGCCAGATTTTCGACCAGAACCACTCCGACGAATAAGCGTTCCCGCATTTCGCGATGTAGTTGGGCCGGTGCTTCGCCGCGAGCCGCGTGATCTCCGCCGCTTCCTGGTAACTCGTATGGTCCTTCCATAGCCAGCATTGCGCCGCCAGGTTCTTGCTCCACTTCGGATCATGCGCCAGCGGCACATTTTTCGCATCGACCGGAATCGGACTCGACCCCGTCGTATCGACGCCGATGCCAATAATCTTCGCCGGATCAAAACCCGGTTTCTGCTTCGCTTTTTCCAGCGCCCCTTTAACGCTCTTTTCCAGCCCGATCAAATAATCAGCCGGATTCTGCCGCGCCAGATTGTGGTCGTTCTTGTCCAGCAACACGCCTTGATGCCCGCTCGGGTAATCGAACACCGCCGTCCCCAATTCCTCCCCCGTTGCGCAATCAACCAATAGCGCCCGGACTGAGTTCGTTCCATAATCAACACCTAAAGCAGCAAACATGGGGACAAGTATTCGCATCCGTTTCCGATTGCAAAGCCCGCGTTTACTTGACAGTAATGTGAAATGCGCGATTCCAAGCCCACCATGCGCGACATTGCGTTGCGGGTGGGGCTTTCCAAAAACACCGTTTCCCTCGCCCTGCGCCACGATCCCCAGATTCCGGAAAAAACGCGAAAGCGCATTCAACGCGTCGCCCGCGCCCTCGGCTACCGCAAGAATCCGACCGTCGCCCATCTCATGGCCCAGTTGCGCACCTCCCGTTCCCTCACTTTCCAGGCGCCGCTCGCCTTGCTCAATGCGAACCTCGATCCTTCCGCCTTCACCAATCATCCTACGGTGCCGGTCTATGTCCAGGGTTGTCGGAAGCGGGCTGCGGAACTCGGCTACAGTCTTGATGAATTCTGGCTGCACGATCCCCAACTTGACGCCAAACGGTTCGAGCGAATTCTCCGCACCCGCAATATCCGCGGCCTCATCGTCGTGGGCCTGATGAAGGAAAATCGCCTGCCCCCACGGTTCCTCCCCATCTGGAAGCAGTTTCCGACTGTCGTCACCGGCACCCGCACCCATGAACCCGCGCTGTCATTTGCCTGTTCCGATCAGCACATTCTCGCCATGAAAGCCTTCGAAAACGCCTTGCAACTTGGCTATCGACGCCCCGCCCTCGTGTTGGACCGGGAAATCGATCTTCTGGTCGATGGGCGTTTCACTTCCGGCATTCACATCGCCCAGCAAGGCCTGCCCAAATCTCAACAAACGAAACCGTTTTATCAGGTCACCGAAGCACGCAACCGGCCTCGACTCTTCCACCAATGGTTCGAGCGGGAAAAACCCGATGTGGTGCTGACTCTCTATAACGTCGTGCGCCGGTGGCTCCAGGAAATGGACCTGGCGATCCCACGCGATGTCGGTTTGATCCAACTGGAATGGCGCAGGGACCATGCCGATGACGCCGGCATGAACCAGCACAATGAAATCGTCGGCGAAGCGGCCGTCGAAATGGTCATCAACATGATCCATCACCACATTCCCGGCGTTCAGGCGTTTCCGCGCGCCACCTTCATTGGCAGCACATGGGTCGACGGCAAATCCGTCAGGCGAAGGATTCCACTCGCCGCCAGCCTATAGCGAGCTCACGTCCTCAATCCCTTCCCCAGCCTCTCCATCACCCGGATCATCACGCTCAGGATGCGGCGGCTGTCCCGGTTGGATGCCTTCATCAAGAGTTGCCATATCCCCAGCGGCTTTTCCTCCTTCGCCTCCGTCAGCGCCCTCGGCACCGCTTCCGCCAGGTGCTCCAGCAGCTTGGGTTCGAGCGAGCCAAATAGCTTGGTCAGGATGATGAAATTGCGCAGGCCCTGGATCGCCTCGGGCTTGTTCGAGGCCTCCACCAGCATCTGCAAGATCTTGTCACCTGAGCCCAGT
>Ga0207695_10011890_pt1 | contig 10490 bp, 8 predicted proteins | sample KBSC54metaG_FD_184354 | JGI IMG/M metagenome (GOLD analysis project Ga0207695, IMG submission 184354) | Corn rhizosphere microbial communities from Kellogg Biological Station, Michigan, USA - KBS C5-4 metaG (SPAdes) (version 2) | ecosystem: Host-associated > Plants > Roots > Rhizosphere > Soil... | reverse complement strand
AAGTGAGTCGACAGAGTTCCGTGTCGGCATGAACCGCTCGATGGCGAGTGCGTCGAGCTCGCCGGCAGGTCGGTGTCCTCGAGGGTTGCCACGGAGCCTAACCAGCCGAGCACGGTCTTCGTCGCGCTCGGCTGGGCCTATCGCTCGACCAAATCGCAGAAGGCAAACCGGCCGTCGCGCAGAACAATCTCGCCGACCTCGTACTCGACCTGCTCGGCGAAGCCAGGACCGGCTGATACGAACGTGTGGAATTCACCGCGCTCTCCGCACGGATCGACGCTTGGTGGCATCTCATCGAGCAGCGCGGCGTCGAACGCGCGACCGGCGAACGCCGCCTCGAGCTGCGTGGTGTCGACGCACACGAGCCGCGCCTCAAAACCGCGTTCGATGAACTCGCGCGCCAGTGCAGCTGTCGGCCTCCCCCAAAGCGGGAAACATCCCTCGAATCCGAGTGGAGCGAGGCGCTCTTCACGATATCGCCGAACGTCCTCGAGAAAGAGGTCGCCATAGGCAATGCGGCGCACGTCGGGATAGCGGCGACGAACGTCGCCCAACGCATGTTCGACCGCGGCGTCGTAGGCCGCGTTCGACGATTGCGGCTCGATGACGATCTCGTGCACAGGCAAACCGATCGCGCGTTCTTGCGCCGCGAGAAGGGCACGGCGCACTCCGTGGACGCTGATGCGATCGTACCCCGTGGTGATGGTCGTCAGCAGGGCGACCACGCGGAACGCCGGATCGTCTCGGAGTGCGGCGAGCGCCAGCGCGCTGTCTTTGCCGCCACTCCAGCTCAAAATAATGGGCTCGGGATTTTGCACGTGGGGAATATCGCCGTGCGAGCAAGACCCGCCGGCGCCGTTGTCTCTGAGCACGGATCGGTTTATCGTTCAGTACATACTGAACGTTCTGAACGGAGCAAAAGTCATGGACCGGACCCAGCAGACATTCATCGGACGAATGGGGCACGCCGCCGAGACGAACGGCTTGTCGCCCATCGCTGGGCGGCTGTTCGCGATGCTGCTCCTGACCGACTCGCCGCGCTCGCTCGACGAGATCGCCACTGCCCTCGAGGTCAGCAAGGCGAGCGTCAGCACTGAAGCGAGGCGACTCGTTGAACGCGGTGTCGTCGAACGCACTCGTCGTGCCGGCGACCGTCGCGATTACTACGAGCTCGCACCAGACTTCTTCGCGCGGATCGTGGAGAGCCGCATCGAGCAATGGCGTCGCATCCAAACGCTCATGGCATCGATGCGAGAGACATTCGGCAACTTGTCCCCCGTCGTGCGGGAACGTTTCGCATCGATCGACGAAATTCACGCCGACGTGATCGATCAAATCGATGCTGCGCTTGCCGAGTGGCGCGGCAGAGCGCGAAAGCGCGCGCTGGCCGCGCCGTCGCGGCGTCGGCGGTCCGCATAGGAACCGTCAGCATGGCGCAGCCTGCACGTCTTGAAACCGATACCGCAGCGGTCAGCGCGCCTGCGGTCGCAGCACCGCTAGTGCCGCTCGTCTCACGAGACCGCGGCGACCCGCACAAGTACATCATCGCGTTCGCCGTAGTACTTGCCGCGCTCATGCAAGTCATCGACAGCTCGATCGTCAACGTGGCTCTGCCCGACATGATGGGGAACCTTGGCGCCGGCCTTGACGAGATCGCGTGGGTATCGACCGGCTACATCCTGGCAAGCGTCATCATCATCCCGCTCACTGGATGGCTCGGCTCCTTCTTTGGTCGCAAGCGCTACTTCGTCGGCTCGATCGTGATCTTCACCATCGCGAGCCTGTTGTGCGGCGCATCGCATTCCCTCGGCGCGCTCATTTTCTGGCGCATCGTGCAAGGCCTCGGCGGCGGTGCGTTGATGACCGTGTCGCAAGCGGTCTTGCTCGAGTCGTTTCCGCGAGCAGAGGCCGGAACCGCGATGGCGCTGTTTGGTCTTGGTGTGATGGTTGGGCCGACGATCGGCCCGACGCTTGGCGGTTGGCTGACGGACAATTACGGCTGGCCCTGGATCTTCTACGTCAATCTTCCCGTGGGAATTCTCGCGGCGGTCATGATCGCCGGCTACGTGCACGACTCCGAGCATCAGCGGAAGCCGCCGTCGGTGGACTACCAAGGCATCATGCTGCTCGCGCTGAGCGTCGGGGCGGCGCAGTACGTGCTCGAGCACGGCCAGCGTGAAGACTGGTTCGATTCGAGGCGGATCGTCTGGCTGTCGGCAATCGCGCTGATCGGCGGGGCCGCGCTGCTGTGGCGCGAGCTGACCACTGACCATCCGGTGATCGACTTCCGGGTGATGAAGCACAGACAGATGTGGGTCGGCACGCTGCTGGGCGTCGTCATGGGCATCGGTCTGTACGCGATGTCGTTCACGCTGCCGGTGTTTCTGCAAAACGACCTTCGCATGAGCGCGGAGCAAACCGGTATTGCGTTGCTGCCGGGCGCGATCGCGACCGCCGTGTCGATGGGAGTCGTCGGCCGCCTCACGAACAAATTCGATCCGAGAATCCTCATCACCATCGGGGCGCTCGTCTTCGCGCTCGCCGCGTGGCAGCTTGCGCATGTGACGGGACAAAGCGGGCGAGAGGATTTCTTCTGGCCGCTCATTTACCGCGGCGTTGGTCTCGGACTCATGTTCGTACCGCTCACCACAGTGACCCTGGCCGAGCTCTCGCCGAAGGAACTTCCTCAGGGCACCGGGTTGTACAATTTCTTCCGCCAGCTGGGCGGCTCGTTCGGCATCGCCGGGATCGCGACGCTCCTCGCGCGATACACGGCTCAGCTACGACAAGTGTTGGGCGATCACATTGCAATGGGTGATCCCATCGCGACGGCGCGCGTCAGCGCGCTCACGAATGGAATGGTGGCGCGCGGCGCCGACGTGTGGACCGCGCGGCAGCGAGCTCTCACCCTGATCGATCACCAGATCACGGCGCAGGCGAGCGTGATCTCGTACAGTCGGATCTATGTCCTGAGCGCCCTGCTGATCTTGGGCCTCATACCGCTGTTGCTCCTCGTCCGGCAGACGCACGGGAGCGCGGGAGCACATGCCATCATGGAGTGACGTTTGGCGGCGTGATAGATTGGGCTGCATCTCGTTGAGCGGAGCTCATTCGATCGTGTGTCGTACTCGCATTCTCGCTGCCGCATCACTCGCGTTCTTCGCGCAGACAGCCAGCGGTCAGGATTCGCTGCCACGCCGCCTGCCGCCGATGGTGACGGTGACGCGCGACATCGGCCGATCACCGCTCGATCTACCGTACGCGGTCACGACGCTGCGTCCCGACAGCCTGTCACCGGGACTCACGCACACGCTCGTCGAGCAGACGTTGGCGCTGCTCCCCGGTGTGACCGTGGCGAACCGGACCAATCCGTCGCAGGACACGCGCGTCTCGATTCGCGGGTTTGGCGCGCGGTCGCAGTTCGGCGCGCGCAGCATTCGCATTTTGCGCGACGGGATGCCGCTGACACTGCCCGACGGTCAGACGCCGATCGATTATCTGGATCTCGAGTCTGTTGGACGCGTGGAAGTGATTCGCGGAGCCGCCGCATCGCTTTATGGCAACGCTGCCGGCGGAGTCGTCGACCTGCGTTCGGTTGATCCGCCATCGGCGCCGTTTGCCGTCCAAGCGCGCACGTGGACCGGACCCGACGCAAACCCGGTTCGCAGCGCGTCGCAGCAGCGGTTCGTCGGATTATTCGGCGGTACGGCGGGTTCGACGTCCTACGAGGGCAACATTGGTCGGACGCACTCCGACGGCTATCGCGCCTATGCTCACCAGCAGCTCACGAACGCGTTCGCGCGCGCAGTAACCAATGTTGGCGCGACGCAAATTGGACTCGTCGGTCTCGGCCTCGACATGCCGGTGGCCGAGAATCCTGGCGCGTTGACCTTGGCGCAGTTCGACGCCGACCCCAAGCAGGCCGACGCGCAATCGGTGTCGAAGAAAGCGCGCAAGAGCGTTCATCAGGTACAGCTTGGCCTGTCTGCGCAACGACCGATCGCGAACGACGGTGAAGTCTCGGCTCAGGTGTATGGCGGAACGCGCACGCTGTTCAATCCACTCACCTTCGCTGTTGTCGGCGTCGATCGACGACAAGGCGGAGCGGCCGCGCGGGTCACGCTGCCGTTCGCCGTCTCCGGTCTGGAAAATCGCGTCAGTGTCGGCGCCGACGCCCAGTGGCTCAACGATGCGAGAAAGAACTGGGCGAATTGCAATGCGGTGTTGACGGCGAACGCGAGTTGCACTGGGCTCCCGCGCGAGAAGGGGAGTCTCACGCTCGATCAGCGAGAGCTGGTTTCCAGCATCGGGCCGTATCTGCGCGACGAAATCGAACGCGGTCGCTGGCGCGTGACCGCGGGCGTACGTGCCGACCAGGTCCGTTTCGAGGTGCAAGATCATTTCTTGAGCGATGGCCGCGACGATTCAGGAAGTCGCACACTGCACGCGGTGAGTCCCATGCTCGGTCTCGCGATGCGATTGTCACCGCTCCATTCGCTCTACGCAAACGTCGGTTCCGCGTTCGAGACGCCAACGACCACCGAGCTCGGTAACCAGCCGGATGGCAGCGCCGGATTGAACCGGGATCTGAAGCCGCAGTATTCGACGACGTATGAAACGGGCGCAAAGGGTGTGGCCGGAGCTGGAGTGCAGTACGACATCGCGTTGTTCGATACCGAAGTGCGCGACGAGCTCATTCCGTTCGAGGTCCCCGGCGGAAACGGCCGCACGTACTATCGCAACGCCGGCCGCACTCGTCGCCGCGGCGCCGAGGTCGCACTGGGAACCGACATTGGCCCCGTCTCGCTCAACACGGCCTATACGCTCTCGCATTTCCGCTTTCGAGATTTCTTGAATGGCACGACGCAGTATGCCGGCAACACGATCCCTGGAATTCCTGAGCATCAGATTCAGGGCTCGGCGACGTGGCGCATCGGCAGAGCGTATCTGCTTGCGGAAGGCATCGCCAAGAGCCGTGTCTTCGTGAACGATGCGAACACCCTGACCCAGCTCGCCGGGCCGTGTCCCGCCGGCAGCGGCCGCACAGGGACATGTCAGTTTGGAGATCCGACATCGTTCGGGGTCATCAACCTTCGCGTTGGCGGGACGGCGGTATTCGGGCGTCCCTGGCTCGCGCCAGTGTTCGGCGTTCAGAACTTGTTCGACAAACACTACGCGGGTTCGGTCGCGGTCAACGCAGCGGGAGCAACGCCGGCAGCCACGAAATTCTATGAACCCGCGCCGGGTCGCACGTGGTTCGTGGGATTGAGCGCGGCGACCAACCCCTGGTAGCAACGAGGTCATGGCGCGCGTAGCTTCTGACGCGACTCCCGACCCGGCCCCGCACGCCTCCTGCATGGATCCCTCCACGATCGAGATTCGTCCACTCGCGACGCATGCCGAGCGGCAAGCGTGCTTCGAGTTGCAGCGTTCGACGTGGGGGGACGCGTTTACCGATGTCATTCCCGCGAGCATTCTGAAAGTTGCACAGCGGATCGGCGGCGTTGCCGCGGGAGCATTTTCGCGCGACGGCGAATTGCTCGGCTTCGTGTTCGGGCTCACCGGAGTCGAGCGCGGACGCGTCGTCCACTGGTCGGACATGCTCGCCGTCCGACCCGAGGCGCGAAACATCGGACTCGGCAGACGACTAAAGGAATACCAACGGCAATTCGTGCGAGAGCTCGGCGCATCGGTCATTTACTGGACGTTCGATCCGCTCGTCGCGCGCAACGCCCACCTGAACTTCAATCGACTCGGCGCCCGACTCGCCGAGTACGTCGAAGATATGTACGGCGTGACGGACAGTGTGCTGCACGGCGGCATGGCGACGGATCGACTCGTTGTTGCGTGGCCGACGCGCGATGAAGACATCGACGCAGCCATCGCCGAGGCCGAGCGCACGCTCGATTCAGTGGACTGCCGTCAGTCGCCGGTCGCCACAGCGGAATGGATCGCCGGCGCCGCGGGCGCCACGATCTTGCCACACTGCATTCGTGTCGAGATTCCCACGAACGCCGAGTCCCTCCTCGCCCATGCGCCAAACATCGCCGCGCAATGGCGGCAGTCTGTGCGGTTTGGTATGCAGTGGGGACTCAACGCCGGATACACAGTGAGCGCGTTTTTCATCGACGACGAGGTCGAGCGCGGATACTATCTCATGACGCGACAGAGTCGTCCGCTCGCGTCGAATGGCCGCACATGACGCCAGTTGCCTCGGTCGCTCGACATTTTTCGTCTGCGCTCAGCTCGCGGCTCGTCGCGCTGCGGCGCGATATTCACCAGAACCCCGAGCTCTCGTTTCGCGAATCCGAAACCGCCGCTCGACTTGTGGCCGCCTTGCGCGAATTGGGTGTCGACGACGTGCGGGTCGTTGCGAGAACCGGAGTGATTGCCCGCGTCCCCGGACGAAATCGCAGCGCACCGGTGGTCGCGGTGCGCGGTGATATCGACGCGTTGCCGATTCAGGAGGCGACGGGGCTTCCGTTTGCGTCGCAGGTGCCCGGCGTCATGCATGCCTGTGGTCACGACGTTCACGCAACGTGGGCCGTGGCCGCCGCGGCATTGTTGCTCGCGCAACCGGCCGCGGGGGACGTGCTCGTCGTGCTGCAGCCCGCGGAAGAGACGGGGAAGGGTGCGCTATCGATTCTCGAGACGGGAGCCCTCGATAACGTTGCCGCCATCTTCGGCGGTCACGTCGACCGACGGTTCGTGGTCGGCCAAGTCGTCGCGGACGACGGGCCACTTGCCGCCTCGGCGGACATGTTCGACATCGAGTTCATCGGTGGCGGCGCACATGGTGCGCGACCGCACGAAGCGCGAGATCCGATCATTGCGCTCGCGTCGGTGGTGACGGCGCTTCAAACCATCGTCGCTCGACGACTGAACCCCGCCACTCCGGGCGTCGTCAGCGTCGGGTCCATTCATGCCGGCACGGCGCCCAACGTGATCCCCGAGCGGGCCCAACTGTCGGGGACTGTTCGCGCGGTCGACTCGTCATCACGCGAGCTGATGCTCAGCGAAGTCAAGCGCATCAGCGAAGCGGTGGCATCAGGGCTCGGAGTGGAGGCGCGTGTCACTCTTGATCTCGGCACGCCGCCGATCGTCAATCCGCCAGGTGCAACCGCTTGGGCTCGCGCGGCGGCGTCTACGATACTTGGAGCAGAGAACGTCGTGCCGCTCGGATTCCTGAACATGGCCGGCGAGGATTTCGCGCATTACATGGAGCGGGTGCCCGGCTGCTTTCTGCGGATTGGTGCGCGTGAGCCGGATGGTCCAATCATCCCGGCGCACGCGCCCAAGTTCTACGCCGCTGAAGAAAGCATTTTCGTTGGTGCGGCGGTGCTGGCCGAATGTGCTCGCGTTGCGTCTCAGGCACTGTCTGTAAGTGGCTGATATGCTGGCTGTTGCAGTTTTCACGCGGGAACGTCCATGAGGTGCGGGGATTCGTACTGGAACAGCCGTGTTTCTTGGGGTAACGGTATCGGTCTCCACGCCCCCACATAGCCAAGTAAATGCCTCTTCGTCACTCTATACAGTGGTGCTCGCTCGTCGTTGTCGGATTCGTCGCTGCGTGCGGGGGCGATGGCGCGACGGGTCCCTCGAGCAACCCGCCGGCGCGCCTCGACGCTGTCACTGATCTTTCACGTTCAGCGCCCGTCGGCTCTGTTGTTCCGGGTGGAATCGTCGTGAAGGTCACCGACGCATCAGGACGCGCGGTACAGAATGCCGCCGTCGCGTTTGCGGTCACGCTCGGAAATGGCTCGACGAATCCGCGCGTTGCGACAACGGACTCCAAAGGCCAGGCTACAGCGACGTGGACGTTGGGAACGATCCTCGGTCCGAACGAAGTCACCGCGACGGTGAGCGGCGTTGCGACCCAGGTCAAGTTCCAAGCGAGCGGGACGCCAGGGGCTGTGAACGCCATCGCTATCAGCCCGCCAACTGGTCGTCTCTTGCCGAACGTCGACACGTTGCGCGTTACCGCGCAGAGCCTCGATGCCTTCGGGAATGTCACGTCGCCGGCGCCGACCTTTCAGGTTCGCGACCCCTCGCTGCTTTCGATCGACGCCTCGGGCCTCTTGCGCGCCCTGCGTCGTGGCTCCGGGACATACGTCGTCGCCACAGCGGGAGCGAAGAGCGACAGCGTACTGGTTACCGTGCTTGCCCCTGGGCAATCGATCTGCACCGCTGCCGCCAATCCCGTCGATCTCGCGGTCGGCCAAGTCATCACCGACGTGTCGGGCCAAGGTTTCTGCGTCCATGGCTCGAGCGCCAACACCGAGTATGCGCTCGTGCCGTACTACAACTCCGGTGTGCCGAGTGCGACGACTCAGATCGAAGTTCGCGGTCAAGGAGTCGCTCCCCTCGCGCTGCCAACTGCGTCGCTACTTCCGTCCCATTCGCTGCAGCCGGCCGTTCCGACGCTGGTGCCAGATGATGCGTTCGAGTCGCGGCTTCGCGACCGCGAGCGCGCCGAGGCCGGACCGAAATTGGAAAGCGCGCGTTCGTGGTTCCGCGCGCGGCGGGACGTCATCGCGGCGAATCCAGCGGCGACAACCGCCGTGCCGGCCGTCGGCGACCTCCTCAAGCTCAACGCGAACGCGTCGTCGTTCTGCGACAATGCGGATTTCCGAACGGGACGCGTGGTCGCGATCACGGACAAGGCGATCGTCGTGGCGGACACCGCGAATCCCGCCGGCGGATTCACCGACGCCGAATACCGGTCGATCGGCGTCACGTTCGATACATTGGTCGATCCGGTCGACCGTGCTGCATTCGGCGCGCCGACCGACATCGACAACAATGGACACGTGATCCTGTTCTTCACGCGTGCCGTCAACGAGCTGACGTCCGGTGGATCGGGGAGCGTGGTCTTGGGCTTTTTTTACCAACGCGACCTTTTTCCAAAGACGGCTTCGCCTGGTCCGTGTCCCGGAAGCAACGTCGGAGAGATGTTTTATTTGCTCGTGCCGGATAGCACCGGGGTGGTCAACAATAACAAACGCACCAAGTCGCAGGTGATCACGTTCACGAACGGCACCGTCGCGCACGAGTACCAACATCTGATCAACGCGTCGCGACGCATGTACGTGAACGGCGCCGGCACAAATTTCGAGGAGAAGTGGCTCGACGAAGGGCTCGCGCACACTGCCGAAGAGCTCAATTTTTGGCGCGCGTCTGGACGAAGCCCTCGCTCGAATCTCGACGCGTCCATATTCGATGATCCCAAGGCGACCACGGCGTACACGACGTTCGAGGTGAACAACTTCCGTCGTTATCAGACGTATCTGGCGCGGACCGAAAGCCAGTCACCCGTGGGCTTCGACGCAAACGACGACGACCTGCAAACGCGCGGCGCGATCTGGAATTTCCTTCGTTTTGCCGCCGATCATCTGCCGGCCGGTTCCGAGAACGCTTTCTGGTTCAACCTCGTCAACTCGAAGACGTCCGGCATCACGAATCTCACGAGTGCGCTGGGCACGGCGCCGAACTCACTCATGCGCGACTGGGCGATCTCGGTCTTCATCGATGACAACGCGCCCGGCGTCGACCCGCGGTTTCAAGAGTCGAGCTGGAATCTTCGCAGCGCGTTGACGGGCGGCGGTACGTCGACCCCGTTCCCGCTCGCGACGCGATCGCTCACCGATGGTGTGCCGAATACCGTGCAGCTGACCGGCGGTGGCGTTTCATTCCTGCGGTTTTCGGTGGCCAGTGGCCAGGATGCGCTCCTTACGGTAACATCGAGTGGGCAACTCTTGCCGTCGACGGTTCAACTCGCGGTGGTGCGAGTTCGCTGATTCGTCCCTGACATCTTGCCTGGAGTCCGATCGTGCGCATGTCCCTGAATTCTCGTCCGGCCTATCGCGTCGCCGCGCGGTCGCTCGCCGCGCTGCTGGCGGTGGTGTCATTGACGAGCTGCTTGAATCTCAATGTCGACAATCCAAATAGCCAGCCGTCCGATCCGGCACACGAGTCGTTCGACGCGAGCCTGCACGTCGACATCTCGACGATGAAGCGGACGCCGTCGGGCGTCTACTACAAGGACGGCCCGCTCGGCGATGGAGAGCCATTCACCGGGCTTGGCACTCTCACCATTACCTTCGTCGGATTTCTGAAGACCGGAGCGCTGTTCCAACAGGGTAGTGACGTGCAAATCACTCTCGGGAATGAGACCGTCGGACTGCAGGAGGGGCTTCAGGGCATGCGCGTCGGGGGCGAGCGCCTGATCGTCATCCCGTCTGCGCTCGGATTTGGCAACACCGTAACTGGGACGGTGCCGCCGAACAGCACTCTTGTCTACGATATTGTGGTGACCTCAGTGCCGTAGGCTGGCCGGCGGGCCGCGGCGGTCGAACGAAAGGGGGGAGGATCCAGCGAGATCCTCTCCCCTTTCGTACTTTTATGGACGAGCGTGACGCGCTCTCGCCCTCACTCCGATCATCCGCAGAATGCGAAAACTCATACTCCTGGCCGCCGCCACGACCGTCGCC
>Ga0207695_10011889_pt1 | contig 10491 bp, 8 predicted proteins | sample KBSC54metaG_FD_184354 | JGI IMG/M metagenome (GOLD analysis project Ga0207695, IMG submission 184354) | Corn rhizosphere microbial communities from Kellogg Biological Station, Michigan, USA - KBS C5-4 metaG (SPAdes) (version 2) | ecosystem: Host-associated > Plants > Roots > Rhizosphere > Soil... | reverse complement strand
TTTTATCACCAGTACAGTGCTTAAATTCTGTATCTGTTATTCTCTCTGCATGCAAGCCCCCACTCCAGGCGACGGAGCGCTTTACCTTCGGATCGCCAAGAATCTTGCCCAACAAGTGGCGCTCGGAGCGCTTTGTCCAGGGGATCGGGTGCCATCACTGCGCCAACTCAGCCGGGAACAGCACGTTAGTATTTCCACAGCATCGCAAGCATACCTGTGGCTAGAAACGCGCGGCTATCTGGAGGCACGTCCCCAATCTGGGTTTTACGTACGCACGCCGTTCTCGACGTTGATTGCAGAGCCACAGTTCGAGGCTGGGAGCACGAAGCCAACCGCGGTAGGGACGAATGCGGTCTTGGCGGATCTCATGGAGGCAGCCAGCGATCCGGCCAACGTACCGCTGGGCGCCAGCTCATCTAGTCCAGAGTTGTTCCCCAACCGCAAGTTGAATCTGATTCTGCAACGCACAGTACGCGAGAATCCCTTTCACAGTACGCGCTACGACATTCCTCCCGGAGCGGAGGTATTGCGTCGTCAGATTGCACGCCGTTCCCTGAACATCGGATATGGATTCGCACCGAGTGATGTTACCGTGACCTGTGGCGGATTAGAGGCAATCAATTTGTGCCTGCGGGCCGTGGCTCGGCCAAGCGATGTGATCGCTGTTGAAAGTCCGACATATTTTGGGATCTTGGGTAGTATCGCTTCGCTCGGAATGAACGTGATCGAGATTCCGACGCATCCCCAGGAGGGGATGGACTTGGATGAACTGGAACGATCCATTCGTAAACATCGTGTCAGGGCATGTGTCACGATGACCAACAGCCACAATCCCCTGGGATATGTTTTAGGGGATTCCTATAAGAAGGCTTTGGCTGAAATAGCCGCGCGCCGGAATGTCGCCATTATTGAAGATGACGTATACGGAGATCTTGCCTTCACCGGTCCTCGCCCACGAACGGTGAAGTCTTTCGATCGAAAGGGGCTGGTACTGTTGTGCTCATCCGTTTCCAAAACCCTGTCACCTGGCTATCGTCTTGGCTGGGTGGTAGCGGGGCGTTTTCGCGCCGAGGTTGAGCGCCTGAAATTGCTGACAACGGTCGCTACGGGGTCACTACCGCAAATCGTTGTGGCGGAGTTCATGGAATCGGGTGGCTACGATCGCCATTTGAAGCGGCTGCGCTCGATTCTTGCTGCACAAGTGGATGGCTTCCGCCAAGCCATCGCCAAGTATTTCCCGGAAGAGACTCGGATCAGCCGCCCAGCAGGAGGGTGTTTCGTGTGGGTACAGTTGCCTACAAGGATTAACGCTCTCAAGCTATACCGCGCAGCTTTGGCCGAACACATCAGTATCCTGCCGGGAACACTTTTCTCAGCCACAGGAAGGTACAAAAATTACATCCGAATCAACTGCGGTCACAGTTTGTCTGAGGCCCATGATCGCGCCTTACTCCGGTTGGGTCGTCTATGCGACAACGTCCGCTAGAGGGCGGGAGGACTGTCATGCTCATTTCCTACAGGAACTGAATCTATACAATCCTGTTGCGCACTAGTAGTATCTCTGACATGAACACGTTCGCACCCGCCGATGATTTGAAGGAAGCCTCATTAGAAGAGACCCTCGATCCTGACGATTGGAATGAGCTTCGGCGGTTGGGACACCGGATGATGGACGATATGTTCGAATACCTCTCCACCGTGCGTGAACGGCCGGCCTGGCAGTCGGTTCCGGCTGAGGTGAAGGCGAAGCTTGCCGCAGATCTTCCTCTAGCACCGGCGGCTATGGACTTGGTCTACGAGGACTTTAAGCAACAAGTACTTCCCTACCCAACAGGTAACATTCATCCTCGGTTTTGGGGTTGGGTGATGGGGACCGGGACGCCTGTAGCGATGCTTGCCGACATGCTCGCCTCTGGGATGAATTCCTGGGTCGGCGGGTTCGACCAATCCGCAATACTCGTGGAGGAACAAGTTCTCAGATGGCTGGCGGCGATGCTCCATTTCGAGCACTCAGGTTCTTCGGGAATTCTGACGAGCGGGTGCACCGTCGCGAACATCATCGGACTGACGGTCGCGCGCAACGCAAAAGCAACCTTTAATGTGAGAGAGCGTGGACTTCAAGACAGAGCCAGTCACGGGCCTTTGGTTGTCTATTGCTCCACGGAAACTCATAGTTGGGCACAAAAAGCCGTTGAACTCCTGGGGCTGGGCAACCAGTCTTTGCATCGAGTGCCAGTCGATTCAGCTTTTAGAATTGACATACAAGCCTTGCAGAGCGCGATCCACTCAGACCGTCAGCGTGGGAAGATTCCTATTTGTGTCATCGGGACCGCTGGCACGGTGAACACCGGCGCGGTTGATGATCTCAAAGAGCTGGCTGCTGTGTGCCAAATGGAGGACCTTTGGTTCCACATCGACGGCGCCTTTGGAGCCTTGGCCGCTCTCTCGCCCAAGTGGCGGAATAAGGTTGCTGGACTTGAGCTTGCGGATTCACTTGCCTTCGACCTCCATAAGTGGATGTATATGCCCTTTGAAGCAGGCTGCATTCTTGTGCGCGATCGAGAAGCACATCGAGAGGCGTTCACTGTGAGTCCGAGTTATCTCAGTTCGCAAGGCCGCGGGATCGCTCCGGCACCTCTCGAATTTGCCGGCCTGGGGATCGATCTTGCGCGAAATTTCAAAGCTCTCAAGATTTGGTTCTCTCTGAAAGCTCATGGCAGTGCCAAGCACGGCCGGTTGATCGAACAAAATATCGAGCAAGCGCATTACCTCAAGACGCTGATTGAGAGGGAATCACACCTGGAGTTGCTTGCCCCAGTCGAACTCAACGTGGTTTGCTTCCGCTTCAACCCTGGGCTCGACGATGAAGCGCAGCTCAATCAGATGAATGAGGAGATTGTAATCCGCATTCAAGAGAGTGGGCTAGCCGTTACTTCCGGCACTAGACTCTCCGGCCGGTTTGCCATCCGCGTCGCAGTTACCAACCACCGGAGTAAGAAAGTGGACTTTGAACTGCTGACCAGCCGAGTCCTTGAACTGGGCATCGAAGGTCGCTCCGATCACCATTAAAGGTTGTCAAGGTTCCCAGGCATTCGGTGCGTCACGTTCTACTCCGGCATTCTGCAATAGCTGTCGCCGAGCCGGATAGTCGTTCGGTTCCGTAGCGGTGGTCCATTGCGTTACCGAATTTCCCTCATTCACGCACCAAAGGAGCACTATCACGTCATGCTACGCGACGTCACCTACGCGGTCAGAACGCTGCGAAAAAGTCCAATATTTGCAATCACCGCAGCGGCAACCCTGTCACTCGGCATCGGTGCGAGCACCGCGATCTTCAGTGTCGCTAATGCCGTCCTGCTGCGACCGCTTCCTTACCGCGACGCAGATCGACTGGTATTGGCGCTACGGGACATGCCGAACCGCGACGTAAAGGATTTCCCTGTGTCGAGTTCCGATTTCATTGACGTGCGTAACGGAATGACAGCCGTATTCGAAGATGTTGCCGGAATTGAGTCGGCTACGCGGAGCCTTGTTATTCCGAGGGAAGACGGGACGTCGGAGCAGGTTCGGATCTCCGGAGCGAGTCCGAATCTCCTGCGGTTGTTAGGCGCTAGAATTGCCTTCGGACGCGACTTCGAGGAGGCCGACGGCCAACCTCAACTGCCATCCTCTTCAATCGATTCGACTGCCACAATCCCGGTCCAGCGACCTTCAGCGATGGCCATCCTGAGTTACGAGTATTGGCAGCATCGGTATGCCGGGAATCGGTCCATCATCGGCCATCCCATGTCGGGTGGGGAGATCGTGGTGGGTGTCCTGGCACCGGGATTCGAATTGCTTCTACCGCCAAGCATGAATCTGGCACGCGCGCCCGATTACTGGGTTGCGTCGCGGCTCGCCTACGATAACGGCCAGCGAATCGCCGGACACTTACGGATGATCGGCAAGTTAAAGAAAGGTGTGAGTCTAGATCAGGCGCAAGCGGTAGCTAATGTGGTTGCGGCGAGACTGATTGCCGAGTTCCCCGTCAAAAAAGCAGCAGGCTACTCGATCCGGCTGGAGCCGATGCAGAAATACCTAGCGGAGGAGGCACGTGCGGCCCTTCTGGTTCTAATGGGAGCGGTCCTCTTGCTCTTGCTGATCGCGTGCGCCAACGTGGCAAATCTCCTATTGGTACGGACTTCATTGCGTGAACACGAGATGGCTGTGCGCTCGTCTCTCGGCGGCAGCGTGCTGCGTCTCCTACGCCAGATGCTGACCGAAGTCGTACTGCTCACCGCGCTCGGTTCACTACTGGGCGTCGGCCTAGCGTGGCTTGGTATCCACGAACTGCTGGTCCTTGCTCCTGCCAGTCCAGGGCTGACCAATTTGCCTGGGTTCGACTCTGTCGGAATTGACTTCCCCGTGCTTGCATTTGCGTCCATAGCTGGACTGGCGGCGGCTACCGTTGTTGGGTTGATTCCAGCACTGCGGGCCTCCCGGCCAAACATCATACGCGTGTTGCGTGCCAGTGGCCGAACGCCGGGACTTAGCGGCACATCGTCCTTCTGTACCATTGCAGTGGTCGCCCAGGTCGCTTTGTCTTTCCTCCTGCTAATCGGAGCGGGCTTGATGCTCCGGAGCTTCGTCGCACTGCAACGAATCAACCCAGGCTACGATCCGCTCAACCTTTTGACGTTCCGGCTCATCGGTGGTCGAGGGGGGCCGGAGCAACGAACCGCAACTCTGCGGGAGCTAAACCATCGCTTAAGCGCGCTGGCAGGAGTTCAGGCGGTGACTGCAACCACTTCTCTGCCTCTTGTTGGCGGTACTGAAGTGATCCGCTGGGGCAAGGAGGGCGATGATCCTAGCACGATTGCCGGTGCGGCTGACTACCAGTTCGTTCTTCCTGGGTATTTCGTAGCGCTCCGCACGCCCCTACTCGCGGGGCGAACGTTCACAGAGGACGACAATGCTCCCGGCAGGAAGCTCGTGGTCATCGACCAGTTCTTCGCGGAGAAACTCTTTCCCTCCGAGTCTGCGCTCGGAAAACGTATCCTGGTCGGAGTCGCGTTAAAGCCGGAACTGTTCGAAGTGATTGGAGTTGTGGCTCACCAGCGCTATACCTCCCTCGCTGAAACCGGGCGCGAGCAGCTGTACTTGACGCAAGGACTGCTCGGCGGCTATGCGATTGGCGGATATTGGGCCGTTCGAACGCCGGGCGATTTCGCTACGGAAGTTGTGCGCATCCGAGCGGAGATCGCGAATTTGGACAAGAGTCTTCTGGTCTCGGAAATGCTGCCCATGGAAACGCTTGTCCGACGGGCTCAGTCTAAGACGCGCTTTTCGCTTCTGCTGCTCGGATTGTTCGCGACAATTGCGGCGCTGCTCGCGGGTGTCGGTATCTACGGCGTGTTAGCGACCTTGGTTCGGCAGCGCACGGCGGAACTCGGAGTCCGGATGGCCCTGGGCGCCACACCGAACAACATCTTAAGTCTTATAGCCCTGCATGGATTGCGTCTCAGTGCAGTGGGGATCGGCGTAGGTCTTGTCGCGGCCCTTGGAATTACGCGCGTAATGTCCAGCATGCTCTTCGGTATTCAAGCCAATGATCCGGTTACTTTCACTGCCACCGCAGCACTCTTCCTTCTCATCGCTGCCTTTGCGTCCTGGTTGCCGGCGCGTCGCGCGGCTGGCCTCGAACCCACCGCCGCTCTGCGAGAGGATTGACGGCATGCGGCTTGGGAAGCGCAAAGGGTGCGCGCCGCTTGAGCATCGGATATTGGCAAAATCGGATTGCAGGCGCTCGATTGGACTCATCGGCCTCAGTGGTGATGTGACTTCTGGCCGGATTGCTGTCGTGTTGATCCAAAAGCAAACGCATCTGGTCATTCAAGGAATCGCCACTCTAGACAAGATTGGGGGAGCCCGCGTCTTAGGCTTGGCTACGCCACGTAAACACCAATCGCTTTGAAGTGTACGTCGGCATCAATGCACTAAACCCCAGCGCCCGTTCCAGGACCAAAGAAGACATCGCTGCCATCCGGCAGGTCTACCTGGACTTCGGCCACAACGGCACAGCCACCGTGCAATGCATGATCAAAAGCGACGACCTCCCCAAACCCAACTACTTAGTCAACTTCTCGCCGAGGAAGTGGCAGACAGCCTGGAAGGCAGGAAGAAGCCGAACGCCTAGTGCGTCAACTTGTTCGAACTGGGAACCAGAGAATATCGCGACCTGATGGACGAGGGCAGGCAGAGGCTTGTTTTGTGGGCGGTTCCAGCAACCCGCAGAAGGTCACAGAACGCGCGTTCAGGCGAATGGCCGAGCCTGAGCCCTTTCTAACCGCACCTGTCACATAGCGCCTTTCCCGAACCTCGTAACGTTGTAGCCGTCATCTACTTGCCATCTCGTCTGGAGGTTCTCAATGAACGCATTGAGTCGGCGATCAGCGCCCGGCCCAATTGGGCCTCAGCGCTTCGAGTCCGCGCTAGGTCAGGTCACGGCGTCGGGACCGGCGGTTCTGACTCTCGCGGAAGTTGCCAAGGATCTTCGTAGCTCAAAGGCACACGTCTGCAACATAATCGCTGGCCGAGTTCGCGGACTCGCACCTCTCGCCGTGCTTCGTCTTGGCCGCCGAATCCTTGTGCGCCGTTCAACTCTCGAAGAGTGGAAAACCCAGTGCGAACAGGCCTTTTGAGATGCTATCCTCGGGCCATCGCTATCCGTTGAACGCCGTGGGCGCATGAATGGAGACAGTTCATGCGAAAGCGGTATCAGAAAGGAAGTCTTGCCAAAGTCGATGGCATCTGGATTGTGCAGTGGTGGGAAGATGGCCACCGCCGGAAACGCACGCTGGGGAAAGCTTCAAAGCTTTCAAAGTCCCAGGCAGAGGCGGAGATGGCGTCAATCGTCGCCCCCATCAACGCTCGATCTACAACCCCATCGGCAGCCACAAAGTTCGGTGATTTCGTTAACGAGATCTACCTGCCCTTCTACCGTCGCAAGTGGAAGAGGTCAACAGCGATGACCAACGAAGATCGTTTGCGATTTCATTTGACTTCGACCAACGCCGAGCGGACGTTGGGCAGCTTTGGCCGCGATGAGCTTCAGGAATTTCTGGAGACCAAGGCGGCATCGAAGTTGTCCTATAGTGTCGTTGCCCACTTGAGATGGGACCTTCGACAAATCTTCGGAATGGCAGTTTCCGAGGGTCACATTCTCCGTAACCCTGCCGAACTTCTGTTCATCCCGCGCGAGGCCCCGCGGCCTGATCACGTAGTGATGAACCTTGAGGAGGTAAAGAAATGCATCTCAGTACTTGAACGTCGCGAATCTCTCATCATCAAGCTCGCGGTCCTCGTCGGCATGCGCCCAGGCGAGATTTTCGCCTTGAAGTGCGGACGACTCCGTAAAGTGTCCGTCGAGATCCAGCAACGCGTCTATCGAAATGAGATCGATACCCCGAAGACGGCGAATTCAGTTCGTTCCGCCGCCGTTCCAGCCGATCTTCTCGGAGACGTCAGAAGTTGGATCGCAGACCTGCCCGATAGTTCCGACGACGCTTGGGTCTTTCCATCCGAAACGATGAAGACTCCAGTCGCCAAGGACAACGTCTGGCGGCGAAGCATTGCGCCAAAGCTGAAGGAGGCTCATCTCGATTGGGTGGACTTCCACGTTCTTCGGCGAACGCACTCGACCTTGATGAATGAACTTGGGGTGGACCCGAAGGTCGTCTCCGACCAGCTTGGTCACACTCTGGATGTGAATCAGAACGTCTATACCCAGGCTTCGGTCCAGCGGCGCAAAGTGGCTGTGGACACCCTGGAAAGCGCTCTGAAAGCCAGCTAGAAAGCTTATTGGAGCATTTTGGAGCAGGCCGTTTTGGGAATGATGTCTAAGGTATTGAAAAGTTGGAGCGGGAGACCGGGGTCGAACCGGCGACGTCCAGCTTGGGAAGCTGGCATTCTACCACTGAATTACTCCCGCTTGCCTTCAGATCAGCTATTTAGCTGACTCCCAATCGCTTACACGAGACGGTCGAGGTCTCTAAAGTCTCTGAAATCCACCAAATCTACCCCGTTTGGTCGAAAAGTGGACACCAAAATGGACACCAAGCCCAGCCTGAGAATGTGGGTTCGCTGACCTTTCGTTTTGGTGTCCATCTTGGTGTCCATCCTTCGTCGGAAACGGGTTCAGCCACAATATACCACAGGGGGCACGTTAAGCTTGGAGCCCCGGTGAACCGGGCGGTCAGGCTCACCGGCAGAGGTTTCGTGAGAGTATCGATGTTCGATTCGAGTTGGGCAAGCCATGGCTGCTATTGAACACGCCGAGCCTTGCCGGTTCACCTGCCTTGGGCGCATAACGACCCGCTCCAAAAGCTCCTTCGGCTTAACTCCACTTTCAAATTTTTCAACAACTTGAGGAATCTTCTTTCCGCTCAAACGCAACCCCAGTCGGCTCAGCGAGAGGGGTTTTGCCACGGTTTTGCATTGAAGCAATCTCGAACACTGACCCAATGGAACTTGCTCTAAGTGCCCAACGCTAACGACTAGGTGGTCAGGTAGGCGAATTAGCAGGCCCTTCCCGTTAGCCTGAAGCCTGGTAGCCGCCTTCTCTGGCATCCGGGTCCTCCGGGACATGATCGCCCTGAGAAGGGCAGTCTTCAACGCGAAGAGGGGCATTTTCGGAGTCTTCCCTACCGCAACACTGCATTCGCGGAGCGATAATCCCCCGATTGGGGTAGCGGTGTGTCAAAACGAAATGATTGTGAAATAGTTCCTAAGGTCTCGGGGGCTCCTGCCTGCCCTCCAGGCGCCATCCGATCGAACTCAACGCTCCGCCTCCGTGACTAGCGTCGGCGCTCCGTCGATTTTCGCGGCTCTTTCTTTCTCTTGCAGATCGGCGATCAGCAGCCGCAAGTCGGGTGCCAGATCTTTCAGAATCTGAACTGCCAGTCGTCATGAACCAAACCGGCGATAACCGGTGAAAGTACGGATTCGCCAACGAACTCGCTAACCGCAGGGACTACTTTCTCTAACCTCCACCACAATGGACCTTGCGGCTCTCGGCTTTTATGGTTTGGGCAAAAAACGACAGAGTGCGGCACCACGCGTCCGCAGCTGCTTCTGGTCGATAGCCACTCTCATTGCTGGGGTTTTCAAAAGCGTGGCCAGCTCCGGTGTAGATTTTCACATCGGCCGATTGTCCACCCGCCTTCATAAGCTTCTCGAAGGCTCGGACTCTGGAGGGAGGAATTCCACGGTCGCGAGCGCCACAGTTCACCAGCACCTGAGCATTGATTTTCTTCACATCGACTGGGTCCGCCGGAAGAACACCGTAATTCACGACACAAGCAGCCAGGCGCGTCTCATGAATCGCGAGTTGGATCGCGAGACGGCCGCCCATAGACCATCCGATCGAGCCAATGTGCTTCGAATTAACATCGGGGCGATTGGCAAGATAATGAAATGCTGCGTTCATATCGCGTATCGCGCGATCTTCTGGCAGGGCCCGCTTCAGCTTGCGCGCTTCCGAGACGTTGTCCGTGACTTTGCCCCTGTAGAGGTCTACGGCGATCACAACGTACCCATTCGCCCCTAAGTTCGTGGCTTGAATCTTCACCCAATCATTCAACCCCCACCATTCATGAAGAGCGATGATTCCGCCATGACGCCCGCGGCCTCCTGGTAATACAAGAAAACCCGAGATGTTCTCCGCGCCGCTGCGAAACGTGACCATCTCCGTCTTCATCGTCGGCGCGCGATATGTCTTCATTTAGGTTCCGTGAGTGAGCTGGTGGTAGCGTATTCTATCCTCCGATTTCCACCACGTAATCACGGCCTTCCCAGGCGTTCCTTTTGGTCCAGAAGAAAGTGAATCTTGCCGGTGCGCGCTGTGCGGCGGCAATGGGGATATCTACGAATTCAATTCCGAGTACGGTGCCCGAAGACTGCGAATCTTTGACAGTGTGCCATTCATCGCATGTCCAGTGGAGGCGGAACGGAGCGGGAACCTGGACACGCAGCGTATGGCCGTTTTTGACGCGGCGTACCTGGCGATTGTGTTTCCAGACTTCTAAAGGCTGACAATTGTTTGGTGCCGACAGATAGCGATCGGAAACCTCCGGAACCAGATCGAAGACCCGACCGTCCGAAACCGATCTCAGCAGTTTGATGTACTCGGCGTGCGCCCACATCAGCGGCATCGCGGAACCCGTAGGCTGACCCAAGAACATATAGGCTTCGGGCCGGTCCTTCTCGTCCCACACCTGCTCGGGTAGGAGACCCGCGGGTGAGGAAAAGCCTTCCATGGCACGGATGAGAGCCTTAGTATCGTGTCCAGCAGCCAATTCGTAGTGTCCGCGCTCACCGGACAACAAGGGCCAAGCGCGCCCCTTCCCCCAGTTCAAGAACGGGCCGCCATCTTCTCGCTGCCCGTAGCCATCGTTGTTGTAGCGATGCCAGCAAGATCCGAAGGGAGTATCGACTTTGAGCACGGCGTCCACG
>Ga0207695_10011888_pt1 | contig 10491 bp, 7 predicted proteins | sample KBSC54metaG_FD_184354 | JGI IMG/M metagenome (GOLD analysis project Ga0207695, IMG submission 184354) | Corn rhizosphere microbial communities from Kellogg Biological Station, Michigan, USA - KBS C5-4 metaG (SPAdes) (version 2) | ecosystem: Host-associated > Plants > Roots > Rhizosphere > Soil... | reverse complement strand
AGCCACCTGCAACTGCTGCAGATGGAACTGCTCTAGCTGGTTTGCCCGGGGACGTTCCGAACGGGTGAGTTAGGTCCGAGTCCGCCGAGCCGCTGAGGGCATCGACTACGATCTTGCGCTGAACAGCGATGTCCAGCGAGCAAGCCGAGCGGCAGCTCATCCTGCTGAGCGCCGGAACCGCAACCCGACGCCTGGCCTTGAGGGGGTACGCGGGCGAGCTGATGCAGCAGGTCGATTGGGCACGGCTCATTGCTTCGATGCGCGCGCGCAGGCTGCTCGGAGTGCTCGGCCCGCGCATATCCGAGCTTGCTGGCGAGCGGGCGAACGAGGACTTTGGCGCGGTGCTCGAGCAGGAGCTGGAGCTGGAGCGCAAGCATGGCCTGTACCTACAGTTGGTGTCCCAGCGCTTGCTGGCGATGCTCGCCGACGCCGGGATACCAGCGGCCGCGCTGAAGGGTCCGCAGCTCAGCGAGGCAATCTACGGCGATCCCGGTCGTCGTGTGTCGGGCGACATCGATCTGCTCGTCCCGGCGAGACGGCTGCACGACGCGGCGGAGGTTGTGTGCGCGCTTGGCTATGGCAAGCCCACCGACCATCTCGGGCCTGAGGGATTGCCGCTGCTTCATCTCGCTCTCGCCCACGAGCACGGGCAGCTGCCGGCCGTTGAGGTGCACTGGCGCATCCACTGGTACGAGCAGGCCTTCGCGCGCGACCGCCTGCTGCCGCCCACCGCAGATCAGGCGCCCGACTGGCGCCCGGCTCCTGCCGACGAGCTTGCTGCGCTGCTGCTGTTCTACGCGCGCGACGGTTTCGTCGACCTGCGCTTGGCCGCCGACCTGAGCGCTTGGTGGGATCTCAACAGCCCTGGATTTCCAGACGGTGCGATCGGCGAGGTCCAGGAGACCTATCCGGAGCTATCGCGCGTGTTGACCGCGGCCGGCATGGCCGCGGAGAAGGTCGTGGGCCTGCCGGCATCGCGCGTGCTGGGGGACAAGCGCAGCGCTGGAGCACGCGAGCGCTTCGCCGCACGCCTTGTCAACCCCAATCCGCGCAGCAGCCGCTCGCAGCTGTATGCCGACATGGGGCTGATCGACGGCTTGCTCGCACCGCCAGGCGGTTTCGGCGCATTCGCAGGGCGACAGCTGCTTCCTCCGCGGGCGGTGCTGGACGAACAGGCACGGCACGGAGCAAGACGGCGCCCGCGCTCACGCGTGGCGCGCTGCGCCGGCGTGCTTGGACGATACGCGCTCACCTCCGCACGGCTTCTTCGCTCTCCGGAAACTGTTTCCTCAGTACTCCCCCTGAGGACTATTCGCAGTGTTGACGGGGAATCGCAAATTAGGGGTGACTTGTAATCGACGTGCCATCTCATGCTCGGCCGGCCTGCGCGAGCTTCGTCGCCGCGAGCGTCGCGATGCTCCCGATAGAGCCGAAGTTGCTGGGCACGACCTCGGCGTCGGAGATGTCGATTTCGTACTCCGACTCGAGCCACTCGACCAGCCGCAGCAGCATCATCGAGTCGATCACCTGGTTTTCGATCAGCGGCAGATCGTCGGTGAGCTCTGCGCGGGTCCCGTCCCACTGGGCTTCGTCGATCAGGAAGTCGCGTATCCGCTCTGCTGGCTGCGTCATGCCTACCCCTTTTGCTGTGGCTGGCGCAAAGCCTGCCTATCGACCTTGCCGGTGGACGATTTGGGCAGCTCCGCACGGAACTCCACCTCCTCGGGAATCATATGGTTCGGCAGTCGCTCCCTGCACAGGCGCGCAAGCTGCGCATGGTCGATCGGCTCGCTGGTCACCACGAAGGCCTTCAGGCGGTTGGTGATCGTCTCATCGGGAACCGCCACCACCGCGGCCTCCACCACCATCTCGAGCGCGTTCAGAGCCGCCTCGATCTCGCCGAGCTCGACTCGATAGCCGCGTGTCTTGACCTGCAGGTCACGCCTGCCCGCGAACAGCAGCTCCCCGTCGATGCGGCGGCGCACCAGGTCGCCGGTCATGTAGTGGCGGACGCCGTCCTTGACGGTCAGGGAGCGCCCAGTTCGCCGCGGGTCCCCCCAGTAGCCGTGCATCACGGTCTCGCCGCCGATCACGAGCTCTCCCAGCTCGCCGTCCGCCACCGGGGCCCCGTGCTCGTCGACGATCGACGCCTGCAGTCCCGGCAGCGGCTTGCCGATCGGCAGCTCACCGGCGAGCAAGTCCTCGCGCCTGACCTCGTGCCAAGTGCACACGTTGGTCTCGGTCGGTCCATAGAAGTTCAGGTAGCGGCAGTGCGGCACCAGCTCGGTGAGTCGCTTCAGGTACCCGACCGGGAACACCTCGCCGGCGAAGACCACAGTGCGCAGCTTCGGCAGCGGCGTGTCCTGCAGCTGCCCGCGCAATACCAGCGCCGTGAGCACCGAGGGCACCGAGTACCAGACGGTTATCTCCCGCTCGGCGATGAACCCGGCGAGCATCACCGGGAAGACCGACAGCTCGCGTGGGACGAGCACCACGCTCGCTCGCCCGCAGGCGGCCGCGAACAGGTCGAAGGTGGATAGGTCGAAGTGAAACGGGGCGTGGCTGGAGAGACGATCGTTCGCAGTGACGCCCACCTCCCGCGCGGCCCGCTCGACGAATGCCAGGCCGTTGGCGTGCGAGAGCATCACACCCTTCGGCGCTCCAGTCGAGCCGGAGGTGTAAAGGATGTAGGCCAGCGAGTCGCGGTCGACGGCCACCGGCGGCGCGGCCGGCGCGAACGCGTCGATCGCGCTCCAAGGCAGCCACTTGACGACGGCGTCGACGACGGCGCTTGCGCTCTGCTCATCCGGGGCCCCATCGTCGTTCGGGGCGTCGGCGCCGATGATCGTCTGAAGCTCCGCTCCCTCGGCGAGTAGTGCGCGGCAGGTCGTCGCCCGGGCCTGCGAGCTGACAAGGCAGCGTATGCCGGCGTCCTGAGCGATGTAGGCGAGCCGGCGCACGGGCGCCTGGTCGTCCAGCGGCACGTACACGGCGCCCGCCTTCAGGGTGGCGTAGATTCCAACCACCGCCTCCAGCGACTTCTCCAGCAGCAGCCCGACACGATCGCCCTGCCGCACGCCACGGTCGGCCATCGCCGCGGCTAGGCGGCTCGAGCGCTCGTCCAGCTCGGCGTACGTGAGCGTGCGCTCCCCGTCCACGACCGCGATCGCCTCGCCGGCGGCGTGCGCCGCTTTGGAGAGCAGCTCGTGGATCGTCGCCGTCACAGCCCCAGGTGACGCGCGATCACGTTGCGCTGCATCTCCGAGGTTCCCGAGTAGATGCGGCTGCCCAAGGCGTCGCGCACATCCCGCTCCACGCCAGCCTCGGTGAGGTAGCCGCCGCCGCCGCTTATCTGCAGCGAGTCGAGGCTCGACTGGACGAACGCTTCGCTGAGGTGCAGCTTGGTCATGGCCGCGTCGAGGTCGCTCGCCGTGCCGGCGTCCAGCAGGGCTGCGATCCGGTAGAGCATCAGATGGGAGGTCTGCAGGCGCAGGCGCATGTCCGCCAACCGGTGCGAGATCGCCTGAAAGGAGCCGATCGGCGCGCCGAACTGCGTGCGCTCGCGCGCATAGGCGACACAGCGCTCGAGCTGGCGCCGCATCGTGCCGACCGACGCGGCGAGGATCAGGCCGCGCTCCCAGCGCATCGAGCTGTTGAATATCGCCATGCCCCCGCCCTGCTCGCCGAGCAGAGCATCGTCGGGCAGGCGGCATTCGTTGAAGAAGAGCTCGCCCAGGTGCGAGGTGCGCAAGCCCATCTTGGACACCGGCGGGCCGACCTCCAGACCCGGTGTGCCCCGCTCCACGACGAACGCACATAGTCCTGCAAAGCCCAGGCTGCGGTCCGTGGTCGCGAACACGATGAACAGGTCGCTGTCGGGTGCGTTGGTGACGAAAGCCTTCGAGCCGTCGAGTACCCACCCGCCCTCGCTGCGGGTCGCCGCGGTCCGCAGCGCGAACGCGTCGGAGCCCGATTCGGGCTCCGACATACCGTGGGCGGCCAGCAGCGAGCCGTCGCACAGCCCCGGCAGCCAGCGCCGCTTCTGCGCCTCGGTGCCGAAGTGCACGAGTGGCATCTCGCAGGCCCACGTGTGGGCATTGATCGAGAAGATCAACCCGTTGTCGGCGCAACCGTAGCCGAGCCCTTCGAGCGCCGCCGCGATCGTGGTCGCGGACAGGCCGAGTCCGCCATGTTCGGCGGGCACCGGCATGCCGAGAAGCCCGATCTGGGCGCACTTGCGCCAGTCCTCCTTGGAGAACGTCCCCTCCCGGTCGCGGCTGCCCAGGTCGCGACCCAGCTCGCCCTGGGCGAAAGCGACGATCGACTGTTGCAGCGAGCGCTGCTCGTCGTCCAGCGGGTCGGGCAGCAGCGCGACCCCGCCCTGTCTCGCGCGGCGGCTCATCGTCCGGCCCGTGCCCTGGTTTGCGCGGAGCTCATCGTCCGGCCCGCGACATGGCCCGTGCGGAGCTCATCGTCCGGCCGGTGCCGAGCTCATCGCCCGAGCCGGCACCAGGTAGCGCGCATAGGCGGTGAACGGGCGGTAGCCGAGCCCCAGCCACACGGGCGCGCCCAGGCTGGAGGTCTGGCACAGGGAGAGCCGAGCGCCGAGCTTGCCGTAGCTGAGCTCGAGCGCCGCCCACAGGCAGCTCTGCGCGAGTCCGCGGCTCTGTCCGGCCGGGCCGGGACGGGGAAGCCGTTGGCCCCGTTTGGGACGTCGGATCGTCGCGGCTTGACAGCCGAGCGCGACCCCGTGCGTGACGTGCGTCATCGCGGCCGAGATCGGCATGTCGTCGTAGTAGGCAACGAAAGCGGCCACGTTGGGCACGTCGAGGCTGTCCGGATCGAAGAACACCTGGGCGGCAACCTCGCGAGGCATCGAAGCCATGCCCCAGGCGTCGGCGACGAGGTCGAGGTAGTCCTCGCGTGTGCGCGCGTCGACCGCGCGCCGGATCTCAACGCCCTCGGGCGGTGGCATGTAGTCGGGCAGGCTTTCGAGCACCAGCTCGGGCAGACGCTCGAGCTCGTGCAGGCCGCCCAGTCGCGCGGCCTGCTCCAGATCGCCGTCGCCGTGCTCCCGCGCCCAGAGGGCGTAGCCGCTCCTGCGTGGACCGAAGAAGCGCTCGGCACGTCCCATCGCCTCCTGCGCACTTAGCGCATCGGTCAGCCGCAGCGCCCCGTTGCGATAGGGGTTGGGCTGGCGGTGCGAGCCGGCGAACAGCAGCAGACCGTCCTCTTCGGCGAGGGTGCCACCGAACGCGGCGAGATAGCGCAGGTACTCGGCGAGAGTGAGGTCGGCCAGAGCGAGCAGATCCTCGCGCTGGTCCGGCTCCTCCGTGGCCGCAGAGTGTGCTGCAGTTGCCCGCGCTTGCACCGTCGGCGGATCGTAACGGATGGCCTGGCTCGCGCCTGCGCAAAAGCGGTCAGGGCTAGCAGACGTTGATGAGTGTTATGACGATGCTCGATGCAGACGGCTCTGACGCAGCTATCGTTGAGATGCCGCCCGGCGAAGCGACGCTTGCCGGCGCGCCGGAGATACACGCGCGGCGATCCGAGCCCCGCCCTGAGATCTGGTTTCGCCGCCGGATCAGGCCGCTGCCGGCGCTGAGAGAGCTGTGGGCATTCCGAGAGCTGACGATCACGCTCGCAGAACGCGACCTACGCGTGCGCTACAAGCAGGCGGCGCTGGGCGTCGCCTGGGCGGTGATCGCGCCGGTCGTGATGATGGTCGCGTTCACGGTGCTGTTCAATCGCTTTGCGAAAGTCGACACCGGCGGGGTTCCGTACGCGCTCTTCTCCTACCTGGGCCTGCTGCCGTGGACGTTCTTCTCGGGCTCGGTCTCAAACGGCGGGCTCAGCCTGGTCACCAACAACGAACTGCTCAACAAGCTCTATTGCCCGCGCGAGGTCTTCCCGATCGCGGCCATCGCCGATGCGCTGGTGGACCTGCTGATCGCCTCGTGCATACTCCTGCTGCTCTTCCCGATCACCGGCTTCGCTCCCAAGGCGCAGAGCTACTACCTGCCGCTGCTGTTGATCGTCATGATCGCCTTCACGCTCGGGGTGACGCTCGCGGTCTCCGCAATCGTCGTCTACGCGCGCGATCTGCGGCTCGTGCTGCCGCTTGCCATCCAGGTCGGACTGTTCGTCACGCCGGTCGTCTACGGCGCCAGCTCGATCTCGAGCTCGAAAGCCTTCCTGCTCGTGTTCTCTGCGATCAACCCGCTCGTTTCGGTGATCGATGGGATGCGCGACACCGTGCTGAGCGGGGTCGCGCCGAACTGGATGTTGCTGGGGGTGGGCGCGGTCAGCGCGCTTGTCTATCTGACCGGTGGGTTTCTCCTGTTCAAGCACTTGGAGACCGGAATGGCCGACATTGCTTGACGGAACGATCCTCGCCGAGGAGATCTGGAAGCGCTTTCGCCTCGACGAGCGCCCCACCTACCTGCAGGACCGGATCGCCGGCGCGCGCGATCGTATGCGGGGTCGCTCCGGCGACAGCTGGCGCTGGGCGTTGAACGATGTGAGCCTGCGCGCCCAGCCAGGCGAATCGTGGGCGCTTGTGGGAGCCAACGGCGCCGGCAAGTCGACGCTCCTGAAGATCATCTCCCGCGTCATGTACCAAACGGCGGGTCGCCTGGAAATGGCCGGCCGGGTCGGCGCGCTGATCGAAGTGCGCGCCGGCCTCACCCCGCTGTTGACCGGTCGGGAGAACATCTACCTGACCGGCTCGATCATGGGCCTTCCCCGCCGCGAGGTGGCGCGCCGCTTCGATGAGATCGTCGAGTTCGCCGAATTGGAGAAAGCGGTCGATCGTCAGGTCAAGTACTACTCCTCCGGCATGCAGATGCGGCTGGGCTTCTCCGTGGCGGCCCACCTGCAGCCTGACATCCTGCTCGTCGACGAGGTGCTAGCGGTCGGAGACGCGAGCTTTCAGCAGCGCTGCCTGGATCAGATTCGCAAGGTGCTGAACGAAGGAACGACGCTGCTGTTCGTCTCGCACGACCTTGCGGCCGTCGAGGCCACCTGCGCCAACGGGATCTGGCTGCACAACGGCGAGGCCCAGACAGCCGGTCCGATCCGCGAGGTCCTCTCCGCTTACCGGGGCTCCGTCGAGGGCGACGCCAAGTCGCGAGCGGACATCGAGGGGCTCGTCAGGGTCTCGCAAGTCGAGGCGGCGGCTCCCGACGGGGGCCTTGCCAAGACCGGTGGCCCCCTCGACGTGAGCCTGACCGTTCACAGCGACAAGAGCTACCGCGCGTGGATCTATCTCGGGATCACAGAGGGGGCCGCCACGCCGATCTTCCTGCTCAACCCGGGGCGAGAGACGATGCTCGAGCCGGGCGAGACGCGCGTACGGTGCTCGATTTCGTCGTTGCCGCTGCCCGCCGGCCGCTACTACCTGTGGGGCGGCATCTACCGCAACTGGACTCAGGGCGAGGAGCTGATCGGCTGGCAGCCGCTGACAGAGTTCGATGCTTATGGCCCCGAGCTAGACGCCGCCCCTCGCGCTGTGGTCCGTCTCTCGCCGATTCACGTCGACTCTGAGTGGGAGGTCGACGCCGCGTAGGCGTCGTTCGCGACCGCGCCGGGATCGGCGGCGGCCCTGTCGCAGACCTCCTGCAACGCATGCCTCATCTGCTCCGCAAGCACCCGGACGTGAGGCTCTTTCATCATGCTCATGTGGTCGATCCCGGGCGCGACCACCTGTCGGGGTCGCACGCCTCCGCGGGCCAGGTGATCCCACGGCGTTGATCGCTCGTCATGCTCTTGCTGGGGCCGGAACAGGTCGATCGTGAGATCTGCAGGGCGCGCAACGTGCCGCGTCTGCGCCCATGTGCTCGCCACCCGCACCATCTGCCATGGCAGCCGTCGCGGGAGTCGCTTGTCGCGTCCGCGTCTGGCCAGGATGTCGTACGCCAGCCTGCCCGTGCGGAAGTAGACATGAGTACGAAGGTTCACCGTTCGTTGCCTTATCCAGGCAGCCTTGCCCTGCGTCCCGCTGCTCATGAACTCTCTCATCCTGGCTCGTTCACGCTCCAGACGACCGGGTCGTCCCGGCCGTTTCGGGTAGGCGTCGATCAGCGCAAGCATCGAGACCTCCTGTCCCTGCTCGGTCAGCTGACAGCCGATCTCATACGCGACGAGCCCGGCGAAGCAGTACCCGCCGAGGAGGTATGGACCTCTGGGCTGAACCTCGCGAATCTCGCGCACATAGTGAGTGGCGAGCTCCTCGACGCTCGCAAGCGGCAGCCGCTCGCCATCGGCGCCTGGGGGCCGCAGACCGAAGATCGGCATCTCGCCGCGCATGTGCTCGATGAGCTCCCGGTAGCCCAGTACATCGCCTTCGACCCAGCCCACCAGAAACAGCGGGCGCTCGCCCAGTCCGGGCCGCATCGGCACGACCGAGGACCATTTCCTCACCTGGCCGGCCGACGCCTGATTGTCGATCACCTCAGCCAAGCCGGCAATCGTCGCCGTCTGAAACAGCGTCGCGAGCGGGATTCGCAGGCCAAGCTTGCGCTCGATCTCCGAGAACAGCCGAACGGCGAGCAGTGAGTGACCGCCGAGCGCAAAGAAGTCGTCGTGGACTCCAACCTGCTCGATCTCCAGGACTCTCAGCCAGATTGCGGCAAGTCGCCGCTCGGTGCTCGTTCGCGGCTCTGTCAGTTCGTGTTTGTGCTCCTGGCGTTCGAGCGGAGCGCTTGCCAGACGGGCTCGGTCGACCTTCCCGTTGGGAGTGAGCGGGAATGCGTCGACAGCCACAAGGGCGGCAGGGATCATGTAGTCCGGCAGCGTGCGGCGCAGACGATCGCGCAGGTCGTCGGACTCGATCGCGGCTCGATCGCCGGTCAAATAGGCGACGAGCCGCCGCTCGCCCTCATCGCTCTCGCGGACCAGGACAAGCGCGTCGTGCACCGCGGGATGCTTGCGCAGCACGGCCTCGATCTCGCCAGGCTCGACGCGGAAGCCGCGGACCTTCAGCTGGTGGTCGAGGCGTCCCAGATATTCGATGCTGCCGTCGTTTAGGTGGCGCGCGCGGTCGCCGGTGCTGTACATGCGGGCTTCGGCCTCCCCGGCGAGAGGATCCGCAACGAAACGCTCGGCGGTCAATTCGGGCCGGCCCAGATAGCCCTGGGCGAGACTCGCTCCGCCGATGTAAATCTCGCCCGGCACGCCGAACGGCACCGGTTGACGGTGGCGATCGAGTAGGTACAGCTTGGCGCCGGCGATGGGCCGCCCGATCGGCGGAAGCTCGGGCCACCGCTCGGGCGCTCCCTCCAGGTCGAACGCGCTCACGACGTGGCTCTCGGTCGGTCCGTACTGGTTGACGAGCGCGCAGTGAGGGTGCCTGGTGAAAAAGCGCCGGACGGGGTCGGTTACCTTCAACTGCTCGCCGGCAGTGATGACTTCACGCAGGCTCGCAACCGAGCAGTCCAGGTGCTCGGCGGCTTTGCAGAGATTCTCGAGAGCCACGAACGGCAGGAACAACCGTTGCACTTCCTGTTCGTTCAACAGCGCGAGCAGCGCCTGCGGATCGCGGCGAACCTCCTCTTCGATCAGCACCAGCGTGCCACCTGAGCACCATGTCGAGAACAGCTCCTGGAATGCGACATCGAAGCTGAGCGAGGCGAACTGCAGCGTGCGTGCGGACCCTGACCAGCTCTGCAGCTGCCAGGAGAGCAGGTTGGCAAGCGGTCGATGACTCATTGCCACGCCCTTGGGCTGTCCTGTCGAGCCCGACGTGTAGATCACGTAGGCCAGATCGTCTAGCTTTGTCTCGCCGGCTATGGGCCCCTCCTCCCCCGAGAAGCTGAGGTCCGGGTCGGCGTCGATGTAGAACACTCGTGCGCTGTGGGCGGGTAGCGTGGCGAGCAGGCGTTGCTGTGTCAAGAGGACCGTAGCGCGGCTGTCTTCGAGCATGAGCGCAATCCGCTCATCTGGGTATGCCGGGTCGATCGGGGCGTATGCCCCGCCCGCCTTCATAACTCCCAGCACCGCGACAATCGAGTGCACCGAACGCTCGGCGCAGATCGCAACCACCACTCCCGGGCCCACGCCCAGATGGCGCAGGCGTCGGGCGAGACGATCGGCACGCGCGTCTAGCTCGGCGTATGACAGTTGCTCGGTAGCCGACGTCACAGCCAGCGCGTCAGGCGTGCGCTGCGCCTGGTCGCTAACCAACTCGTGCACCGGCCTGAGCGCCTGTGCTGGAAGCGCTCTTGTCGCATCCTCGCACGCTTCGAGGACCAGTTGCCGCTCATCCTGGCTCAAGATCTCCAGTCTGCTCACGGGGCGGCCCGAATCGGCCGTCGCAGCCTCGAGCAAGGATCGGTAGTGCTCAAGCATTCTAAGCGCGGTCTTTTGCTCGAACAGGTCGGTGGCGTACTCGAGCGACAGTCGCAGACCCGTCGGTGTCTCAGTTGCAAACAGCGACAGGTCGAGCTTGGCCGTCCCGCGATCGGCAGCGACTCTTTCATGTGTCAGACCGGT
>Ga0207695_10011883_pt1 | contig 10493 bp, 9 predicted proteins | sample KBSC54metaG_FD_184354 | JGI IMG/M metagenome (GOLD analysis project Ga0207695, IMG submission 184354) | Corn rhizosphere microbial communities from Kellogg Biological Station, Michigan, USA - KBS C5-4 metaG (SPAdes) (version 2) | ecosystem: Host-associated > Plants > Roots > Rhizosphere > Soil... | reverse complement strand
ATCAATCGGAACCTATAAGACATTGGCCAACGATAACGAGCACGTATTTAGCTTTATGCGATATGATGGCAATAAACAATTTATTGTAGCAGTTAACCTTTCTGATAAACCGGTAACTGCAAACATTATTCGTGGGTTGGGCAATAAACTTAAGATAGTTTATGGTAAGGTGATGCCGGTTACCGATGGCAGCTCGATGGCGGTGAGTTTGCCGGCGTATGGAGTTGAGGTTTGGACTGATTGAGTTTACTGTATCGCTTGTATCGTGGTAATGGACACCACAGTGATACAGCAATAAAAAACGCCCCCCTGTCCTCTTTTCCCCTTGTAATTGTCGTGCCCGCACCCGGCGCAGATTAAAGGCCCAGCCTACATTTGTAGTATAAAAATCAAACAAAAAACCACGATGAGAAAATTAAGATTACAGATGCAACTATCGCTGGATGGCTTTGTTGCAGGCCCAAACGGTGAAATGGACTGGATGACATGGAACTGGGGCGATGACATAAAAGCTTATGTTAATGCCATAACCGACCCAATTGATACCATCCTTTTAGGTGGCCACATGCCCGAAGGTTTCATAGGTCACTGGAAAAACGTAGCAGCAAACCCTGAAGATGAGGGTAACGCATTTGGTAAAAAGATGTACGATACCCACAAAGTGGTTTTCACAAAAACAATTGCTGAATCAAAATGGGAAAACACCGTACTTGCCAAAGGTGACATTGTGGAAGAAGTAAACAATTTAAAAAACCTGCAAGGCAGCGACATTATGACTTACGGCGGGGCAGGCTTTGCATCGAGCCTTATAAAGCAAAATTTAATTGATGAATATCAATTGTTTATCAACCCGACAATAATCGGCAACGGTATGGCCATTTTTAAAGATGTCGCTGAAAAGCTGAATTTGAAGCTGGTGAAAGCAACTCCGTTTGACTGCGGCATTGTAGCGCTGATGTATGAGAGGTAGAGGCAAGAAGTCGAGAATCAAGAGCCAAGAATCAAGAGCCAAGAATCAAGAGCCAAGATAAAAAACTATCCCAGTAACATCACGCAGGATTTATTTCGGCACCTCATAGACAGGTTCGCAACGCGTGTCGCAGACTCAGCGTGTGGGGTGCTGAAACAAGTTCAGCATGACGGTTTTTATCTTAATTCCCAACTTTCATCAGGCTACACCTTTATCGTCAGTTTCCTCAAAGCTCCGCATAAATTTTTTGCGATAGTTAAGCGGGCTAACCTGCATTTTAACTTTGAACATCTTGTAAAAGTGCGATACATCGCCAAAGCCGCTTTCAAAGGCAATTTCCGATATTGGTTTATCGGTTTGCACCAGTTGTTGGATCGCATAATTAAGGCGGTACTCAATTATGGTTTCCATAAAAGTTTTACGGGTAATTTTTTTAAAGTATTTGCAAAAAGCGTTGGTGGTCATGTTGGCAATGCTGGCTGCAGCGTCTAATGACACCTGGCGCCTGAAGTTTTCAACCAGGTAGGCAAACACCGGGTTTATACGTTCCTGTTCTGCAAGTGTACGCTCCCCTATCACCTGGTTTTGATCAAGCTGGGCGTATTCAGACGATTGCGCTAATCGTTGCAGGGCTTCCAGCAGGCCTATCAGCAATTTGAAGGCATTTTGTTCATCACTTAATGCCAGCAGGCTTTGGTTCACCACTTTTTGTGTATCTCCATAAAAACTTATGCCGCTGCCGCTTTTCTGGAAAAGGCGTTTAATGTGCTGTAATTCATTCTTATTGAAAAAATCATCACCTAAAAAAGCACCGTCAAATTGAATTACAATGGCGCTACCCTTGTTTTCACTAATCTTTCCCTGCTCCAGTTTCCAGCAATGCGGCAGATTGGGCCCTAAAAGTACTAAATCGCCGGCGGTAAAGTTCTGCATATGGCTGCCAACATAGCGTTTGCCACTACCCTCGAGAATGTAAGTAAGTTCGTACTCCGGATGAAAGTGGTACGGCGCGTCAAAAGCAGAGCTATCGAACTTCCGGAAGATGAACGACTGGCCGTTTGCCGGCTGCAGTATCTCGTACGAAGCCTTTATCATAGTATATTTTAATAATTTATTATGATATGTTAAATATAAGGATAAAATAATCCATTATTATTCCATTTAAACCATTTTTTTCAGAAAAAAGTATAATTTACTTTGAGTATAAACCAATTTGCCCCAATGAGTACCATAACATTGCCATCGCTCGACGATATTAAGACAGTACCCCAAGACAATATTGATGAATTCCGGGAAAAGGGACACACCCTTGTAACAGGTGTACTTTCTGAAGAAGAAATTGCCGTATACCGCCCGGTTATAGTTGGCGCAGCCGACCGCTACAACACCGAAAAACGCAAGCTGGAAGACCGCGATACCTATGGCAAGGCCTTTTTGCAGATCATGAACCTGTGGCAAAATGATGAAGATACGCGCAGGTTTGTATTAGCCAAACGGATGGCGAAAATTGCTGCCGATTTAATGGGGGTGAAAAATGTGCGGATTTACCACGACCAGGCCCTTTTTAAAGAACCCGGTGGCGGCCCAACGCCTTGGCACCAGGACCAATACTATTGGCCAATAGATACTTTTAACACCATAACCATGTGGATGCCGCTTGTTGATATTGATGTTGATATGGGCATGCTTACTTTTGCGTCGGGCTCATATACCGAAGGCTCTATTTTTAACTACGAGATTTCGGATGAGTCGGAAAGTGCTTTTGCCGATTATGTGGAGAAACACAAGTTCCCGATAAGTCGCGCCAACACCATGAAAGCCGGCGATGCTACCTGGCACCGTGGATTTACCATGCACCATGCAAACGGCAATAACTCAAACAAAATGCGTGAGGTTATGACCATTATTTACGTAGCTGATGGCGCCCGCATTACCCCCTACAAAAACAACTGGCAAAAAAACGATCATGAAAAGTGGCTGATGAGTGTACCCATTGGCTCAGAGATTGATTCGGAGTTGAACCCGAAATTACTTTAGAAGAGTCAAGAACCAAGAGTCAAGAGCCAAGACTAGAACAATGCAGGCGTTTCTCTTGACTCTTGGTTCTTGGCTCTTGATTCTTAACTTCTTAATTATATCTCCCTTTACGCTGCGGGTCTTCTAAAAACCAGGAAAGGAATACTTTTTGTTCTGTACGCGCCGAATGTATTGGGGCCAGTGCCTTTAAATACCTGTCGTCGTAATAAATAAAGTGCTCAAAGCCAAGGCTGAGGTTTTCAGCTATTCTGAAAGTAACCCGCGGTTTTAAAATACTTACATAATTATTGCCCGGCGCGCCGTAATAGGTATGCATTAAAAAGTAGTAGTATACCATCGATACGCTTGCATATTTACCAAAGTTAATAGTGCTTTCAACTTTAGCTTCAAGTCCGTCGTTATAGGTATAGTCCCTAACCTGTGAGGTATCGGGACCAAAACGTGTGCTGTTGCCTGCTAAAGGAACCAAAGCAAAGTGGGCGTTGGTGTAAAGCATTACATCTTTGCTGATAGGGTATTTTGTAAACACGCCGCCGCCAAAACCGAGGGCGCCTAACTCAAAGGTTTTATTATCCCAATAATCATCATACTGGAAAGCACCGTACATTACCGATAACTTACCGATGTTGGTGTTATTGCCAGCTAAAATACCATAACCGGTTAGGTTATCCAAAAATTTACGGCCCGAGCCAAAGCTAAATTCGGTACGTAAGCGAAAGAAATCGAATGGTTTGCGGTGGATATCCTCAAACGGGTTACCATAGTCAAGTTGAACATTCAATAGTATTTCAGTTGGTCCGGTGCCAAATACAGTGCTATTCTGGTCGTTTATTTTGTGCACCCCCGAAAATATGGTGATGTTGAGCGGCTCCTTTTGGTAAACTTCGGTATTTGTATGCCTGAAAGCCTTACCCTGCAGCAGCCTGTTAAGACCACGAACCGGGTCGACAAGACCGGCGGCAATTTCGCGGAAAACCCTGTTACCGCCACGGGTGCGGTCGTCTAATATATTTGAGCTAAGCCTGTAAAATATCTCCCCTAAAAACGCACCGTTCAACGTTGTGTTGATAAGGTCGTTATATGAAGGGCGCGTTGTCTCACCAAAATATTCCCACATTATACTGCCACCAATACCATAAGGTATTGATTGGAAATAGCCATATCCCTGAGACCTTGCAGCATTAAAATACATCGACCCGGTGTAAGGGTGGCCAATAAAGTTAATACCAAAACGGTCCGCATCCCATTCCCATCCTTTATTAAAATTATAATTCCAGGTGGAAGGGCCAACATGCGAGAAATCTTCACCCAGGGCGCGGTCAAGCCCATTAGTAAACACATTGATGCCTAAAACTTCAATTGCCGGTTTCCAAAAAGGATATTTGGGGTTGAATTTAATGTCATCATTTAATAAATCGCCGTACTTGTTAAACACCGTAGTGTCAATTAAAGGACTCTTCTTTGGCTGGGTGGCGGCAGAGTCGGAAAGCTGGCTTACTTTGGCAGCTTTAATCTGTTTTAATTGTTCTTTGGGGTCGCCTTTTCCGGGTTTAATAGTGTCGATGGGCGTTACCTGGGCAAAAGTACCAGTGCAAAAGAAAAACACCAGGCCTAAAATAAAAACCGGTGCTTTGAGGGGTAGAATGTAAAGTTTCTTCATAGATATGACAGTATATTGTCATACCTATAACTATTAGAATATCAAAGTGTTTTACTTGTTAACAAATCGTTAACCATACGATATTTTCAAACAAGTTAACAATAGGTATTCTAAAATATTCCTCGGCTTGCACCGCCATCAACCTGAATGGTTGTGCCGCTGATATAGGCAGCCTGTTCAGAGGCCAGGAAGGTTACAAGTGCTGCAAGCTCTTCAGGTTTGCCAATGCGGCCAAGCGGAATATTTTTTGCTTTTTCGGCTAAGGCCTGATCAGGGTCGATGTCTTGCGGTATGGTGTGTTTTAGCCTGTCGGTTAATATCATACCCGGCGCAACATTGTTTACAGTGATATTGTAGGGGCCAAATTCATCGGCCATTAATTTTGCCATACCAACAACCCCCATGCGCATAGCTGTTGAAAGTACGGAACTTGCCAGCACCGCCTTTACCGAGCCGCTGATGATATTAATAATGCGCCCGCTGCCGGTTTTTTGCATATACGGCAATACTAGCCTGCTGGTACGTGCAAAGCTAAGCAGGTTAAGCTCAAAAGCTTTCTGCCAGGCCTCATCGTCAAAATTCTCGAATTTATTAAACGGTGGGCCACCCGCATTATTTAGCAAAATATCTATCCGGCCGAATTTGGCGGCAGCTTGTTCAATAAATTCTTTAACAGCTTCCCCATCCGAAACATCAACAGGCAGGGCGATAACTTCGCCACCCGTTATTCCGTGTATTTCAGCGGCCGTTTTAGCCAGTTCATTTTCATCGCGCGAGCCAATGATAACTTTTGCCCCTTCGGCAGACAGTGAAGTAGCGATAGCCTTGCCCAGGCCTTTACTGGCTGCCAGTACAATGGCTACTTTGTTGGTGAGGTTTAAATTCATTTTTTTTGTTGTTGTAAGGTTTGAACGTTGTAAAGTTGAAACGTTATAAATTCAAAACTACCTGCAGGAGACTCTTTCTTTCGGACTTTACTGACTTTTCCGACTTTCGGACTTTACCGTCCTCTTCTCCATACTGAGCAAAAACGCAGGCAGCAAGGTAAGGTTACTGATCATCGATACAAATAAAGTTATCGAGATTAGGATACCGATAGCCTGGGTTCCGCCAAAGGTAGATGCCGCAAATACACCAAAGCCAAAGAATAAAATAATAGCAATATAAATCATGCTGATGCCGGTTTCGCGGATAGTATCAGAAACGATGGCCGATATGCTTTTGCTGGTGCTCCTCAGCTCCTGCCGGTAGCGGGTGATGAAGTAAATCGTTTGGTCAGAAGATATGCCCATTGCTATGCTAAAAATCAAAATACTGGATGGCTTTAAAGGGATACCGAAAAAACCCATCAAACCGGCGGTAATAACCAACGGAATTAAGTTTGGCAGCAATGATATGGCAATCATTCTAATCCCTCTGAACAACACCCACATTACCCCCGCAATTAATAATATTGCCAGGGCAAGGCTCTCGTACAGGTTTTTAACCATATAATTAGCGCCCTTGATAAATATAATGCTCGAACCCGTTAGCTCAACGTGGTATTTTTTTGGATTGAATATCGAATCGATACCTGGCTGCAAGTCCTTCAATACAACATTCATTTTCTTTGAGCCAATATCAACCATTTCGAACGTTACCCGGGTATACTGGCGGGTGCTGTCCAAATAGGTTTTCAGCATGTCATTACTTTTGCCAGAGTTACCGGCATAGCTTAATATAAACCCCTGCTCAAGGCCACTGGGCAAGCGGTAATAGTTGGGATTCCCCCCATAAAACGACTGCGTTAAAAACTTTAATCCTTGCGTTAGAGATAACGAACGGCTAAACTCGGGTTTTGATGATATCAGTTTTTCAAGTCTTTCAACCTTGCGGATAACTGCATTGTTCATTACCCCATTTTTGCGTTTGGTATCAATACTCACCTCAAGTGGTAAAACACCTTTAAAATTAGCCTCAAAAAAGCGTAAATCTTTTACCGTGTTGTTGCTTTTAGGCAAATCGTCAACCACATAGCTATTTACATTTATCAGTGTTATACCAAAAACGCAGACCAGTATCAATACTACGGTCACGATGTAAATTGCCTTGCGGTGGTTATGCACTACGTAATCCAGCTTATTTAAAAGCCCTTGCATTACCGGGCGGTCTTTTATTTTGCTTTGCCGCTCTTTTGGATTTGGCAAATAGCTGAATATAATAGGTACCAGTATAATACTCAACGCAAACGTTAACATTACACTCGTTGACGCTATCATACCAAATTGCACCAGCAGCTCGCTATTGGTAAAGCAAAGCACACCAAAACCTATGGCAGTTGTAATATTTGCCACAAATGTAGTAACACCGGCCTTTGCAATAGTGGTATGCAGAGCCTGCATTTTATTCCCGGTGTGGTTGTATTCGTAGTAGTATTTATTAAGGATAAAAATACTGTTAGGTATACCGATAATTACTACCAATGATGGCATTATACCCGTAAGGATAGTAATTTCATAATGCATAATCACCAGCGTGCCTAAACTGCAGGTTACACCAAACAAAACAACTACTACCGGGAAGAAAACCGCATAAAATGAGCGAAATATTAGCACAAGAATACTTACCGTGATTAGCAATGATAAGCCCAGGAACAACACAAATTCATTCTTTATCAAATCGCCGGCGACGGTGCGTATGAGCGGCAAGCCGGAATAATGGACTTGTATATTGTGCTTTTGTTCAAATTGCTGCCCCTCTTTTAAAATGGCTTTCAGAATAGGGACGCGCTTAGGGGTGTTGATTATCTTGCCATCAAAACTTATGGCCATTAAAGTCGACCTGCCGTCCTCGCTCAATACGAGGCCCTTATAAAACGGTAGTGAAAGAAATTTTTGTTTAACGCTATCTGCTCCTTTGTCAGTAGTAATTACTGTGGGCGATAAAGGCTTCAGGACATATTTATGCTGAACAGTATCCTTTACGACATCGTACACATTACCTACAGAAATAACGCCGTTAATGCCCTTTATTGCTTTTATATCATTGGCTATTTTGTGCCAATCGTTATAAACATCTTTGTCAAATATCTTTGGCGACTGAAAGCCAATCACCATTGTAGTGGCATCCTGGCCAAAAAGCTTTTTAAACTGGCTATAGCGGATATAAGCGGAGTCGGTTACCGGCAACACTTTACCGCCGTTAAAAGTTATGCGTACCTTACTTGCATGGTAACCCATAAAAAGGCAGCCCAAAACAACGACCACCAGTACTGCTAGTCGATTTTTCAGGATGAAGTCAGCAAGTTTTTTCCAGGTCATTATTCACCGATGATTTTCAGGTGGGCAAAACTACGAGATTATGTGCAGATTTGTAGTTTGAATTTGAAGATGTGAAACTTTGATGATGCGGTGCGTCGAAAATTTGAAAATTGTTAAGGACCCGACATGAAAAAACTAATACGCAGCTTTGGATATGCATTTAAGGGAGTGGCTTATGCCACTACAAGCCAGCTAAATTTCCGCATTCATTTGGTGGCGACGGTGTTAGCAACAATTGCAGGCTTCCTGTTTCATATCAGCCCGGGCGAATGGCAATGGGTAATGCTTTGCGTTACCATAGTACTGGTTACCGAGATATTTAACACCATGATTGAAACGCTGGTCGACCTGGTTTCACCCGGTTTTAACGAAAAAGCCGGCCGCGTAAAGGATATGGCCGCCGGAGCGGTGGTAATTGCGGCAACCTTTGCCCTGGTAACCGGGTTAATCATCTTCCTCCCTAAAATATTACTACTTTTTAACCATGCTGCATAAAACCCGCGGCATAGTGTTTAAAACTACCGACTATGGCGAAAGCAGCGTAGTAGTGCAGGTATTTACCGAAAAATTCGGGCTACAGTCATACATTGTCAATGGGGCTAAAAAGCCAAAAGCCAAAATAGCCCGCAACATGCTGCAGCCGCTGCACCTGCTTGATATGGTGGTTTATCATAAAGAAACAGGCAATGTGCAACGGATAAAGGAGGTTAAAAACTCACCTCAACTGCAATCCATCCCCTATGATGTGATAAAAAGCAGCCTTGCGATGTTTCTAAATGAGATTTTGTATAAGGCAGTTAAACAACAATCGGCAGACGAAAATATGTTTGATTTTGTTTTTAGCGCAATTGAATGGCTGGACCATCAAACTGATGGAATTGCCAACTTTCACCTGCTATTTTTAATACGCCTAACCCGCTACCTGGGCTTTTACCCCGACCGCTACCTGGCAGGCGAGGCCGATTATTTCGACCTGAAAAATGGCACCTTCAGCCGCTTTAAACCCGATAGCGTTTTATACCTTTCACCACCCCATACCCAAAACTTCACCATGCTGCTGCAAGGCACCTTTGAAAATATTGGCAGCATAAAACTAAATAACGATGAGCGCCGTTACCTCATCAACAAATTGCTTGACTATTATGCCCTGCACATTGAGGGATTTGGGAATATAAAATCGCACGAAGTGCTGGAAGAGGTGCTGGGGTGAAGTTGAATTACGATTTACGATTTTAGATTTGTTCCATCGCTAATCTTCTAAAAATCGTAATTCGTAATTCTAAAATCGTAATTCCGCTAATACTTCACCGCCGAACCATCCCTTATCTCGTCTGATGCGTGCAGCACTACCTGGTCACCTGGCTTTATATTGCCATAAACTTCAACTTTACCATCGGCTTCGAGGCCTTTCTTCACATCAACCCATTCGGCTTTATGGTTCGTTACCCGTACTACAAATACTCTTTCTGTTGAAGTTGCTACCGCTGTTTTTGGCAGGATAATAGTACTATCCCTTGACGGCAACGGAACATTTACTTCGGCGAACATGTGCGGCAGCAGTTTTTTGTCTTTGTTGTAAACATCCATTTCCAAACGTTCGGAGCGTAACTTTTCATCGAGCGCACCGGCAAGGCGCTGAATTTTCGCTGTGAATTTTTGGTTATGTAATGCTTGTATAGTAAACGTAACTTCGTTTTTATTGGTTAAACCACCGGTATACCTTTCAGGTACCGATACTACCAGGCGTAACCTGGTCTGATCTTGTAAAACAAAAAGCGGATCGGTGCCTTTGCCGCCAGGGCCTACATAGGCGCCTAAGTTTACATTGCGGGCGGTAATGATGCCATCAAATGGTGCTCTTATCTCCAAATACGCAACACTTGCCCCAACTTCTTTATACGCCGATTTAGCAGCTTCAACATTCGCCAGGTCAGAGTTTTTCTTGGCTTCGGCTTGTTCCAAATCATTTTGCGATACTGTGCCAGGTGTTTTGCTCGTATTTAGCAAACGATCGTAAGTGGCTTTGCTGGCATAATAAATAGCTTCCTGTTGTTTAATGCGCGATTGTGCGCCGGCCAGCTGCGAGTTTATTTCGGGGGCTTCTAATGTGGCTAACAGTTGCCCGGTATGCACTTGCGAACCGATATCAACCTGTAGCTTTTTAACGTAGCTGTTTACCTTTGCATAAAGATCAACCTGCTGGTAAGGCAACAACTCGCCCGGAACGGCAATGGTTGAGCTTAACTTACCTTTTTCAACAGGGATAAGCTTAACAGTTGGTGTTTCAACCGCATCTTCCTGCTGCATGGCTTCGGCCTGTTCCGCTTTCTGCTTTTTATCAGGACCGCATGATGACAGCAAACCTGTGCATATAAAAAGTGCCAACAAGGCAAGTTTCGATTTATTTTGTTGAATGTTCATGATGGTGCAAAGGGACATAAAATTTACTTTCTTTATCTTCAGGATCTAACGAAACAGAATCAGTTGAGGCATTGCCCTGTACCCAGGCAAATACAAGCGGCATTAT
>Ga0207695_10011879_pt1 | contig 10494 bp, 8 predicted proteins | sample KBSC54metaG_FD_184354 | JGI IMG/M metagenome (GOLD analysis project Ga0207695, IMG submission 184354) | Corn rhizosphere microbial communities from Kellogg Biological Station, Michigan, USA - KBS C5-4 metaG (SPAdes) (version 2) | ecosystem: Host-associated > Plants > Roots > Rhizosphere > Soil... | reverse complement strand
CCTGCCAGACAATGGCCTTGTGCAAAGCCTTGCCCGTCTTGCGGTCCCACAGCACCACCGTCTCGCGCTGATTGGTGATGCCGATGGCCTTGATGTCGGCGGCTTTTGCTTTGGCCTTCCTGATCGCCGCCTTGCAGGTGGCCACTACCGAAGTCCAGATCTCTTCCGGATCGTGCTCTACCCAACCTGAGGCCGGATAGAATTGCTTGAACTCCTTCTGGCCCGAGCCTTTGACCTTGAGCTTGCGGTCAAAGATCAGCGCGCGCGTCGATGTAGTGCCCTGGTCAATGGCGAGTAGAAAGTCTGGCATGAATCCTCCTTAAGCCAGCCATCATGCTATGATTTGAGATAAAATCATTGGGTAAATTCATTCCGCATTGCACCCAGCCCGTCTTTCATGACATGCCGCCACACGAGGAAACATCATGCCCGCACCAAGCCCCTTCGTTCTTGCCGCCTGCGCCGAAATGCTCTGGCCGGAAAAGCCCTTTCTCTGGCGCCTGAAGCGCCTGACCGAACTGGGCTTCCAGTGTGGCATCTGGAACTGGGGCAATCACGATCTCAAGGAGCTTGAGACATCGGGTGCGGCCTTCTCCTGCATGAACGGCTATGTCCATGGCCGCCTGTCGGATGCGGCGGGTGCCGATGCTTTGCTCAAGACCTGCGAGCTGGGCATCGAAGTGGGCAAGCGTCTCAATGTGGCGCGGCTTAACCTGCATGGCACGGGCCTCGGCGACCGCGGCCTGCCGGTGACGCCCTGCGAGGTGGTGACAGGCGCCATGTGGCTGAAGGCGCGCGACACGCTGCTGCGCGTGGCTGATCTCGCTGACAAGCATGAGGTGATCTTCATGCTGGAAAATCTCAACCTGCCGGTCGATCACCCCGGCGTGCCGTTCGCCAAGATCGAAGACACGCTGGCGCTGGTGTCGGACATCAATCATCCGCGCCTGAAGCTGAACCTCGATCTCTATCATGTGCAGATCGGCGAAGGGAACCTGATCGAATGGTGCCGCAAATGCCTGCCCTGGATCGGCGAGATCCAGATCGCCGATGTACCGGGCCGCAAGGAGCCGGGCACCGGCGAAGTGAATTATGCCGGCGTAGCCAAGGCGCTGGTCGCCATGGGCTACAAGGGTCCGGTGGCGATGGAAGCCTATGCTTCAGGCGATCCTGAAGCCGCACTCGCCGCCTTCCGCACTGCTTTCACGCCTTAAGGAAATCTCATGCCGAAGAAACGTCCCACCGTTGCTGATGTCCGCGCCAACAAAGGCAAATATCAATATGCCATGACGCGCGTGGAAAGCTGGGACGAGCTGGCCGCCGCCGAAGCCGCCGGCATCGATATGTGTTCGGTGCCGCCGGAGATGCTGAAGGACCGGCAGTTCCGCTCCGTCGCGCCGTCGATCTTCGCCGTTCCGGGCATGTCGCTGTACGGCGCGCCGGCAACGACAGACGACTACATGCGCTGGGCCTTCGACATGATGAACCATGGCGCCGATGCGATCTATTGCGCCGCCGCCTTCGACACGGTGGAGCGCATAGCCAAGGACAATATCCCGGTCATCGGCCATGTGGGACTGATCCCGCATTTCGCCACCTGGACCGGCGGCTTCAAGGCGGTGGGCAAGACCGCCGACAGCGCCATGATGGTCTATGAGCGCTGCAAGCGTTACGAAGAGGTGGGCGCGTTCGGTGTGGAGATCGAAGTGGTGCCGCCGGAAGTGACGGCGGAGATTTCGAAACTCACCAATCTGTTTCTGGTTTCGATGGGCGGCGGCGCGGGCGGGGATTGCCAGTATCTCTTCGCCGCCGATGTGCTGGGCTACAACGCGGGACACGTGCCGCGCCATGCCAAGAAATATGCCGATCTGGCATTGGAATATGCCCGTATTCAGGACATCCGCGTCAATGCCTTCAAGGATTTCGTGAAGGATGTGCAGTCCGGCGGCTATCCGTCAGCGCAATATCTGGTGAATGCGCCGAAGACTGAAATGGACGCCTTCAGGAAGCGGCTGGCGCGCTGAGCGGCGCATAGACTTCTGAGCTTGACAACATGGCGTTGTCTCGTGTGTATCTTATGTTTAAAAATAAGAATGGACGGCGATTGAGAGCCGGCCCGATCTGCGTTGCGTTTTGGTGGCGGCGGCAATAGCCTCTCACCTTGGGAGAAACGAACATATGGCAAAAGCCAGCAAGAAGACGGCGCCGTCCAAAAAGGCTGCTGCTTCGAAGAAGCCTGCACCGGTGAAGACTGTTGCGGCCAAGCCTGCAGCACCTGCGGTTGCAGCCAAGCCCGCACCCGTTGCCGCGATGAAGCCGGGTTCCGTTGCGCCGGCTGCGGCCCCGATGATCCAGATGAACGGCATCGAGAAAACTTTTCCCGGCGTCCATGCACTGAGAAATGCCAGCTTCGATCTGCGCGCCGGTGAAGTTCACGCTCTGATGGGCGAGAATGGCGCGGGCAAATCCACGCTGATGCGCATCCTCACCGGGGTGATGGAGCCGAATGCCGGCGAGATCAGATTCGAAGGCCAGCCCATCACATTGTCGGGCCCGCGTGCCGCGCAGGATCTGGGCATCAGCATCATCCATCAGGAACTGAACCTGATGAATCACCTGACCACCGCACAGAACATTTTCATCGGCCGTGAACCGCGCAAGGGCTTTGGCGTGTTTGTCGATGAAGCCAAGCTCAATGCCGATGCGGCGGCCCTCTTCAAGCACATGAAGATCGATGTCGATCCGAAGCAGGAAGTGGGCGGCATGACGGTGGCGCGCCAGCAGCTGGTCGAAATCGCCAAGGCCATTTCCTTCAAGTCTAAGGTGCTTGTCATGGACGAGCCGACCTCGGCGCTGAATGACAAGGAAGTGGCACATCTCTTCGACATCATTGCCGAGCTGAAGGCGCAAGGGGTGGGCATCGTCTACATCACCCACAAGATGGACGAGGTGAAGAAGATCGCAGACCGGGTGACGGTGATGCGTGACGGCCAGACCATCGACACGCTGCCCGCGGAAGGCACGTCGATGGCCAAGATCATTTCGCTGATGGTGGGTCGTGAACTCGCCGATGTGCCGCAGATTACCGGAAATGGCGGCAAGGAAGAGGTGCTGCGCGTCGAGGGCCTGAATCTCGGCAAGCAGGTGCGTGATGTGTCCTTCGCCGTAAAGAAGGGCGAAATCCTTGGCTTTGCCGGCCTGATGGGCGCGGGACGCACCGAAGTGGCGCGCGCCATTTTCGGTGCCGACAAGCCGGAATCGGGCACAATCTACATCCACGGCAAGGAAGTGAAGATTGTGACGCCGGCCGATGCTGTGCGACACGGGCTTGCTTACCTGAGCGAAGACCGCAAGCGCTTCGGCTTGGTGACCACCATGTCGGTGCGTGACAACATTACCATCTCATCCTGGCAGCGATATACCGGCTGGAATTTCTGGATGAAGGACGGCGGGCTGAATACCGATGCCAGGAAATATGTCGACCTGCTGAAGGTGAAGACGCCGAGCGTGCATCAGCAGACGCGCCTGCTTTCCGGCGGCAACCAGCAGAAGATCGTCATTGCCAAATGGCTGCTGCGCGACTGCGACATCCTGATTTTCGACGAACCGACGCGCGGCATCGACGTGGGCGCCAAAGCGGAGATCTACAAGCTGCTGCAGGGCCTCGCCGAGCAGGGCAAGGCCATCATCGTGATCTCTTCGGAACTGCCGGAAGTGCTTCGCCTGTCCCACCGTATCCTTGTCATGAGTGAGGGCCGCATCACCGGCGAACTCGACGGCAAGACCGCTACCCAAGAATCCATCATGACTCTGGCCACCCAGCGCCAGGGCAAAGCTGCCTAATCCAGAAAGCAGGATCCCATGACTGATACCGCGCTCACCACCCAGACGCCCCGCTTCGGCGGCCTGTTCACCACCTCAGCATTGCAGAAGGCGATGGCCTTCGCGGTGCTGATCCTCCTGCTGCTGTTCTTCTCGATCTTCGCGCCGAACTTCGCCGCCTGGAACAACATGGTCAACATCATGCAGGCCACCGCCGTGAACGGCGTGCTCGGCGTGGCGGTGACCTTCGTCATCATATCTGCCGGCATCGATCTGTCGGTCGGCACGCTGATGACCTTCACCGCCGTGATGGCGGGCCTCATCTGCACCAATATGGGCATGCCGATGGGCTTGGGCATTATCGGTGCCATGATTTCCGGCGCCATTCTGGGCGGCGTCTCCGGCACGGTGATTGCCAAGATGAAAATCCCGCCCTTCATTGCGACGCTCGGCATGATGCAGGTGTCGCGCGGTCTGGCACTGGTACTCTCAGACACGCACCCGATCTATTTCAATGACACGCCGAATTACGGTTTGATCTCCTCCGAGAGCTCGATCTCGCTGTTGATACCCGGCCTCGAAATTCCCAACGGCGTCTTCGTGATGTTCGGCGTGGCCATTATCGGCGCGATCATCCTGAACCGCACCATCATGGGCCGCTACATTTTCGCGCTCGGCAGCAATGAAGAAGCGGCACGCCTCTCCGGCATGAATGTTGACCGCTGGAAGATCGCGACTTACGCGCTCTCCGGCCTGATCTGCGGCGTGGCCGGTCTCATCATCTCGTCCCGCCTCAACTCGGCGCAGCCGGCCCTCGGCATGGGCTATGAGCTCGACGCCATCGCCGCCACCGTCATCGGCGGCACGTCACTCTCCGGCGGCCGTGGCACCATGATGGGCACCATCATCGGCGCCTTCATCATGAGCACGCTGATCAACGGCCTGCGTGTGATGGGCGTGCATGAAGAATGGCAGATCGTGGTGACCGGCGTGATCATCGTCGCCGCCGTCTATGTCGATATCGTGCTCCGCAAAAAGACGTAAACTGAAACAGTGCTACAACTGCAGGCCGTGATGCACCAACAGGCATCGCGGCCTGTTGCTTTAAAATGATGCCTAAGCTTTTAGGAAGGCAGGGTTTTGCTGTTTTTTATCGGTTAAAGACTGGACATAAAAAGCAGAACATGCAAGCTTCTCTCAGTTCCAAAGTATCAGAATTTGGAACGCTAATTGGGAGAAACACAATGAAGAAGCTGATGTTTGCAGCAGCCCTGCTGGGCTCTGCGACTATGTATGCTGGCGTGGGACACGCTGCCGACGCGCCATATTTTCCGATCATCGCCAAAGGCTTCAGCCACCAGTTCTGGCAGGCTGTGAAAGCCGGCGCTGAAGAAGCCGCCAAGGCTGACGGCGTGACGATCACGTTCGAAGGTCCGGAAACGGAAGCCCAGATCGACAAGCAGATCGACATCCTGAACGCCGCCATCGCCAAGAAGCCGGCGGGCCTCGGCTTCGCCGCTCTCGACTCGAAGGCTGAAGTTCCGATCCTGAAGAAGGCCGCTGATGCCGGCATTCCGATCGTCGCTTTCGACTCCGGCGTCGACAGCGACTTGCCGCTCTCCACCTGCACCACCGACAACGTCAAGGCCGCCGGCGCTGCTGCTGACAAGATCGGTGAAGCCATCGGTGGCGAAGGCGAAATCGCCGCCATCATTCATGACCAGACCTCGGCCACCGGTATCGGCCGCCGCGACGGCTTCCTGAATGAGATCAAGGCCAAGTATCCGAAAATCAAGGTGGTCGATGTGCAATATGCCAACGACGCTTTGAAGGCCACCGAAGATGCCAAGGCCATCATGCAGGCTCACCCGAACCTGAAGGCCATGTTCGCTTCAAACGAAGGCGCTGCCATCGGGCTTGCCACCGCGATCAAGGAATCCAAGTCCAAGATCGTGGCTGCCGGCTATGACTCCGGCAAGAAGCAGAAGGACGCCATCATGGATGGTACCCTGATCGGTTCGATCACCCAGAACCCGGTCGGCATCGGCAAGTGCGTTGTCGACTCGCTGGCCAAGGTGCTGAAGGGCGAAAAGCTCGAGAAGATCCAGGATACCGGATACTACTGGTACGACAAGACCAATATCACCGACCCGAAGGTCGCTGCTGTTCTTTATGATTGATATCTAGCGGGTTAGAACCGCGCGAGCCCTCCCGCAGCGATGCGGGAGGGCTTTTTTATCTGTGACACTGTTAACCCGCTGTCATATTCCGGCCCTTTGCTTCCGGTCCTAAAAACCACAACAGGGGACCAAGATGTCAAACATCACCGCTGAAGGCGCGGGGCCAATGCTCCACAGCCCGAAGCCCAATCTCGACAAGGGTATCGGCCTGTCCGGCCTGATGCTGTTCGGCGCCGGCCTGGCCATCGGCCTGCTGTTCACCGCCTATTCGATCTGGGGCGATATCTCGGCCACCGGCACGCCGGTGAAGACCTATCTGCCCTTCGTGCTGCTCGGCGTGGCGCTGCTGATCGCTCTCGGCTTCGAATTCGTCAACGGCTTCCATGACACGGCCAACGCGGTTGCCACCGTGATCTACACCCATTCGCTCCCTCCCAGCATTGCAGTGGTCTGGTCGGGCTTCTTCAACTTCCTCGGCGTCATGGTTTCGACCGGTGCTGTCGCCTTCGGCATCATCTCGCTGCTGCCGGTGGAACTGATCCTGCAGGTCGGCTCGTCGGCTGGCTTCGCGATGGTCTTTGCGCTGCTGATCGCCGCCATCATCTGGAATCTCGGCACCTGGTATTTCGGCCTGCCGGCGTCTTCCTCACATACTCTGATCGGCTCGATCATCGGCGTGGGCGTGGCCAATGCCATGATGCACGGCTTGTCCGGCACCTCGGGCGTGGATTGGGGCAAGGCCACCGAAATCGGTGAAGCGCTACTCATCTCGCCGCTGATCGGTTTCGGCGCGGCCGCGATCCTGTTCCTCATCCTGAAGACGCTGATCCGCATTCCGGCTCTCTATACCGAGCCGAAGGGCAACCAGCCGCCGCCGTGGTGGATCCGCGGCCTGCTGATCCTTACCTGCACCTCGGTGTCTTTCGCCCATGGGTCGAATGACGGCCAGAAGGGCATGGGTCTCATCATGCTGATCCTCATCGGTACCGTTCCGACGGCTTACGCGCTGAACCGCGCCATGCCGGAAGCCCAGATGACCCAGTTCGTACAGAACTCGACCGCGGCTTCAACCGTGCTGACGGCCCACACCAATGGCGCCACTGTCGATCCGGCCAAGATGCGCGGCGTGCTGTCCGACTACGTGGCTCACCGTCAGTTCACCAGCGATACCATTCCGGCCATCGCCGGCCTGGTCGCTTCGATCTCGAATGAAGTGACACAATATGGTACGCTCAACAAGGTTCCGGCTGACGCTGTGGGCAACACCCGCAACGACATGTATCTCGCTTCGGAAACCTTCCGTTTCCTCGGCAAGGACAAGGCCGCCAACATGTCGCCAGACGATGTGAAGGTGCTCAGCTCCTATAAGGACTCGCTGGACGGCGCCACCAAGTTCATACCGACCTGGGTGAAAGTGGCAGTCGCCATCGCGCTTGGGCTTGGCACCATGATCGGCTGGAAGCGCATTGTTGTGACCGTCGGTGAAAAGATCGGCAAGACACATATGACTTACGCGCAGGGCCTTTCCGCCGAAGCCGTGACTGCCGTGACCATCTCCGCCGCCGACGCGTTTGGTTTGCCGGTTTCGACCACGCACATACTGTCTTCAGGTGTAGCGGGTTCGATGGCGGCCAATGGCTCGGGCCTGCAATGGTCCACGGTGCGCAACATGATCATGGCCTGGGTGTTGACACTCCCGGTCGCCATCATGCTCTCGGCCTCGCTCTATTTCATCTTCGCGCATATTTTCTAGTAGGCGCTTAAGATCAAACGTCATCAAAGGGCTCCAGAGAAATCTGGGGCTCTTTTCTTTAGTCGATGCGCTTGCCGGTGGTCTTGTCGAAGACATGGACGCGCGCAGGTTCAACCGCCAGAGCGACCTTTTCGCCGGGCGTGAGCGACGTGCGTTCCATCGCCATCAGCGTGAGCAATTGGCCAAGCGCTTTGATCGCCACCTGCGTGGTCATGCCGAGCGGCTCGACCACCAGTACCTCGCCGGCGACACCCTTTTTGGTCAGTTGCAGATGTTCGGGGCGAATGCCCAGTGTGACGGACTGGCCATCCTTGAGGCCCTTCGCATCGACATCAAGCGCGCTGCCGTCGGCGAGTTTGACCTTACCGCCCTTCATCGCCGTGCCATCGATGAAATTCATCGTCGGCGAGCCGATGAACCCGGCCACGAAGACATTTGACGGCCGGTCATATAGATCGAGGGGGGCGCCCACTTGCTGGATGATGCCTTCATTCAGCACCACGATGCGGTTGGCCATGGTCATGGCTTCGATCTGGTCATGCGTCACATAGATCGAGGTGGTGCCGAGTTGCTGGTGCAGCGCCTTGATCTCGGTGCGCATCTGGGCACGCAGTTTCGCATCGAGATTGGATAGCGGCTCATCGAACAGGAACACCGCCGGATTGCGCACAATGGCGCGGCCCATGGCCACGCGCTGGCGCTGCCCACCGGACAGCTGCTTGGGCAAGCGCTTCAGTAAAGCGCCAAGGCCCAGCGTGCCGGAGGCCGAACTCACCTGCGCGCCAATCTTTTCTTCCGTCTCTTTGCGCAGCTTGAGGCTGAAGCTCATATTGCTCTCCACATTCATATGCGGATAGAGCGCGTAGGATTGGAACACCATGGCGATGTCGCGGTCGCGCGGCGCCACGTCATTGACGCGCCGTGCGCCGATCATGATGTCACCTGCGGTCACTTCCTCCAGGCCCGCGATCGAGCGCAGCAAGGTGGACTTGCCGCAGCCCGAAGGCCCCACCAGCACGACGAATTCGCCATCGGCAATTTCAAGATCGATGCCGGAGAGAACTTTCACCGGCCCGAAATCCTTGTTGACGTTGTTAAGCGTGACTGAGGCCATGTGATCAACCCTTGACGGCGCCGGCTGTGAGCCCGGTCACCAGATAGCGCTGCAGGAAGGCAAAGAAGATGCAGACCGGAATGAGCGCCAGAACCGAGGCCGCCATCATCTGCCCCCAATCCACGGCAAATTTTCCGATGAAGGTGAGCAGGCCCACCGAGAAGGTCTTCTGGTTCTCGCTGTTGATCAGCATGAGGGCGAAAAGCAACTCGCTCCACGCGGCGGTGAAGACGAAGGACACAGTGGCGCCCATACCCGGCAGCGTGAGCGGCAGCACGATCTTGCGCAGGGCCAATGCGCGTGAGCAGCCGTCGATCATCGCCGCCTCTTCCAGTTCCTTCGGCACGCCGTCAAAGAAGGATTGCATCAGGAAGGTGGCGAAAGCGATGTTGAAGGCGGTATAGATGACGATGAGTCCGTAGAGATTATCGGTGAGATGGATCGCCCCCATGATGCGGAAGATCGGCGGAATCACCATCACCAGCGGGAAGGTTTGCGTGAGCAGCAGCAGCAGACTCACAAAGGCCTTGCCCTTGAACCTGAAGCGCGACAGGGCATAGCCGGAGAGCGAGGCAATCGCCGTCACGATCACTGATGTGCTGATGGAGACGATCATGCTGTTCAGGAAGTAGCGCGGGAAATCCGAGGCGCTGAGCACCTTCGTATAATTGTCCAGTGTCATGGCGCTGGGCCACAGGCGGATGCCTTCGGAATAGAGCAGGCGCGTCGGCGTGACCGAGATTTTCACCGTCCAGAAGATCGGGAATATGGCGAAGATCACATAGGCCGCCACCGCCGCGTACAGGCCGGTGGCAGCAATGATCCGTTGTGTGCGGCTGCGGCCCACCATCTCAATAATCCTTCAGCAGGCTGCGCCGCATCTGGATCACGATGAGCGAGTAGATGATGAGCAGGAAGAGCAGCAGCACGGCGATGGCCGAGGCATAGCCCTTGTCCAGCGCCTTGAAGGCCGAGACATAGATGTAAGTGGCGATGGTGTTGGTTGAGCCAGCAGGCCCGCCGGCGGTCATCACATAGATGAGATCGGCAAAGGTGGCGATCCACACGGTGCGCAGCATGACGGTGATCGCAATGGTCGGTGCCAGGAATGGCATCGTCACCTTGGTGAATTGCTGCCAGGCGGATGCGCCGTCAATCGATGCCGCTTCATAGATTTCAGAGGGGATCGATTTGCGTGCTGCCAGCAGCGTAATAGCAAAGAACGGAATGCCGAACCAGATATTGGCGATGATCGGCCCCCACATTGCGGTGGACGGCGAAGCGAGAATGGTCACCGGCTCGCTCTGCAAGCCAATTGCGTAAAAGATATGCGGCAGCGGTCCGATTAACGGATTGAACAGCCAGCTCCAGGTGAGGCCGGTGAGGAAAGTCGGCACCGCCCAAGGCAGAAACACCAGTGCCTGCACCACGCGACGGCCATAGAAATCCTTATTGAGCAGAAGTGCTAGACCCAGCCCCAGGAAGAACTGGAAGAACAGGCTGCCCACTGTCCACCAAAGCGTGTTGACCAATGCGTCATGCAGCACCGGGTCCGCCGCCATCGTGCGGTATTGGTCGAGGCCTGCGAATTCAGAGTGGAAAGCCGAGAATTTCCAGAAGGAATA
>Ga0207695_10011878_pt1 | contig 10494 bp, 11 predicted proteins | sample KBSC54metaG_FD_184354 | JGI IMG/M metagenome (GOLD analysis project Ga0207695, IMG submission 184354) | Corn rhizosphere microbial communities from Kellogg Biological Station, Michigan, USA - KBS C5-4 metaG (SPAdes) (version 2) | ecosystem: Host-associated > Plants > Roots > Rhizosphere > Soil... | reverse complement strand
CCTGGAACTGTCAGAAGTGCCCAGGGCGACCCGGACCTGGATAAGCTGAATCTGCTCATGGATAAGGTGCTGAAGGTGCGGTATCCGGGCGATGCGCCTCTACGTGATTCACAGACTCGCGACACGTCCCCGGCTTTGCCGGAAGAAAAGCCGGTGTTGGCACTATCGGTGCCGGCGCGGGAGGAGGTGATGACAACGTTGCCAGTGGAGGAGAAAGATGACCTTGAAACGGGATTTATCGATCTGGATGCGGGCGGTCGGGGCGATTCGCTGGCGGTGAACATGATTGCCGCGGTGGTGGATGGGTCGCAGACATTGATATCGGGCGAGGCGGTGGCATTTCGCACGGCGGCGGTTGCTATGCTGGGAGGGATACGGATACCGAGGGGTACTCCGCTTTCCGGCAAGGCTGTGTTGTCGGGCGAACGGTTACAGGTCACTGTTAATGTGTTGCGGATGGGCGACCGGGTGGTACCGGTATCGCTTGAAGTCGTGGACATGGACGGAATGACGGGCATTCGCGTCAAGGGGTCGATAAACAGGGACGCGTCGAAGGAATCGGCCGACCAGGCCGTGGGTTCCCTGGGCATCACGCCTGTGGATGCCAGCGTGGCGGGACAGGCGACGGCCGCAGGCTTGCAGGCGGCGAAGAACTTGCTGAGCAGGAAGATACGGTTGGTGCGGGTGGGACTACCGGCGGGATATAAGGTGTTATTGAAGAACACAAAAGGTAACCAATAAAAATGTGGGTATGAAGTGGAGATTGATGGGAGTGCTGTTGGTTGGTGTGGTGGGAATTCTGAAGGCGCAGGAGCCGGGGTTTCACCTGGAAGGGATGGAGAGCAGGCCATTGCCAGTGACGGGGCGAAAAATGACGAATGTCATTTTCCCGGTTGATATCGCTGCCGGTGTGCGGGTAAGCAGGGACGTGCTGGTGCAAAAGGTCAGGGGCTTGGAGAATGTGATCGAGCTGAAGGCGCTCAGGCGCGATTTCGCGCCGACGAATTTGGCGGTCTATGGGAAGGATGGCCGGTTGTATTCGTTTGTGCTGCATTATGTCGAGGATACGACGGTATTGGATTATCGTGTGGTGCCGGATGGGGGCGCGATTGCGCCGAAGGTGCGGCTCACGGGATGGCCGCTGGACCCCGAAACATTGCGGGTGGATGCGAGGAGGCTGGAAAGGCGACGAGGGTTTTTGCATCGGCGGGCGAGGGGTGACGGTCTGCGACTCCGATTGAAGGGTGTTTACCTGCGGGATAGTCTGCTTTGGCTGACGATGGAACTGCAGGACCGGACGGAGATGGGATGCGTTCCAGGCGGAGTAAGGATTTATACGGAAGACCGGAAGAGAGTAAAGCGAGTGGCTACGCAGGAAGTGGAACTTTCGCCAGTGTATTCGGATGGTCTCTGTGTTTTGCCGGGGCTGGGCCGGGAGGTCACAGCTGTGGCGCTGCATCCCTTTGTGGTTGGCAGGGGCAAACGGCTCGTGATCGCATTCTCGGATGAGGAAGGCGGTAGGCAGGTGGTGTTGAAGGTGAAAAGAAAAATGTTGATGCGGGCTAGAAAGATGTAGGCTGATGTTGCAAATTGTTCCCATTGAATTTTCCGAGGCCTGCGCTTTTATACGAACGCATCACCGCCATCACCGTCCGCCACAGGGACATAAGTTCTCGATTGGGGTGGCCGAGGGAGATAAGATCGTAGGCGTTGCGGTCGTCGGTAGACCGGTAGCGCGACGACTGGATAATGGTTGGACGCTTGAGGTAACCCGTCTTTGCACGGACGGTACCTGGAATGCCTGTAGCAAGTTGTATTCGGCATGTTGGCGGGTAACGAGGGAGATGGGTTACAGGGAGCTGATCACCTATATTCTTGATACGGAGAAAGGGGGTTCATTAAGAGCTGCGGGATGGGCGTGCTTGGGAAAAGCAGGCGGGATGAGTTGGAACGTACCGTCGAGACCGCGGGTGGATAAGAGTCCGGCGCAATTGAAGATGAAGTACGGGATGAGAAAGGATTGAGGTTATATGACGATTATGGGAATTGGTTACCGGTGATGAGCGGTATGCCGATGAAGTGATTGCGACGCAAGGGGGATGACCGGTGTTATTGATGCTGGTATTAAAATTAAAAAGATAATTATATGGAAACGACGAACGTGGAGAAACAATATCCGCTGATTTATGTGGATGCGCCCTGGGAATCGGAGCAATGGCCGCTGGAAAAGATAAGGGGTTTGCCGGTGGAGAAATGGGCGGCGGAGGATGCGTTGCTCCTGATGTGGGCGCCGATGGCATTGGTGCCCGATGCGCTGCTCCTGCTCAGGGTCTGGAAATTTGACTATGCGGGCTTGCTTATGTGGCGAAAACAGAATGAGAATATCGACGCTTATTGGTTTGCGTGTAACGGAGAGTTCTTGCTGGTTGCGAAAAGAGGCGTTGCAAAGACGTCTTACCTCCTACGGCACACCATATATGACGGAGCTCGCACGGAGGGAGAGTATAAGCCGGAAGGCTTCCGCTCACTGTTACTGACTGCGGGATTTATTTGCTTCGATAAGATTGTGCCGCATCTCGATTTGTTCGGAGCGTACTGGCAATGCATTTACCCGGAGTATAAGAAAAAGGATTGGGATTTTTTGGAGGGATAAGGTTTTGTGGTTAGAGTGAAATGCGGGGTGTATGGACGGAGGGGATGTGCTGATGATCAGTTTCAGCGGGGGAAGGAGTTCGGCTTATATGACGGACCGGCTGTTACGGGAGGGTTGGAAAGGGGAGGTGGTGGTTTGCTTTGCGAATACGGGCAAGGAAGCGCGGGAGACGCTTGATTTCGTACACGGCTGTGAGATGTACTGGCATACAAAGGTGCATTGGTTGGAATACGATGCGACGGTGCGGTTAAGAGAAGTAACCTATGAGACGGCAAGCAGGAAGGGAGAACCATTCGCGGCGCTGATCGATAAGCGGAAATACCTGCCGAATGTCGTGCAGCGGTTTTGTACCCAGGATTTGAAGGTCAGGGTGATCAAGCGATTCATGATGAGTCTGGGGCATAAACACTGGATCAATGCGATAGGAATCCGTTATGACGAGCCGGCCAGATGGTCCAAGACTCGCGCCATTGGCGAACGGGAACGCTGGGATACCTGGCTGCCGTTGGTGGATTGGCGGATTACCAAACCGATGGTGCTCGATTTTTGGCGGGAGATGCCGTTCGATTTGCAACTGGAACATTATAAGGGCAATTGCGACCTGTGTTTCCTGAAAGGAAGGAATAAGATGAGGAGGTTGCTCTTGGAAGAACCAAGGCTGGGTGATTGGTGGATCGAGCAGGAAGAAAAGACGGGGGGAACGTTTCGGAAGGGTTTGCCGGTGCGCAGATTTATCGAGCTGATCAGGATGACGCCGGCTTTGTTTGATTATGAGGATCCGGATATTGAATGCTTTTGTAATGCGGATTGATGATAGGCTGCGAGTGCAGGTGAGCAATATTAGTAAATCGATAGCAATGGAAATCAGGTTGAAAAACATTTACGTGAGCGAAAGGCTCAGCAGGGAAACGACGGCATTCCAGGCTACGCTTTACATCAATGGATATCGTGCGGGTATCGTAGCAAATTACGGTCGGGGCGGTGCAACGGTTTATCGACCACGGGACGAGCAAGGGGCGAAGTTGATGCGAGAGGCGAAGTTGTGGTGCAGGAAGCTGCCTCCCTTGGTCCGCGATGATGAGATCGTAGAGGGAAAGTCTTCGACGATTCCGATGGAACTGGACTTCTATCTTGACAATATGATCATGGATTGGTTGAGAAAAAAGGATAGGCAGCGGTTCGCTAAGAAAGCGGAAAGATATATGTTGACCTCGATTCTGTTTGGAGTACCGGGAAAGAATTTCCGAGCCATGCAGTACCGGCTTCCAATTGCGGCGATGATCCGAATGGACAAGGGAGTGGAGCGCTTGCGGATGGATATTCATAACAAAGTGTTGCCGATGTTGCAGGATGATGAAAAGATACTGAACACGAATATTCCTGTGGAGACTATCCGGCTGCTGGAGGTGCCGGCCGGGAAATGGGTGGGGTAGGGGGGAAATTTGTGTTGGGGAGTTCAGCAGTGAGGTAGGTGGTAATGAGGCATGGGAGTCTTTTTAGCGGTATCGGGGGCTTCGATCTGGCGGCGACTTGGATGGGGTGGGTAAATGTATTTCAGTGCGAGAAAGAAGAGTTTTGTCAGCGGGTCCTTCGCTTTTATTGGCCAAATGCGAGATTGTATGGGAACGTCAGGGAGTTCGATGCAACTGTTTTTCGAGGAGCTATTGATGTGCTTTCCGGAGGATTCCCGTGCCAGCCGTTCAGTGTCGCCGGGAAACGAAAAGGAACGGCGGATGACCGCTACCTGTGGCCGGAGATGTGTCGAGTCATTAATGAGGTTCGACCGCGTTGGGTGGTTTGCGAAAACGTTCTCGGTCTGCTTAATTGGCGGCGGGGTATGGTCTTCGAGCAGATGCAGGCTGACCTGGAGGCTGCAGGGTACGAGGTCTGGGCGTATATTTTGCCAGCTGCGGGTGTTGGCGCGCCGCACCGCCGGGACAGGGTTTGGATTGTTGCCTACACCCGTGGCGATGGATGCGGAGGACATCAAACAGCTGAGGAAGACGGCTATCGAAGGAGTGAAAAAGGGTTGGCGGGGCAGCATGACGTTGACGCACTGTTTGGAAGCGGGGTTTCTGCCGACGCCGACGGCGGCCGATGGGAGGGGCGGTTTTCGGACCGATTCAGAAGCCTTTTTGAAACGGCAGGAACATTCCAGGGGAGTGAACCTTCACGAGGAATTGCAGCGCCGGACTGGAGCGGATTTCCAACTGAGTCCCCATTTTGTGCTCGAGATGATGGGATTTCCGGGCGACTGGACGGCATTGCCTTTTCTACCTGGCGCTATAAATCCCTTCGTGGTGCCGGCAACGCAATAGTGCCGGGTGTGGTGATGCAGATATTTCGGACGATCGAGTTAATGGATGGAAACGAGAAGGGGTGATATGAAAGCAGTGCGCGAGATAACGGATTTTATGGAGCGGGCGGAGAGGGATCCGCGGCTGGGGCCTTTGCATATTAGTTTGTATGTAGCGATCCTGTATTGCTGGCTGCGCCAGGGTATGGAAGGACCGGTTAGGGTTAGTGGAAGGGAATTGATGCCGATTTCGAAGATATATGGTTTTAGGCCGATGTATCGGTCGTTGCGCGAATTGCATGAGTTCGAGTATATAGAATATCATCCTTCGTATAGTCCGAAGGGAGAAAGCCGGGTGTATTTGCCGCTATTGGAAACGATGGGTTACCGGTGGAAGGGGTAAACGGTCAGGGATGCAATGGAATAGGGTATATGCGATCGATGCGATGGCGGGTGTGCGGGGATTGCCCGATGGATCGGTGCGGACGGTAGTGACCAGTCCGCCGTATTACCGGCAGCGGGATTACGGATGTGCCAGGCAGTGGGGCCAGGAGCGGAGTCCTTCGGAATATGTTGCGCGATTGGTGGAGTTGTTCAGAGAGGTTCGTAGGGTTTTGACCGGTGACGGAACGGTGTGGTTGGTGCTGGGTGATTCCTATGCGTCGATGGGGCGAGGTGGCCAGGCCGGCCGGCAACGATATGGTCAGCAATACGGAGCGGCGCCTGGGCTGCATGATGGGATAAAACGGAAGGACCTGCTCGGTATGCCGTGGGCGGTCGCTGTTGCGTTGCGGCATGATGGCTGGTATTTGCGGCAGGATATCATCTGGTTCAAGACGAACCCTATGCCGGAGAGTGTGAAAGACCGGTGCACGCGCTGTCATGAGTATATCTTCATGTTCAGCAAGTGCGAACGGTATTTTTATAACCATTTGGCGATTGCTACGGCGTTGTCGAAGTGGACGCAGGTGAGGATGCAGCAGGACCTCGCTCATCAGAAAGGATCTAATCGGGCCTGGGGAAAGAAGAATGGACCGATGAAGGCGGTGGTTACGCGGGGAAAGCAGGATGGTCATGGACGGAGACATGACGGGTTTAATGAACGCCGGTCGGCGGTTGTTGAGATGCCGATGCTGGCAAACCGTAAAAGCGTTTGGCCGATTGCGACGGCTATGTCTAGAGAGGAACATTTTGCGAGTTTCCCGGCACTCATTCCTGAATTATGCATCAAAGCAGGGTCCAGGGAGGGGGATGTAATCCTTGACCCGTTTGCGGGCACTGGTACAACGCTCGTGCAGGCGTCGATCCTGGGACGTCGGTATATGGGTTTTGATCTGAATGAGAAGTATGTAGCCATTGCCAGACGTAGGCTGAAGGAGCTGGAGGGTATATTTTATCAGGGGTAAAGGGAAAAACAATCCCCGTCCGCGAAGGATGAAAGCCATTGGTGGTTTAAGAATAGCAGCGAGGTGCGGCTTTCATCCGGAGCGGCGGGGCGCCAACGGCGTAGTTGGCGTTGGGAACAGGACTGTGGCTGCGCGCCGGCGGCAGAATTTGCTATAGCGGTTTTCGAAGGTGGGCCTTGATGGAAATGGATACTCTTCCTAGCCCCGGATACCGGGGCCGGAAATGACGGATGTCATTTCCCAATAGAAAGAGGGTGGGTTCCTTTCGGCGAGGTCCTGGCAGGCGGAGTATGCGTTTCAGCGCTGAAAGTCTTCCATTGGATACCTTCCAGACGCCGCCACCCCCGCCACGCGGCTGGCCGTGCTGCGCCGGGAGGCCTTTCGCCGGGTGTAGGGACTTGTGTGTCTCCGCGGCTATGTGCGGCGACAAGGCCGGGGGGCAGCTACCCGCGGTTCGGCCTTGGTTGTATAGCCGTAGCAGAGCGAAGGCGAATTATTAGATAAAGCGGCCAGCCGCATGGCAGGTGGCGGACTTTAAGGTGGAGCGGCGCTGCCGGGCGGCAGGGGCAGTGGGGTTTTTGGGGTTGGGCCCGCCCGGCAGAGGCAGCCGCGGAGGGCAGCGGAGCGAAGGGCTGGCAAAACCATGACAGGTACGGTAGGGTGGGCGCTGAGGCAGGCACCTGGCGTGGTTTTATGGGGTGAGGGCGGAGACTGCCCACATATGATCCTGCTAAGTCTTTGGGAGTAATCGGTCGAGGGAAGATTCGTTATCTTTATTAACCATGGACAGCAATATTTCATTCTTGTTGGGTTCTGGATTTTCTATCCCTGAAGGGCTTCCGGGTGTACGGGCCTTGAACGAAAGACTCGGGAAGATCAATGAGAAGGAGATATTTATTCATACGGATCAAAAGGCCTTTTTCTTAAATGGGGCGGAGGACCCTAACAGGTGGATGAAGGGGTGCGAACGTTTATTCGTCCAAGAATTCCTCGATTTTTATACAGGGGAAGTGCTGAAACATGGGGAGAAATTCGATTACGAAACGTTTTACGATTTTTACTCGAAATATTTACATTCCAAGGGAAACAAGGATATCATCGAGGGATTCCATAAAAGATTTGCAGAAAAATTTGGTCCAGACAGCTGGGCGGTCCGGGACTGTCATAATACCCTTGCGGACTTCAATCGTACGTTTAACCAATTGCTTGCCGAGCAATTGATCCGGATTCAGTATTACGATAATAGTACCATAAACGCACATTCCCCATATGATGGATTTATTAATTTCTTGGTCCAGTTGCTCGAGACGAATCGGGTAAAGGTGCATACCTTAAATCATGATTTGTTTTTTGATTGGCTCGGGCAGCACCATGATAAGCTATTTGAACACTACTGTGATGGCTTTTCACTGGCTGGGTCTCCTTTTTATGGTATAGTGTACGACTATAATTCGGCGCCGGATTCGAGGCTGGAATATAGCACATCCTATAGGGTTAAAATTCCCGCGTTTTTGGAGGATTTTTCTAAAAAGCTTGCTTTATATAAGTTGCACGGGAGCATAGATATGAAGAAAGTTTATGTTGGGCAGCCGGTGCGCTCTATAAATAGGATTAAGCAAGTTAGAAGAGTTGATCACCTTGCTATTGAAGTTTTTGATGAGAACACGGGGAAATATGCTTTTGAAGGAATTCATGACCAGGTGGAACCGGATTACCTGAGTGGTAAATCGAGTAAGATAAGGCAGTACGACGACGAGAGTTATTATAAAATTCTTTTCGATGAGTTTGAAAAGAACCTCAGAAGTGCCAAAGTGTTGATCGTGATTGGATACGGCTTTATGGACTTCGGCATCAATGAGTATTTGCAAAGGTATTTCCTCGATCTTAACAAAAAGATCATTGTGGTTGATCCATACTTGCTAAAGGGTAATCTTCCGGTCAGCGGGAACATTGAGGTGATAAATAAGGGAATTGACCATATGAAGCTTGTTGATTTTCAAAACGCTGTGACTAATGCTACATTGGGATAAAATCATAGGGGGCGCATCCGCCGTAGTAAGCATAGCTGGCGCTGTTTGGATTTGGGTTGATGCTCAAAAGATGAATAATAAATTTGCTGAAATCTTGTTGGAATTGGTTAGTAAGGTGGGGTTATGGGTCGACCATCCGTGGTTGGAAGAGAAAAAAGATGAGTTTAGAAATATAATTAAAGAGTCGAGCCTTGTTAATAAAAGGGGCTTTATCCTGCTCATAATTGGGTTTTGTTTGCAATTGCTTTCCTTTTTCTTTTAACTGCATTTTATTCTTGGCTGTGATCATCCAGCATTTTTACTTGATGTATCAAATAAATTGAATATTGGTGGAATAGATAGTTTTTTGTGAAATAGGATTTATTGTTTTGTAAATTTATCGTAGGATATGAAAAGGGGAGAAGGAGAGGGGATGAGTGCGAAGGAGGAAAGCATGTTGCGCTTGGTGGCTACATTGATCGTACAAACCGTATTAAAGAGATATTATGAACGCAATCGGATATGTGAGGATCAGCAAGAAGGATCAGTCGGCGTACTCTCTGGCGGACCAGGAGGCGAGGATTCGGGAGTATTGCACGAGGAACGAGCTATTCCTCCGGGCCGTTTACCGGGATGACGGCGAGTGTAGCGAGACCTTTGACCGACCGGACTATATAGCTTTGGAGCATTTCATTAAGCGACACAAAGGGGAAGTCAATTTTTTGATCGTATTGGATCATGATCGTTTTAGCCGAAATGTGGGAGAGGCGCTAAAGAAGATCGAAGAGCTTCAAAGGAAGTTTGGAGTGAAAGTGTTGTCTGTGGCGGAGCCGCTGAACCTGGATACTACGGACCCCAATGTCTTTTTGAGCAGGGCATTTAAGTATGTATTTGCAAATCACGAGCTGTTGAATATTCGAAAGCGCACGTCCAGGGGAATCAGGAATGCGATGGAGTCGGGGCGCTGTGTGAATAATGCCCCTTACGGATATATGAATGCACGAGATGAGCATGGGCTGCCGATATTAGTGGTTGAGCCGGCGAAAGCGAAAGCGGTACAGGAGATTTTTAGACAGTTTATTGCTGGAGTGGATTTGTATTTTCTTAGGAAGAACGCGGCGCAGATGGGCTGTAAGCGGACGGGGCATAGCAGTATGCTGAAAATGTTGAGCAATCCGTTGTATGCGGGGCTTATCCGTTTGCCGGCATTTGAAGGGAAGCCGGAACGTGTCATTAAGGCGCTTCACGAACCAATCATTTCTGAAGCGACATTTTGGATCGCCCAGGAGATAATCCGGGGCAGGCCCGGTCAGAAGGCACGTCCGAAGGATGAGTTCCCTTTACGGGGCATCTTGCGTTGCGAATGTGGCGCGCATATGACGGCTGGATTTACCAAGGGGAGGAGCCGATATTATTTATATTATCAGTGTACGAAGGAACGGGGACGCAACTATAAGGGAGAGGAGTTGCACGAGAAGGTTGAGCAATTGTTGTATCATCTGAGCTTTTCAGAGGGGCAGGTGGAGGTGATCAGGACTATTGCCAAGGATGATCTGGCTCGCGCGGTAGGTCATAATGCGCAATTACTGAAGCGGAAGCAGGTCGAGTTGAAAGAGTTGAATGTGAAAATTGAACGCTTGGAATCCAAGATAGTAAATGACGAAATTGAGCCCAAGACGTACAAAGTGTGGTATGCGAAGTTGAATGCGCAAAAGGGTGTGCTGGAAAATGAGATCATTGCGCTCGGAAAGGGCATTAAATCCATTTTTGACGATCTCGACGAAGCTATACCGTTATTAACAAACTTGAAGAACCTTTATAATACGGTTTCACTGGAAGGCAAGCAATTGCTTTTAAAAACAGGGTTCGAACTTGGGCTCGTCTATGATGGAAGGGTACTTCGAACCGCTATGATTAATCCTGCGCTCATCGATAATTACCTAAAGATCAAAGAAAAAGGGCTGCTCGTATTGATGCAGCCCGACGAAATTTTAGCGAAAAACTATTGTTGTACCGCGTAGGGGAATCGAACCCCTCATTCCTCCGTGAAAGGGAGGCGTCTTAACCGATTGACCAACGCGGCGTTCAGTTAAACCGTTTTACCGGTTTTCCTCGAAAGGAGTGCAAAGA
>Ga0207695_10011877_pt1 | contig 10494 bp, 7 predicted proteins | sample KBSC54metaG_FD_184354 | JGI IMG/M metagenome (GOLD analysis project Ga0207695, IMG submission 184354) | Corn rhizosphere microbial communities from Kellogg Biological Station, Michigan, USA - KBS C5-4 metaG (SPAdes) (version 2) | ecosystem: Host-associated > Plants > Roots > Rhizosphere > Soil... | reverse complement strand
CGAGAAATGCGCGTCGTTTTGCATCCATGGATTCCCGGGTGAACTGCGCCAGGTCTTTGCCAACCTGATCGGCAATGCGATTGACGCCTCACCGGACCATGGCAGCCTTTGCCTTCGCATCCGGAAGGGAACTTCGCATGGCGTTCCGGGCGTGGTCTTCACCATTCACGATGAAGGTCCGGGAATACCAAAAGAGCTGCGCAACCGCGTAATGGAACCGTTCTTTACCACCAAAGAACTCAAAGGCACCGGGCTGGGACTGTGGCTGGCCAACAGCCTGGTCATAAAACATCACGGAACTTTGCGTTTTCGCTCACGACGCGCCAGCGGCGGCGCTGGAACCTGCTTCAGGGTCTTCCTGCCGATTGGAAAGCCGGGCAACTTTAAATCCAGAGCCAAGGAACAACAGCCGGCTCAGGAGCTGGTCAAGGAACGTTGATCCGCGAACCCTACATCCATATTGCGGGGAATCGCCGCGGACGCATTTCCGCGCAGTTGCCGCGAAATTCTGACTCCGCACTAGCGACCGTCGCAATCTCTTAGCTTCCGGCCAGCGCAGGCAGCAGGACCATCAACGCGGCGATCCATAATCCCATCCAGATCAGGAAGTTTTTGGTGCCTGCCATTTCTCCAGTATTCACGGTGAGCCCCTTTCCAACTCTGTTGCCGGCAATAAACAGAGCAACCGTGGGGCCAAGTGGGCCTGTCCGTTTAATATCAGCCACTTACGCCGATACCTGGAGCGCCGTTGTGTGTCAGAAAATCTCTGGCTGCGTGTTCCGGCGTACACAGCCTCAAAACAGGCCTAACTCACCTTATCAGGTGGAAATCCTGCTCCAGCAGGGGCCGGATTTCCCAGCACTTCGCGCAGCCTGGCGGAAAGAATTTTCATGCTGAAGGGCTTGTTCACCAGCACGGTGCCCGGCTTCAGCACGCCGTCCGGCGCCAGCGACCCATTGGCATAGCCCGAGATAAAGATCACTTTCATCTCCGGCCGTGAGCGCATCAGTTCTTCCGCCAGCATGGGGCCGGTCAGCGGATGCATCGCCACGTCGGTCAGCAGCAGGTCAATCCTGCCCGGATATTCCAGCGCCACCTTCATGGCATCGTCTGCACTTGCCGCTGAGAGCGTGCAATATCCCAGATGGCCCAGCAGATCGACCACGACCGTGCGCAAAGACTCTTCGTCATCCACTACAAGAATGGTTTCCTTGCCGCGACAATAATCCAAGGGGGTTTCTCAGTTTCTGTCCGGCTTTGCCGGGACCTGGGCCAGCTATTACCAAGATTGTGAACCTCTCGGCGGACGGTTTCAACTGGAAAACAGAGTTCGTTGCCAGCTCAGCTTCCCGCTCCCGGATTTTGCGATTGGCGTTGTTTCGGAAGTTTCCTTTCCGTCCCTTCGTGTTCCTTTGTGGTTAAAGGTTTTTGGTTTTCCGATGTCGGCGATGTCGGCGCTCTCGGCGATAGGCGCGCCCGGCGCTCCACCCCTCCCCAGGTCAACCCCGAAAAATAAGGACTTAGCGGTTTCAACTCCGGGGTTGACCTCCGGATTCCTTCGATTTCCTGATGTATCGAATCACCAGATCTCAAAGGCGCGCTCCGCGCGCCACACCCCACCCGGCTATTTCCATTGCTTATTGCAAACAAAAGACTTTGCATGAATCGACGCTTGGGCCTCCCTTGCGTCACGCTTGGGTGATCCTTGGGCCACGCTTGGGCCACGCATGGGCCACCCAAGGGCCACCCAAACTCAATCCCAGTCGGCAGAGGGTCGCAACGCACCCCGGCCCCTATCCCCTATGTCGACCCAATTTGACCCAAGATCACCCAACGTGACCCAAGGTTTTGGGGTTTTGCTTTGCCAAATACCAAGAGCCAATTACCAAGAGCCTCTTTTTTGCCAAATACCAGGAGCCAATTACCAAGGGCCTCTTTTGCTGGCAGCTTCTTTTGTCAAAGACCGTCCACGGCACTACTTTTTCGCTCTGGAGCGAATCTCTAACTCTACCATTTGTTCGCCTATGGAGTCAAGAAAAAAGGGCCTTTCTCGCAAAAAAGCCACCGCAGCGAAAAAATTGTCCACCCACGGGGTGGAGCAAGCCTTTAGGCTTGCGGTAAGAAGCAACCAGAAGACCCTTCCTCGCGCCGCAGGCCTGGATCCCCGGCAAGCCCGACTTTGGCAGGCCCGGGATCCCCCACGCATGCTTCGCGCGGCGGGGTAGAGGCGCCCCCGGCTGTGCTTGGTGGAAGAGCGGCGCTTCAGCGCCGTGAGAAGATGTAAACAAAATTCCTTCCTCGCGCCGCAGGCCGTCGCGTGGCGCAAGAGTTATTCGCAAGAATATTATTTTTTTGACGGGAATCCTACACAAAAGACTGTGGCGCTGCTCGCGATAACGCTCATAATTGTGCGACCCGAACTCAAAACGACAATCCGGTTCATCTCATCCCGATCTAATCGCTCCACGCCGGCGATTTCGAACCAGGTCTTTACTAAGTGACTCTCGAATGCGTAATAGCCCGGCACGAGTGCCCTTTTTGCCGGATCCAATTTTTCATGCACCTGCCGGAGAGGACAGCGATAAGTCACATATGGACCGTTCCAACCTTCCCGGATCGTCAAGAAAAGATAGGTCTTTGTGCCTAGCTGAATTTGATTATTTAGCCTTCCAACTAAATCCGGCCCGACAGGCTGTCCCATCTTGCCGAGCAAAGCCGCTCCCTTTTTGACCGCCATGTCCCGATGGGAGGTGATCGTTTGCCCGTTCTCGGATCGGACTCTTAAGAGAACGTGTACCGTCTCGTCGGCTCCGACCCTTTTATACTTCTGCGGCGTCTTTTTGAGGGAGCCAGCATTCGATTTGGTACTACGAGCATTTAACTTACGCATGATGCTTCCGTCGGTTCACCCGCCTCTTTATCAACGAGTGCAAATACTGGATGAAGATTGAACTCATCACGTTCGATAAGTCTAAAGGGTGTAGGGGGGCTAAAAATGTCTGTATTCTGACCTTTCATGTTTCCTAACTGCTTCTTCAGGAATATTGGATACTCTTCCGAGACATCCCCGCCTATGCTGTGTCTTCCTTCTTCAATGGCGACCCGAGTTGTAACCCCGGAGCCCCCGAAGAAATCCAGCACCACTGAACCTGGATAGGATAATCCGCGTACCAACCTCCGAACAACCTCGATGGGTTTCTGCGTCTCATGGCCTACGCGTTCAAGGGAGTTACCGTTTAACCGAGCCATTTCCCAAACATTTGTAGGGTTTTTCCCCTTATCGATACTATCGGGCCGAAGTCTCTTATCCTTCATGTAGAGGCGTTTGGTCTCGTCGTCGAAGGGCACGCGCACGTCATCCAGTCCAAAATAGTAACTCTTCGTTTTCGCGAACCAGGCAATTTCCTCATGCCTGTTGGCGAAAAAACGGTGCGCGCTCATCCCATTCTTGTAGTACCAAATAATCAAATTTACCAGCAGCATGCGGCTATTGCGACGCATGTAAGAGAGGATTTCCAATAAGTCGCCAGATCCAGCTTCGCTTTGATATTGAAGCCCACCGAAGATAACAATGCTGCCGGTTGGACTCAAGACGCGTTCGCTCTCGATCAACCAGAGCCGAGCCCACTCGATGTAGTCATTTACATTATCCCAATGAGCAACGTTAATGTTGTATGGGGGATCGCATATGATTAGCTGCACAGACCCTGAAGGCAACTCTCGCAAGAGATCAAGACAGTCCGAGGTGCGAACAGCGTGGATGGTTTCCATGAGGGTCTTACCTGGTAGCGCTTTCTCGGAGGCATGGAGCCCTTTTCGTTTCCGGAGCAAATTCATGCCCATGTGGCCTTGGTTCGAATGAGATCTATTGCTCAATTTTTACTCCCACGATAGGAATTCCACGCGTTTCAGATGATAATTTTTCGTCAGGAAGTCCTTCCCGAACTCTTCCCGGAGCAGGCTTACTTCTTCGTCGGAAAGGGACACCCGGCCCTCAAGTGCAGACCATAGTTTACTCGCTCGCTCTGCCGCTTCTTCTAATTTCTCTCCGCTTTCCTTTAATAAGGTCCACGCAGAAATGAGCAGTCTCTCAATTGTGATTACTGCGTTGGTCTGGGAGACAATGCCTGCGGCATCGATGACGTTGAGTAAGAAAGGGCACCGATGCCTTGCTGATTCAGCCGTCGCCTCTTCGATGCCTTCCTGATCGCAAAACCGCGCCACAAACGGAGTGCCAAAAAACTCCTCATAAATCCGGCTCCGCGGCGTCGAGGCCGTGCGCGCTACGCGGTAGAGATAAAATAGCATCTGAGTAATCGCCGGCATCTTCAAAAATATTCGCAAGAATACGATCCGTGCCCCCGCGTTCTGCTCCAAAAATTCCCGGAGCTTCGAATTGTATTCCCGTCCGTCAAGTTCGGTTGTCGTGCTTGGTATACCGTCCTCATCCCGTGCGAAGTCCAGGTTTAGGGTATCCAGCAAGGGCTTCAGTGCTTGGTAGAGCTGAACACCAACGGCTGTCAATTCGAGGGGCACCTGCTGCTCGGAACCGAAGGTCCTGTCGTCGGGAATCAAGCCAAGTTCCATCGCTGCTTGCAGCTTATACTTGACTTGTCGCTGGTAAGAACCTAGACGCCCGTCGCCATATCCGCCGCGAAGCCGTATGTATTCATCATCGAAGTGGCTGCCATCTCTCCGGCCCTCCCCAAAAACCTTGAGAATCGATAGCAGATGGCCTAAGTGCACCCCTTGGGGGTAGTGGTAGCTGGCTTCGGTGTACTCACCAATTTCACGGATGAAATTCACCCAAGTCCCAAAAACACGCAAATAGTCTGCGATTCGATACTTGCCTGTATTGATGTCAGCCTTAGATGGCTTGTGACCGATTAGTTCGGCGAGCGCAAAATACGCTTCTTGCAGGTCATCTTTTGTGATTTCGAGTTCTCTTTCGTCCTGTCTATCCAGAATCTCTTCTACAGCTGAATCAAAGTGGACTGCGCAGCCGGTTGAATATGTGTACTCGATCTTCTTGCGTCGCGTCGTGCCTTCTCCTTCAACTGATTCCCTTTGGCTCTTCGACAGCCACTTTCTGATCTGGTTGGCACGACGGTAGTTCCCAATAAAATCCAGAATGCGCGTCCGTTCCTTGCCGGTACATAGCCTTAACCCTCGCCCTAGCTGTTGAAGGAATACAGTCTTCGATTCCGTTGGACGGAGAAAAAGGAGAACTCGAACGTTTGGGAAATCCATGCCTTCATTGAACAGATCAACAGTAAATAAGACTGCCAGCTCGTTCCTACGAAAAGCTGCGATTTTTTCCGGCCGGTCAGGAGTATCGCTTGTAACCGCCGCGGCAGCAATACCCCGAGCCCGAAATGCTTCCGCCATGCGATTGGCGTGACGAATGGAAACACAGAATCCAATTGCTTTGTCTCCATGGCCTTTGTCCAGGTATTCGCGGATAATTGCCTCGTTCCGCTCGGGCACGATAAGGTGCCGCTCGAGATCATCGACACGATAGTGGTTTCCTTGGTAGCGAATTTGCGAGTAATCGATGTCGTCAGTCAAGCCGAAGTAGTCGTATGGAACGAGATAACCGTCGTCAATTGCCTGCTGAAGAGAAGTTTCGAACACATTGTTGTAATCAAAAAGCTCAAAAATGTCCTTGCGATCGAGCCTCTCCGGGGTCGCGGTCATTCCTAGCATGAATTTAGGCTTAAAAAAACCAAAAATATCTCTGTAGCTGAGCCCTTGCCCATGGTGGACCTCGTCCACTACAACGTAATCAAATGAATCGGGCTTGAACTTCGTAAGCTCATTTGGCTGCCGCAGAGTGTCCTTCGATGCAAAAAGAACATCGCAATTGTCGAGATTCTCGCGAACTTCCCCGGTCAATATGCCAGCTGATAGCGTAGGCCAAACATTGCGATACGCATCAATGCTCTGCTTGAGGATGTCGAGTCTATGCACCAGAAAAAGGGCCTTGCCGCCCACGCGTTTAACGTCGAGGGCAGAAAGAATTGCTTTTCCTGTTCCAGTGGGTAGCACTACGATTCCCTTGTGCCACCCCCTTTGCTCTCTATAAAAAGTCAAAGCTTCGAGGGCAGCTCGCTGTAGTGGGTTCGGTTTGATTGGGTTGTCGCCTAAAAGGATAGGCGCATGGCGCGCAAGGAATTCGCGCAGCATGCTCGCTACCAATGGATGCGACACCTGTGATTGGAGTTGGTTGTATGAAAAGCGCAGAAGCTTGTACCCGTTGTTCAGAATTTCATTTTGCCGGAATAGGTTATCGTCGAACATATTGTTCGGAATAATCCCTTCCGCGTGGTACGTTTCTCCGTTAACCTCGAGCGCCAGACGCGTCGATCCATCGACGTAAGCGAAATCAATTCGGCGGCACCGCCCTGTACTGTCAATGAAGGGATATTGCGGAATAAATTTAAGGACATTGCTTCCAATCAGAGGATAGAGGAACTCATTGACAAACAGCCGCTCACTCTCTTGAGATATAGAAGCTCCATAAGTCCGAAAATAGCGTTCTATCGGAGTTAGGGGCGCCTTGTCAGTAGACGATTGGTTCGAGTCTGTGAGCCCATTTTCAGGGTTGTTTGGCATGATCGGCGTTTGCTGACACACATTGTTATAAAGGAACAGGCTTGAGCGCAAGACGAAAATTACGTTGTAACACTAGGCGTGCCTAAAACCGCGCGTCTCCCCGCTTATTCCGGCGGTGCGACTCTGCTTTTGCGTTCGTCGCTGGCTACCACACCGTCCTTGATATGGACCACGCGGTAGGCGTGCTCGGCGATATCGGCCTCATGCGTCACCAGCACAATCGTATTGCCTTTACGATGAAGGTCTTCCATCAGCTTCATGATTTCGTTTCCGGTCTGCGAATCCAGGTTGCCGGTAGGCTCGTCGGCCAGGATGATGGAAGGATTATTGACGAGAGCGCGGGCAATGGCGACGCGCTGGCGTTGTCCGCCGGAAAGCTCATTGGGCTTATGGTTCATGCGCTCGCCCAGGTCCACTGCTTCAAGCGCCGCCTTGGCGCGGGCAATGCGTTCTTCTGAAGGCGTGCCGCTATAGATGAGCGGAAGCTCGACGTTGTGCAGCGCGGTGGCGCGGGCAAGAAGATTGAACGTCTGAAAGACGAAGCCGATTTCTTTGTTGCGAATGCGGGCCAGCTCGTCGTCGTCAAGCTCACTCACCAGATTGCTATTGAGCCAGTAGCGGCCTTTGGTGGGCGTATCCAGGCAGCCGATCAGGTTCATGAGCGTGGATTTGCCCGAGCCTGAAGGGCCCATGATGGCAACGTATTCGCCGCGATCAATGCGCAGGTTGACGCCGCGCAGCGCATGCACCTGTTCCTGCCCCATCTGGTAGGTCTTCCACAGGTCTTCCGTGCAGATGATGCATTCAGAAGGCGGTGCAATGATCTTTTCAGAAATGTCGGCGACTTGTGTTGACATCAATTTCTCCTGCTCGCTGGCCAACGAAACCCCACTCTCTTTAGACGGACGAAACGTTTTTGCGTCAGTACCAGTTGTGTCCCAGGGCTAAAGCCCCAATTTTAAGTATCGCTTACGCGGTCCTAAAGGGCCGCTCTTCCACCGGGGCCGTGCCGCTTCACCCTGGCCGCTGCTTTCAACCCAAGGGCGCGAGCAGCAAAGACGCAGGAGTTTACGACTCTCCCAGCTTGACCACGGAATTATCCACTTTCACTCCGGCGCCGTTGCGCAGGGTCTTGAGGACTTTATAGCTGCCGGTAATGATTTCATCGCCGGGCTGAAGGCCGCTCTTTACCTGGATTTCCGTGCTTCCGGTAAGGCCGGTCACAACTTCATGGAACTCAGCTTTCTTGTTCTTGACCACAAACACGCCCTGGATATCAGTATTTTCTTTCTTCACGGGCGCGGCGGCCGGAGCGGTCTTGTCCGCGGGTTTTTTGGGAGTCTTCTGCGCTTCAAGATCATTCTTGTCACGCATGGTGAGCGCCTGGATAGGAATTGTGACGGCATCGCGCGCCAGGCCGGTAGTGATCTTGGCCGTGGCGGAAAGCCCGGGCCGGAGGTTGGGCGGCGGATCAGTGAGCGTGATGACGACTTTGAAATCCTTGGCTTCCTGCCCGCCGGAAAGGCTTTGTGACGTGGAAACACCGGTGGAGCGGATGATGGCGTTGTCGCCAATCTCGCTCACTTTGCCCTTGAAAGTCTGGTTGGGAATCGCGTCAATTGTGACTTCCGCCGGCTGATCTAGTTTTACGTTGACAATGTCGGTCTCATCCACCTGAACTTCAGCCGTGATGATCGACATATCCGCCACCGTCATAAGAGTGCTGCCCGGAGAATTCTGTATGCCCATGACCACGGTTTCGCCTTCATGCACGGGAAGGTTCGTTACCGTGCCGTCAAAAGGCGCGGTATATGTGGTCTTGCTAAGAACGTCACTAACGCGCGTTAACTGCGCCTTATTTTGGGCGACCCTGCCTTCCGCGGAATCAACCTGCGCTTTGCTTTGCGCCACGCGCGCGATGTCCTGGGCGTGAACGGCGTCTGCCACTTCATAAGCAGCTTTCTTGGTGTCGTAATCGGCCTTGGAGATCAGTTTGTCCTTGAAAAGGCTTTCTGCGCGTTCATACTCCAGCTTGGCGCGGGCAAGATCGGCAGTGCTGCTCTTGAGTTGGGCTTGCGCGGTGTTCAACGCGGCTTCAGCGGCTACGGCGTCAGTCTGGGAACTGGAAACGCTGGCGCGCGTCATGGCCACATCGGCGGCGGACTGCACGTTTTCAAGCTGCGCCAGTACTTGGTTCTTCTTAACGGTATCGCCTTCCTTCACAAACAGACGGACGATCCGGCCCATGGCATTGGCGCCCACATTGACCAGAGTCTTGGGCTTGATCTGACCGGAAGCCGTGACCACGGACGAAATATCCTGCTTATAAACCTTGCCCGTCTGGACTGTTACAACGTTCTTTTGGCTCTGGTTGACGGTGAAACCAACAATAGCGCCCAGCAGTATGACAACCCCTGCAATAATGGCAATCTTCTTTGCTTTCATGAATAACCTTCCGGAACAGAACGGCGGAATACGTCCACCATATATACGCCGAAGGGACCGGGAAAGTTCCTTCGTCAAAGGCAGGAGCACTGCTCCAGGGCGTTGAATTTGCGATGGGCGGATACCGTCTCTGATTATAACGGGTTTAGCCGTGGGCTTTGCATGACTTGATAAAGCCAAAACCTTAAAATTGTTAGCAAGAAATGTCCCAAATTGCATTCTAAGGTCGATAAGAAAAGGGCGGAATCGGCGTTCCATCCTTGATTATGGGGCCGAAAAAGACTTAAAATCCAAGTATCTGCCCGTTTGAAGGAGGGCTCCGTAGTGTTATCCCGTCACCCCCGTTTTTATACCGTGCTTTTATTGGCTGTGTTGGTAAGTTCAGGCTGTTTTGTAGTGCAGGCCCAGGAAAAAGATTCGAAGTCGGATAAGACCGATAAGTCGGCGCAGCAGGATGGACAGCAGGACCCGCTGAAACGTCAGCGAAAAAAGGACGATCAAAACGCAGCCAAAGAAAAATTAGGCGGTGTGTATAAAAAATGGCTGGACGAAGACGTTCGATGGATCATTACGGACGAAGAGCTTTCAGCGTTTAAAAAGCTTTCAAATAACGCTGAACGCGATACTTTTATTGAAGGATTCTGGCAACGTCGCGATCCCACGCCCGATACCGCTGAAAACGAATACAAAGAAGAGCATTACCGGCGGATTGCCTATGCCAATGAGCACTTTGCCGCGGGCATGCCGGGCTGGCGTACTGACCGCGGAAGAATTTACATCATGTATGGTCCGCCGACTTCCATAGATTCTCACCCCATGGGCGGCCCATATCAGAGATCGGCGGAAGAAGGCGGCGGCCAGACTGAAACTTTCCCGTTTGAAGTGTGGCGTTATCGCTATCTTGAGGGCATCGGCCAGGAAATCGAAATTGAATTTGTTGACGATTGCGGCTGCGGTTCCTATGAAATGACCTTGGATCGCTCCAAGAAGGACGCCCTTCTGCACGTCCCCAATGCCGGCCTTACCACAATGGAAGAAATGGGCCAGGCCAACAAGGCTGACCGTTTCCGTGGAGGCCTGGAGTCTATTGGCGCCGGTCCCTTCAACCAGAACAATCAGTCCAAGCAGTTTGACCGCATGGACACTTTCGCCAAGCTGAACCGCGCTCCGGACGTCAAGTTTAAAGACCTGCAAAACGAGTTGGTCACCCACAAATTCCGTACCAACCTGTTGCCGTTCGATGTGCAGGTAGACTTCGTAAAGCTGACTTCGGACACCGTGCTGGTTCCAATCACGCTGCAGGTCCCGCTCAAGGGACTCACCTTCGCCAACAAAGATGGCGTCCAGCGCGCAGTCGTCAATGTTTATGGCCAGCTGACCAAGCTTTCCGGCCAGATCGTGCAGACGTTTGAAGAAACGCTGCATCGCGATATC
>Ga0207695_10011871_pt1 | contig 10500 bp, 6 predicted proteins | sample KBSC54metaG_FD_184354 | JGI IMG/M metagenome (GOLD analysis project Ga0207695, IMG submission 184354) | Corn rhizosphere microbial communities from Kellogg Biological Station, Michigan, USA - KBS C5-4 metaG (SPAdes) (version 2) | ecosystem: Host-associated > Plants > Roots > Rhizosphere > Soil... | reverse complement strand
AAAGAATACATTATTTTCATCACAATTGATATAGCTGGGATGAATAGCTTTAGTAGTAGAAGTAATTAATGCCTTATACTTATCATCTTTTATATACCCAATCTTGTTTGCATGTGTACTCACCCAAAGTCGTCCTCTTTTATCAGGATATAGCTTCCACACGTCATTAGACGGCAAGCCATCTGTCATCGTAAACAGCTTAAAAGTATAACCATTGTATTTTACAACCCCATTATCTGTGTTAAACCAGATATAGCCATACTTGTCCTGGGTTACGGCATAGACATTATTAGATGGCAAGCCATTTTCAATCGTAAAATGCCGCAACAAGGCTGTATCGCTTGATGCATACAAACACAAACTAAGCATCAGGAATAATATGAGGGTATAAAACTTAGGCATAGGAATCAGGCTACATACTTAATATTTTTTATGGTTAGCTTTACTATTGTTCCGGTTTCAGGTAATTGCTTATCTATATACTCCAGTACTATCCCCATCTTCTCAAACTCCTTAAACACATCTATCAATTGTTTGGTAAGCTTTGTGCCATAGGAGTCATATTGCACAGTGCTGCTCTCCTTTATCTCTTTGGCCCTGTTGCGACCTACTCCATTATCGTCTATTATACATATAAGCTCTTCTGACGATCCCCCCTGCAAAAATTGCAATAATAGCACGCCTCCTTCCTTGCGATGGAACAAACCATGATTTATTGCATTTTCTACCAATGGTTGCAATAGTAATGACGGGATCTGAATATTATTTATCGGTACCTTATTGTCTATTTCTATCCGGTATTCCAGCTTGTCCTCAAATCTTGTTTTCTGCAGCTCTATATAGTTCTTTAGCATCTCTATTTCATCAGCCAGTGTTATATAGCGCTCCTGCGATGATTTTAAATACCCTCTTATAAGCCGCGAGAATTTATTTATATGCAGGTAGGCCTCGTCAAATTTTCTTTTGTTTATAAAATATAAAGTAGCGCTAAGTGTATTAAAAATAAAATGTGGGTTTATTTGGGCATATATAGCCTTCAATTCCAGCTCTGTAAGCGCGCGTTTCTTTTCATTTGCTTTTGCTGCTACCTGCCTTGTTAACAACATTACTATAAATATAACAGCACCAAAGGCCAATATACCCGATATCCAAAATACTATTACCCAATTCATTCTTTGCCACCAATACGGTACTCTATAAATATAAAAAACAAACTCCTTACTCACCCATGCATCGTCGCGGATGCTACACCTTACTTTATAATAATGTCCCGCTTTCAATGTACCGGTAACTATTTCGCCGGTCGCTGTTTTCTGCCAAACCCCATAACCTTCAATCACGTATTTGTATTCAATATTTCCTTTACCAACAAGGTTTACAATATTGAGCGTAATTTTATCTATATCCTGCGAAAGGTTAACTGTGTCATTACTTATTATACGCCTGTGTATCGGTGTATTTATATTAAGCATAAAAAAGCTACCGGGGTCGGCTAATTTCCCGTTAACTATTTCGTCAGCATTTATATCAATCACTCCTTTATCCGTAGATAGATATATTATCCCCAGTTTATTAATAACAAAATCGTAAACGCGATTATAGTTATTCATATTTACAGCTGCATGAAATTCTCCTAAATGCAGAGGCCCTAAAATTTTCGCATAGGCAATTCCAAATTTTCCAGCTACAAAAAAGTTATTTTTATAAATACTTATAAACGTATTTGAAAAATTGAATTTATTTTTAATAAACATTAACCCATGTGAACGAAAATTATATACAATTATTTTATTGTTGTCCAGCAAATAAATATTTGAAAATTTGTCACAAGTAAGCCCTAATATAGAGCTTATACCAAAATTATTTAATGCTTGTAAATTGAACGGTAGATAGGTATTTGTAGCCGGGGTATATATTGCCAGGCTATTTAATCCACTTAATAAGTATATATGATCAGCACTATCATAACACATTGCGGTCATTCTTGCAATATCTAAACCAGTAATAATACCGGTATGATTCTTTATTTCAAATGTGCATACTGCAGGTCTTGAATCATAAAAAAGCCATCTGTTTCTGTTTACTTTCGTCAACCCCCATACAGCTTGAAAGGATAATTTAATGCCTGTTGAATCGGTTGTTAATGGAGCAACGTCAGAGGGGAAATTCTCTCTCTTTAATGTATCCAATAAAAAATAGTTAACGAGATTTTTAAACTTCCTACTTTTTAAATTATATGTATACGCTGCTTCAGTTGTGTATAGATAGAATTCCGAATTATTTATTTCATCTATTTTTATAGATACTCCATTGTCAGGCGGCACTATCTTATTAAGTTTTTTAGCCTCATCTATTTCATAAATTATATTATTATTCTTATCCAGCCAGTAGGTATTGCCATTATTCAATGCCCCAATGTTCTTAGTATTATATATAGAATGCAAAGTGCTATCTGTATTAAAAAATACCTGCAAATTGTACCTGCACCATACCCCATTATTGGTGGTAGAATACCATTCATTTTTGTACTTATCTATCCAATAATATGAAACCTGTACTGACTTAGGTAAAAAATCGGCAAAAGAAATTCGCCTATAGGCTGTTACATTGCCGCTCAATCTATAAATGGCCTTATTAGTAATTACCGTTAAAGAATCATTATCCTGATAAACAGTATAAATAAATTCATCTTTTTTCCCCCCAAGATTATCAAAATAAATTTTTTGGTATGCTTTCACATTACTATCTGCCAGCATGAAATAACTATGTAATGGACCAACATTAATAAGTCTTCCCCCATAGTGGCTTTCTCCACAGCTCTTATAAAGAAAATCCCATAAAGAGAAGCCAGTTACTATCGAATCAACATCTTTTGTTATTATTGGCAGCTTTCTTAGCGTAATGATACTGTCATTTATAACGGACATTAAGGTATTATCATAGCCAATTACTGTTATTATTCCTGTATCTAATGAAGATGCATGAACACTGTCATTAGCATCTACCGTAATTAACTTATCATTACCTGGCTCGCCTAATATAAAGTAAACATTATTGTTATCGGAATTAATATAACTTGGATGAATTGCTTTAGTTTTCGATACTATTATTTCCTTGTATTTATCATCTTTAATATAACCAATCTTATTTCCATGCGTACTCACCCAAAGACGTCCTCTCTTATCAGGATATAACTTCCACGCATCATTTGATGGCAACCCATCAGCCATTGTGAATTGCTTGAACGTATATCCATTATATTTAACTACACCATCATCAGTATTAAACCAAATATCACCATACCTATCCTGGGTTACTGCATAGACGTAATTGGATGGCAACCCATTTTCAATTGTAAAATGCCTTAGCAATGCTGTGTCACCAGCTGCATACAAACGCAGACTAAGCATCAAAAGTGATATCAGGGTATAAAATTTTGGCATAATTATCAGGCTACATACTTTATGTTCTTTATGGTCAGTTTTACTATTGTTCCGGTTTCAGGTGGTTCTTTATCTATATACTCTAGCAATATATTCATATTTTCAAATTCCCTGAAAACATCTATTAACTGTGTTGTTAGTTTAGTACCATACGACTCTCGTTCGGTAGCACTATTTCTTTTTATTTCTTTCGACTTTTCTCTACCAACTCCGTTGTCATCTATTATACAAATCAGTTCATCACTACCTGCTCCTTGTTCAAAAGTAATTATCAACAGTCCATCCTCTTTTTTATGAAATAATCCATGGTTAATAGAATTCTCTACCAATGGCTGCAATAGTAACGATGGTATTTTTATGTTTTGAATAGGCAGCTTATTATCTATCTCAATTTTATATTCAAACTTTCCTTCAAAACGTGTTTTTTGCAGTTCAATATATGTTTTCAGCATTTCTATTTCCTCAGAAAGCGAGATATAACGATCTTGTGATGATTTTAAGTACCCTCTTATCAGTCGTGAAAATTTGTTAACATGTACATAAGCATCATCGAACCTCTTCCTGTTTATGAAGTACAATGCAGCGCTAAGGGTATTAAATATAAAGTGTGGGTTGATCTGGGCATATACAGCACGCAATTCCAGCTCTGTTAGCACACGTTTCTTCTCATTTGAACGCGCCACTATATAACGTGTTAGCAATACGATAATTAAAACAAAACCAATGAAGAGAAACACTCCGCAAATCAAAAAAACAATTATCCATCGCGTCGTTTGCCACCAATATGGTGCACGAAAAACATAGAAAACAAATTTATTGCTAACCCATCTGCTATCCTTCACAAGGCATTCAAATCTATAATAGTGATTCGCTTTCAGATTGCCGACAAATATTTCGCCGGTGTTGCTCTGTTGCCAATCAGCATATCCGTCTATAGAATAAGAATATTGAATATTACCATTGCCCAATGTATTAATCGCATCCAGATTTATTTTAGGAATATCTTGAGATATTGTTATCGTGTCTCCATATACAATGTTTCCAGGTAATGGAGCGCTTGCCACTAATTTGAAGAAATTGGAGTTTGATGGTTGTAGCAACTTTTTGCTTTCAAGCAAATTATTTATCTGAAAATCAATGATTCCTTTATTTGTTGTTAGGTATGCAATCCCTGTATTACTCACCATAAAATCATATACCCTGCTATAATCATTGATGTTTGCAACAACTTGAAAATTACCGATAGAAAGCGGGCCATTAATATTTGCAAACGCAATTCCAAATTTTCCTGTTACGAGCAACTTGTTTTTATATACCTGTATGGACGCATCTGCAAGATTAAAATTACACTTCATGTAACTTATGCGCCCTTTTTTTAGATTGTATACAATAATCTTGCTATTATCCAGCAGGTAAATATTTGAGTATGAATCGGAAACAATTCCAAGAATATAGTTGACATCTAGCTGTTGCAATAGGCTACTATTGATATAAGTATATTTACTATTAACCGGGTTATAAATTGCCACCTTGTTAATATTATTAAACAGGTACAAATTATCGGTCGAGTCAAACCATATATTACTATAGTGTTCAACATCAAGCGTTGTAAGTTTTGCTGTTCTACCGGCAATTTCTGTAAATACCCAATCAGGATCTAGACTATACGATAGCCACATATTTTCATTTATCGGGTATAAATGATTGAAATTACCAAAGGCATTTTCCATTGCATCTGCATCTGTTACTATTGGCGGTCTTAATATCCCCCTATAGCTTTTTACAGTGTCCAGTGAAAAGTAGCTTACTATTGATTTATATCTTGTTGTTTTTACATTATAGATATAAGTTCCTTTGTCAGTGCAGAAATAAACCTCGGAATCGTTTCTATAAACTATTTTGCGCGGAATATTATTTAAAGGAGGCTTTACTATTCTTATCTTTTGGGCCGCATTTAGTTCATAAACAATACTTCGCTTCCCATTCAACCAATAGGACACACCATTATGCAACAGGCCTATACATTTTGCATTGAAAAGTTGAGATAAGCCATTATCCGGAGTAAACAAATTCAGATTGGAAAACCTCACCCATACCCCATCATTTGTAGTAGCATACCATTCATTGTTTTGCTTATCAATAAAGTAATAAGCTATTTGAGAGTTAATAGGTAATATATGTGTTGTCGATAGTCTTCTGAAGGATTTGAAATAAAGGTCCACAAAATAAATAGCCTTATTTGTGATAATGAATAGCGAATCACCTGCCACATACCGGACATACATTACTTCGTCCTTTTCTCCGCCAAGCTCACTGAAATATATACTTCTAAAAACATTGCTATTGCTGTCAACAAATAAAATATGATCAGCAAAATCCGGTATATTTACAAGTCTTCCATTATAACATTCAATGCCACCGTACCTGGAATTAAATGCCTTTATAGGGAAATTTATTTCCTTTGGGTAAAACCTATAGCTACCATTAGAATAAGTGCTAAAGAAAATCTTATCATTACTAAGATTTGCGACCACAAGCATAGCTTTTCGATCATCACTCAGTTGCCCTAGATTGGGCTTGGGGCTTAATGTATCGATATATATTTTTGTCAGCTTATCATTGCTATCAATAGTTATTAGCGGGGTCAAATCCCCTTCGTGATAAAAAAACTTGACATTCTTTTCATTGTCTGATGTAAGACTAAACGGGTGAATTACTCTATCATTCGAGCTTATAACATTTACATACTTATCATTTTTTATGTACCCGATTTTATATGAGTGTGTGCAAACCCACAATCGCCCCATTTTATCAGGATATAATTTCCATACATCATTTGATGGCAAACCATCAGCTACTGTGAATAATTTAAAACTGTAGCCATTATACTTTGCTACACCATTGTCTGTATTAAACCAGATATAACCATATTTATCCTGCGTTACAGCATAAACATTATTTGATGGCAATCCGTTATCAATACTATAATGTCTCATTGAGGTAGTATCTCCCGCAGCAAATACATTCAATGAAAAAATTAAAAATAGGATTAATAACGGGTATTTAATCATTAAATAAGGCAATCATTAATATATACCCCTTAAAAATAAGCAATACTATATACAATCGCTAACACATAAATAAAAGTAATTTTGCATTGAAACAATAGCAGATGAAAGAAGACATAGTAAATCAGGAAAATATTGTACTGCTGGTAAATAGGTTTTATGACAAAGTGAGGGCCGATGCAGTTATTGGTTATATTTTCAATGACATTATTGGCAACGATTGGTCGCATCATCTGCCCATTATGTATCAATTCTGGGGAAGTGTTTTGCTGAATACACCGGGGTATACTGGCAATGTCATCAAAAAACATATAGATATTGACAGGCGAATCCCTTTGCAAAAAGAACATTACGATCGTTGGGTAGCCTTGTGGACCGAAACCGTTGATAATTTATTTGAGGGTGAAAATGCTGCGCAGGCTAAAAACCGGGCAAATCTTATGATCCATCTTATTAGCATGAAGGTAGAAATGGCCAGGTCTGGCAAATCAATTATCTAAAAACATTCAAAATGCACTCCTTCACTATTACGGGTCAATTGATCGATATTTTTCAAAGGCGTATTTATCCTGCCGAGGTAGTTGTAAAGGATGGTATAATAAATACCATTAAAGAAATCGACAAGGCTCCTGCGCAATATTTGTTGCCCGGGTTCATAGATGCGCATGTGCATATCGAGAGTTCTATGCTTGTGCCAATAGCTTTTGCACAGTTGGCTGTCATTCACGGCTCTGTAGCTACAGTTTCAGACCCGCACGAGATAGCAAATGTCTGCGGTATGGCTGGTGTGCAGTATATGATTGAGAATAGTAAGCAAACGCCATTTAAGTTCTTCTTTGGCGCACCATCTTGTGTACCCGCCACTATATTTGAAAGCGCAGGCGCTACACTCAATGCCAATGCAGTAAAAGAACTTCTCAACATGTCCGATATCTGGTATTTATCTGAAATGATGAATTATCCGGGTGTTTTAAATAAAGATGCCGAGGTACTGGCAAAAATAGAAGCTGCAAAAACAGCTAACAAACCTATAGATGGCCATGCTCCAGGCTTAAGGGGTGAACTCGCTGCCACATATGCAGCCGCTGGCATTACCACAGATCATGAATGCTTTACGCTTGATGAAGCACTTGATAAAGTAAAGGTTGGTATGCATATACTAATAAGAGAAGGCAGTGCTGCAAAAAATTTCGAAGCGCTGGCAGAGCTCCTTGCACTCCATCCGAGGCATGTTATGTTTTGTAGCGACGACAAGCACCCAGATGAACTTGTATTACACCACATCAACAATCATGTAAAAAGAGCGCTGGCTAAAGGATACAACTTGTTTGATGTTTTACGTGCAGCTTCCCTTAATCCCGTGCAACATTATAAATTACCTGTTGGCTTATTGCGCCAGGGAGATCCTGCAGACTTTATTGTAATAAACAATCCCGATCAATTCGATGTACTGCAGACATACATTAGCGGGCAACTTGTTGCTGAAAAAGGTAAATCATTATTGCCGGATGTAGCCGCCACGCCAATCAATAATTTCAAAGCGGCAAAAAGAGCCGCAACCGACTTTGCAATACCTGCTAATGTTGCCTATCCCCAAATACGTGTAATAGAAGCAATAGAAGGACAACTAATAACAAACGAACTGATACTACCTGGGAAAATAGAACGTGGTGAATTAGTTAGCGACACAGAAAACGATATTCTTAAAATAGTTGTGATAAATCGTTATGAGCCAAACACGCCTGCAGCTATTGCGTTTATTAAAAACTTCGGATTGAAAAAAGGAGCGCTGGCATCTACTGTGGCGCACGATTGTCATAATATTATTGTAGTGGGCGTCGACGACGCTTCGATCTGTGCAGCTGTAAACGCATTAGTAGAAAGCAAAGGAGGCATATCAGTGGCAGCAAGCGAAAATACAGTGAACTGTATGCCTTTGCCTGTAGCTGGCCTTATGAGTACAGAAAATGGCTACAGCGTAGCAGCACAATATGCTATGCTTGATGCTAAAGCAAAAGAATTGGGCACTAAGCTGCATGCACCATTCATGACTTTATCATTCATGGCCTTACTGGTCATCCCTAACTTAAAGCTCAGTGACAAAGGCTTATTTAACGGACAGAAATTTGAATTCACGTCTGTCATAAAACATTAAAACAACAAAGCCTGCTATTACAAGCAGGCTTTGCACTTAAAATATTTATAGACTAATTCTTATACACCTTTAGTGCAGCCTCCAGGCAATCCATCGCTGCATTAATGTCATTTTCATTTAGCACATAGGCCAGGCGTACTTCATTTTTACCTTTGCCTTCTGTTGCATAAAATCCCGCTGCCGGGGCCATCATTACAGTAGCACCGTTATAAGAAAACTCTTCCAGCAACCACTGACAAAACCTTTCGCTGTCTGCTACGGGCAATTGTGCCATTGCATAAAACGCACCACCCGGCAAGGGGCATGTTACGCCCTGCATGGCCTGTAAGCGTTTTACCAGCAAATCTCTGCGTGCTGTATATTCAGCATGTACTTCATCAAAATAATCAGCCGGCAGATCTACTGCGGCTTCACCTAATATCTGTGCAAACGTTGGCGGACTAAGTCTTGCCTGTGCAAATTTCATTGCAGCGTCCAGCACTTGCTGATTACGGGTTACAAAGGCACCTATACGCCCGCCACAGGCACTATATCTTTTCGATATGGTATCCAGAAGTATAGCATGCTGTTCAAGGCCGGGCAATGATAATGCAGAAATATGCTTTTTGCCATCATAGCAAAACTCCCTGTATGCCTCATCGCTAAACAGGAAGAGGTCATGCTTCAGGCATATTTCCTTCAGCACCTCCAGCTCCTCAGCACTATATAAATAACCTGTAGGGTTGTTAGGATTGCAGATCATTATAGCCTTGGTACGCTCTGTTACTGCTTTTTCAAAAGCATCAATAGATGGCAGCGCAAAGCCATTTTCTATGCTTGATGGTATAGGAACTACTTTTACACCCGCACTGGTCGAAAAGCCATTGTAGTTAGCATAAAAAGGTTCAGGTATTATTAGTTCGTCACCTGGGTCCATGCAGCTCATTATGGCAAAAGCTATAGCTTCAGAGCCCCCTGTAGTAACAATGATTTGATTTTGATTAACGTCTATTTCATTGCGTTTATAGTATTCAACCAGTTTCTTGCGGTAGCTTTCCATACCCGCGCTATGGCTATACTCAAGCACTTTTATATCTGCATGTTTCACCGCATCAAGAATAGCCTTCGGCGTTTCAATATCAGGTTGGCCTATATTTAAATGATAAACTTTAGTACCACGCTTTTTAGCAGCTTCTGCAAACGGAACTAATTTACGAATTGGAGATGGCGGCATTACAGCGCCACGATGAGAAATAACCGGCATGGCGCAAAATTAGAAAATGCAAAGGGTTATTCAATAATTCTTACTCTTAATTTTTATCGGCTTTGCGTGGTAGCACATTGCCCTTTATATGCAGCACATAGCTCTCTCCTGGAGTAATAGCATTAGAGCTAATAAATATATTTTTAATAAATGCGCCCGCATGCCCGGCAGAATAATAAGTTACGGTTATTTTCCCTGTTTTCCCCGGCAAAATGGGTTCTTTAGGCCATACAGGTGTAGTACAGCCGCATGAAGCCATAGCACTATCTACTATTAGAGGCCTCTTACCGGCGTTGGTAAATACAAAGTCATGCACCATTACAGCCCCTTCCTTAATATCCCCAAAATCATAAAGGTCAGGCTCGCTGAAATGAAATATCGGGCCTTTGGTCAACATTGTATCTGGCCTTCGTGAGCTTTCTTGTGCATTAGCTACGATGCAGGCATACAGGCAAAGCAGTATAATGTAGATGCGCTTCAATTGTTGTTATTGTATTAAATGCGAAATAGCCAACTTATTACAGTTGGCTATTTATTAAAAGTTAAAAGATTTAAACTATTGTTTTGGTGCTTCAGCAGCAGCAGCTACCA
>Ga0207695_10011869_pt1 | contig 10501 bp, 7 predicted proteins | sample KBSC54metaG_FD_184354 | JGI IMG/M metagenome (GOLD analysis project Ga0207695, IMG submission 184354) | Corn rhizosphere microbial communities from Kellogg Biological Station, Michigan, USA - KBS C5-4 metaG (SPAdes) (version 2) | ecosystem: Host-associated > Plants > Roots > Rhizosphere > Soil... | reverse complement strand
CGCCGAGCAGTTGCAGTCAACCACCGCACCCATGTTCTTCATCTTTGGCGATGCAGATGGCATTCGGCTTGAGCACGTCGCGGAGATGTTTCGTTTGAAGGGCGGCGGGATTTACGGGGACCTGAGGCCGCGCTCCGCATCGCGATTGGCGATCCTGCCCAACACTACCCATGTGACACTGATGCAGCGCATGTCCATTATCGTGCCCATGGTGAACGAGTTTCTCGACGCCAAGGAGTAGCTCCGAGGTGCCTGGAGCGCTCTGCCCGTTGAACGGTACCGCTCGGGGCCGCTCGCGACACACTACCGAATTCCGCTCACTGAGTCCATTTCGGCTCGAAGAGCGTCAAACTCCGCGGCGAGTCGCGACAACGGCAGTGGCCTCACCTGTGCATCGGGATGCTTTGAGCGTCGCAACCAGAGCAGTCGCCCGTGATCATCCAGAATCAGCCGCCAGTGCTCAGAACTCTCATCTACCCACGACAACACTCTGAAACGTGACCTGACGCGCACCGCGACGTAAAGCGTGTCCCACTTCAGAGCGTAAGGTCGTAACACGGCGATGGACGCCGTGTCTCCATCGGCCAGCCCAGCGGAGAGCCTGGGCGAACGAGAGTCGCGAGAGCCAACCCATGAGTGAATCCTTACGAAGAAGCGCAATCGCTACCTAACCATCGAATTATGCAGCCATCTTATGCTGCAGAACCGCGACTTATACGGCGAAGCCCTGCAGCCTAATCCCGCGAGTCAGCAACCATTCATCGACGAATCGCATATCGCGCAAGGAGATGACTCTCTGCACCCGTGTCGCCTCCGTGATTATGCTGCGTAGCCATGCTGTATAACGTGCGCGACCGCCCGTCTCGGCGCCGAGCAAGCGTGACAGGACCCCGGCCGCTCGGCACCGCTTCCCGCCGCTCCACATCGGGCCGCACCGCGCCACACCGCCCCGCTCACTCTCACCGACTCGTCCCCCCTAGCCGGCTCGCATCTCCACCCCCATTCCCCGCCGCTGCCGGAACCGCCGCTCCAGCCGGCGCCGCCGCCGCTCCGGTCGCACCGTCCAGGATCCCGCCGCGCGACACCAACTGCGCCGCAAGCACCGTCTGGATCACGCTCGCGATGTTGTTCGTCGCCACTTCCCCGGCGCCCATGCTGCCCCCGGCGATCGTCACCAGCTTCGCATCCGACAACGCATCGGCGATCACCGGCGCGATCTGCGGCAGCATCTCGATCTGCCGATAGCGGAAATAGCTCTCGCCGCCCGCCGCGATCGCCTGGTTCACCTTCTGGATGCTCTCCGCGTTCGCCTCGGCGATCTTGCGGATGCGGATCGCTTCGGCGTCGGCCGCGGCTTCCGCTTCGATGCGCACGCGCGCCGCGTCGGCTTTGGCCTGCGCGATCTGCGTCGCGTCCAGCTCCGCCTCGCGCTGCACGCCCATCGCTTCCTGACGCTTCGCCTCCGCCTGCGCCACGAGTGCCGCGTTGCTCGCCTTGGTCTGCTCCAGCTCGCGCTGCTTGTCCGAGATCGCGCGCTCCGCGTCGATCTGCGCTTCCTTCGAGCGACGCGCCTGGTTCGCCGCCACGATCTCGGCGTTCGCCTGCGCCTCGGCCGCCGACTGACGGCGCCGAGCTTCCGCCACTTCCGACTGCACGACCTTGATGTTCAGCGAATTGAAGATGAGGCCGAGGTCCGTGAGCTCGTGCGAGCACGCCTTGCGAATGATCACCGCCAGCGGATCGTCGTCCTCCTCCATCACGCCGACGTTCGCGGGAACGATCGCGGCGGACGACGCGGGAGCGTGTGCGATCGCCGTGCTCGCCGGCGCTGGCGGCAGCGCGCGCGCCGGCGCCGCCTTGGCGGAGAAGAGCTGGTCGTGCGTGAGCAGGTTGATCGCGCGGCGCCCGGAGCTGGAGAGCAGATCGGTGAGTGTGCTGATCTGGTCCGCCTCGCGCTTCGAAAAGAAGCGGTTCGCGGCCGTCTTGATGAGCGCGTCCGTGTCGCCAACGCACACGATCGCGCTGGCCAGCACGCGCACCTTGATGGGCCGCGCGATGCCGTTCTCGTCCACGTCCGCGGTCTGATCGGTGATGTCGAGATCGACGTTGATCACCTTGCTCGAGATCGTGGTCCCCGTGGTGAGCAGCGGAATCTCCTTGGACTTGCCCGGACCGCGGTAGATCACCGTGCCGCCCTGCAGCCAGCTCACGAGCCGGATGGTACCCGCGTCCACGTTGCGCAGGAATCCCGCGACGATGAGCGGCAGGCCGATCAGCACGACCACGAGCACGATGACGATGAGCGAAAAGCCCGAGAAAATGCCCGACATGTCACGACTCCAGTGAGGGAGAAGACGGCCCTGCTAGTTCACCGACACAGTGCAGCGATTCTGCTCGGCGTCCACGGCGTCGATGCGCACGCGATCGCCGGCCCGCACCGTCGCTCCGGCCGCGCGCTCCGCGGGAAGCAGCGTGGCCAGGATCTGCACCATCTGTCCGTCGAGCTCCACGGCGATGAGTCCCTGCCCGTGACCGTCGAACGACGTGACCGCCGTCGCGGAATCCATCACGCAGCTCTCGAGTGTGAGCGCTGGCTTCGAGGCGAAGCGCATCGCGAAGTTCCACACGGGGCGCGCGATCACGAGCTCGAACAGCGCGCCGCCGGCGAGCGCAGCACCCAGCAGGATCCCGCCACCCAGCACATTCCGCAGCAATAGGCCCGTGGTGCCGATGCCCAGCAGCACGCTGAACAGGACGCGCGGCGACATGAGAGACATGAGCGCGCGCGAGGCCGTGATGCCGGCGGTGGCGTGGCCGGCGCCAGCTCCGGCATGCGACGGCGCTCCGGCTCGTGCCGGACCCGCCGCGTGCTTCGCGCCCGCGTGCAGGTGCGTGTGCCCATGCCCGTGTCCGCCCGCATGGCCGTGGTGACCGACGCCGGTCACGGCCATGGTGCCGAGTCCGAGCGCGCCGAGCAACACACAGAAGGTGTAGGGGTCCATGTGGCGCGTAAGGCGCGCGGGCGGGAATGGATGACCGGGAGGAAGATGCCGGCGAGGTGCCGGCTTCGTGCCGTCAGATATGCGGCGATACGACCGGGTTGGCAAGGCAGATCGCGCGCCGGCAGGCTCAGCTTTGGCCGCGTCTGCGCGCCGAGCATAGCTTGGATGGGGAGCGCAGTTTCGGAATGCCGGCGCATGACATTGAGGAGGCCATCATGGACGCGACCACGATCATGACCATTGACCAGCTCATGTGCAGCGACCTGGCCGACGAGCGCGTCGAGCTCATCGCGGGCGTCGTCTACCGTATGACGCCTGCTGGCGGAAGGCATGGCCTGGTGTGTTCCAACGTGCTGATCATCCTTGGACAGTACGTGCGCGAACGCAGCCTTGGGGCGCTGTTCACGCCGGACACTGGCTTCCTGCTGAGGCGTGCCCCCGACACGCTGCGCTGCCCGGATGTCGCGTTTGTCTCCACTGCACGCCTGGCGGAGTACGGCATCGGCCCGGGCATGATGACGGCACCGCCGGATCTCGCGGTCGAAATCCTCTCGCCGTCCAATTCCGCGCGCTACATGAATGACAAGATCCGCGACTACTTCGATGCGGGCGTGCGACTGGTATGGGTGATTGACCCGGGCGCGCGCACGGTGACGCGCTGGGCGCCGGGCGAGGCCATCAGGACAGCACTGGAATCGGACACGATCGATGGCGGAGAGGTCGTGCCGGGATTGTCCTGCGCGGTGGCGTCGTTCTTCGAGGGAGTGCCGCAGGACTGACTGGTCTGGGCGCGACTGCCCCGCATTCCGGCGCAAGCCGGGAGCTACTTCTCACTTCGAGTTCACAAACCGAGCACGAGCCGCAGTCCGCTCTCCACCTGTCGCAGCGTCTTCGCATCCATCGTTCCCACGAGCTCGACCAGATACGCCCGATCGAGCGTGACAATCTGCGAGACGTTGGCGATGGAATCCTTCCGAAGGCCAGACGCCCGGGCCGGGATCAGGACATTGCCGGGAGCGTCGACCAGTCGGAGGTTCGAGGTGAGCACTACCGCGATAATCGTCCGGATTCGACTTCGATTGAACGAGTCGGCCTGGATCACGAGCAGCGGGCGTCGGTACCCTGGCTCGGATCCGCGCGAATCGGCGAGGTCGGCCCACCACACCGTACCCCGTTCGACTACCAAGTGTCGTGGCCGACGGACTTGCCCTGGGCCAGGCGCAACGCCGGGTCCAGGTTGTCTTGCTCCGCACCATGCACGCGGTCGAGCCGCTCGGTGACTTTCCGGCTCTGATGCTTTGCCACAAACTCAGCCACGGCCGTCGCGAACAACTGGCTGCGAGAGACCCCCATCCGCTGGGCGAGAACATTGGCCGACTTGAAGAGTTCGTCAGGAAGAGAGATGGCCGTTTTCATACTGTAGTATGACCATGGTATAACGGCCGCGCAAGACGCTCGTTCACGCAGTGCGTCGTCATGGTCAACGTCACGCCGATGTCAGGCCGCGCCGCACGATCTCACCCCGTCCCGGGATGCTCATGCATCCCCGCGTGATGATCGCTCCGCTGGAACGCCAGGAATTCGTGCACGGCCGCGATGGCCAGTGAATCCGTCGTGATGATCCGCACCTCGCTGCCGCGCGGGAGCGTGTCGGCGACATAGCGGATGAGCGAGCGGCGCGCGGCCATGATATCCGTACCGGGCACCGCACGCGCATGCACCAGTCCCGGCAGATTGAAATCCCCACGACTGAACCGGCCGGCGATGTCCGCCATGTGGGCGCGAATCGTGGCTGTGCCGGCGCTGTCATCCGCGTCGCGCTGCAGCACAATGCGTCCGCCATTCGGCAGCGGCTCGAAGACGTGCGCCGACGTGTACTGGTCCACTCCCATCACCTGCGCGCCGCGGCTCTGGACCGCGCGGAATGCGCTGTCCGATGTCGCCGCCTTCGCGGAGGAGCGACTCGCGGGTGCGGAACATCCGCTCGCGACCACTCCAAGCGCGGCGATGATGGATACGAGACGCATGACTCCCCCTGGACGCTCGTTCATTCCGGCCTTCATCGTTATTCCGGCGTACGCAGGAATTCAGCCACCGGGCCCCGGCTTTCGCCTGGCCGGTAAGCGCTCAACGACAGCCACTCTGGACTTCCGGCCGCCCGGATGTCAACATCAACGCCTCTCCAACCGAGTGCGACTCATGCGTGCCCGTACCTGTATCGCGGTTCTCGCCGTCTCCATGCTGCCGAGCCTCGCCGCCGCGCAGCAGTCGAACCCCGTCGCTGACGCGTTCCGCCAGAACGCGGCCCGTGAGGGGAAGAATCTCATCGCCGCCTTCGAGGAGATGCCGGCCGACAAGTACAGCTTCAAGCCGACGCCCGCGCAGATGACCTTCGGTCAGATCGCGGTGCACCTGTCCGAAGGCAACGATTACCTGTGCGGGGAGATCGCCGGCACGAAGGCTCCCACGCGCAGCAAGGTGTCCGACACCGACAGCAAGGAAGCGCTCGTCGCGCGTCTCAAGGAGACCTTCGCGTTCTGCGACAGCTCCCTGGCCAAGCTGGACGATTCCAAGCTCTCCGAGCAGTTGCCGTTCTTCGGCGGACGCACGCAGTCGCGCGCGGGGATCATGACCGTGGCGACGGGCGACTGGGCGGACCACTACAGCCAGACCGCCATCTATCTGCGCATGAACGGCCAGCTCCCGCCGACGGCGAAGCGGAGGGGACCGGAGTAGACGCGGGACGCGGGAGGCAATGGGGTCAGAGGCTCGTAGGGGTCTGACCCCAATTCCTTTAGGTGAGCAATGGGGTCAGAGGCCTGTAGGGGTCTGACCCCAATTCTTTTTCACCCCAATGCGGCGGCGGCCGGCCCCGGCTGCTTCCCATCGCGCACGTCCTGCTGCCTATTCTCCGCATGAGACTCCTCGCCAGCGTCTCCTGCATTGCCCTGCTGTCCGTCGCCCGTCTGTCGGGGCAGAGCCCCACCCTCCTGGTCCTGCGCCATACACCCGGTGACACCGCCACGCCGGGCAACATCATCGCTGTCACCTTCGATCGCCCGGTCGCGGGGCAGCTCGGTGCCACGGTCGATCCGGCGCGCATTTTCCACCTCGCGCCCGCGATTCCGGGGCGCGTGGAGTGGCGCGATCCGGTCACCATTCGCTTCATCCCCGACCAGCCAATCGAGCCGGGCACGCGCATCGCCGTCACGGTGGACACGATGTTCCGCGCATTCGATGGCACGCGCCTCGCGAAGCCCTATGCCTTCGCGTTCCGTGTGCCCGGCCCGCGTCTGCTTGCCCGGTCGTTCGGCGACGACAACACCCCCGGCGTTCCCGCGACACTGCCGCTCGACGGCGGCATCCAGTTGCTCTACAGCGCCCCCGTGGATTTCGCGCGTCTGCAATCGGGTGCGCGGATCGAGCTCGCCGCGCAGTGCACGGGCGCTGCGCGCACAGTGGCACTGCGCGCCGTGCGCCAGCGCATCGTGTCGAAAGACGACCCATGGGAGTTTCAGGAGGCCGGCGGCTGGGATCGTGACACCACCGGCGATCGCTTCCGCCGCGTGGTGGAGCTGAAGCCCGCGCAGCCGCTCCCATCCAATTGCCCGGGGTTCGTAGTGCTTCCCAACACGACGGAGGATCTCGCGTACGGCGGCATGGAGCGGTTCGCCATCGAAACAGCGGCGAGCTTCCGCCTCCAGCCATTCGATTGCAGCAACAGCGCGCGCTGTTCGACGAACGATCTGGTGCTCCGCTTCACCGCGCCGGTGAAGCGTGCGGACGTTCTCGAACACGTGCGGCTCGAGCCCGCGCTCCCGCTCGTGCTCGACGCCGCGGACGTTCCATCCGGCGAATGGCGTGTGAAGCTGGCGCTCGCGCCGCGCACGACGTACACCGTGATCGCCGACAGCACGCTGCGCGATGTGTACGGGCGCGCGCTGGCAGGACCGCGCAGCCCGCGATTCGTGACTGGGGATTTCGTGCCCACCGTCAGCTACCCGGCCGGCACGCCCACCATGCCGCTCACGGGTCCGCGCACGCTCCCCGTGAGCCATGTGAACGTGCGCACCATGCGCGTGGTGAGCTATCGCATTCCATTCGCCGATCGTGCGCGCGCGTTCGCGGCGGGGCCGGACGGGCTCGAGCGGATGCTCGATTCGCTCCCGGAGCTCCGTCCCGAAACCACCTTCGTGCAATTCGACGCCAGACTCAACGTTCCGGACACGAGCGAGATACCACTCCCCGGTGGTGCGACGGCGGACACGCAGCTCGTCGCGCTCCGCATGGAGATCACGAAGACGGTGCCGGGTCTGCTCGCTGGAAGTTCCACGCAAGAGGCCATCCCGCTCACTGCGCGCAGCATTGAAGGCGTGAATGGCTACATGGGACCCGGACACATCACGCTCGTGCAGCGCACCGATCTCGCCGTGCACGCCAAGGTGAGCCCGGGACACACACTGGCATTCGTGACCAGGCTACTGGACGGTGCGCCGCGCGCGAGCGCGACGGTGCGCGAGATGAATCCGTCGGGACAGGTGATCGCGCAGGGGGTGACCGGAGCCGATGGCATCGCGCAGCTCGAGCCGCTGCCCGCGCAGCCGGCGCGCGGTCCGGCACCCCCGAACCGCCCTGTGATTCCCGGATGGCAGCTCTCGTCACCGGTCGTCGAGGCCACGCTGGGAAGCGATCGCGTGGCGGCCGCCGAAACGGTGCGCCGGATCGGTTACTACATGAACCATCCGCTGAATCCGGAACAACTGGGTGGACGCAGTGAAGCCGCACCCGCGGTCACCGCCGCGCTCTTCTCCGACCGTGGCATCTACCGGCCTGGCGAGATGCTCTACCTCAAGGGCGTGATTCGCACAGGTGCACTCGGCGCGCTCGTGCTGCCGCCATCAGGCGACTCGGCGCGCGTCAGGCTCACGTTCCGGCCGCGGCAGTGGAGCAGCGACGAGGATGTCGTCGTGCACGACACGGTGCTCGCAATCTCCGCCTTCGGTACCGTCGCCGATTCACTTCGGCTGCGCGCGGGCGCGACACCGGGAAGCTATGTCGCGACTGTGGAGCTCATCGCCGACACCACCTGGCGCACCGTCGCGAGCGAGGAGCTGCGCGTCGCGGAGTACCGCGCGCCGGAATTCCTCATCGAAGCGCACACCGATTCCGCGGCGCACTTTGGCGGCGACACGATCGCCGTCCAGCTCTCCGCGAAATACCTCTTCGGTGCGCCCATGGCGCGTGACGGAGTGCGGTGGAGCGCCGAACTGCACGAGCTGAGCCCCTGGGACGTGCACATCCCCGGCGCGGATGGATGGCTCACGGGAGAATCGGACTGGTGGAGCTCGCTCGACGATGACGCCGAGCGCCCTCCGCAGACGCTGGCCGGCCAGGACACACTCGATGCGACGGGACACCTCACGCTGCACGTGCCCATTGGCCAGCTTCAGACGTCGCGCCCGGGACAGCTGAGTATCGACGTCGCCGTCCACGACGTGAATCGACAGAGCGTCACCACGAGCGCCGTCGTGCCCGTGCATCCGGCGCGCCTGTACGTACTCGCGCGCAAGCAGTCGCACGCGTGGTACTGGACGCGCAATGCGCCGGCGGCAATCGACATTCGTACCGTCACTCCACTCGGCGCGACGCTCGCTGACGTTCCGATCGCCATTGCGGTGGTGCGGCGCGAATGGATGCCTGACACCACGGGATCCGGCGGCTCCGGAAGCTGGACCGAGCACACCGTGAAGATGGATACCGTGCGCACCACGCTCGCACCCGTGACGTACACCTTCGTCCCCAGCGAGGCCGGTCCGTACGAAGTGCGCCTCTCGGCGCCGGACGGGCACGGCGCGATCGCCCGGACCACGCTGGGCGGCTGGGTGGCCGGCGATGGCATGACGTGGGGAACCGACAATCCGTTCTTCCTGCCGCTCATCGCCGACCAGCGTCCGCTCGCGGTGGGCGACTCCACGAGCGTGATGTTCACGTCGCCGTTCGACGATGCGGAAGCATGGGTCACCATGGAACGCGAGCACGTTCTCGAGCAGCGGCGCATCCGGGTGAAGCGTGGCGCCAACGTCGTGCCCATCCGCATCGAGATGCACGACGTGCCGAACGTGTTCGTCTCCGTGCTCCTCGTGCGGCGCGGCGGCCCCGCCACCTCGCGCCCGGACTCGGCGTCGCAGCTTCTGCGCGTGGGATATGTCGAGCTCCACGTTGGTACCGCGGCCAAGCGGCTTGCGGTTGATGTGAACCCGGAATCGACCGACTATCAGCCGGGCGACACAGCGGTGGTGCGAGTCGCCGTGCTCGACAACGCCGGACACGGCGTGCGCAGCGAGGTGACACTCTGGGCCGTGGACCAGGGCGTGCTCGCGCTCACCGGATTCCGGACACCGGACCCGCTCGATCTGCTGTATCAGCCGCGCGGTGTAGGTGCCCGGCTCGTGAGCGCGATTCCGTCCATTCTCGCCAGAGAGTCGTTGACGATCCGGGGCGAGTCGATGCTGCTGAACGATGTAGTCGTGACTGGGGTGGCCGCTCTGACCGATTCAACTGGTGTCGGCTACGCGCTCGCCAGGACGGCGGGCGGGCGCACTGACAGCAGCCTGGCGGGTCCCGCATTGCGGTTCCGATTCCGCTCCACCGCCTTTTTTCTGGCGTCAATCGTCACGGACAGCACCGGTCACGCCGTGGCGCGTGCCCGTCTTCCCGACAACCTCACGACGTATCGCGTGATGGCTGTCGCGGTGAGCGCCGGCGATCGATACGGAAGCGGCGACTCCACGCTGCTCGTCACGCGCCCGTTGGTCGCGCGTCCCTCGCTGCCACGCTTCGTGCGGCCGAGTGATTCGCTCGTGGCTGGCGCGGTGGTGAACGACCGCGACGGCTCGGTGCGGCGCGTGACGGTGCGCGCCGAGAGCGATGGCATGCCGGTGCTGGGCGACACGCGGCGCGACATCGTGCTGGCCCGGGGCAAGGGCGCCGAGGCGCGCTTCGACTTCGCCGTACCCTCGCGCGACAGCACGCGCGACACGGTGGTCGTACGACTCGGCGCCAGCGATGGCGTGCACGCAGACGCCGTGGAGTCCCGCCTCGCCGTGCGCCCCGACTATCATCCGCGCGCACACACGCAGCTCGGAATGGTGCGCAGCGAGAGCGACGTCGTCATGATGCTTCCCGCCGGCATCGATGCGGCGCGCTCGCGTCTCTCGATGCGGCTGGGGACATCGCCACTCGCGCCCATGCTGGCCGCCTGGGACTGGCTGCGCGTCTATCCGTTCGACTGCACCGAGCAGATCTCGAGCGTCGGCCTCGCGCTCGCGGCCGTGTGGCGCGCAACGCGCGAGCGCGATCCCAGCGCACTGGGCGACGACCCGCGCGCGCGCCTGCAGGAGCTGGCCGATGCGCTCGTGCGCCGCCAGCGCGCGGACGGCGCCATTCGCTACTGGGACGACGACCAGTGGTCGAGCCCGTGGCTGAGCGCGTACGCCGGG
>Ga0207695_10011868_pt1 | contig 10502 bp, 4 predicted proteins | sample KBSC54metaG_FD_184354 | JGI IMG/M metagenome (GOLD analysis project Ga0207695, IMG submission 184354) | Corn rhizosphere microbial communities from Kellogg Biological Station, Michigan, USA - KBS C5-4 metaG (SPAdes) (version 2) | ecosystem: Host-associated > Plants > Roots > Rhizosphere > Soil... | reverse complement strand
GGTCAAGTCCTTTATACTTGGTTATTACGAATAAGTTATTACTTGCAATGTATACCCTAAGGTTGCTTGCGAACGGAATATTTTTGAAACTATAGCCTAGAGCCGCATTATCCATGCGCAGGAACGATGCGCTTTCCAGCCACAGGTCTGATGCTACCGGAGCATCTTTGATACCATTTGTCAATGCTTCTTTAGTCACGTTGTTCCCTGGTAAACGGGTAACCGTTGCTACGTCAAGCAATGTGTTATTAAAGACCTTTTGTCCGTATACACCTCTTAACGAAAAAGAGAGGTTCCAGTTTCCATAATCAAAATTATTTGTTAAGCCGTAGGTGAATTTAGGGGCGGGATCAATATAGTGGCCCGGAGGGGTTGGGTCTTGAGCGATTGTCTTACCATCAAATGTTTGGTTGCCACTACCGTCAACACCTGTATAATGTGGCAGGAAGAATACATACGGGCTATATCCTGGCTTCAGAAAAGTGATCGGGTTCGAGCTTAGACCACGTCCTTGAGCATAACCTTGTGGTATCTGGCTTGCATTAAGCGGAACGACAGTAGAGCCTATTTGATAAGAACCTGACAAGCTGGTGATTCTTGTCTTAACGAAGGATATCTGTCCATTTGCTGTCCAGTTTAATTTTTGCCCTTTAATGATCTGTCCGGTCAGAGCAAGTTCGAAACCTTTATTGGTCAATGAACCTACGTTAGCAAGAGAGCTCGCAGCCAAAGCTGGGGGCGTTGGTATATTATAATAAGCCAGCAGGTTCTTGGTCTTGTCGCTAAAATAGTCTATATCACCCGACAAGCGGCCATTAAATAATGCAAAATCAAGACCGATGTTCCGTCCTTGTCTTTCCTCCCATTTCAAATTAGGGTTTTCTTGCTGAATAGTTGAATAAGCGCTGTTATAATAACCTGTAGCACCATTGTAGTACGTACCCACTGGTCCAACTAAAGTCAGCGAGGTATAAGGGTCTATCGCATCGATGTTACCTGTAACACCATATCCACCCCTGATCTTGATATCGTCGATCCAGTCCACGTTAGCTAACAAATCCTTTTTAAAGCGGTAAGCAGCGTCAACCGAAGGGAAGCTCCCCCAATGGTATTTATCTCCGGTTTTTGAACTACCGTCCCGGCGGAAAGTAGCGGTCACATAAAAACGGCTATCGTAGTTATAGGCTACCCTGGCAAAGTAGGAGATCAATAACCAATCATCTTTATAGGAGTTGATGCCATTAAATGCAGTGTTGCCTGCGCCCAGGTTATTATCAAGTTCATTAGGGGTAATGTACTGCTGGCCATTGGCCACAAACCAATTGCTGAGATAATCATTATACTCATAACCAGCCAGCGCGGTTAACTGGCTCTTACCAAAAGTTTTGTCATAGTTAATGTGCAGGTTGGTTTTATAGGAATTGGTATTGATCTGGCCCTGGGCCGCCTGGTTTACATTACCTTCCAGCGGAAAAGTCGGGATAAAACCATGCTCCTGAACATTATTGCGGCTTATAGCAACCTGACCGCCAACTTTCAGTTCGTTAGTGATGTTATAGTCCAGCGAACCATTAATCAAGGTCAAATATTCATAGTTTCTGTAATAAGATTCCTGCATATGTTCCACTGGGTTGGCTTCATTAAAGTCAGTATATGTATAGTAGCTACCATCAGCATTCTTAACAGGGAACGTGGGTGGCGAGTTGTATAAATAGCTGAAATTAGAATAATCTACAAGATTCCTCGTGGTCGACACATTTTGGAGACCAAGTTTGATATCAAGTTTATTATCCAGTGCTTTGGTTTCACCGCTGAAACGTAATCCTAATTGCTCCCTGCCGGAATTAATAACAATACCATCTTGTTTTGAGTAATTGGCAGAAGCGATATAATTTGACGTGCTATTACCACCTGATAGGGACACAGAATGCCTTTGCTCATATGCAGTACGGGTTATAGCTCTTTGCCAGTCTGTATTTCCCCCTTTGTCATAAGTACTTACAGTTGACGGATAATTCTGTTGAAGCACCCCACGATATGCCGTCGGCGTTAACAGGTCATAGTATTTGCTTTGTTTGCTTGTACCAACCAGGCCATCGTATTGGATGATTGATTTGCCTGACTGACCTCTTTTTGTCGTAACGATTATTACACCGTTTGCACCTCTGGCACCATAAATAGCTGCAGCAGAAGCGTCTTTTAAAACGTCATAAGAAGCAATGTCATCCGGAGGGATGTTCTGGAATTGATTCGGGTCATCCAAAACAACACCATCTACAACGAACAGTGGGTTTACACCGCCTGTAATTGACGACTGCCCTCTTAAACGCACCGACGCTACCTGGTTAGGGTCACCACCCGGTTGAGTGATAACCAAACCAGCGACTTTACCCGACAATTGGTCTATCGGATTAATAATGGCGCCCTGGTTAAAGTTTTTAGCTTGAACATTGGAAACAGCTCCGGTAACATCCTTCCTTCGCTGAGTGCCATAACCTATACTCACAACCGCAACTTCGTTCAGTGCAGTCGCAGTGGCGCTAAGCGAAATAGTAAGCGGAGAGCCGGTAACCTGAACTTCTTTGCGTTCATAACCGATAAAGGAGACAACGAGTGTTTTTACTGAAGAGGGAACTGATAATTTAAAATTACCATTCGCATCAGTTACAGTGCCGGCTGTGGAGCCTTTGGCCTGGATGGATACACCCGGGATAGGCGAACCATCTTTTGAGTCTGTTACTTTACCTGTAACTGCTACGTTTTGAGCCAACGCTGGCAACGCAAATAAGCACAGTAAGATAAAATAGCAACTTACTTTGAGTAAATTTTTAAAATGCATAAAACTTTGGTTGAACGGTTTATTGATTAGTTAATTAGTTTCGCTTGGTAAACTTATTTGTTATAAATATTTTGAGATAGAAATATACTGCTATAACTAGTTTACATTCGGCTTTTGTTAAGGGGGAATGTTCGTATCCTTTCTATTTTTCATTAGTTAATTGGGTTTATAATTTGGTTTATAAAAATAATATCGCATAACCTGTAAACTATCCAGTTACTTGAAACCTTAAAACATAACTGCAACCTATAAAATTACAATAGATGATTAAGTGGCGCACTTTTTATGGTGCCGGTAAATTATTTTATTTGGTTAATTGGCTATTAGGGGAAATACGATATAGTCTAAGTTACTATTTTTTAAAATTACAAGCAACTTTTTCATTACATCATATCCACATCTGAAGCAAAGTAATAAATACGCTGGAAAATTACCTATTTGTTTTTATCGAATATAAGAAAAAAGCAGGCTTTTTAAATATAACAAATTGATTTATAGAAATTTATAAATAAGTACACTTCAAAAAATATAAACGTTATTTAACTATATAAGGTATTTATTTAACCTTTTGAGCGCTCTTTTAACAAAATAATCAATCGCAGACGGTAGTTAAAACCGTCTTTTATGCGCTATAAGAGTGATTAAACCTTGCAGTAATTCTTTTTAAAGAAGTGAACTAATCCTGAGCTTTGCTGAGCACTTCAATTGCCTTTATATCCATAATACGGTGATCAAACTCGTCACTTGGAACAAGCGCCTTAGCCTTGATACGCATCTTATAAACATAAATAGTGTTTACCGAATATTCCAGTATGTTGGCTATAGTTTCCACATCACTTATTCCAAGCCGCATCAAGGCAAATATTCGTAGATCTGTATTTAATACCTCATTGTCTTTAGGCCAGATCTGATCTTCTTTTTTAAAAAGTGAATTAAAGGTGCTTATGAAATTGGGGAAGATCTTTAGAAAGATATGATCGAATGTATAAAAAAGCGTTTCCCTTTCTTTTTTTATATTGATCTCATTTACAGACAGTAATACATCGTCATATTTTTTAGTAGTGATCTTCCGCTCGACGTTCCTTTTCAGTTTTTCAAGCTTTAATATATATCCGGATATCACATTAAAAAAATAGCCGATATATTCTTCCTTAATATGGGTGTCCTCTATTAACTTATCATTGATCTTTTCCAGCAGTACATTTTTCTCTTCGATTATGCGCTCTTTTACTTTCAACCTCTTCAATTGTATAAACACAATAAACGATACGAGCGCGATCAAAATAGCGACAACGGTTATAGACAGTAAATAGATCAGGAACTTATTTTTCTCTTTTTCGGTGGCAATATTTATCTGTGCCGCAACAACCGGTAATAGAGCCCCGATTTTTATTTTACGCAATCTGGCACCGTAAAACTGGGCATCATCCATTGCCTGCTGAATAAAAGTATAAGCATCCTTGATATCGCCATTTTGATATAACTGCTGACCCAGTTTAAATAATGCCAATGTTTCTTTTGTTGATGACCTGATATCATTTATGGCCCCGACTGCCATCAAATAGATCCTTTCATCATATTGGCTCGGTTTATTGTAAAAAAAACTTAGGCCAGTTGAAACCATGGCCCGCTGATGTTCAGTAATATCATAGCTATCCAACAGTTTAGTAAAATATGGCGAAGGTTTTTGTAGTTGCAATGAAATCACCTGTCTATCACCCTGACTGTAGAGCCAATCAAAAGAGTTTGGTTTGGAAAGAGTAATTGCTGAATCTGTATATTTAATTGCTTCTGCCTTATCTGATGGAGAATAGTTACTATCGCTATTATATTCGGCAAGATCTGCGTACGCTCTCGATTTTATTTTGTAATACTCACGTTTAGAACTATCATTAAGCAACCTAACATCAATATGGTTTAAACAATCGAAACTTTCTTTGAACATTCCTGCAGACACCAGGAGAAAACCGACTTTTATCCTGGTCTCATTCTCTTTTGATGCATCTTTGATGCTCTTGCTTATTCCAAGAAGCTTTTGTGTGTAAACATAAGCTGAATCGAACTGGTAAACTTTATATTCTTCATACAATTTGTCACAGAGATTATACTGGGCATTAAAATTGGTTTTAGGTGTGCTCGCCAATTTCGCCTTTAATTCTTTGATATGAAGTTCTTTTTTATCATCGTATCTATTTTTTCGGGATAATTCAACTTTTAATTGAGCTAAAAGACTATCTGTTTTTGAAGATGAGTATGCTGAGTATCCAAGAAATGACAAGAACAGGCTTAATAGAAATATTCTCATGTCGCAACCAAGGGTTTTAGATGCCTAAATCTATACTTAAAAAATGAGTTTCTGCTTAAAATGATAAAAACTATTTTAAATTTTATTGACCAAAAACATTAATAACGCATTCGAAAGGTCATTTTTTGTCATATTTTTTTTATAAAAAACATACATCAAACTCTTAATTATAAATTCTTTATACCTTGTTTATGTTAAATAAAATAATAGCTACGTCAATTATATTCTGATTGCTGTAATCCTAAATTAACATGAGAAAATTATTACTGCTGCTCTCCCTGTTTATTGCCTTTAACATTTGTTCCGCACAGGTTAAAACGCCAAGGCAGTTATTTCCAGGCCTATTTGAAGCTATTCAACTATCAGACGTTTTCCCAGACAATAAAACCTTTGTTGACGCCACACCACGCCGAGACCCTGAGTTGATTATGAGGGATTATAACGATCAAAAGGACAAACCAGGCTTCGATTTGAAACAGTTCGTGCTGGAAAACTTTATAGTGCCTGGGCCAAATTCCAATGTGTTTAAAACCGATGTTTCTCTCGGCATACGAAAACATATTGATACCTTGTGGCATGTTCTCTACCGCAGGCACGATACCGTCTCCAAATGGTCATCTCTGATACCTCTTCCGAATGATTTTATAGTGCCAGGCGGGCGTTTTCGAGAGACTTACTATTGGGACTCTTATTTCACAATGCTTGGCCTGCAAGAAAGTCATCAAACGCAGATTATACAAAACATGATTGGCAATTTTGCCTATATGCTTGATAAATATGGTTTTATACCAAACGGAACACGCACCTATTACCTCACCCGCTCCCAACCGCCTTTCTTTTCTATGATGCTCGATCTGTTGGCAAAGGACGAGGGCGACGGCGTATTCATTAGGTACCAGCCAGAACTAATAAAAGAGTATAATTTCTGGATGAATGGTGCCAATAAGGTAAAGCCTGGTCAGGCTTACCGCATGGTAGTGCGTATGGAAGATGGGGAACTGCTTAATCGTTATTGGGACGACTCTGACCTGCCACGCGAAGAATCTTATAAAAAAGACGTAGAAGCTGCTAAACTAACCAAAGAAAAGACCGGGGATTTTTATCGGAATATCCGTGCAGCCGCCGAATCCGGATGGGATTTCAGTACGCGATGGATGGATACCACCGGTAAATTGGAAACTATTCAAACCACTTTAATCGTACCTGTTGATCTAAACTGTTTACTTTATCACCTGGAACTTTCCATTGCAGAATCTTACCATTTGCAGGGTAATGGTCTTAAATACCGGGAATACACTACAAAAGCGTTACTACGCAAAAAAGCCATATTGAAATATAGCTGGAATGAACAACTGGGCTGGTTTATGGATTATAACTGGAAAACCCGTCAACAAACACCATATCAGACTTTGGCTGGAACTTTTCCTCTTGAATTCAAAATAGCAAACGCGAAACAAGCTGCAAAGGTGGCCTCTGGATTAAAAAACAGATTTCTTCAATCAGGAGGTTTAGTTACTACATTTAAACGCTCAGGTCAGCAATGGGACAGCCCGAATGCCTGGGCGCCCCTGGAGTATATGGCTATTGATGGTTTAAATAAATACAATTACTCCGGACTTGCACGGTCTGTAGCTGAAACCTGGATAAGCACCAATATCCGCGTTTTTAATTCAACAGGTAAGCTAATGGAAAAATACAACGTACTCGATACTGACATAAAAGCCGGAGGCGGCGAATACCCGTTGCAAGATGGCTTCGGCTGGACAAACGGTGTGCTGCTGAATCTGCTGAATAAGTATCACATGGATAATTTATAACGCGTTATTTGCACCGACTGGTTAATTTACAGCGTTGTCTTTTTAAATAATTTAAGGCTAATACCCAGTTCAAAGGTGTTGTTGGCATAACTGCTGAGCTGACCGGTGTTGTAAGTATAGGTAAACAATAGTCCTACAGTATGATAATCGATACCCAAACCCCAGGAAAGACTATTGTCACTATGATAAATTCCCTGGAGGTTCAACTGATAATTGTCTTCAAAGGTTGTCCGGTATAAATTAAAGCCAACATCAAAAACGTTATTGTAACCCATCACACCGCGATAGGCTATCTTAGGTTCAATACTATAAATGCTGTAGTTGTTGGCATAAGTTAATTGTATTTTGTAGCTCATTGCTGCATAAAAAGTGGAGGCCTCAACATCTACCGCGTCCGCCTGGCTTTGAAAGAATGAACGTTTTAGATTAGGCAATGAAAGCTGTGCATTAAACTTCGGGCTCGTGTAGGCCAGTCCAATATCGCCATCTGCATATACACCATGACTATTAAATTGAGATACTGCCAAATCACCCTGATCACCGACAATACCATTCTCGCTAATATGCGCATCACTGAACCCTATTGATAAACCCAGACTCAATTTTGCACCCTTATCATTCAAACGTATATGATAGGCATATGTACCCATTATGCGTGTTCTATTGATTAAACCCGCGTTGTTGCCATATATATTTAAGCCAAGTCCAACTTTATTGCCCGAATTGTAATCGGCTGTAAAAGTTGTCAACGTAGGACTGCCCGGCACTCCTATCCACTGCTGATGATAGTCCATATTCAGGTTTAATTGAGGCTCCATACCGGCCATTGCCGGGTTAGCCAGGTATTGATTCTGAAAATAGATGGATTGTATATTGGTCAATTGTGCGTTTGCATAGTTTCCACACGATAGAATTAAAAGCATGATACAACAGATTAATCCTCTTAGCAGCAGCGCACTTATTTTATTTGTACTCTTTTGGATATTTTGATTTAGCATTTTATTTTTCAAAGCTTTGTCGTACCAATTACCACTATCGTCTTTTAAGAACCGTAATGTATCCTTTGACCTTTTTATCGCCAGGCCCCAGATCAATCACATAGTAATAGGTATCTTCTTTTAACGGTTGTCCATTGTAATTTCCGTCCCAGTCATTGTTGTATCCTTTCTTGGTATACAATATTTTGCCGGAATGATCAAAAACCGTAACGGTATTATTGGGAAACAGATCGATATTCTTGATAAACCAGGTATCATTCTTGCCATCTCCGTTAGGGGTCAGAAGATTGCTGGCGGTTACATCATTCTGTGGTACATTCCTTGTAACTACAATTATATAAGTTACTGCAGTGATACCATCCTGTGCCAATACATCCACTGTAATGGTATTATTGCCCGGGTCCAGATATATTATTTGGCTTGGATGACCGCTTACCGCTATCACCTCATTTACTTTTACCGTAGCGTTTGCATCCGTGGTTGTCGGCGTTACAGTAATTGAGTTTACGCCATTACCTACGCTGGCAGTGTAACTTTTTGTACCGCTGGAAAAAACGGGCTTCAATGTTCCCTGGCTTAAGGTAAGATTGCTCAAGGTTGCAATGCTTGCTCCCGCCCTTGCAACGGTTATAGTGTATGTTGCTGATGCGCCTCCGGGAGCCGATACAATTACAGTAATAACATTGGCTTTAACACCTAATGGTATTAGTGCAGAAGGTATGCCCGAACCGGTTTGGACACCATCAACAGTAATGGTGTCTGAGGGATCACTTGTAGTAGCTGTCACCGTTAAACCGGTAGTTGAATTTGCCACCGCTGATGCATAGCTGAATACCGTGCTTGAAAAATCAGGAGCAAGTGAGCCTGAGCTGATGGTCAGATTGGCCAGTACTACCGAAGTGACCGGTGTGCGTGACACTGTGATCGTATAGGTAACTGTAGTACGATCCTGTGCTGTTACGATGATCCGAACAACGTTATTACCACCGACCTGTAACGGCAAAGAGACGGAAGCCGTTCCGGATAACACCACGGTTCCATTTACAGTGATAGTGGCATTAGGATCAGTAGCCGTTGGCGTTACTGTAATGCCGCTGACAGTATTTGGCACACTCACGGCATAGCTGGTGACCGAAGCATTGAAATTAGGCGCTAATGTTCCTGAACTAACAATAAGGTTACTCAAGGTAGCAGTGGATGAGGCCGTGCGGGTGACAACTACTATATATGTTTCCTTTGCAATACCATCCTCGGCAGTTACAACTATGGTAAACGTATTGTCTCCAATTGCCAATGGTAGTACACCCGACGCTGAGCCATTTGGAACCACTTTACCATCGACCATGACAGTGGCCATTGGGTCGGTCACGGTTGGGGTTATGATTATACTTGTGGTAGAATTACTTACCCCTGCCACATATTTCAAAGTAGCCGTTGAAAACACCGGTATAAGCGAACCGGAGCTTAATGACAAATTACTGAGTGATGCTACAGATGATGGTGCTCTATTAACAACAATAGTATAAGTATCGGTCGTTGTGCCATCCTGCGCTGTTACAATCGTGGTGATGGTATTATCACCTACCTTCAGATTGATATTCGAGGCTGTTCCACTTGTTACCACAACGCCGTTAATTTTTACAGTTGCTGTAGCGTCTGTTGTGGTTGGCGTAACGGAAATACTGGTTACCGAATTGCCTACACTTGCCGTATAACTGGTGATGTCGCTTGAGAATGCAGGCGACAGAGTTCCGGTACTTATGGCCAGGTTCGCCAATCTCGCGTCAGTGGAAGCAGCCCTGGTTACAGTTACCGAATAAGTCGTCGTTAATCCGTTCTGTGCAGTAACTAATACATTTATCGTATTACGGCCAATACCCAAAGGAATTGGGACTGAAGCGCTTCCTGATGTCACCGGCACATTACTTATCGTGACAGTTTCCGTAGGGTCGGATGTGAAAGGTGTAACAGTAATACTTGTCGTGGTATTGCTTACACTGGCTACATAGCCTAATACGGAACTATTGAATGTCGGTGCAAGCGTACCTGAACTAAGTGTCAGGTTGCTTAATGTAACTATTGATGAAGGCAACCTGGATATTAATATGTTATAAGTATTTGTTGTGCTGTCCTGCGCGGTCACTACGATCGTGATCGTAGCGTTTGAACCAACGGTCAGATTATTTAAGGTAAACTGGCCTCCGCTAGTTAACGCCGTGCCATTTACCGTCATCGTGGCGTTGGCATTCGTTGTGGTCGGCGTCACCGTAATACTCGTTGTTGTATTAGGTACGCTAACCGCATAAGTTGTGGTTCTGCTGTCAAAGGCCGGAGAAAGTGTCCCCGCACTGACCGCCAGGCTCGACAATGTCGCATCCTTAGATTTCCGTGTTACATTTAATGTGTAGGTATTTGTCGACCTGTCCTGTGCCGTGACTACTATCGTGATCGTATTGGGGCCGACAAGCAAAGGGATCACTGCCGACGCACTCCCGCTGGCTACCGTAATATTGTTCACTTTTACTGTTGCCGTCGAATCATTG